>JAAUYD010124977.1_pt1 | contig 14768 bp, 12 predicted proteins | sample 7278101 | NCBI WGS metagenome assembly JAAUYD01 (sample SAMN14350128, study PRJNA611818) | marine sediment metagenome | isolation source: surface marine sediment (0.6m) | place: French Polynesia: Moorea | collected 2018-08
ACCTGACCCGGCACGTCCCCTATCTGCTGATACAGCTCCAGCGCTTCTGAGAAAACGCGCTGGCTGTTTTTGTTTTCGCTCAGGGAGAGGTGTCTTGCTGCCGCCGACACCAGGGCGGTGGCCGCCATCTGTGGCTGCCCCAGCTGTCCAAATTGTTTAAACGCCTGCCGAGCCTCAACAATCCCCTGACGATGGTCGGGATTCAAATTAGCCTGAGTCAAGTGAAGGTTGGCGGCCCGTTCCGGGGCCGGGTGGCGGTTGTGGAGCTGTGTCGCCTGCTCCAAAAACGATTCAATTTGTGCCTCGGGTTTGCCCACCATATCGCAGTAAGATAACCACTCGATCATCAGGCTAAAAAGGATGATTTCACCCGCTTTGATATCAAAATCAGGGTCGAGTTGGCAGTGATTAAACGCCTCGATTCCCGTTTCCAGCAGGGTTAACGCATCGTGATAGGCAAACATGTGACGGGCGTGCGCGGCCGCTTTTGATGCCCAGCGAAACAGGAGCAGAAACCCTTCACCCTGTTTGGCGTGGACGACGATTCGACCGGCGATCTCGTCCTGGGCGGCCGCCGGTTGCCGTTCGGCCAGGCGAGAGAGCCACAAAGCGCTGCGATAATGCAGGCGCTGCTGGCGCACCGTCGAAATGACGGTCAAAATCGCTTCCCGCACCAAATCGTGGTGAAAAACGTAGGTGGTGACGGAGGCGGTTGATTTTTCTCCGATCATGCCCGCCTGCAAACCCAGCTCCACCGCCTGGACAACTTCATCCATGCTGCGGCCGCTGATAAATTGCAGCGGCGACACCGCCGCCGCATTTCCCCAAACCGCCAATCCTTCCCAAACCTGACGACACCCCTCAGGCAGACGGTGCAGATGACGGACGATTAAATCCTGCACCGACGCCGGGATGGGAAAACCTTTCGGAACGATGTCGGTATGGGCCAATTCGCGCAGCACGGCCGTGACAAACAAGGCGTTGCCGCCGGTTGTGTGCCTGAGCTTTTCGGCGACGGCTGGGCGTTGAGCGATAGAAAGGCCGGGCCAAAGATGGCCGATCAACTCGGTTACTTCATCTAAGGTTAGCGGAGGCATGGAAATTTTTGTCACCCGGCGGCGGGCCAAATCATTCAGCAGCAGCAGCAGCGGTGGCGATTGGGCGGCTTCTTCCGGACGATATGATCCGATGAGCAGCCAGGGAAGGCGGTCGCTTCGCTGCGCCAAGTAGTGAAACAATCTCAGGCTGGCCTCATCCGCCCACTGCAAATCGTCCAGAAAAAAAACCGTTTGAGGGGACTGGCCATCCACTGACTGAGTGAGGAAATCCACCACGGCCGTATAGAGCTGTTCGGCCTCTGTAAACGTGCCCCGCGAAACATGCGGGGGCACTCCCCGAACCAACTGTGGCAGGAGCCGGCCGATAAAGGTACGCGTTTGTAAGGAAAGCTGCTTTATCGCCTTATCATTTAACCGCTGCAGATGCTGCTCCAACATACCCAACCACGGCTCGTATGGCAGCGCGTGGCTGGATTCATAACAGCGGCCGGTCAAAACGGCTGATTGGGGCAATCGGCGCACGAACTCTTCAACCAGACGCGTTTTTCCTCCACCGGCCTGTGCGGCAATGACGATGACCGCTCCACTGCCTGTTTTCACCCGCGGCCAGGCCGCTTGCAGGAGGTTGAGCTCGGCCGCGCGGCCGACAAAATCAGAAGCGACCGGTGTAGACGGTTCGGAAACGGCCGGTTTATGGACGGCTTGGGTTGGAAACGGCTGATCGGCTTCCAAATTAGAGGCCAACTTTTGCAGCAGCTCCCCTGGCTCAACGGCCAGCTCTCTTTGCAGCAGTTCCCGACAATAAACATACTGCTGCAGGGCGGCGTCTCTCTGCCCCGTCTGCGCATATAGCCAAATAAGCTGACTGTGAGCATTTTCCAACAGGGGATTGTGCTGCACCAGCTGCTGAGCATACCTCAGGGCGACATCCAGCTGATTTTGCTCGACATGATCGCTGACAAGCCTCATCAAGCCTCGCTCCAGCAAATGCCGCATTTGTGCTCGCTGAGCCAGAAGCCACAGCTCAAATTCAGGGGCGTCGTTGAGGGTTAGGCCGCTGAGCAAGTCGCCCCGATAGAGCAAAACGGCCGCCTCAACACGTTCAATCGATTGATCGGCCACATCCCCACCGAGAAACTCTTGAAAGGTTAGCACATCAACGCTGACCAAAGCGACATTTAACTGAATGGATCGATTTTTTGTATGGAGGGCATCTTTACCCAACAGCTTGCGAATGCGGCTGAGCAGCACGGCTAACGCCCGTGAAGGATCGGCCGCCTCCTGGCAAAAAAGATCCATTAGGTGACGGCGGGTATGTGACCGGTTGGTAATGGCCAGATAAGCCAGGATGGCGCGGGTTTTTCGACGCAGAGGGGGAATAGATTGAGGTGAGGATATGAGTAATGGACCGAGAAACTGCAGCTGAATGTTTTGAGGTTCACCCATCGTGGAGCAATTTTACATCAAAAAACGCTGTGCTTGCAGATTGGATCAATCTTGGAGATTGGTCCAATCTGCAAGCGTGTATTCTCCTTTGATTTTGCTTGTATGGCACTTGCCTAAACGATCGGCTAAACCGGTTTAACGATGTTGACCGAGAGTAACGGCATGCCCAGATCTCGCACTTTTTTTAGCAATCCGTAAAGCGCAGCCTGATCGATCACTACGCCGGTTAAAAGAGTTTCACCGCTCTCTTCAAGCGTGATTGTCAGCTCATCAAACCAGTGGGTCCATTGACAATCTAAATGGCCGTAGATTCTGATTTGATAAACCAAGGGTTGATCTTGATAAACTTTGGCGGCGCTTTTTTTTGACATATCGTTCTACCGACTTTAGTTTTTTTGCAGTTTGATAATTAAATGGGTCAATAACCCTCCCCTCATTCCCTTCCCAATGGGAGGGGAGGCAGGCATCCACCCCCCGTGGGGAAGGATTGATGTGGGGGTTAGGTGTCACCAACCCACTACCCAATTATTTTGTGAAGTTTCATTATTCGGTTGTGCGTGAAGGTCGCAAATTGAGTTAATTTTTAAGAGAATCACAATAAATTTCAGCAAAATGGCCACGGATTAACTTCATTAGAGTATGCCAATTAAAGGGTATGGGTGTATAGATACTTAAGTATCGTTTGAGGTTGTCGAGGGTATGGGGAAATCTGGTTCAGGGTGAAAATCGGGCTATAACAAGCCTATCTCGCGAGCGCGAGCAACCGCTTCTGTACGCCGCTGGACGTTCAATTTGTCAAAAATGATCCGATTGTGGCCTTTGACCGTACTCAACGCCAGAAAGAGTCGCTCGGCTATCTCCCGATTTGAAAGCCCTTGAGCAATCAGATGCAGCACTTCCAACTCGCGCGGGCTTAAGGGGTCGACGAGGGGGGGATGCCGTTGAGAATCAGATGGTTTGGGTTTTTCACCATGAAATGCAGCTAGCAGTTTGCTAACGTACATCGGCTTTACTCCCCGAGCGGCCGCTTCAGGCAGCAGGTTAGCGATCGGTTCTCCTTCATCCAAAAAGAGTCGGATCGAGCCACCGGGCTCGGCCAGCGGTAACGCCTGATTTAACACGCTCAGAGCGGTCTCCCTGGCACCAACTGCCTGATGAGCCGCCACTTGCAAAACCATGGCCTGGAGCTGTTGGTGGACCCACCCTCTGCTCTCAGTATGATGACGCCACGGTTCCAACACCGCCAGCGCTGCGGCCGGATCACCTTGGGCCAGATAGACGCGAGCCCGGCTAAGCGGAAGGTCGTGTGCCTCAACCAATCGCTCGGCCGCCGCCACCTGATCCTGATAAAGCATGGTGCGCACCTGAGCGGCCGCTACTTCCGGTATTCGCTGCATGAAGTTGTGCTGCTGCACCGCTCGCTCGGTTTTGGCCAACAGGTCCGCCGCAGCCACCGGATCATTTTGAGCAAGCTTTAACCGCGCCATAAATACCTCACACCCCACAAATCGATCGACGTCTACCAGCTGGCGCGCCAGCTCTACACTTCGCCGGCCGTGGTGCTCGGCGGCCTCGAGGTCATTCCAGGCGTAAAAAATACGGGCCAAGCCCAGATGCGCTTCACAGGCGACCGGGAGCGGAGGCTCACCGGTTAACTGGAGAACATCCCGGTACGTTTTGGCCGCCTGACTGAGTTGATCTTCCTCTTCCTGCACATTTCCCAGGCCGATGGTGGCCATAATGGCGATAATAATGTGTCCGATTTCCCGACTGATAGCGATCGCTTTGGTGTATGCTTCACCGGCCGCGGCGAAATCCCCCTGGATCTGGTAGGCTACCCCCAATGTCCAGGTGGTGGCGGTGCGGACCGGGAGGTTATCGGGGTGCAGATACGCCAGAGCGCGGTGGGACTGCTCTACGATGGTCTCGAGTTGATAGTAGATAACCGCCAATGTGGCCCTGATGGCTGCAATATGCCCGATGAGGTCATCGGTTTTCTCGTCTGATTCTCTCTCTTTCAATGCGGCTTCAGCCGCCTGCAGTGTCGGTTCAACATCGGGCAATTGGCTGACAAAAATTAAAGCCGAGGCATACAGCACCCACAGCGCAGGTCTATGATTGAGAACCGTCTCGGGCAGTGAGGCTAGCCAATTTAAGATCGGAGCCACCGCACCGCGGAAATGCAAAGGCATTTCTTCCCCTTCAACCAGCCGCGCAGCACGGTCGACATCGTTAGCGGCCGCGGCGTGCTGAAACGCCTCGATCTCCAGGCCGTTCTCTTCGAACCAAATACTGGCGCGAATGTGGTATTGGGCCACTTTTTCTGCTTGACCAGCCGCCAGCCGCTGCCGCAGCAAATCGGCAAAAAGATGATGATAACGGTACCAGCGCCGCTCGTTGTCTAGAGGTATGATAAACAGGTTGGCTTGCTCGATATAGGCCAGCGTTTTTTCGCTGGCAGCGTGGGGATCATCCAGAACGGCGTCACAAAGCGGGCCGCAGAGGCGATCGAGAATCGAAGTGCGCAGCAAAAATGCATGCACGTCAGCAGGCTGCTTCTGCAAAACTTCTTCAGCTAAATAATCCAATACAAAACGATGGCTGCCGGTAAACGATTGGATAAACGTGGAGACGTCTTGCAGCCCCTGCATCGATAGAGCGGCCAGCTGCAAACCGGCAATCCACCCTTCGGTACGGGTTTCCAGAGCGGCAATTTCTGCGACCGAAAGCGTCAATTCCATCACCTGATTGAGAAATTCGGCCGCCTCATCGGGGGTGAATCGCAAATCCGTGACCCGCAGCTCGGTTAACTGCCCTCTGGCACGGAGCCGGGCCAAAGGAAGCTGGGGGTCTTCTCTGGTGGTAATGACCAGATGCATCTCTGGTGGCAGATGTTCAAGCAGGAAGTTGAGGGCGGCGTTAACCGGTTTGGCATCAATAACGTGATAATCATCGAGAATGAGAAGAATGCGATCCCCAACGGCCGACATTTCATTGAGCAGGACCGTTAAAATCGATTCCGGTGATGGCGGCTGAGCGGATTGGAGCATCGCTAACATCCCCTCACCGATACCGGGCACAATTGTCCGCAAAGCGGCAATTAGATAGGTAAGGAAACGGGTCGGATCGTTGTCTCCGTCATCCAGTGACAGCCAGGCGGCGTGAATTGCGATTGTTGATTGACGATTTTCGATTATGCCCGACTTTGCAAGATCTCCCTGATCTCGTATCTCGTATTTCGTCTCTCGTAAATGGTCAAGCCAATCACTAACCAGCATTGTTTTTCCAAACCCGGCCGGGGCCGAAATAAGCGTCATTTTGCGATTCAGCCCGTTGTTGAGCTGCTCGATAAGGCGCGATCGGGTAACCATTTTCGGCCGGGGTGAGGGAATATAAAGTTTGGTAGCGATTATTGGGGATGACATTCTTTTATTCGAGATTTTTCTATTCCTATCCGAGCTCTTTTTCCATTTTGGCGACCGCAAAATCAACCAAGGTCTTAGCATCAAGCAAATAAGAATCGGCATGGCCGATCCGGCCGCTTTTTACCCCTTTGGATTGAATAAAATCTTGCATAATCATCTCGAAGTATGTGTCAGACATTCCTTCAACAATGGGATCACCGGTATCAAACTCTTCGATTATGATTTCCTCGACGCGGCCGTCAATCAGCACTTTGTCAGCTCGCCGAATGACCTTCTTGCCGGGTAAATTAGCCAGATGCTCAGCATAATGCAAAAGAGTGACGTGGTCTAAATGCGACCCCAGCAGGAGCACCTTGCCGTTGACTTCTACCAGTTTTGCCAGGGGGGAATTCTCGCCGTATCCGTAATTTACGGGGTGATTTTCGCAAATCCAGTGTGCCCTGTGGCCGATGGCGGACATCGAGGCACCCGGATTTTCTGAACGAGCCGCACCGGGCCACGTCCGAATAATCTCGGCCAAAACACCATGATCCGGCATCGCAGGCGATCGGGCAGCATCAAAGTACGGCCGGTCTTTGGTTGGATAGTAATCCACATAAGCCATCAGCGTCCCCAATGGATTTAGCACCTCCATCATCGCCTCTACTAGTGCCTCACCTTTCCCTTTGATCGGTCCAACCGCCCTCAAGGAGGCATGAACCATAATCGTATCGCCCTGTTTGAGTCCCAGGTCCTTCAAATCTTCAATTAGCTGGCTTTTGTTTACGAATGGTTGCATAGTTATTGCTTTCTTCTCTTCCGATATTGAATCTGTATCCTTCCAGATGGATACTGTTGAACCACTTCCTGAGTATAAAATTGATGCCGCTTTCCTCGACTCAACAATGGAATACCTTGGCCAAGGATAACGGGGATGATATCAAGAATGATTTGATCGATCTGTCCTAATTCATAAAAAAGATTGTTCAATTGTCCACCACCAACAAGCCAAATATTTTTACCCGGCCTTGCTTTCTGCTCGACAATGAACGCTTCGATATTATCTTTTACATAGGTAACATTGTCCGTATTATCATGATCATGTGTTGAAAAAACATAATTTGTTTTCTGATGATATGGCGTGGGGTTTCCCGAACTTAAGATCTGCTTAAAGGTCTTATTTCCTATAAAGGTCGTATCAATTGAGGAATAGAATCGTTGAAATATTTTTTCTGCTTCATCGTTGGTTTTATCAAATTCAAACAGCCAATCCAAATTTCCATCACTCTTAGCGATATATCCATCAATAGTAATCGCCGAAAACAGAATGATATCTTTCAAGGTAACCTCCTCTACATTGCGATACTGCGATTCATCATTTTACCCGATCTTCACCCTGGCTCATGCCATTAGCTGCAGATCGGCCTCCGAAAGAAGCTAGCTGGGGCGATCATTCAATTTCTACTGGTTCCATTAAGGCAAACAGGTCGGCTAATAACTGAGCGGTATAACGGGGCACCACATTATACCCCATACCCTCTAACCAAAGGGTGTCAGCGTTTGGCATGGCAGCCGCCAGTTTTTCAGCATCTTCAAGACCTCACGCCAGAAAAATACATCGACGTTATTTCATGATGATAGGCAGGAGAAGCTGAAAGACGTCATCAAAGACACCGTGCCAAAATCCATTTTCCATCGTGTAACTATTCCCATCCATCGTGGTGACCGCAGTTTGCCCCGTCGTGCTGTACATCGTGTAAGATGCACTCTGCATCGTGGAACCACCATTAGCCACAACATCCCATTCCAGCTGGTAGGACAGTGACGATGCCGCTGGCGTCAGAGGCTCCTGCCCGGCAGCCTCAACCGGCCGATAGATCGCCTTGCCAACACCGGTGAAAAGGAGCAGGACAACAGCTACGAAAAGCGTGGTAAAAATTGCTTTTTTAATCATTGTGATCTGCTCCTGTTAGCGATTCAACAATATCCAGCGAAAGCCTTGATCGTCAGCTTCGCTCATCACCTGGGCGAAATTGTTCCCAACACCACCTTCGGCCGTGACTTTATCACCATCAAACGATAGGAACTCACCTACTTCAGGGTCCAAATTCTGTGGTATGCGCGCCTGGACCAATCCTTCCATAACCACCGACAAATATTCCTGAGGTTCAATCAAACCATCAATCTTTTCATAACCGACCTGGTCAAAAGGATCATCTACATAGTCACTGCGCTCCAGGGCACTCTCAACAACGCCCAAAATTGTTTCTCCGGTCGTTGATTGTGTCACCAAAAGAATGGGAATCCCAAATTCCGGATCAACTTCTACACCCAGCGCCGTTACAAAATCACCTGGAGCGATGGCACTCGATCCAACGTTTTTAGCCGTCAAAGCCATCATGCAGCCGCTGCAGCTGCCGGTTACTCTGATATCTCCAGTGAACCAGGCCGCATATTCATTGGTTCCCCCCTTTGCGTAAAGACCTCTGAAATCTTCGGAGACAAAGATCCCGGCATAGGTACCGGTCGTAGAATTACTATCGGCATCTGCGGCCAACCCACGAACGGCGGCAACGTCGATCCGATTCGAGGGTGAACTGTCCGGGATCTGGGCCAGGGTTATGGCCGTAATACCGCTGCCGCCGGTGGCAGTTACATCTGTATTCACCGCAAAAAAGGCGGATCCCAGGTTATCAGTCGTGCCATATGTATAGGTGATCGGCTCCGGTCCAATCGCCGCTGAGCCGGCAACGAGGCTGGAGGCATACGGAGCACCGCGCAGCAGTTCGCGAGGCTCTAAAGTTTCGCCGTTGACGGTGATTTCCAGCCACGTTTGTTGGGCAAAAATTTTGCTATCAACATCTGTTCCCCCAAACGTGCTAGTAAAATACCCGTCGGCGATGTCGACTGACGCGGTCTCCGAGTGCACCGCAGACCCTCCGGTCGCTTCATGATAAAGCTTGTACTCGACCGTGTAGGTTCCATCGGCCACCGGATCCCCATTGCTATCCAATAATCTCCCCTGGTGGGAAAATGTGGGATACAAAATCGTACTACAACCCAAAACGAAAAATGCAAAGAGCGCTAGCAACAGCGCCATCACGAGCGTTCGAGCTCGATACGACATTACTACGCGATACATTTTTTTCTCCTTTTTGCCAAATGACGAATAGGCACTTTGACCTGCAGCCGGGCTTCCTTTGACAATGACAAAGGCACAAATTAACGATCAAATTAATCTTTTCGCGGCTGCAAACATAGGATGCATGCCGGTTATACGGCCGGTCAGAAGCTCCGAAGCGCTAGGCTAATTCTTTTGATTCTCGGTTGTTTGCACGAGCCCCAGATTTAAGCCGTATGGGCGTTCAACCTATTCCAAAACCCGATTAAATCACAGACCAAGCGATCCGTGACGCGCCTGCCATTCAAGAATCAACAATTCCCGATAAGCTCACTATCCTACAACGATTCCCCGGCATACAAGTGACATTTATCCCAATTACTGTTGACGAATGTCATGGCCGCAAGCGGCATAAAATGATTGTTTTATCGACGGTTTATTTGGCACTTATTCATGAAGGATGGGTCTCTGCCTGCACGGCGTACTTCCAATATTGTATGTCGTTTTGCGTTATCTCTTCGACAAACCGCATGCCAATCTTCTCCGATACGCGTTTAGATGCCTCATTTCCCACTCGTATGAGGGAGAATAGCGAAGGGAGTTGGAGCGTATCAAAGGCATAATCGCGAACTGCTGCAGCCGCCTCCGTTGCATAGCCCTGGTTCCAATAATCGCTTCGAAAATCATAGCCGAGTTCTGCGGCCTTTTCCCCTTCCACATTCATATATTCCAGGCCACAATTTCCAATTAAGATCCCTTCCGCCTTCAAAATGACCGAGAAAAGACCAAATCCATGTTGTTCCTGGTGTTCCAGATTTCTTTCTAGCCAAAATTTCATTTGCTCACGATTGAAGGGAGAATCATTAAAAGAAGCCATCACTTTGGGATCCCCAAAGATTTTCAACAAGTCATCCAAATCTGACAATTTCATCAGCCGCAGAGTCAACCGTGGGGTTTGTAGCCGAAGAGCATCCATATCAACATCCTCCTTATATAGGGTCCAACCCGCGCGGAATTCTTTTTTCGGGATCAAAAAATGGCAGTGAAACGACATGAGCGACATGTGGATTCCCATCTTGATCGAATAGGGTGACTGTTTGATCTAGCCAGCCGGATACCCCCTCGGCCGGAGCATAAAAACGCACGTAGCCAATCCCTTTTTCGAGGGTTGGGGACCATTCTCCAATCTGTATATGACCCACGATGCGATCATTCATCTGGACGGTCATGCCTGCCATCGGCACGGCCGTTTCACACAGCAGCCCAAACAGCAGACAGGTTTTATCCGCCGTTTGCAGCGCCGATCGGCCGATAAAATCCGGTTTGGAAAGATCGACAAAAGCGCCAAGTCCGGCCGCATATGGGGTCATATCCGGTTCGATGTCGGTGCCATAATCGAGGATACCGGCCTCAATTCGGCGTATGCCCATCGATGAAGCGCTGCTAAACTCGAGGCCGGCCGGCCGGCCAGTGGTGAAAAGATGATCCCACAGGGCGTGATGATCGGTGTTGCGGCGGCAGTAAATCTCGAACCCCACCTCCCCGGTCCATCCGGTCCGAGAAACCAGCAGTTCCTGACCGTCAAAGTTAAACATCCCGGCATGAAAGTAGCCAAAAGTGGCCGGGACCTGCTCACCGGCGGCCGCGCTCAGAACGTCCAGCGATTTTGGCCCCTGAATTTGCAGCACGCGCGAGTGCGGGTCGGTGACTTTAACATCCAGACCGGCCGCATGGGCCTTGAGCCACGTTTCAAACTCTCCATTGGCCTTGACATACCAGAAATGGTCTCTGGCTATACGAATCAAGACCCCATCCATCAATACCGTTCCCTCAGTAGTACAGGCGATGGCGTAACGCGCGCGCCAGATTTTGAGGGTGGCAATTCGACGAGTAAAAACGCGCTCCAGCAGCGTAACCGCATCTGGCCCTTTGATTTCGAGCGGCTTTTCCGGCACGTCGTACAGCAAAACGCTCTGCCGCAGCTTCCAATAAGACTCAATCACGTTTTCACCCATGTTTAAGGGGTAAAAGCGGTTGCAGTAAATGGCAAACAGCGTGTCATCAGTGACATACTTCTCGATAAATGGCGATTGTTCAAACCGAAAAGAATTGAGCCGCACAATCGGGTGAGATGCGGCATAGATGCTTCTCTTGGCGATATTTTGATCTTTGTTCATAGATTTTTCTTCTTAATGAGTGTGGTCAAACGAACTCCATTTCCCCGATTCTGATTCAGGGGCGGACAGGTAAAAATTCTGACCTCAAACGGTCCGACAAACTCCCCTCCCCGCGTCGGGGAGGGGTAAAATGACTGTGAAAAGACCCACACCCTAACCCCCTTCCGGCGCGGGAGGGGGAATTTGTCGGAGTAAAAAGCGTATTTTCTCATTAATCAAGCCAACTGTCCGCTTCCAAGCCGCAGGACAAAGATGCCCCAACCAAAATAACGTCGTCCATACCGGAGATAGGCACGCTGGTTTTTGTCACGCCAATTGCGCAAAGCAGAGGCCTCCGGATCATCGGGATGGGCCAGCAAGAAATCATCGATGGCCATCCACTGTGGTGCTTCGTACCGGTCCCAACCATCCAGATTTGCCAGCACCATCTCGACCAGGCGGAAGCCGGCCGTCTCCATCCGATCCAGCGTTTGATCCAGGGAAACAAAATCATCTTCGCCGATGCCCATCGCGGCATACGCTTCATCGGGAGGCGGTTCGATCCAAAACGGTTCACCGACCAGCAGCAAGCCATCCGCCTTGAGCGCCGGCTTCATCAATTCCAACGTGCCGATTAGCCCGTTACCGATCCAGGTGGCCCCAATACAGCTGACAATGTCAAAATCATGGGCTGCCTGCGGATAACGCCCCGCATCACCCTCAATAAAAGTGACTTGTTCTTCAACGGCCAATTCGGCCGCGCGCTGATCGGCCGCAGCCAGAAACACCTTGCTGATGTCTACGCCAACCCCGCTGATGCCAAAGGTTTGGGCCCAACGGCACAACATTTCGCCCTTCCCGCAAGCCAGATCAAGAAGCGTCAGTTCGGGGTGCAGGCGACAAATTTCTCCCAACAGCATCAGCTGTTCTTCGGTAAAAGGATTTAAAATCCGGTGATAGGTTTCGGCAATTTCATGAAAACGCAGTGACATGTCAGATCGCTCCTTTCTTCATTTTATTTCTTGAACTCCCGTTTGACCTTAACTGCCCGGTATCCGTTTGTTCTCGGCGGCCAAAGCGGCCGTCTTTTCTACGCGTTTGGCCCGAGTCTCCGCTTTCTTGGCCAGCTTGATCCACCGCAGCACAAAACGTTGACTCGCTGCTGGGAAAGCCTCAAAATTTTCGGCCGCCCCCGGATATTGGGTCAACGCCTCGACCAGATCGGCCGGTTTTATCAGGGCATCCACATCATCCATAAAGTTCCACAGGCCGCTCCGCTTTGACTCTTCAATCGCTTTTAGACCGGCACGGTGCATGCGCCCTTCCTTTATTAGCCTGGCCACCCGATCCTTGTAACTTTTAGCCCAATGTTGAGCCTGTCGCGGAGCGATCAGCTGCATCGTTCGATCTTCATCCAGCTTACGGCGGATGCCGTCGATCCATCCAAAACAAAGGATTTCATCAAGAATCTCCTGAACTGAAACGTACTTTTCTCCGGTATGCTTCTTGTATGTGACCAGCCAGACGCTTTCTTTTTGGGAGTAATTTACCTCCAACCAATCCCGCAGCTCTTTGGTGGATTGTACCTCTACCTTCACAAAATTCTCGGTTTTCGTCACGGTGAACCTCTGCTTAGTCGCGATGATGAAATTCGTAAAAAATGTCTGCAAAAATGCACAAATCTAATATCCTAAAAAATCAAGCTCAAAAACTTCTACCACCGGCATTTTTTCCCTCTAAAATGTATTCGATCATTTTTAACGCTCTTCTCTCCCTAGTAGGCGATTTTTTGGCCGCTGAAACGTGAGCCGCGTATCCTCTTTTTTTTCCAGCTGACAGGGTAGCCCAAACTCGCAGCGCCTCATCGTTTTCGTCCAGCGCTCTTTTAAGCTCAGCAGGGACCTCGACATAGTTCTGATCTGCAATATTAAACCTGACTTCGACGGAGTCACCCAGATCGAGATTGTGTTTTTTCATAAAAGTGCGGGAGATTAAAAGATACCACCTCCCTTTTGCAGGCTGTACAGCCCCTTCAAAAGGGTGCTCGTGCATTTCCCCTTCAAGCCGTAAACGAGGGTTTTTGTCGAGCGGCAGATCGTCAATCACGTCATCCGGCAAGAAAAGAACCGTGTAAATTAACTCCCCATTTTTGTTAAATCCGAGCGAATGCTCCTGAATATGAGCCACAAAGCTGTGCTGGTAAAAAAACATAAATCGTTACGCTGCAGGTTGATTTAGAAAAACGAAGGTCCATTTTTGGCACTCCTCGCCCACTTGTTAGATGACGGGATTCTTCGCTTCGCTCAGAATGACAGGTGGTTCGTGGACGATGGAAGCGGCCATAGATTTATTATCCGTTTATTTCGAAAAAAATTAATTATCCATCGGGAAGGGAAAATAGTAACTTGGGATAATAACAAACTAAGGTTCGAATCCCGTTGGAGGGCAGCTTCAATTTCATTGAACCACTCAGTGCCTGTTCATCGGTCAATAAACTAACAATCGTCGATCTCGACCGTTCACTTCAGGATATGCTTTATCTAACGACTCAAACCACTATTATCGGAGAATTTTTTATGTGCCGCATCTCCAGATTTTTACCGCTGCTGCTCTTGTTCCTGTTGACCGTGTTGTGGGCCTGTACCCCCACTACCCCCCAAACCACTACGCCCGTCGCTGATCGCCCCACATCCACACCTTCCATTTTGGCCGCTGCACCGGATACCCCCACTCGCACGACGGTCACCCCTTCTCCAACCCCGAATTCCGCAACTTCCACGCCTGTTTTCCCGTCGCAAACCCCAATTGCTCCATCCCCTACCCCCACCGCTCCACCCACTCCCACCCAGGAACCGCTGCTCCCTGGCCTACTCTATGGTATCAATCGAGATCGCTTTCTGGTTGATTCAAATGGACAGGCTCAGCCACTAGGTGATTACAAAGCGGTGTCCCCTGACGGCCGCTATCTTTTTCGTAAATCCAATATTTTCCTGGATTTTTCTGATCCAGCATTAACCGGGGAGGCTTATCTGTTCGACACGGTCATCGAGGAAGAAATTAAGCTCCCCCTGGGGCCACTTTTTGATGTTGGCGTAGCCAGCTGGTGGCCGGCCGAACCCGACTGGATCGTGCTCAACACAACACATGATGGTGACCTGTGGTCCGCTTACTTCGGGCCTGTCCAGACCGGAGTAGCTCGCGTTGACGGCCGCGAATATCGCTTTTTGCCCGGTCAAAATGATACCATCTCCTGGACTTTGCCCGCTCCCTCCCCCCAGGGACGCTTTATCGCTTACGACAGCGGCAGACAGGGGTATATTTACGATCTGCAAAACGATACCGTTGTCCTGATTGACCCGGCCGATGTTGATCCCCAGCTCGCAGATGTGTCGCTGATCGGTCCTTCATGGTCACCGGATGGTCAGCTCATCGTGTGGGGTGTCGCCAAATCATCCCCTGGTGGAGGAATGGGACATCCGTACGGGATCATGATTTGGGATATGGAAACCCAAACCGGGCTTTATCGGGAAGGGTTTAACGTCATTCGAGGAGATGAAGGTTGGCGGGGAACCCCCAAGTGGTC
>JAAUYD010127095.1_pt1 | contig 14765 bp, 16 predicted proteins | sample 7278101 | NCBI WGS metagenome assembly JAAUYD01 (sample SAMN14350128, study PRJNA611818) | marine sediment metagenome | isolation source: surface marine sediment (0.6m) | place: French Polynesia: Moorea | collected 2018-08
GAGAGCTGACCGGTGGAATCTACTTCGGCAAGAAGACACGAACCGAGGATGCGGCAAGTGATCTGTGTGAATACACCACCAGCGAAATTGAGCGGATCGTACGTGTCGCGGCACGGCTTGCAGAAGGGCGCCGAGGCAAGTTGTGTTCGGTAGACAAGGCAAATGTACTCGAAACATCACGTTTGTGGCGCGACGTAACAGACCACCTTCTCACGCGCGAATTTCCGGTCCTCGAGATCGAGACACTGCTCGTCGATGCCGCGGCAATGCACCTCCTCAGCCGACCCGCCGATTTCGATGTCATCGTCACCGAGAACATGTTCGGCGACATTCTGACGGATGAAGCATCCATGCTCGCCGGTTCACTGGGCATGCTGCCCTCCGCGTCCCTGGGCGACTCTCGCGTTGGCCTGTATGAGCCGATTCACGGCTCGGCACCCGACATCGCGGGACAGGGGATCGCGAATCCGTGCGCCGCGATCGCAAGCGCGGCAATGTTGCTGCGACACAGCCTCGGTCTCGATGAGGAAGCGGATGCCGTCGAAGCCGCAATTGAGACTGCGATTGCCGGCGGTGCCCGGACTGCGGACATTGTCGGGCACGGCGAGACCCCGATATCGACCGACGAGATGGCCGCCGAAGTTATTCGCTGCCTGCCCTGACAACGCGCTGCTTTGCGGCGGTCCGCACTCTCTCCCTGAACTCGGCGATCATTCCGCCCAGCGTTTCGGTTTCAATCAGGAAACCGTCATGCCCGTGCGGACAGTCGAGGATTTCGTATTGCGCACCGGGCAAGTGATCTGCCAGGTAGCGTTGCTCGTGCGGCGGATACAGCGCGTCTGAGCTGACGGATACGACAAGCATTGGCTGCGTCAACGATGCCAGCACCTCGGGATAGTGCCCGCGGCCGCGTGAGAGATCGTGCGTGTGCATAGCATGTGTCAGAGTCACGTACGTGTTGGCGTCGAAGCGCCGGTTGATCTTGCTGCCCTGGTGTTGCAGGTATGACTGCACCTGGTACAGCTCGTCGTCGCGTCGCTCGCGACCGAAGCGCTCGTCAAAACTGTCCCAACTACGGTACGTGCATACGGCCATCATGCGTGCCGCTGCCAGGCCCTGATCCGGCGGTGTATCGTCGCCATAATAGCCGTCGTTCCAGTTCGGATCCGCCGCGATAGCGGCGCGCTGCGCTTCGCTGATACCGATGCACCATGCGGAATGCTGACCGCCGACACCAATCGGTACCACGCTGCCGACCCGTTCCGGGTACATTGCGGCCCACTCGAGCGCTTGCATGCCGCCGAGCGACGGGCCTGTCACAAGCTCGATGAAGTCGACGCCCAGTTCGTCGAGCAGCACCCGCTGCAGCTCGACCATGTCGCGAACAGACACCCTCGGAAAATCTGCACGGTAGCGGACCTCGGTTCCCGGTTTGAAACTCGCCGGCCCGGTCGTGCCGTAACAGCTGCCGAGAATATTCGCGCAGACGATGAAGTCCTGCGCCGGATCGAAGGTCTTGCCAGACCCGATGATATCCGGCCACCACGCCTCGACATCGGCAGAACCTGTCAGGGCGTGGCAAATCAGTATGGTTCGATCCGCCGCGTTGGCGCGCTCGCCCCAGGTCCGATAAGCGATTTCTACGTCGTTCAGAACCTCCCCGCTCTCGAGCTCGAATTCGCCCTGCAGCCGCATGAATTGTGTCGCATCGGCGATTTGGGCGCGCAGGTGAGCAGGCAGACTCATCGGTTGTCAGACCGCTACCACTTCGAGCCTGGACGCTTTGCGGGCAAGCTCGAGCGCACCCAGCAGATCGGCAATCAGGTCTTCCGCCGCCTCGAGGCCAACGGACAGTCTGATCAGCGTCGCGGTGACCCCGGCGGCGGCCTTGCGCTCAGCCGAGACCGGAGCATGAGTCATTGATGCAGGATGACATACAAGGCTCTCGACGCCACCCAGGGATTCGGCGAGGGAGAACAGCTTGAGGCTGGTAACGAATGCCTGCACTGCGGCTTCACCCCCTTCGATTTCGAAGCTGATCATGCCGCCGAAACCACGTTGCTGTTGCTTCGCCAACTGGTGACCCGGGTGATCTTCGAGGCCTGGATAGTACACCTTTGCCACGTTGTCCTGCCCGTCGAGCACCTGCGCAACCAGCGCAGCATTTTCCTCGTGCTGCCGAATACGCGGATGCAAAGTGCGAATGCCACGCAGTGTCATGAAACTATCGAACGGTGCGCCCGTGATGCCGATGACGTTGGCCCAGTACGTACACTGCTCGGCCAGCTCGTCGGTCGCCGCGATGATGGCGCCGCCAACCACGTCGCTATGCCCGTTGATGTACTTGGTCGTCGAATGGATGACAAGATCGGCGCCGAAGTCAATCGGGTTTTGCAGTGCAGGCGACAGGAACGTGTTGTCGACTGCAAACAACGCACCGCACTCGCCCGCGATGTCGCTGATCGCCCCGAGATCCGAGATCCTCAGGACCGGATTCGAGGGTGATTCCGTCAGGATAATCCTGGGCTTGACCCGTTCGCAGACCGAGCGCAGCAAGTCGAGCTCCGTCTGGTTGACAAATTCGACGTTGAACAATCCCTTGAGACACTGCTGTTCCAACAGACGGTAGGTGCCGCCATAACAATCATGCGGCGCCACGATCGTGTCGCCGGGCCGCAGGAATTGCGTCAGAACCGTTAGCGCGCCCATACCCGACGCCGTAACCACGGCCCCGGCTCCACCCTCGAGCTCTGCGAGCGCGTCGCCAAGTGCGTCCCGGGTGGGATTGCCGGATCGTGTGTAGTCGTACTGGCGGGGCTTCCCGAAGTCCTCGAACGAATAGTTCGAGCTCAGGTGCAGCGGCGGTACCACGGCTCCATGTTGCGTATCCGATTCGATGGACGCGCGTACGGCGCTGGTGGCTTTGCTTACTGAGGAAGTCATGATCGGTCTCCGCATTCCAAGTTCCGTTGTTCTCATCGGAACCCTGCGAAGTCCGCAAGGGAGGGTTTATTTTGCCCATCACCACCAGGAGGTGCTGCAAAATCCCTCATCTCTCGATGTCCGCTGGACATCGCAGGAGTTGGCACCTTTTCAGGAGGGTTAGTCCCGAAGGTTGCCCCGGCGTCTAAGGGCCTATCCCTCGACCGGTCTCGATGAGTTTCGGCAAGTTTAGGGTCGCGTCGGGAAACAAGTCAAGCCATCGGTTGGCAAAAATTTTGATTCAAGTGAAACGGTTACAGCGGGGTTGCGTTTCCTGAGTCAATACATTAACGTACTAACACGTTATTACATTGGCACAAACATGAAGCCCAATCGCAACGAATCTCACCGTCGCGTCGCACGCGCCGAAGATGCCCTGTTCGAGGCCGTTCTAAGCCTCGAAGATGTCGGCGAGTGCCGCGATTTCTTCAAGGATCTATGCACTCCGGCCGAGCTTCAGGCCCTTGTCGACCGTTGGCAGGTGGTTGAGTATCTCGAGCAGGGCCTTCCCTACCGCAAGATTCACGATCTCACCGGCGTTAGCGTGACCACGATTGGACGCGTCGCGCGCTTCCTGACCGACGGTTTCGGCGGCTATCAGACCGCCATCCAACGTCTCCACCAATCCTGAAGGACAGCTCATGGAATCCTCTGAGCAGCGCATTAAGATTGCGGTGCAAAAAACCGGGCGCCTGACAGATCATTCGATTGATCTGCTCGAGCGCTGTGGTCTCAAACTCACGAAGAGTAAGGACCAGCTCATCTGCTATGGCGAAAACATGCCGATCGATCTGCTCCTGGTCCGCGACGACGATATCCCGGGACTCGTTGGCGAGGACGTCTGCGATCTTGGCATCGTCGGCCTCAACGTGGTTGAGGAAAAGCGTCTCAACCGCGCTGCGGACGGCCGCCAGACCGATTTCAAGCAGATCTACGAACTTGACTTCGGTCACTGCCGTCTTTCCCTCGCGGCACCTGAGGATGCGCCTTACGATGGGCCGGAGTCTTTACAAAATAAAAGAATAGCAACCAGTTATACTGGTCTTCTCAACCAGTTTCTAAATCAGAATGGCATCGATGCAGAGGCCGTACACTTTTCCGGTGCTGTCGAAATTGCGCCCAAACTGGGCCGCGCCGAGTACATCTGCGATCTCGTCTCAACGGGCGGCACACTGGAGGCAAACGGACTTGTCGAAGTCGAAGTGCTGCTTGAGAGCGAAGCGGTGGTTATCCAGACCCAGAAGCCTCTCGGTGCGGAGAAACAGGCACTCGTGGACAAGATCCTGCAACGCCTCGACGGTGTCCTGCAGGTGCGCGAGAGCAAGTACATCATGCTGCACGCGCCCAAGGATGCCCTGGCCGAAATTCGAGATCTGCTGCCTGGCTCCGAGGCACCGACCATACTGCGGCTCGACGGCAACGACGACAAGGTCGCCGTGCACGCTGTCTGCCGGGAGAATGTGTTCTGGGAGACACTGGAAAACCTGAAGGCGGCAGGCGCGAGTTCCCTGCTCGTACTGCCCGTTGAGAAGATGCTCGCATGAGTCTCATATCCCCTGTTACCTGGTCAGAGCTTGGATCGGCTGAGCGGCAACGTCTGCTGGCGCGACCGGCACTGGCAGACGATGCATCAATACGCGAAGGCACTGCCGCAATTGTTGCCGACGTGCGCGCCCGGGGCGATGCTGCATTGCGGGATTTCAGCGAGCGCTTCGATGGCATCCGCCTAGAGGACTGTGCCGTCGGCCAGGAGGAACTCGCGGCTGCAACCGCGCAGCTCGAAGCGGCCGAAGTCGAGGCAATTGATCTCGCGATCGACAACGTGCGCCGCTTTCACGAAGCACAGCGACCGTCTGCAATTCGGGTCGAAACGATGCCGGGTGTCGTGTGCGAGCGCATCAGTCACCCTATCGACGCGGTAGGCCTTTACGTCCCTGCCGGCACGGCACCCCTACCCTCGGCGGCAATCATGCTGGCGGTACCGGCGAGCATTGCCGGGTGTCCGGTGCGGATTCTGTGTACCCCGCCAAGGCCTGACGGCACCGCAGACCCGGCTGTGCTGGTTGCTGCCAGCAGGGCTGGCGTAACTGACATTTTCAAAGTCGGCGGAGCGCAGGCGATCGCGGCCATGGCATACGGCACCGAAAGCATTCCCAAGGTCTGCAAGGTCTTTGGCCCGGGTAACGCCTGGGTCACCTGTGCCAAATCGCTGGTCAGTGGCGATGCCGCAGGCGCTGCAATCGACCTCCCCGCCGGACCGTCAGAAGTTCTCGTGATTGCGGATGGCAATGCATCGGCAGAATTTGTCGCCTCCGACCTGCTCGCCCAGGCCGAACACGGCACAGATTCACAAGTTCTGCTGGTTACGGATTCCGCGGTGCTGGCAGAGGCTGTCGCGGAGCAGCTCGAGGTGCAGCTGGCCGCGCTGTCTCGGGCGCAGATTGCGCGCGGCGCGCTTGCAAATGCACGTCTGATCGTTGTCGAAGACCTGAAGGCCGCTGTCAGGGTCAGCAATGACTATGCGCCCGAACACCTCATCCTGCAGGTTGACGAGGCACGCAGCCTGTTGCCGACGATTCGCAACGCGGGCTCGGTATTTGTAGGTAAGTGGACGCCGGAGTCGGTCGGGGATTATTGCAGCGGCACAAATCACGTCCTGCCCACGTACGGCTTTGCGCGCAATTACAATGGCCTCAGTCTCGACCAGTTTCTGCGGCAGATGACGGTACAGGAGCTATCACGCGAGGGCCTGGAGAACCTTGGTGATGCCGTTGCGAGTCTCGCAGGGCTCGAAGGTCTCGACGCCCACGCGGCGGCCGTAACCCGACGCCTTGGTAGCGCATCATGAGCATCGTCAAGCTTGCGCGTCCGGAGATCCAGGCCCTGCACGCCTATGAAGCGGCGGCGCAGGTCGATGACACGATCCGCCTGAACGCCAATGAATCGCCGCGCCGCAGCCCGGTCGGCAGTTTCCGGCGTCCACTCAATCGCTATCCGGAAGTGCGGCCGCAGCAACTGCAGCGTGCCCTGGCCGAGCGCTTCGGGTGCGCCTTCGACGAGTTACTCGTCACACGCGGATCCAGCGAGGCGATTGACCTTGTCATTCGTACCTTCTGCCGCGCCGGGATCGACAGTGTTCTTGTCACCTCGCCATCGTTTTCGATGTACCGGCACTATGCCGAGGTTCAGGGCGCCAACCTGATCGAGGTCAAAACGCGGCCCGAACAGGATTTCGCCGTAGATATCGATGCAATCCTCGAGGCCTGCGACGATTCGACCCGGTTGATTTTCATCTGTTCGCCAAACAATCCCACGGGCACAACGCTGGCGCGGGACGAACTCGAACGTCTTTTGCGGGCACGCGGTGGAGCATCGGCGATCGTCGTCGACGAGGCCTACGTCGAGTTCGGGAGTAACGATTCGGTTACAGGGCTACTGAACCAATACGACAATCTGCTCGTACTGAGAACCCTGTCGAAGGCACTTGGATTTGCCGGCGCCCGTTGCGGCGCTGTCGCCGGGCCGGCGGCTGTTGTGCGAATGCTCGGAGCGGTTCAAGCGCCCTATGCTCTCGCCACGCCCGTCGTCGAATGCGTCGAAGACGCGCTGCAGGCCGACCAGCTGGAAGCCGCGCGCGCGGCGGTGGCCGAAACGGTCGCGGAACGGCAACGGCTGGCAAACGCGTTGGCCAACTATGATTTCGTTTCCAAGGTTTGGCCGAGTGACGCGAATTTCCTGCTGGTGCGCGTGGACGATGCACCGGGTGTCATGCGCCACTGCGAATCGCACAAGGTGTTGCTCAGGCACTTTGGCGGCGATCTGCACGACTGCATCCGTATCTCCATTGGCGCGCCATCGGAGAATGACAGCCTGCTGATGGCACTCGACGCGCTGAAGGACACCTCCGATGACTGAGAAGGTCCTGTTCGTCGATCGCGACGGCACACTTATCCTCGAGCCGGATGACTATCAGGTCGACGCAGTCGACAAGGTGCGACTCGTCGAGGACGTCGTGCCCGCGATGCTCGAATTGCAGGCACATGGATACCGGTTTGTAATGATCACCAACCAGGACGGTCTCGGTACCGCGTCGTTTCCACAGTCAGACTTTGACGCGCCGCACGCGCTCGTTATGCACCTGTTCGAATCACAAGGGATCCGATTCGAAGAGGTGCTCGTTTGTCCGCACTTGCCCGAGGCCAACTGCGAATGTCGCAAGCCACGCACTGGGCTACTGACTCGCTTCCTGGCAGCCAACAACATCGACCTGGACGCGTCTGCGGTTGTCGGCGACCGGCAGACGGACATGGAGCTTGCCGAACGGATCGGCGTGCAGGGTCTGCTGGTCAACTGCGATAGCGATGAGGTGCTTACGTGGCCACAAATCGTCGATCGACTGTGCCACTCCGATCGCACTGGCGAGGTCGTTCGCAAAACCAATGAAACACAAATCCGAGCGGCCGTTAATCTCGACAGCACGAACGGTACATCGATCGCAACCGGCATCGGTTTTTTCGATCATATGCTCGAGCAGATTGCCAAGCACGGTGGATTTGGACTGCAGATCGAATGCCACGGAGACCTCGAAGTCGACGAGCATCACACCGTCGAAGACGTCGCGATATGCCTCGGCACGGCATTGCGCCAGGCGCTTGGCAACAAGTTCGGCATCGGTCGATACGGTTTCCTGTTGCCAATGGATGAAAGCGAAGCTCGCGTGGCGCTCGATCTCTCCGGCCGGACGGCATTCAATTTCAAGGGCGATTTCCCGCGCGACAATGTCGGTGAGCTATCGACCGAAATGGTGGAGCATTTCTTCCGCTCCCTGGCCGAAACTGTGGGTGCCGCACTGCACATCGAGGTGGTCGGCGAAAATACGCATCACATGGTTGAAGCCTGCTTCAAGTCCGTCGGCCGCGCGTTCCGTCAGGCGCTGAGTCGGGACGGCTCGGAACTGCCGTCGACCAAAGGGGCGCTATGAGCCAGGTTGCCATCATTGACAGCGGCGGCGCGAATATTGCGTCACTCCTGTTTGCGTTCGAACGTCTCGATACCCGTGCTGTGCTGACGACCGACGCCACCGTCATTAGGGGAGCCGAACGCGTCCTGCTTCCCGGGGTAGGTGCAGCGCGGGACGCGATGCAGCGTCTGAACGATGCAGATCTTGTCGACGTTATTCGCGGGTTGAAGCAGCCCGTCCTCGGTATCTGTCTTGGCATGCAGTTGCTCTGCGATGCATCCGAAGAAGAAGATGTCGAATGCCTGGGTATCGTGCCGGGCGTCGCCAAAAGACTCACTGTGGCCGAGGGATTTGCCGTGCCCAACATGGGCTGGTGCGAGACCACGATCAAGAAGAGTCACGGCATCCTTTCTGGAATCGACGATGGCAGCTGGTTCTACTTCCTGCATAGCTATGCTCTGCCCGTATCCAAGCACACGGTGGCGACAGCGCGACATTCCGAGGAATTCTCTGCGATCGTAGGGCGGGACAACTTCATTGCCGCCCAGTTTCATCCCGAACGTTCATCCGCGGCCGGTGCGGCATTGCTCAAGAACTTCCTGGAGCCAGAGGCATGAAAATCATCCCAGCGATCGATCTCAAAGATGGCAAGTGCGTTCGGCTGTTTAAAGGCGACTTCGAACAGACGACCGAGTATTCGAGTGATCCCGCCGCCATTGGCCGACGCTTCTCGGCCCTCGATGTTTCTGATTTGCACATTGTCGATCTCGACGGTGCTCGCTCGGGCACGCAACAGAATCATGCGATTGTAGCCGAGATTGCGGCGCAATCGGATCTTGCCGTTCAGATTGGCGGTGGTATTCGTGGGCATGACGACGTAGCCGGCTGGCTCAGCGCCGGCGTGGCGCGTTGTGTGGTTGGCAGCGTAGCAATCTACGAGCCCCAGGTAGTCATTGACTGGATGGCCGAGTTTGGCGCCGACAGCATCGTCATGGCCCTTGACGTACGTCTCGACCGCGACGGCGTTCCGGTGCTCACGGCAAAGGGCTGGACCGAAGACGCGGGATTGTCGCTCTGGGAAGCGCTGGACGACTTTGCAGCGGCTGGCGCGCGCCACATTTTGTGCACTGACGTATCGCGCGACGGCGCTATGGAAGGACCGAATTTCCATCTATACGCCGAAGTTCTGCAACGTTACCCCACGCTACAGCTGCAGGCGTCCGGCGGTGTACGCAACATCGAGGATCTTGAAATGCTGCGCGAGCTCGGTGTGCCCGCCGCCATCACAGGCCGCGCCCTGCTCGATGGGGAAATCAGCGAAGCGGAGGTGTCGTCATTCCGGCTAAGCGAATAATTCCCTGCCTCGACGTGCGCGAGGGCGTTGTCGTCAAGGGTGTCCAGTTTCGAAATCATCGCGTGGTGGGCGATATTCTGGATCTCGCGGCACGCTACTGCGAGGAAGGCGCTGACGAGCTCGTGTTCTACGACATCACGGCCAGTCCGGACGAACGATCCGTGGATCGAAGCTGGGTCAGCAGTGTTGCGCGCGTGCTCGATATCCCGTTCTGCGTCGCAGGCGGGATCAAATCACTCGCCGATGCAGAGGACGTTCTGAACAAAGGCGCCGACAAGATATCCATCAACTCGCCGGCGCTCGCAACTCCGGCGCTGATCTCGGAACTCGCCGAGCGGTTCGGCTCGCAGTGCGTGGTCATCGGTATCGACAGTCGCGAAGAGAATGGCGACTGGTTCGTCTACCAGTACACGGGCGACCCCGACAAAACCACGGCCGCGCAGCGTCGCACCCTCGACTGGGTAGCTGAAGTCCAGGACCGTGGTGCAGGCGAAATCGTATTGAACTGCATGAACCAGGACGGAGTACGGCAAGGCTACGACTGTGAGCAACTCGGCGCAGTTCGCGAAGTGTCCGACGTACCGCTCATCGCCTCCGGCGGTGCTGGTGCGATGCGACATTTTCTCGAGGTCTTCGTCGAGTCAGACGTTGACGGCGCACTGGCTGCCAGTGTCTTTCACAGCGCCGAGATTCCCATTCCCGATCTCAAGCAGTACCTGATCGACCACGGCACCGAACTACGCACCTGAGAGAACGACGTGAGCAAACCCGATATCGCATTCATCGCGCAACTCGAGACCATCATCAATGAACGCCTCAGAACAGGTGGCGATGAGAGCTACACAGCGCGGCTAGCTGCTGCCGGCACAAAACGTATCGCCCAGAAGCTGGGCGAAGAAGGTGTGGAGCTGGCTCTCGCCGCGGCTGCGGGAAGCCAACAGGAAATCATCGACGAAGCTGCAGACCTTGTTTATCACCTGATCGTGTTACTCGCAGAGCGGAGCCTCAGTCTTGGTGACGTCGCGCGACGACTCGAGACCCGACACTCCTGACAATTAGTATCGTCTAATACGTATTGCCGACCGCCGTTCGGCAATCAATAGTCTCCACGAACACGCACCTGGAGACTTTCGATGAATACGTTCCACTGGCTGCGCGCCTTTCTGATTCTGCTTGCAACCTGCGCCATCGTCGTAGCCCTATCGATGCAGGCACGTGCCGAAGGACATGGGCATGGCAAGCATAGGGGACACGAGATGCCGACCTACGCCGAGATCGATACCAACGCGGATTCGGTCGTGACGTCCGAGGAATTCTACGCATTCCGCGCCAAGCGAGTGTCTGCCCGTGCAGCAGAAGGCCGGCAACTCAGGAACGCGAAGAACGCACCATCATTCGAGGACCTAGATCTTGACGGCGACGGCAAACTGTCGGCTGAAGAGTTCAGCAAACATCAGGCCCGCTGCCCAATGCGCAGGAAGCACAGAGGTGATGGCTAGACCGATTCTTTGGACCCCTTTGTCCGCTCCACTGCCCTGACGACGGCCCAGAGTCCCAGGAACGTCGTTAGGTAGACTGTCAAACTGACAACCGGCGCAGCGACGTGCCCGCCAGGGATCATATAGCCAGGATTGCCGTAGCTCTCCTGCGCCACCTTCTGGTGGAAAAGGCCCGTACTGATCAGCCCTATTGCGAACGCGATCATTGGCCAAACCCGGCCACGTCGAAGCTTGAATAGCGTGAGCACGGCGAAGAATACGGTCGGGAAATAGATGAGAACGACGAACAGCGGACGGTTGTTGAGCGCCACCATTGGTACGAAGCGGTGATCAAAAGCCAGTTCAGCTCCCACAAGAATGAGAATTGCACTGATGAAAATGGCGAGTTTCCGGTACATGGGGCGACCGCTATTCATCGGTAGCAGTCATCTTATCGCGAATTCAGCCGGGGACCGCAAACAGCCAGAAGCGGACGGTCGCCCGCGAGCGACCAATGCTGGTCAACCCATAGATCGTTCGTTTCCACGCAATACAGTCATTCCGAAACCCGGGTAGCCGTATCGATAAACCCCGCCGTTGGTTCACCGGTCTTCGGATCAGGATCTCCATTCAGGATGGTCCATACGTACTTACGAGAACCATCGTATTCCACTACCTGCGGATTTCCCGCTTCCAGCCCGTCCGCGGTGAAAAAGTAGCTCATCGCCTTGAGGCGATGATTGTTCTCGCTTACTTCGATAATGAACAGGTTCTTGCGCGGCCAGTCGCCGTACAGGGAGTTCATCTCGAAACGCTCTTCCATGTGATTGTAGTTGAAGTACCAAATGTACTCCCGAGACCTGCCCAGGTGATTGGTACCTACACCGGTGCAAACAATGTACCGTCCATTCAGGCCCCATTCGCAGCTGCGTGGCCCCGTTTCACTGTAATCGCCTTCGACCTGTTCATCGCGGGTTTCCCAGTCGCCCACCAGCCAACTCAATCGCTTGATCGGCAGGTCCTCATCTTCAGCGAATGCGCTGAAACAAATTACCAGGGCAAACACGCCTGAGCAGAATCGTAGCAGCATCGGTTTCTCTCCCATGTGTTCGATTGTCACGTCGCCCGGATCGGGGACATAGTTGTCAATTATCAAGCCGAACATCGATGCAACGCAATCGGTCAGTCGCTCGAATTGCCCAACCGTGCGGAACCAACCATGAAACGATCTGTTTATCGCTGAAATGCGGAAGCAAACAGCTGGGAAACACCTGGGTGGCTGGTAACAACGAAAAGCGGTCGTACTCGACCCTTTAGGTCATGGCTCTTCTTCGTACGATGGCGTGGTACTCGAAATCGGACTAAGCTTGCCCGAAAATGCGTCCAGAGCTATTTCTCTGACAACGTCATACTTGGGCTGCGATTCGAAGAATGCGAATGTGTAGTGACTTCCGTCAGGTCCGTATCCGTCGAGGTGATAGACTCTCTCGTCCGTCCCGATGCGTCCAAGTTCTCTCGAAAACGTGTTTGTTGCTTCGTAAGAGCCAAGAGAGACATCAAACCTGTGCTCTCCCGTAGCAGGGTCTATCAGTTTGAAAACGAACTTCCTGGCGTACTCACCCTTTAGTTCAAAGTACTCCAGTGCGAATACCTTTCCGGACTCTATCTGTACCTGTTCCCGGACATAGAATCCCTGTTTCTGCAAGTCGTGTGACGTGCCTTCGCGCCAAATCTCGTAGATGCTGTCGACCGCCGCGTCCCTCGCTTCTACGTCGCCCAGTGCCTGGCTTGCTTGGACGATCTTGGTAAGAGTGCGCCAATCGATCGGATCGAGCTCGATTACCTTCGAGAAATACTCGACGGCCAGGCGATTCTGCTCCGTGTTCTGGTAAAGCTGACCTAGATTGTAGTTGCACTCTACGTTGTTCGGATTCTGCCTGAGCGCGGCCAGATAATGCCCTTCGGCTTCTTGATTGGCTCCGTTGGTGGCATGGATGTTCGCCGATCTGAAATTCGCGTCGAAGTTGCTACTTTCGATTTCCAGTGCTCTCTTGTACGCGTCAAGTGCCGAACTGGTGTCTTCCTTTGCCTCCAAGATGATTCCCAGTTCAACAAAATACGCCGCGTCGGGATTGCCTGACTCTGTTGCATTTCGAAACGACCGCTCTGCGCGATCGAGGTCTCCCGCATATTTGTGCACCAGGCCAGTATAGAAGTGTGCGTCTGACAGTGATGCGTCATATTCCAGCGCAGTGCTTAACGCGGACATGGCTTTGGAGTCCATCTCGGCGTAGAAATACAGTCTCCCCAAAAGAAGATACGCGTGAGGGTCGTTCGATTCGCCGATAGCCTCGAGTATTGCAGCTTCTCGAAGCTCAAGTTGCCGCACTGCTTCTTCACTCGACTCGCTCGTGAAGAGTTCGATCAAATTTTGAAGCTGTTCCGTGTTACCGGCAGGCAATGGAGCAGCGAGCAAAAGACCACTATGAAACAGCAGAACCAAGAATAGCAAGAGAGCGTGTTTCACCTGATGTCCCGAATGGGTCGCATGCAGCCGATCAACCAATGGTATGCGAACGGCTGCTCCAGCGTGTATAGCGGTCAACCCCTACGAGGCTCTCGAAACGACTGAAATCGGCCAATTCCAGCCACTCATTCGTTGTCACAATCTTGGCTTTTCTGAAGTGCAGCTCGCCGCTTCTTGCTTGCTTCTCGCTTACGCCGCTTTCTGCTACGACTAGGTAATTTGTTGAGAAGACTATGGCCCCATACTCTAAGCCTATTCGTCTTCCCTTCTGAGCGGTAATTCATTGGCGCAAAATAGCGATCAAGAATGAGAGAGTGAATGACTGCAAAGTGTCAGATGCTGAAATCATAGCGCGATTCAGGCCTGCTTCTGCTTCCGGCCAAAAGCAGTCGCTGATGCTAACGATCTTTCAGTCCTAAGACTCGGCAATTAGCAGCCAATCTCGCCCTTCATGTACTCAAGGCAAAATGGTTTCCACTCGTACGTAGCAAACCAGTCTCCGTCAATAGCCATTTCGCATGCGCCACGCTCCCCGTCAAACAACGGTGAATTACAGGCGTTATAGTCTTCAGCCCGATTCGATTTCTTTTCGAGGAAGTTAGTGACCACTGTTGGGCCGACCTCGAAATATCCGTGGGGAAATCTGATTCCGTTCGCACTGCGACGTGCGGCAACTTTCCAAGTGAATCGACACAATTGCGCATATTTCGATGTGTACGGATCGTCTTCGCCGTCGTAAAACGTCTCCTCCCGGGTTGTCACGACTACCATGTGCTTATCGCAGTAAAGCTCTATTACCTCGAGATCTTGCTCTAGCTGATACGCGAGCCTATCGTAATCATCCGCATTCAGATGATATCGCTGCCATATCTCGTCAAAATCTGGCGCATTAGGGCGACCCGCCTTTCGACTACCGCGCTCATTTTTGCCGACCGTCTGCTCGTCAGGCAATACTTCAACCCGGTCATTGGTCGGGCTGCGGACCACAGCATCACTACTGCAAGCACCGGCCATCGTGAGTGCAGCGCAAGCAACAAGCGGAACAGGGTTAGATTTAGATTTCATCAATGTGAAACACGGTCGTTGGTGTAGACGACCGCTTTGGGTCAATAGCCGTCATTCTACCGCTAAATACCTAGACGGCTGGCTACGGCCAAAAGCAGCCGGTTAACCTTCAGTCTATCTCGACGAATTCAAGAACTGATCGGCGTCGCTAGACAGCGCCCACCTATTCAGCGCTTCGGGTCCTGAGCGGCCATAAATCGTTGCAATCTCGTCGTACCCATTCTTGACTAGTTGCTCTGCTCTCCACCGGAAGGCGACGGTCGCAAAAAAGAACGCAAAGCAAGCGCCATAGATTGCAGACATGTACACAAGAGCCGTACCAAGAGTTTCAGATCGTTGCGTGTCAAGAAGGAACATCCCCAACGCCATACCCAGAAACGCTGGCAGAATGTATCGAGC
>JAAUYD010248081.1_pt1 | contig 14765 bp, 8 predicted proteins | sample 7278101 | NCBI WGS metagenome assembly JAAUYD01 (sample SAMN14350128, study PRJNA611818) | marine sediment metagenome | isolation source: surface marine sediment (0.6m) | place: French Polynesia: Moorea | collected 2018-08
CCGAACGCGGTCAAAGATCGCCTGGTTGCGGTTCAAAAAATCAGGATCGAGAACGACGATGGCCGTTTCCGCAACAACATATTTTTCACCGGCCACGTTGGTAATTTCCACCGCGATATTGTGTCGCCCATCGGCCAGCGGGGTCCAATTTCGCTTGAAATTTACTTCGGTTTGACCGCTAAATCGTTCGCTGATGATCGTTTGGCCGTTGTCGATGATTTGCATCGAGGTGATTCCCAATCCGTCTCGCAATATTAAATCGATTCCGATCGGCTGGTTTAAATCGGTGACCGAACCGTTTATATCAACGACAAATTCTCCTGATGGAGGAAACGGAGTCGCTGTTGGGGGTGGAGGCGGCGGGGTATTGGTTGGGGTATTGAGAGCGGATAGATCTGCGGTCGGTACAAGCGTGGCTACCGGAGTTGGCTCTTGGGCAAGCGCTGCGATTTGTTCGACCTGGGATAACAGGGTTCCACCGGTGATTAAGGCGATTACTGTGCAAAGTAAGGAAATCACCAGAGGCAATCCAAGACAGCCGCCGATGATCCATTTCCAGGGAATATTTCGGCCGCCGGACGCGGGATCACCTTGTGGAGATGCTCCCTCTAGAAAAAAATCATCAGGATCTTCATCAAAATTGGGCAGTTCTTCGTATTCATCCTGTGGATTTGACATGTGTTTTTCCCTTGTCGGGTAATTGTTGGTGAGCGATTTAACCGATCATCTTCAAAAATAGGCCGTCATCCTGGCCCCCGTCTTCACGGGGTTAAACTACGGTGGGGATCCACCGATGAGAAATGAATGGATTCCCGCGCAGGTGGGAATGACGATGCGATATCGGTATCTATTTGTTAAAACTCAATAACCGGTCGCGTCATAAAAACGCAGCATGAGCTAAAATTTACCTTATTTTAATGCATAAATTTACAATTACCCTATGACCTTATGCCTAATTTGCTCATCCTGGTTGGTCAGGAGCGATCGTTTCGCTGAGATTTGTCGAGCGCATAAAGACTGAGGGCTCACACCGCTAGCCCTGTCCGAAAATCGTCATAATTAAGGAGAGGCTGTGTCTAAAGCGACATCCAAGGTGGCCGAATTATCGGTGCGAATGATGGTTGTTTCACCTGCGGAACTTTGTAAACACAAATTGTCCGACCCATCTACCCAACACTGTAACTCAGCTTCGTTTCTTGTAGGAGGACCTCCCATGCGGACGGCCGCCCAATTTGTATAAGCATTGGCAAACTCGATTTCATCTTCCGGAGTATCCCAGATAAATTTGAGGATCATCAGCCGTTCACCGGTTGATTGGTTTTGATAGACCACAAAGCGATCCCCGCCCCAACCAGTAGCGGCTGCATCCACTTCGCTGCTGTCCTGAAGATAAAGCCCTAAATACAGACGAGTGTAAAACTCGCCAAACACGTCGCTTTCGAGCAAGATCCAATCCTCTCCCAGGTCGGCCGAAATATCACCCAGAGAAACATCGAGCGGTTGATCTCCAGCACGATATCGATCTGGATGGATGATTTGTTCACTTGATTCGGGAATTGAGCCCCATAAGGTATCGACACCCTCAAAACCGCTTTCTTCAAAAAAGGTAGAAACAAACGCAAAGCCGCGCACATACGGAAAATTAAAGTCACTCAAGAAGAAATCCGGGACATCTTCCACGGGCGGGGTGGGGAAAACCGGGCTGCTGTCCGCCTGCTGCTCTCCGGTAAGATAACCGCGGGATTGATAAAGAAATTCAACTAGCTCTGCTTCCCCTTCACCCAACGAGCGGAGGGCCAGCCTGGCATCACGGGAGAGCGAATCATCATCGAGCAGAGCGAGGGCAAAATATTGATCCTGCAGAGCGTGTAGAAATTCATGAGCGTGTGTCAGCTGCTCTTCTTCATCCAGCTGGCCGTCATCATCAACGACGTAGAGGGTATTGTTATCGGATTGATAAAATCCGGCTACGGCCCCGGCCAGGGTTTGTACCGTATTTTCGTAAAGCGGATAATCATCCGGAACGAAGTCGAACATGCTTAAAACCTGCACTTCGATGTTGGCTTCTTCCGGTGTGTAGTCGGAAAACAGCTCCTGTGCAAAAACCCCCTGCAGCTCCTCGGAGGTCACAAAATTTTTGGTGATCGGTTCAATCTGTTTGAGACCGCGCAGCTCTTCGATATTGCGTTCAATGCGGCGCAGGATACTTTCATTGATGGCGGCCTGATCGGTGGTATCCACAACCAGCAGCTCAATGATTACCGGATCGCTGGCCCGGCCGCGAATAGTCGTGGCCACGGCCGATATTTCATAGGTTCCCGGTTCTGTGGGGGTCCAGCGGGAAGTGACGATATTCATTCGCGGGTCGAGGGGCGAATCGGAAAGCAGTGTCTCCCCATTAACCGCGATATTTAGAACGGCGATGCCGATGGGATGGGTGGCAGAGGCGATAATGTCGAGTGGCTCACCCACCGGCCACACGCTCTCCCGCTCGCGCAAAATAATGCGCACCTGCGGTGGGGCGTCTTCGTCAAACAAAGGGTTTGCCTGGGGGGTAACGGTCGGGGCATCGGCCAGCTGGACCGCTTGGGTGGCTAGCGGAGCAAGTTCGGCCACGGCCGCTTCCAGGGCGGCGATTTGCTGCTGTTGCGCATCTTGCTCCGCCTGACGGGTCGCTTCCTCATCCCGATTTTCAGCAAATACCGCGACCAGCGTGGCTTCGAGATCTTCCTGTTCTCCTTGAGCGTTGGTCAAATCCGCTTCAAGCTGCCCTCGGCTTTGAAAAAGAAAGGCCGCAACGGCTCCTACCAGAACGATGGCGATAAAAAGGATGATGATAATGGGTGATTGTTTCATTTAGAAGTCCTAAGTCCTGAGTGCTTAGTCCAAAGTTAGCTCGGCGCTGACGCGGCATTTAGCATTCAGCTCGGCGCTGTCGCGCCTGTTAGCATTTAGCCCGCCGCTGCGCGGCTTTTAGCATTAAGCTCGGCGCTGACGCGCCTGTCAGCATCTAGCCCGCCGCTGATGCGGCTTTTAGCGTTTAGCTCGGCGCTTTGCGCCTGTTAGCATATAGCACGCCGATGCACGGCTTATAGCATTAGGCTTGCATCCTTAACAACAATATATTTATTTGTTTAATATTCAAGCTTCACTGATAATACTCTGAAGTCTGAAGTCTGAAGTCTGTTGTCTCTTGTCTCCTGTCTTCCTTCGGAGTTTATCTCATGATCAACAAGAAAAAACCACTTTTTCGGCCTATTTTGATATTTTCCCTGATTCTTTCTTTTTTGCTGCTGGCGTGCGGGGTGACCTTGCCCAGTCAGGAGCAGGTTGAAACCGGTCTGGCTACAGCTCAGGCGTTGGGAGAGCAGGCTGCTGAACTGGCTACCGGTGCCGCCCCGACCCTGCAGGCGGCCGTCGAAGATATTCAAGCCGCCGCCACCAACGCCGGTCCGACTTTAGAGGCGCTGCAGACGAGGGCGATTGAACTGGCTACCAGCGCCGCACCAACGGTCAATGCCGGTCTGGATCAACTGGCCACGGCCGCGGTTCGGGCTCAAGATACCGGGGAAAATGTCCAGGCGACCTTGCAGGCGGCCGGTATTGATGGCAATTACCTGATTGATAAAATATCGGCTCTCCGACCAGATGAGAACGGCAACATTGTCATTTTGATTACGGAAACGGAATTAAATCTTGTTTTGCAGGCGCGCGATGCTCTGGCGGTGGAAAACCAGCAGGAAGTCGTCATTCCGGCCGGAGAGGTACGGTTCGCCGATGGCCTCATTATTTTTACCGGCGAAGTCACCAGTCCGGTCAGCGGCACGATCAATGTTTCCCTGCAGCCGGTGGTGACCGAAGGCGGTCTCAATTTTGAAGTCACCGCGGCCGATCTCAACGAACAGCCTGTTCCTCCAGTCCTGCTGTCCACTGTGGAAACGACGATCAATACCGCCCTGGTAAACAGCCTTAACACCGCTCTGGCCCTCGTCCCCGGCAATTTTGCTATCCAGACGGTCACGATCGGTGACGGCGTGATGACGATAATTGCTGGTGAGGAGATTGGCAACCCTTAGTAACCTTCACCCTGTTAGGGAAGAGAGGGGCATTCCTTTATTTTTTGACTAAAATTTGGTTGGTTTATTTTCCCCCCTGGGATAAAATTTCCTGTGTTTAATTAATTCGAAGATACTTGTATCTTTTGAAAGAGCTTCACTAAACAAAACCTACAATCACCACCTACAAAAAACCTATAGTTAGGTTCATGGGAGCGATATGCCTTCACTTATTAGTACATTGGAAACCCATGCGGGTATTTGGATTCGGCCAGATGAATTTGGCAGAGAGAGACCTGATGGCACCCGTTATTTTTTACTGGTTATAGCCATTGCTATTTCGGTCGGAGCTGGATTGTTTTGGACGCCTGCATTTGATCAACTTTTTGATTGGTGGGTTGTTTTTCATCCAGCCGGTCAACAGATATTTGATGTTTTCAAAGAAAATGATTTTTTTGTCAATCCACCCTGGTTAACCATTATTCTCTTCCCTTTTGGATTATTGCCCGTTAGATTGAGTTATATTCTGTTTTGTGTGCTTCAAGTTTTCATATTGGCTTTTGTAAACTGGCGTTTTGCCGGTAATTCATTGACTTTTCTTCTGCTTATCACATCTTCCCCATTTTTTAGTATTTTGGCCAATGGACAAGTAGATGGGCTCGTGTTACTAGGCTTACTGTTATCCGCAGATGACAAGAATTGGTACAAGCAGTTATCTGGCCAACTGATCATGTTGATTAAACCACAGGTGCTTGGATTATTAATTCCATATTTGTGGTGGCAGTCAAAATACCGGTGGCAAACATTAATCGGGGGGGTGATTTGTGCTGGGTTGACATTTGCCCTATGGGGAAACTGGATTATTGATATGCAAAGCGCATTAACTCGTTTGGCCGTTCATCACAATGCAAGCCTTTGGCCTTACGGGTTGCTGGTAGGTCTACCGATCCTTGTATATGCACTATGGTCCAAAGACATCAAATTGATTGGGATCGCATCATTTTTTTGTATGCCTTATGCCTTAACCCACTCTTTATTAGGTGCCTTATTTTTCATTCATTCTCGCTTCCCAATATATGTCGGTTTAATTGTGTGGCTGGGATTATGGGTCTACAGCTTGCATTCATATGCTCTTGCATTAGCTTCCTAACATTTACCTATTTAAGTTGTTAAATACTTGAAGGAGCAGTGACCTCATGAAAACGACTTTAGAGGTACAAGGCGCGCCATCAGGGCGCAGGGCCTTTTATGGCGGCCTGTTTTTTTATCTTTTTCTCTTTGCCTTTGAGGAATACTTTTTTGACATACCCCACCTTCGTTATATTGTCCAAAATCCTCCAGAAACCGGGGGGTATCGGCCGATTTTATTGCTTTTTGCCGGAAATTTTGGCACCTTTGCGGCCATCTGGATTTCGGCACGTTCTAAACTTAAGTTTCGGCTGGGGTATTTTCTTATATTTGGTTTGATCACCATAATTCAATACGGATATTGGCATGCCCTTAATCGACCTCTCTCACTGCTTGATGTTCACACCGGTTTAAGCAGCTCGTTCGATTTGTGGATTGATGCAGCGATAATTTTTGCAAGCCCTTGGGCTTTGATTCCAATTCTTTCATACGGTTTGTTGTTGCTGTTTACGGTAAAAGATGAGTATTTGGGTTGGAAGGGTTTTTTGACGGTTTCAACCTTTGTTTTACTGTTCTTCTCTTTGCTAATCTCGCTGAATTATCATTTGCCTTTTATGACTGTCCCGAAAGCTTTTAATGTTTTTCTCGAAACGGTTTGGGTTGATAAAGAAATTACTCAGTATGAACGAATGACAATACCGTTTCAATCATCAACACCCCCGCTAAACAATGTAATTCTCATTATTGATGAGTCCGTAAGAGGAGATAGTCTAAGTCTAAATGGATATCCACGGCCTACCACACCATATCTTGAAGAATTGGCAGAGGCCGGTTTTCTCCATAATTGGGGAATCGCTGTATCCGCAGCAACTTGTAGCATCCCCTCTAACGCGGCCATTATCAGTGGATTGAGCTCTCTCCCTGATCCTGATCAAGCGGTATATACAAACCCCACACTATTTCACTATGCTAAAGTCATGGGTTATCAATCATGGTATGTTAATGCCCAATCTTCAATCTTTTGGAATTCCCTTCAGGATCAGGATATCCTCTTAATTGATCATCGGATTACGCCATTTGATTTGGGCCATTCGCATAATAATGATTTTGTTGCGGCAGAAAAAATTAGGGAGATTGTTACTGCATCAACTGGAAACTTCATCTTAGTGAATAAACTCGGGGTTCATTTTCCCTATCATGAAGCATATCCTGAAGAATCAACGATTTGGTCCCCAATTAATACCGATCATCAACCAGGGCAGGCACTTATTAATGCATATGACAATGCTGTTTCTTATAACATCGACACATTCTTTGAAAAGCTATTACAAGACGATGTTTTTTTAGAAAATACGATAATCGTTTACACTTCTGATCACGGCCAAACATTGGGGCAGGTTAATGGGCAGTGGCCTCATTGTGGTGGTAGCCGAATTGAAGCAATGGTTCCTCTTTTTTTAATTGGAGATATTCCAAACCTGGACACGAGTTATCCCGCAAGTCATTTTAATATTTTTCCAACCATTCTGGACTTAATGAATTTCCCAGCAGATGAGCGACCAGTTGAATATAGCCTTTCTTTACTTCAGGCTACCGGGGCTGATCAATCAGATCGATATTTTTTATCTAAAACTGAGGGATTTCTCAACGGCGAAGTCGTCAATTTTGATAGTGAGCCACCGCTCCAGCTCAAGGAAATCATGACAGTGGAAAGGGAGTAAAATCGACTATCCCGAATCATTGAGTGCGAGCAATAACCAGAAACATTTTTTTCAACCCTTTTTTGAGGAATTAAGATTAAATGGCAACAATTACTCACATTCGGCGTTACTTTCAAGAAAATGCCGTTGAAATGATTAACTTTCTATCCGAGCTCGTTTTGGCCGAATCCCCCACCTCAGATGTTGGCAGTCAGGAAAGACCGATGGCGCTGCTAACGGCCGGGCTTGAAGCGGCCGGTTTGTCGGTGGAGCGCGTGCCCGGCACAACCAGTGCGGGGTGTTTGCTCGCGCGCGGCCGGACACTCGATTCAGCACCAAATCAACTGCTGCTTGGTCACTGCGATACCGTCTGGCCCCGCGGCACCCTGGAAAAAATGCCGCTCCAAATTGACGGGGATGTGATGCGTGGACCTGGGGTTTTTGATATGAAAGCGGGATTAACTCAAATTGTATTTGCCCTACGAGCAATTCAAGATTTAAATTTGCCTGTGACCATGAACCCGGTCGTGTTAATCAACTCAGATGAAGAGATAGGCAGCTTGGATTCCCGAGAGTTTATTATCGAGCAGGCAAAAAAAGTAGCCAGAGTATTTGTCCTTGAACCGCCCATGGGAGCTGAGGGGAAGTTAAAAACCGCTCGTAAAGGAGTGGCTCGCTACAAAATTTCAACGAGCGGGGTGGCTTCCCATTCCGGTCTGGATCCCGAAAAGGGGCAAAGCGCGGTTGTGGAAATGGCTCACGTGATTACCACTTTGCACGCGCTTAACGATCTGCCGCGGGGGGTGTCGGTTAACGTTGGGGTGATTCAAGGCGGCAGCCGCTCCAACGTGGTTCCAGCCGACTGCCTGATCGAAGTAGACGTTCGCGCCCTGACGCTGGATGAGATGGAAGAAGTGGATCAGCAGATCCGGGCGCTAACCGCCGTAAATCCGGCCGTTTCCATCACCATCACCGGAGGAATCAACCGGCCGCCGCTGGAAAAAACGGCCGGAAATCGCGCCTTATGGCAGGTTGCTGAAAAGGTCGCGGCCGACGTGGGGATCAATCTGAAGGAGGGAACGGTTGGCGGAGGGTCTGACGGCAACTTCACCAGCCCAATTGCCCCCACGCTGGATGGATTGGGAGCCGTGGGTGATGGTGCTCACGCCCTGCACGAACACATTATTTTACCGACTCTTTTTGAACGAGCGCTGTTTTTGACGAAGCTGCTCGTTAGCTAGAACGCCTCACTCTACTCTCTAACCTTCTTACAACGCGTTTCAAAGGCGAACAGTTCGCTTCATGAATAGAAGAATGCGCTTTCCAGACCTACATATCCCCCCTCCCGATTCGGGAGGGGGCCAGGGGGTGGGTGCTTTAGTAGTCATTTCACCCCTCCCCCAGCCCCTCCCCGAGTCGGGGAGGGGAGCTTGTACCCCCTGAACCCTTTCCTCTCTCATTTTTATTTGCCGATCACCTGACGACCGGCGTGGTATTGTCGTTGGACATTCATCGCTTTTAGATCAAGAATCCCAACCTGCTGTATTGTTTAATTGAAATACAAGAAGAACGATCAAATGCAGCCGCGGATGAAATGGATTAACTCAACAGATTATTGAATAAAAGATGATGATTACCACCCGCTTGAATTTCATAAAGGTTTTGTTTTTTAGCAGCATCGTATTAACCGGCTGTCTGCCAATTTTCTCCGCCCCCGGTGCGACGTTGGAGCCCACAGCGGAAATAACCATTCCCCCGGCCCCACCGATCGATCCGCAGGAAACACCGCAGCCTACAATCCAGCCGACCGAAGAGCCGGTTTTGGAGGGCTGGACATCGTACGCCAGTGATCAATACGGTTTCACGTTCGACCATCCGGCCGACTTGGAAGTGGTTCTGAGAGAATTTGACAACCCCCCACTCGCTAGATTTGCTGTTGGGGATCAGATTGAAATCCGGATCAATGAATTTGACCCGCTGGCGTGTCGGGGGGACTGCCCGGTTGTGGAGAAAACTTTGCAGGCCGAAATAAATGGCCTTCCTGCAACCCGTATAGAAGGGTATATCGGGGCCATTGGCGGCAATATTCCGCAGCAGTACGTGACCTATTTTCTGCCTCGCGGCGAGCGGTTTTTTGCCATCACGCTGTACGCGCTGGGATTCGGGGGGCAGTCTGATGATTTAGCCACGATCAGACCTCTAAATGAAGATGACGTCGCCATGTTTGAAGAGCTGCTGGCCACCGTTTCCTTCACAAACTCGGCCGAATCCGAACCGACTCAGGACGCGGCCGTTGAGCTGACGGGCACACCAGCGGCCGGCGAACAACCCCCTTCCACCTGTGCCGCCACCCCGGCCGACTGGGTGGCGTACACGGTTCAGCCTGGGGACACTCTTTTTGGCATTGCCATGCGGGTTGGGAGCACCGTTGATCAGCTGGCCGCAGCCAGCTGTCTCGCCGACGCCAACGTGCTCGATGTCGGCCAGGTCATCTTTGTCCCCCCGGCCGGTCAAAACAGCACGCCGGCCGCGCCAACCCCCGCTGGATCTGGAAACGCTGAAGGGGCGCCGAAAATTTTAACCTTTGAAGTTGATCAGGTGGACTTGAGTAACGATGCAAAACAGCTGACATTTCGCTGGGAGACAGTTGGCGCCGATGACATTCTCATCAGCGTATGGACTTCGGTGCGCCATTATCCTACCTGGCAGGTTGAGGCGTCTGGAGAGATGACGGTAGAGGTGTACAAAACCAATTGGCCGAATCCGCAAGCTTCCTTGCATGTTACCAATCAGGACAGTACGGAATCAATTCATCAGTCAGTTGAAGTAAAATGGCCGTGTCTTTACACCTATTTTATTGAGATCGCGATTGAAAATTGCCCCTCTGGCTCACCGCAAACGTTTGCCACGATATACCAGGAATTTGAAAAAGGGATCATGATTGCCATCCCCCCGACCGATCCTGTCGGGCCGTTCATCTATGCCTTGACGGATGAAGGACGGGCATACGTTCAGCCTGATCCCTGGACCGTTGATCAGCCGGAGATCGACCCATCGCTGCAGCCCCCAGATGGTTTGTTTGCCCCGGCCCGTGGCTTTGGCCAAATCTGGCAGCCAAGCGAGCAAATCATTCAAGCAGATTTTGGCTGGGCCACGGCCGAGACGATGTCTTACTCCGCGATCTTACAGAGCCCGGCCACATCAATCCTTCCTGGTACCCAATTTCTGACCTTGCCTGATGGCTCTGTGGCCAAAATTTCGGGGGGATATTGGGAAATTATTTCCGAAAATGTCGCTGTGGCCGGTGACCTCGGTGAAGATTAATTGAGCGGTCTGCAATCAGGGCTCAGCAGTAAGGAGTTCTTTCTGAGTGACATACTCATCTGGCTTGAGCGAGATTACCTGGCTGGTGCTGTCGGTGCCCATGGTAATGCCGTAAATTGCCTGGGCGGCCTGAACCGTTCCCCGATTGTGGGTAATGACGATAAACTGAGTTTTGGCGCTCAACTCTTTTAGAACATCCCGAAAACGATTGACGTTTGCTTCATCAAGCGCGGCATCGACCTCATCCATGGCGCAAAACGGAGTGGGTGAAACCTTGAGCAGGGCGAATATCAGCGATGCGGCCGTCAGCGAACGCTCGCCACCGGAAAGAAGGGCCAGCCCCTGCGGCCGGCGGCCCGGCAGCTGGGCCACAATATCCACCCCGGTAATCGTCAAGTCATCCGGATCTGTCAAAACAAGATGACCAGACCCCCCTCCAAACATGCGGGTAAACATCTCCCCAAAGACCACGTTTACTTTTTCGACCGTATCCGCAAACGCTCTGGATGTTAATTCATCCAGCTCTTCGATGACGGCGCGCAGCTGTTTCTCGGTCTCTTCCAAATCATCGATTTGTTGGTTCATAAACTCAAACCGTTCCTGAACCTCTTTATATTCGGCCGGAGCATCCGGGTTGATTGCCCCCATCCGGCTGAGCTGCGCCCGCTGTTTTTGGATCGATTCCTCCAGCTCATCGGGCAGTTCAAAAACGTGAGGTAGTTTGTCAACCACGCCGGTAAGCGGCAGCGGGGTATCGCCCCGCACATCGTCATCATAACTGAGGTCGACTATACCCAGTTCGGCGCGGATGCGATCCTGCAAATTATCGATGTGGGTTTCCAGCTGGGTCAGGGCCACCTTGGTTTGAGTGTAGCTGGTTTCCAGCTCGTGAGCCGCTTTTTGAGAGACGGCCGCCTCTCCCTCCCGCAGCCGCAGCTCGCGTTGAATGGTGAGAAGCGATTTTTGTAGTGGTTCGATGGCGGAGAGAATATCGTTTAACTCCGTTTCCAAAGCCGCCAATTCTTTTTCATCAGCGGCGATGTCCATCTTGAGAAGCTGGTTGCTCCACTCCTGTCGACGGTTTTTGAGCCGCTGAATTTGCCCTTCACTCTGGCGCATCGCTGTCTGGCGAGTGTCGACAATCGCCCGCCGGCCGTCGACGATCGAGCGGGCGCCGCTAATTTGCTGACTGAGCATTTGCCGCTGCTGCTGCGCTTCGCCGATCGGCAGCGCGGCCAGCTCGCGTCGCTTCTCATCCAACCCGCTTTCTACTTCAAGCAGCTCCCCATCTTTTTGGCTAACGGCCGCTTCAATGCGGGTAATGCGCTCCTGAAGCTGTACCCGCTCCTTCTCCTGCTTTTGTCGTTGCTGGGTAATAAATTCGCGCCGTTGGACGACCCGGTCGAGATCCCGCTGAGCCCGGCGGGAGCGCTGCTGTGCCTCATCGGCCAAGCGCCCCTGCCGCTGTCGTTCGCGATTGGTTTCATCAAGCTGTTTTTGCAAATCACGTACCGCCTGATGGGACTTTTCGACCGCTTTTTCTTTATTTTGAAGATCTTTCTGCACGGCCGTCAAATTATCCTGGGCCTCTCGCCACGCCTGTTCCGCGGCCAGAGGGCTGCCTTGCCCGTCCTGACGAGGGATGGCAATCAGACCAGAGACATGAGAGGAGAGACCGGAGGGGGCGACAGCGACGATACCCGGAGGCAGTTCCGCCGCGATTTTGAGCGCCGTTTGGTCATGGTCCACCAGGAGGATGCCACCCAGAAGGGCTTCGACGACCGGCCGATCCGCCTCATCGCAGCGGCACACATCGCTGGCCCGGCCGATGACTCCCTCATGATGCAGCAAACCGTCAGTGAGCGTCACATCAACCGGCCGAGCGCCGTCGCGGGCGATGGCGCGCAGAGCCACATCAGCTGACCGGCTGTCCACGAGCGAGTGCAGGGCGGCCGCATCTTTGACAATTAAAGTTTCCGCTGCCGTGAGCAGGGCGTGTTCCAAATGGGTCCGGTGATCATCGGGGATGGTGATCAGCTCGACCAGGCGGCCGATAATTAGATTTTTGGCCACGGGAGCGGTTGATTGGCGTTGGGCATCGAGCATCTCCACCCGGGTTTGCAGACGGGTCACGGCCGTTTGGGTTTGATTGAGCGCCCGCCGATTTTGATCGAGTTGACGGCGGTTTTCCTTAAGCGTCGCTTCCAGATCCCGCCGCTTCTGGCTCAACTCGCGCCGGACCAGGTTGATTGATTCTTCATTTTCACGAGCGGAAGCCATAACCTTGTCCAGCTTCTCGATCTCGGCCGTCAGATCAGTGAGGGCGGGCTGATCATTGTCCGGCTGCTCGGCAGCAGCGGCCCGTTCTTTAAGCTGAGACACCTGCCCTTGTGACTGGGCGATTTCCGTTTGTAGCTGTCGCAGTTTTCTTTCAAAGTTATTGATTTCTTTCTGGGTGGCGTTTATGAGCTGCTGCTTTTGCAAAAAGCCGGTTTCAAACGCTTTTAACTCCAGCTGATGGGTGTCAAACGTCGCCTGGGCCGTTTGTAGTTCGGCCAGAGCTGCCTGAAGCTCGTTCTCGGCTGCGGCGTGCTGCTGTTCCAGATCGGGCAAATCAGATGCGCTTTCCGCAAGCTGCCGCTCCAGGGCGCTGCGTCTTTCACTCATGATCGCTACCTGCCGGCGGGCTTTTTCCCACGTTTCGCGCACCGTTTCCCGTTTTTGCTGAAGCTCCTGCAGTTGTGATTCAATGTCGTGCAGCTTCTCGCGCTTCTGATCGATTTGTTCCTGCAGCAGCAGCAGTTCGCGCCGGCCGGACTCCCAGCCTTGCTCCGCCTGGGTCGCGGCCGTTCGCCGCTGACGCAGATCGTAGCGCGCTTTTTGCCATTGATATCCATACCAGATACGCAGCATCTGCCGCAAATCTTCTTCAACCCGGCCGTAATTTTCCGCTCGCTGCGCCTGGCGACGGAGCGAGTTGAGCCGCGGTTTTAACTCGCTGAGAATATCGTAAACCCGTTCCAGATTGCGCTGGGTATCCTGCAGCTTGCGCAGGGTTGTGGCCCGGCGGGCTTTATAGTGGCTGATGCCGGCCGCCTCTTCAAAAAGCGCCCGTCGCTCATCCGCTTTGAGGGAAAGGGCCTGATCGATCAACCCCTGACCGATAATGGTATACGTTTGCTCCGCGATTCCGGCTCTGGCCAAAAGCTCGTTGACGTCCATCAGGCGCACTTTTTGCCCGTTGAGCAAATATTCATTTTCACCCGACCGGTACGCCCGGCGGCATATTTCCACTTCGGTGTAATCGATCGGCAGCCAGCCATCGCTGTTGTCGAGGGTCAGAACCGCCTGAGCCATGCCCGCCCGGGCGCGGGTTTTGCTGCCTGCAAAAATCATGTCGACGGTGCGTTTTCCCCGCAGCGTGCGGAAAGATTGTTCCCCTAATACCCAGCGAATGGCATCAGCGACATTTGATTTTCCGCTGCCGTTTGGTCCCACAACGGCGGTGATGCCGTCATCAAAGATAAATTCCGTTTTACTGGCAAAGGTTTTATACCCTTGTAGAACGAGTTTCTTGAGTTTCATGTTATTATTTGTCCGGCCGAGTATTTTAACAAGCAATGAGAAATTCAGCACGGAGCTGCGCTCCTTTTAGGCCGCCGCTGCGCGGCTTTTAGCGAACTAGCTCGAGGCTTCGCCCCTCTCAGCTAACAGCTAATGGCTAACAGGCCCGTCAGGGCCGTGCTAAAATGCTAAAAGCCGCGCAGCGGCGTACTAAACACCTAAAATCATGTCCCAAGAATCCAGCACCCAACACCCATCACCTAACACCCATCACCCATTCGTGATTGACGCCATGCACCCCGAGGATTGGCCGGCCGTTCGCCGCATTTATCAGGCCGGGATCGATACCAAACTGGCCACCTTTGAAACCCGGGCGCCGCAGGCGTGGGAAACGTGGTCGGCAGGCAAGCGGCCGGAATGTCGGTTTGTAGCCCGGGATCAGGACGGGCTGGTGTGGGGTTGGGCGGTTTTGTCGCCGGTGTCCAAGCGATCGGCGTATCGGGGGGTTGCTGAAGTTAGCATTTACATCGATCCGGCCGCAAAAGGGCGCGGGTTGGGCAGCATGTTGATGGAAGCGCTGATTGAAGGGTCGGAAGCGGCCGGGATATGGACCTTAACCGCCAGCATTTTCCCGGAAAACGAGGCCAGCATTTATTTGCATCAGAAGCATGGCTTCAAGATTTTAGGCCGGCGCGAGCGCATTGCTCAGCTGGATGGGGTATGGCGAGATACGGTGGTGATGGAGCGGCGGAGCCTGGTGGTGGGGGGAGGGTAGGTGATGGGTGATAGGTGATGGGTATTGGGTGATGGGTGATGGGTATTGGGTGATGGGTATAAGGAGAAGCGTATTGCTGCAACTTTGCAGTGAATAGAGAAATAATATAGGTGGCATTTGTTTTAGGCTGTGATGAAAACTACGTCTGGATCAATCAAATTATTTCCAGCGATTTTGAGTTTAACAAATAAAAATCGATAATGCATCGTCATTCCCGCG
>JAAUYD010039479.1_pt1 | contig 14764 bp, 16 predicted proteins | sample 7278101 | NCBI WGS metagenome assembly JAAUYD01 (sample SAMN14350128, study PRJNA611818) | marine sediment metagenome | isolation source: surface marine sediment (0.6m) | place: French Polynesia: Moorea | collected 2018-08
CGCCGGTGGGCGTGTTCACCCCCTCGGCGGACTGACCAGGGCCTCGCCGGTGAGCACTTCCCGGCCGGACTGGTTCGTACAGACCGTCTTGAGGCGAACCCTCTTCTTTTCCGCATTGATTTCCACCACCTCGGCCGTGGCCGTGATGGTATCGCCGATGACCACCGGGGCGAGGAAGGTCATGCTTTGGGAGATATAGATCGTGCCCGGTCCTGGCAGTTGGGTGCCGAGGACGGTGGAGATAAAGCCCGCGGAGAGCATGCCGTGGGCAATCCGGGTTTTGAAGGCCGTTTGTTCGGCATAGGTCTGGTCGATGTGGGCGGGATTGAAGTCGCCGCTGATGCCCGCGAACATGTAGACATCGAACTCGGAAACCGTTTTGCTGAAGCTGGCCTGCTGGCCCACTTCAAGCTGCTCGATCGTGTAGCCCATTTTTTTTCGTCCCTTGTGTTTGAACCGTCCCAGGACCGCATGCCGGACGGACAACCGGATATCCGTTTTCTCAGAACCAGCTGCGGTGGCTCCATACATCGTCCTCGAGCGCTTTCTGATCGGCCTGGAGCTTGAGATACATGGAGGCGTTCTGGATGGCCAGCCCGCCCTGGTGGGCCAGGGCCTTGACCAGAATGATCATATCCTCGGGGTACTGACGTGTCACCGAGCTGTAAAGCCGCAGCGTGCCGATGATCTCGTCCCGGGCGCTGATGGGGGTGATGATCATCGAGGCGATGCCCTCGGCGGCGAGCTCATCCTTGTAGCGAACACGTTTGTCGCTGGCGGCATCCTCGATGACCAGGGTTTCGCCCCTAAGGGCGGCTGCCGATGTTTCGATGCTGGTGTGGCGTCCCACACCCAGGAAGCTTTCGCTGAGCCCGTGGCTGGCCACCAGCTTCAGACTGCCGGATTCCTCATCGAGGAGCCGCAGCGCCGCCCCTTTCATGCCCAGGTTCTCGCTGACCTTGACGGTCAGGGTGTGGAGCACTTCTTTGATGTCGAGCGTCGAGTTGATGGCCGAGGCCAGGTCCAGAAACAAGAGGGCGTTGCTCTGGATGCGCTCCAGCAGGCGGGTTTTTTCGATTGCCACCCCACCCTGGTCGGCCAGGGCGTCCAGAAATTCGATTTCCGCGCCGGTGAATTTGCGTTTTTTGGCGGTGTAGAGGGACAGCACCCCGATGGTCTGGTCCCTCACGCGCACGGGCACGGTGAGAATGCTGGCGATGCCTTCCTTGGCTTTGGCCGCGTGGTTCTCCAGCCGCGGGTCCTTGGTGGCATCTTCGAAGGCCAGGTGCCCTTCCTTTAGCAGCTCCTTGACGAGTTTCTGTGCTTTGATGGGGCTGGCATGCAGGTAGTTTTCCGAGAGGCCGCGCTGGGCTTTGGCAACAAAGAGGTCCTTGCGTTCATCGGCCAGGTAGAGGCAGGCGGCCTTGCCGTCCAGGGTATCGATCGCGCTCTGTACAACCAGTTCGAGAAGATCTCCCTCGGTGGCGGCGGTGCCGAAGGCCTGGCTGATTTTGCGAAAGATCTCAAAATAGTCTGTTTTACGGGTCATGGTTTTCTCCTTGTTTCCGATCCGGGTCCGGGGTCGTCCCCTTTAGCCTCAGCGGCGGCCTTATCAGGTGGCGGCGGCCTTGGGTTGCGGCGTCTTGCGGGCCTTTCGCTTGGGCGGCCTTTTGGGGGCCGGTTTGGGTGCCGGTTTCGGGGAAAGCTTGCGCTGGGTATCACGTTCCGCCAGCCAGGCTGCTATTTTGGGGGCGAATTCCGCCTGGGTTTTGCTGCTGACATAGATACCGATATGGCCGGTGCGCAGGCAGATATCCTCCTTATCCTTGCTGCCGACGGCGCCGGTCAGCTTTTCACAGGCCTCGGGCGGCACGAGGTGGTCGTAGAGGCCGTAGATGTTGAGCAGCGGCATGGTGATCTTTTTCAGGTTGACCGGGTTGCCGCCCACCTGCAGCTTGCTCTGGATGAGCAGGTTTTGCTGATAGCAGTCCTGGATGAATTTCTTGAACACGGCCCCGGGCAGATCCGGGCTGTCGAAGATCCACTTTTCCATGCGGATGAAGTTCTCCACGAATTTCTTGTTGTCCATGTGTTCCAGGAAACCCACGTACTTGTCGAGCATCAGCCGTGCCGGATTGAGCAGCAGAAAACCCAGGTTCATCACGTGGGCGGGCAGATTGCCGTGGGTGCGCACGAGGGCGTCGGGGTCGATGTGGCGCATCCACTGGTGCAGCAGGCCCTTGTCCGTATCGAAATTGGTGGGGGTCACCGTGGTGACGAGGTTTTTGATCTTTTCGGGATGCTGAGCGCTGTAGATGACGCTGAAGGTGCCGCCCATGCAAATCCCCATCAGGTGGATTTTGGGCAGTTGGTGTCGTTCGCGGATGAAATCGACCACGTTGTCCATATAGCCGTTGATGTGGTCGTCGAAACCCAGAAAGCAATCTTTGCGCGTGGGGTAGCCCCATTCGATCATATAGACTTCTAAACCACGATCCAGGAAGGTCTGAACGACACTGCGACCGGGCTGGAGATCGAGCATGGTTTCCCGGTTGATGAGCGCATAGACAACCAGCAGCGGTGTTTTGTACTTGGGTTTGCCCTCGGGGCGGTAATACTTCAGCTTGACGCGGTCTTCCTGGTAGACGATCTCGTAAGGCGTCGGGGCGATTTCGGTGTCGAGATCCGCCAGCAGGACTTCGGAGCCTTTACGGGCTCTGACCTGCGCCTTTTCGGAAGCCTCGGCCAGCTTGGACATGATCAGGTCGACGGGAATATTGGATTGGGTCATGACGATCCTCCCCGGTTGCGGCGGTTTCAGTGCTTGCACACGGTGGTCAGGCTTTTTCCTTTTCCAGGGCGCGCAGACGTCGTTTGAGACGATGGATTTCCTGATAGAGTGAATCGGTTTCCGACTGTGTGGGAATCGGCAGCCCGCTGAGCATGTCTTCGATCACCGCATTGCGCGCACTTTGATAGGCCGAGAGGCTGCTGAGCGTTCTGGAGAAAGTGTCCGCATACTCCTGCGTTTGGAAGAGCGTCATGTAATGACCTTCGAGAACCTTGATCCACATGTCGTAGTAGGCCCGCCCTTCCTCTGGCATCTCCCCCTTCTCCGCCAGCTCGGCCACTTGTTCCTGGAGAACTGTAAAGGACCGGCCGACCGGCATCGCCAGCAGGCTCAGAAATTCGGTCAATGTGGCCTGAAAGCGGTTGTGGGCATCGACGGCCTGGCTCATGCGTTCCTGGTACTCACGGACAAGCCCCAGTTTGGGTACCTGCAGAAATCGGCTGAACTCCTGTTCGTACATTTCCGTCCAGGTGCGAAATAGATTTTCATCGATATCCGTAAACGTGTAGGCGTCCACATGCTCACCCAGGCGTCCGGCCTGCTCCAGCATTTTCTGCTGCACTTCCAGATAGCTGTTAAAGCTGGTCTGTGCCAGTTGCGCCAACACTTCGGGCATGGCGCCCGCGCCTTTGAAAAGCGCCTCCAATGATTCCGGAGCGGAAAAGGCGCCCGAGATGGCCTGCCAGTTTTTGAGCGCGGCCTCGGCCGAAGCCCGCACACGACCGTGGGTGCCGCGACGGTCCGCGGCGCTTTCATCCGGAGCGAGACCGTCGGGGAACCAGAGGCGCAGCATATTACCCCACATGGTGGTCATCGATTCGTTCCACTGGGCAAACATGTTGCCGTCCTCTGTGTTCGGGGAGCGTTCTTCGGCCATGTCACACCTCCCTGGCTGTAGGGTCGCGTCAATCGCTTTTGGCTGGTTTTGATGGGACTGCAGGGGCGCGTCTCGGTCGCAGGATCGCAAGCCCCGTTAAAGATGATCGGCGTCTTCGGATGTTTCCGACGAGGCCTTCAGCGCCTGCATCAGATCGTCAAAGGCCTTGCTCTGATCGGTGACCAGATTTTGAAAACGGGTCACCAGACTCATGTGGCCCATATCTTTATCATCGAGGATGGCTTCCAACTGCTGGATCAAACGCGTCTGTTCAGCAATCTGGGCCTCTAATCGTTCTTTCTCACGTTTGAGCTGATCGTAGCGTTCCAGCGGCACCCAGCCCATGAGGGGCGCGTAGGCCTTGAGGGCTTTGTGGAAATCCGCCGTGGCTTTTTGCCAGTCGTCGCCGCTGTCGGGTGGTGCGAGGGGCGGCAGGCCGTAGCACTTGCGAAACAGGGCGGCAAGTTCACCAGATGGTGAAAAACCGGACTGGATCCAGCGCGAAAGCTCTTTGAGCTGTCGCTGCCCGTCAGCGGTCTGCAGCAATAATTCGCCCCAGAATTTAAAAAAATGGTGATCCACGTGCGTGAGCCTCCAGCCAAAGCGGGCAGCTCTTTTCAGGAAGATCAGTCACCGGCCGCCGCGGTCGGATTAAGATCGGCGGTAAGCCGGCCGATGGGCGCAGCCCTTAGGCACGGTCCGGGGTTTCATCCAGGTCGAGCTGAAAACGCACCGGCCCACGATGTTGGCCCTCGCCGAAGCGGGTATGCAGCGCACAGGCCGAGCCTGGATAAGACCAGGAAGTGGCGATGGCCACGTGTCCCTTGGGAAACGGCGTCACCTCGGCTGGTACAAAGTCCAAAGGCGCCAGGGCGGTTTCCTTCTCGACCAGGTCGTCGTGGATACCGTAACAGATAAGCCAGGGCAGCTTTTTCTCCCTCAGCCGATTGAGATTCAGCCGCTTGCCGAAGAGACGGACAGGCAGGGTGCCGTCATCGGCGATGGGAGTGGTGAAGGAGGCAAAGCTCATCTCGGTGATTGCCAGCGGCAGATCGTTGCGCTCGTATCCCAGCCAGTAATTCAGTGCGGCCGCGGTTTTGCTGATGCTGCCGGCATCGCCGCCGGTGCGAGCCAGCATGGCCAGATCCCGGAAATAAGCGGCCAGCGGCGACTCGGTTTCGATGCTTTTAAGTTTGTAGACCCAGCCCATCAGTTGACCGTCGGCCACCCGGTTGCCGTTGGGCAGAGTCTTGGTGCCGTAGTCCAGATCGTTGAAACGTGCAGGCAGCTGTTTGAGGAAACCGGAAAGACCACGGCTGCGTGTTCCGTCCATGGGCGACACGCAGGTGATGAAGGCATCCACCAGGTCGTCAAGCTCCCCGCTGAGCAGATTGCACAAGGCGTTGAAGCCGCCCTGGCAATAGCCGTTGAGGGTGACGGCCTGGGTATGCTGCTGTCGAATGGTTTCACAGAAGCGGCGCGTATCGCGGGCATCGTCCTCGGCGCTCATGGTCTGCAGGGGCTCGCAGGTGGCGATGTCTTTGAGTACGCGAATGTAGGTTGGTATGCCCTCGTTGGCGAAACAGTGTGCGTAACTGCGTTCTTCTTGCGGTAAAAATCCAAGAATGTTGGCTCCCAGGACGTAGGGCGGCAAAATCAACACGGGCTTGCGGTCTGATTGGACCTCAACACCTTTTTTGGTCGGCGCGATGCGATAAAGTCGGAAGCGATCGGTTTCGTCGACCAGCGGGTGGTTTCCACTCTCGAAGTGGAAACCGAATTCATCGGCGATATTTTCAATGGCGCGGGGGTAACCGTGGGCGATGAGAGCCAGCAGTGCGCCCTGCTGATGGACGATGTCCACGAGCGGGCAGGGATTGCCGGTGGAAAAAGTCGTCGCCAGAGCGTCGGCGGCATCGGCAAACAGTGATTTTACGTAGCTTTCGGCAGCTGCAACCGCACCGTCCATGCCGCGCCTGATCAGGTCGAGGTTGAACAGACCCAGATTGGCGTAGGCCTTGAAGACCTCGCTCAGACCGTCTGCACTGGCCTTTCGAACTTCAGCCTGCTGGAAATAATGGGTCGAGAGAAGAAAAGGTATAAGAAAGCTATTCTGGTAACTTGCAACGCCGCTGGCCGCATCGAAAGCGGCACTGACAATATCTGTACCGGTACGTATTCCTTTGATGTAACTGTCAGCGGAAAGTGGTTGGGCGCAATCAGCTTTCATAGTCCTCACATATTGCATCTTGAATGGTTGTCCGTCAAGCCGGCGGCCCCAGGGTACAGGCATTTTGCCTGTCCCTGAAGCGGGCCAACGGTAATGGCTTCAAGCGGTGGAGGAACTATTCACTGTCGGCGAAATAGGACTCGACTTTTTCATAGTTGGCATCCACCATGGATTTGAAATCTTGGCAGCCTTTCTTGTAGGAATCCATCCACTCGCGGAGCGCTTTTTTGCCTTCGTCCGGCAGCCAGCCGGCCTGACCCAGAAACGCGTCGAGCATTTTCTCGTTCTGCTCGTAGACCAGGTTCATGGCTTTGAAGCTGTTGTCGAAAGCCGACTTGTTGAACTGCACCATCTGTTTGGCAATCTGCTTGTGATCCATCATTGTTTCAATCCTCCTTACATATGTGGGGCGTTAAGTTTCCCGGACCATTGGGTCCGGGTTACGATTGGGTTCGGGCTGATTTGAACCAGCCCGCAATCATGGCGAACTGGGCGTCCACCATGGCTTCGAGCGTCTGACGGCCCGATTTCAACAGATCGGAACCGTATTCCCAGGTCTGTCGGGCTTCATCGGGCATCATCCCGGTCTGCTCAAGACATGTACGGGCAAATCGTTCGCCATGGTTCAGCCATAGCGCCTGGGTTTTGATATTGTTCTGAACGAGGGTCTTCTGGAGCTTCAGGATCTGCTTCGTCATTGCAAAATCAGTCGGTAACATCGTCGGTTTTCCTCCTCGTGGGTTAAATGAGTCAAAGACAACTAACCCTACCTACTATAGTGCCCCACTGGCCGGCGTCAAGCAAAAAATTTGTGCATTGCACAATTTTTTTTACTACGGATGGTAATGAGTTTTTAAATACTCAAAATGTATTTGTATTTTTCCCTCGATGTAACTATTATAAGCTCTTAGTTATTTTGCGGAGCAGCAAAAAGAGGGGGCGAGCGAGGATGAACACTAAGCAAGGACCGCGCATCTACAAGAAATACGCCAACCGGCGCATCTACGACACGCACGCCAGCGGCTATGTCACGCTGGAGGAACTGGCGGCGGTCGTTCGCCGGGGAGGTGAGGTCAAGGTCGTCGACGCCAAGACCAAGGAGGACGTGACGGCCTTTATTCTCACTCAGATCGTGCTCGAAAAAGCCAAACACAAAAACGCGCTGCTGCCTGCGCCGGTATTGCATTTGATCATCCAGTACGGCGACAATGTCCTGCTGGAGTTTTTCGAGACTTACCTGCAGCAGATCGTCCGCAACTACATTCAGTACAAGAAGAGCGTCGACGCCCAGTTCAAGCGCTGGTTGGATCTCGGCATGGACCTCTCGCCATCCGGCCGGAGCGGTGCACCCGAGATCAATCCCTTCGCCGCATTCTGGGGTCCGCGGACGGACGACGACCGGCGCGAGGATGAATAGGGCCGCTGCCGCTGCCTTACCGCTCAGCCGTTCTGTGTTGTGCAAATGCGAAATCCTCACGAAACTTCATGTCACCTTGCGTTTTAACGAAGCCGGCGGTTAGCCTGGCCGGGACAATCGTCAGGCGGCGGGGATGATCTTGCGACGCGCCCATGTCGCTTTCGGCCCGATCTGCTCGAAATTCCTGCCCCCGAGCTGATCCCGATAAAAATATCTTGACATCAAGATAAATGGTTTTAGTTTATTTGCCATGGAAACCGGCACACACATACGATTGGTCTTGTGGAAAGCGGCCAAAGCCGTCGAAAGACTGGACCGTCAGAGTATCGCCCGCACCGGACTGAAGCTGACTGATTTTCAGATCATGGAAGTCCTGCTGAACAAGGGACCGCTGCCGATCAATACGATCGCCGGCAAGGTTCTGCTGACCAGCGGATCCATGACGGCCGCCGTCAACCGTCTGGAAAAAAAAGCATACGTCCAGCGCATCCAGGACCCTTCGGACGGTCGCTGTTTCTATGTGCATCTGACCGGGACGGGTCGCCGAATTATCCGGCACGCCTATGACGAGCACGCACGGCGCCTGGAAAAAATCGCTGGTTTCCTCTCGGTGGCCGAACGCAAGGAATTGGTGCGGCTGCTCAAGAAAGTCGGAAAGGGCACCGAGGCGCTGAGCTAAAAAAATTTTATCGTATTATCTTGAAATCAAGACAAATTGGGAGGCAGCGAACATGGATACGACAACCGAAAACCTTGAAATCCGAGGCATTCATCATATTACGGCCATCGCCGCGTCAGCGGTCGAAAACCTGACATTTTACGAGACTGTGCTCGGGCTGCGGCTGGTCAAACAAACTGTCAATTTCGACGATCCCTACACCTATCACCTTTATTACGGGGATGCGGACGGCAGCCCGGGCACGATCATGACTTTCTTCCCCTGGGAAGATCTTCCACGCGGTCGTGCGGGGGCCGGCATGGTGACGGCCGTGGCCTTTGCCGTCCCCGCCGCTTCGGTTCCCTTTTGGAAGGATTGGCTGCACCGCCACGGGGTGGCTTATCGTGAAAACCACCGGTTCGGTGCACAGGTGCTTGAGTTTGAGGACCCCCACGGGTTGACCCTGGAACTGGAAGCTGTCCGGGATCTGCCAGCAATCGTACCCTGGTCTGGCAGTCCGCTTCCGGTGGACCACGCGATCCGCGGCTTTCATAGCGCCACCGCCGTGACGCCTGACCCGGAACCCACCGAGACGCTGCTGACCCAGATCATGGGAATGACCCTGGTGGGGACGGACGGTGATCGGCGTCGCTTGCGGATGCCGGCCACGGATGCGCCGGGGCATTATATGGACCTGGTCGTTGACCCGGCGGCCCCCGCCGGAAACCAGGGCGGCGGCACGGTTCATCATATCGCCTTTCGCGTTGCCGACACGCAGACCCAGGAGGCCTGGCGCCGGGTGCTCGGCCAGGAGGGATTCAATCCCACCGCGGTGCGTGACCGCAATTACTTCCAATCGATCTATTTCCGCGAGCCCGGCGGCGTGCTCTTCGAATTCGCTACCGATCCGCCGGGCTTCGCCGTGGATGAAACACCGGAACGGCTGGGAAGCGATCTGAAGCTGCCGCCTCAGTACGAGCCCCTGCGCGACCAGATCGAAAGCCGCCTGCCGACCCTGCGGCCGTTGGATTTCCGGCACGTGTTCGCTCCAGCGGCGGCGGGCCGTGACGACGGGACCACCGTCGTGGCCTTGCACGGCACCGGCGGCGACGAGCACGATCTGCTCGATCTGGCGCGCGCCGTGAATCCGACCGCGGCGCTTTTAAGCCCGCGCGGCAAGGTGTTGGAAAACGGGATGGCGCGTTTTTTCCGCCGCCTGGCGGAGGGCGTCCTGGATGAGGACGATGTGATTCGCCGGGCCCATGAATTGGCGGATTTTCTTTCCGGTGCCGCCCGGCGCTATGGCCGCGATGCCGAACAGTTGACGGCCCTGGGCTATTCCAACGGTGCCAACGTGGCCGCTGCGGTCCTTCTCCTGCGGCCGGATGTTTTCGCACGCGCCATCCTGCTGCGGCCCATGATGCCGCTAGCGGACATTGCGCTGCCGGATCTGCAGGGCAAGGATGTCCTGATTCTGAAAGGCCGCCACGACAGTGTCATTCCGGCGACGAGCACCGATCGCCTGGTGCAGGCGCTCACCGCCGCCGGGGCCAGCGTGTCGCTGGAGTCGCTCTCTGCAGGCCATGGTCTGACGCCCCAGGATCTGGATAGGGCCTCCCACTGGCTGGCCGCTGTGCCACCTGCCGCCAAGCTTGCCGCTGCGGCCTCCTAAAGGGCCGGTCGTGATCCTCCCCCTGGAATCGGTGGGCCTTCGGCAATCACGGCGCGGCCATCGTATTCAAAATGCGAATCATCGATCTTCGGGGGGGGCTCGGCCTTGGATCCGGCAATGCCCGGATTCAAGGGCTTGAGATTTCTATGGATCCTTTGTATGGAGTCGTTAAGAGTCGACCATACCGGCCGGTCGAGCGTGCGCGCGGGGCCGCGCCCTTTGAAAATCAGATCGAAGGCCGGCAGGGCGAGCGGGTCCGAACGGACCCCTGGACTTTGGGAGAAATTGCCGCGACCGTTGCCGTTCGCTGAACTGGCGGCCCGGTTGACGTCGACGCGCGCCAGGCGGGGGCGGGCGTACAGAGGGGCAAGCGTTTTGCGGAAGGGGGTATCCGCGGACACCGGCTTGATTTTATGGGATGGGTCGCCGCACGCCACGTGTGCGGTGGTCAACAGCAGAAGCCCCAAAGGGATAAGGCCGTGAAACGGCCCCCACCGCATGGGGGCGCAACCGTTCTTGCGATCATGGGAACGGACGCCGCTTTTGAATGCCGGGCCGGATGAAAATCACGGGTTGTAAGGGCTCCTGCTTTTTATTGGCCTGATCATGTTACGCCTCTGTAAATTTGCCTTTGAAATTTCAAATGGGCAGGCAGCGCAAGCGCCCATGAACCACTAGCCGGGGAAAGGAATCTTCCAATGGCAACCAATCGATGCAGCGTTGGAAACAACGACCTTGGGGCCGGAGCATCGCAAGCCAAAGTGGCGTTGCTCTTGGCCGCCATCGCGCTTTGGTCCGTGGTCGTCGGCTGCCAGACCACCGGCTCCTTGCGCGAGGGGCTGACCGTGCCACCGGGCAACCGCGTCATGATCCTGCGCGGCGGGACCCACAGCGGCACGTTTACCACCCGGAACATGACCATCGACTACACCTTTGAAACCAAGGGCGACAAACTGCGCGTTTCCGGGACCTGGGATATCCGCTACCGGGACATCGACCGGCTTTCCATGACCCTTTTCTATCTGGACGCAGACGGCACGGTCATCGACTATCACCCTTTTTTCACGCGCCCCCAGAGAGCCATACAGGGTCGCGTCATGGACAATCGTTTCAACCGGGAATTCGAACTGCCGCCCGACGCCAAAGGATTGAGCATCGGATATACCGGCAGAAGCCGACTGGGCGGCCCCGAAGGCAAAGGTCGTGTATTCCGGCATTCTCCTTTCTGACGAATGAACCGGGATGGTCGGACCGCAGACGTAGGCCGGCTCGTGGCCGACCCGAGGGCTTGAGGTTGGCCCCATCATACTTTATGGTATACCATCTCGCAGCCAGGAGCGCCGTTTTGCCTGGGCCGCACGGATCGCTTGTCGCAAAATAAAACAGGATCAGCAGCGACGCACAGGAATTTCTTCCCAATTTCTGCGCTGTGCCGCGCGGTCATGGGGGCGAATTCCTCTCGGGCAGCCCGGGGGGATCCTTCTCATCGTCTTCGGGGGTTGCCATGACACGCTTCAAGCGCCGTCTTCTGATCGGCCTGGCGCTGGCCACCGTGGTTCTAGCCGGCCTGGGCGCCTGGTTCTACCATTTCTATTTCCGCTCCACCGGCGCCATCACGCGGCATATGGAAAACTTCCGCTTCCGGCGCATGACCGTGGCGCAGCTGGCCGAACAGTCGAGCTATCGTTTTTTTTTCATCACCAACCGCAAGCAGGCTTCAAGTCAGGGTCCGATCGAAGCGCAATTCGGAACCGAGCGTGAGGCCGCCCTCAAGTTCGGCTATTTTGATACCCGGATCCAGCCGTCGCTGGGTCTGGGCATGCTGATCGATCCGACCGAGTGGTTTCAGAATGAAGAAATTCAGCTGAACACGGTTAACCGGCTGGAACGCGAACGGTTTGTCGAGAAAGTCCGCCAGGTCGTGAAGCATTCGCCCCATCGCTCGCTGCTGGTGGTCGTGCACGGGTTCCGCGAGCGGTTTCCTTCAGCGCTTCGCAAAACCGCCTTTTTAAGTCACGTCCTGGATATCAATACGCCGGTGCTGGTATTCGACTGGCCGGGCAATCAGGGCAGCTCGCTTGGGGGCTACCGGCGGGCTCGCCAGGTGGCCGAAGCCTCCGGTGAAGACCTGGCCCGCACCTTGGAGCTGGTCATTTTCGACATCCGGCCGGCGCGGCTCTGGCTGCTGGCCAACAGCATGGGCGGCCAGGTGGTGGCGGATGCTTTTGGCCTGCTGCACCGGAATCCGGACCTGGCCGATACCGAGACCGAGATCGAAGATGTCGTGCTGACCGCCCCGGATGTGGACCACGCCGAGTTCAACGCGCAGTTCAAACAGGAGATCGATAGCCTGGCCCGACATCTCACCGTGTATGTTTCATCCAACGACCGGGCCCTGCTGGTCAGTCGGCTCATCAACCGGGGCAAGCGGGGCGGGGAAAGCAGCCTCAGCCGGGACATGCTGGCCGAGGCCGAACGCATTGCGGAGCTGGTCGAACCGGACAGCGACCAAATCGCCCTGGTGGATGTCACCCCGGTGAACCGCACCCGCAACTTCCATAATTTCAGCCTGGAGACCCCCGAATTTTTCGACGATCTGTTCCTGCGGCTGACGAATGACCAAACCCCTCGCAGCCGGCGGATTTATCAGGTCCGGACCCCCGAGGGCAAAGTCTACTGGGTTCTGACGCGAGGCCGTTAGCAGAGGAGATGCGATGATCGGCAGTGATCAAAACCGGAGCTGTGGTTTAAGATGGGGGCTGCTGCTCGCCCTGGCGGGCGCTTTGGCGCTTACCCTGGCGGGGTGCAGCAGCTTGAACCTGCACCCCTGGCACACCGAAAGGCTGACCGAAGAATTCACGGCGGACCGGGCGGACGAGATTCAGTCCTTCGATGACTACCGCGCCCTGGAAAACCGGCTTTTCGACCAGCTCGACCAGGAGGTCTACGCCCAAACCGAGACCGGCCCGGCCCACACCCTCGTGCGCTACAGCCGGGGCAGCGCCGCCGATCCCCAGGTTCGCCAACCCAACTGGAACCGCAGTTTCGAACTGACAGCCGACCGGCCGGTCGGGGGCGTTCTGCTCCTGCACGGGATGTCGGATTCCCCATACTCGCTAAGGGCGCTGGGCGAATCCCTCCACCGGCGCGGCTTTTGGGTGGTGGGCCTGCGCTTGCCGGGGCACGGCACGGCCCCGTCCGGGCTCAAGTTCGTCCAGACGGAAGACATGGCTGCCGCGGTGCGCCTGGCCGCCATCCACCTGGCTGCCAAGGTGGGTTCCCGGCCGATCCATCTGGTGGGCTATTCCACCGGCGCGCCCCTTTCGCTGGCCTTTGCCCTCGACGCCCTGGAAGGCCAGGCCGCGCCGGAGCCGGCCAGCCTCGTGCTGATCTCGCCGGCCATCGGCCTCCACTCGGCCGCCGCGCTGGCCAAGTGGAAGCGCCGCATGTCGGTCCTGCCCGGCCTGGGCGGAATGGCCTGGCTTTCGGTCGAGCAGGAGTTTGATCCCTACAAATACAATTCTTTTGCCACCAACGCGGCCGAGCAGGTGCACCGCATGACGCGCGCCGTGTCCCGGCGGGTGGCCCGCCGCGCTGGCACGCACCCCGACCGGGTCCTGCCGCCCACACTGGTCCTCAAATCGACCGTGGACGCCACCGTGTCGACCAACGCTGTTGTGGATCGGCTCCTGGGGCGTCTGGCACCGAACCGCCATGAGCTCATTTTATTCGACATCAACCGCTTGGCCGCCAATGCCCTTTTGCTGACTGCCAATCCGGCGCCCCTGACCGACCGGCTGATGGGAAGCGAAGATCTCCCCTTCGCACTGACCCTGGTCAGCAATGCGGGCCCGGAGACCAGGGCCGTGGTGGCACGCCGCAAAGCGGCGCACACAGCCGAGGTGTCGCAGACCGAAGAACTCGATCTGGCTTGGCCCGTGGGGGTGATTTCGCTCTCCCACGTGGCGCTGCCCTTTCCGCCGGATGATCCGCTCTACGGCCGACGTCCTCCGGGAAGTAAAGACGCCCTCTTTCTGGGCCAGATGGACATCCGCGGCGAACGGAATCTGTTCAAACTATCGCCGAACTGGCTTCTGCGCCTGAGGCACAATCCGTTTTATTCCTATCTTGAAGCCCGGGTGCTGGCCTGGATCGAACGTGCCAACGGTCAATGATCGCGGGTGAAGCGCGATATTGTATCGGGCGCTTGAAACCGGCCGGTATCGGCCCGTCTCTGCAGGTGTCGGAGCGGTCGACCGCCACCTTCCTGAAAAACGTCGGTTTCGAACACGCCGACGCACACGAAAGGTGCTCCGCATGAAAATTCCGTCTTCGAACACCGAAACCATGGCTCGTGTCCGTCGATGTCCGGCGGGCGTGCGATCGATCCTGACGCGGGGAAACGCCTGGCCCGCCCTGCTGGCCCTGGTCATTGCCTGGCCGGCCCTGATGGCCTGCAGCGAGCCGCCCCCGGCGCCCTTGGAAACCGTGCGGGCCATCCGGCCCTTCGAGGTGGGGGATCCGGCGGCCGGGATGAAACGCCGTTTCTCCGGTGTGGTCGAGGCCGCCGACACCTCCAGCATCAGCTTCGAGGTGCCCGGTAATGTGCAGACCGTCAACGTGGAGGTGGGCGAGAACATTACCAAGGGGCAGGTGCTGGCGGTACTGGACGACCGCACGTTTCGGATGAGCCTGGAGGCGGCGCAGGCCGCCGTGGCCCGGGCCGAAGTCGAACGCAACGACGCGCGCAGCGAATTGGCCCGCCTCCGCAAGGCGGCGGAAATCAATCCGGGGGCCGTCAGCCAGCGATCGATCGACCAGGCCGAGACCCAGTTGAACAGCGCCCGCAAGAACCTGCGCTACCACAACGCCCAGTTGGATCTGGCCCGACGCGACCTGGAGCGCACCGCGCTCAAGGCCCCGTTCGACGGGGTCGTGGCCACCCGTATGGTGGATCCCTTCCAACAGGTGGCCTTGGGAGAGGTGCTTTTCGATCTCTACGTGGAAAGCGCCATGGAGGCGGCCATCAGCGTGCCCGAATCGGAAATCGAATGGGTGC
>JAAUYD010103523.1_pt1 | contig 14764 bp, 10 predicted proteins | sample 7278101 | NCBI WGS metagenome assembly JAAUYD01 (sample SAMN14350128, study PRJNA611818) | marine sediment metagenome | isolation source: surface marine sediment (0.6m) | place: French Polynesia: Moorea | collected 2018-08
ACCTTATCTTGAGTGCGAGCAGATTGACTGATTCTCTCTGCTACAGAGATCAATAGTCGATCTCCAATAAGATGGCCGAGACTGTCATTGACGATCTTAAAACGATCCAAATCTAAAAAGAGGACAGCGAATTTATAATCATCGCATTGCTTTGTGAGTTCGATCGCTTCGTTAAGCAGATTCATAAACGAAGTACGATTTAATAGTCCTGTTAATCGATCGTGAAAAGCAATTTTTTTTAGCGAGGCAGTACGTTTTTCTACTTGCTGCTCTAAAGTAGAAAAAGATTGTTTTAGTTGAAGTGCCATTTTATTGAAAGAACTAGCTAGTTCTCCCACTTCATCAGATCTATTTATCTCTAAAGTTTTATCCCAATCTCCTTTAGCGATATCTTTAGCTGCTTGGTTCAGTTTTAGAATCGGTTTTGCCACCCACTGGCTGGTGAGAATGCCAGTGACGATCGCTACTATTAAAGCTACGATCGATAAGAAAATAGTATGGCGAGTGTTAGCGTCAATTGTAGAGTTAAAATCAGTTTCGGGAATGGCAATTACAATTAGCCAATCGATGCCAAACTTATCTTTAAGGCTTTGAACTTGTAAATAGTTTCGCGTCCCATCATCTCCTTGAAAATGAGATAATAAATCCTCAACTTTATTGAAGTCGCCGTATTCATTTAATAAATATTGTGCCGTTTTTTGAACGAGAATATCTTTACTTTCCGATATATTTAAACGAGATTGTTTGGAATTAGAAAATTTGAAAGGGGAAGAGTCAGTTGAAGTAGCAATTATGTTTCCATCACGCTCGATTATTATCGCTTTGGCATTAGGACTTATTTTTAGATTAGCTAAAAATTCACTAATTTGTCCTAAACTTAAATCGCTAGCTAAAACCCCAAGAAATTCTCCTGAATTATTGTAGATTGGCGTAACTGGACTTATACCCAAGACTTTATCATTAGAAGAAGCAAATGAATAAATCGAACTCCAGGTCGGGAGTCTTGTTTTCTCTGCTGCTCGATACCAGTTTCTAACCCTCGGATCGTATATTTTAGATGTAATTAAATTATTAGTGGTATTTCCTCGATCGTCCAATAGATAAGTATTTCGATTGGGAACGGTAGAACTATCTCGAATGTGTAAAAAATATTGACCGTCATTTTTTTGTTGAATTCCGATAAAATTTCCTTGTCGATCGCTAAAATAAAGGTAAGACAAAGAGTCAATATTTTTTACTTCTTGCCAAAAATAATTTTGTATTTGCGAGTAGTTGTTTAAACTAATAATTTGACTTTCAATGCTCGCAGAGATCGATTGATGTATTAAATGAGATTTGTCTAAATAGTTAAGCACCTGCTCTTTGACATTACTAGTAGCTCGATCGCTCAATTTAACCGCAAGATCGTCTACTGTTTTTTTACTATTTGTGTAAGACAGATAGCTTATGACCCCTACCGCAGCAGAAACTTGCATCACAAAGGGAACTATTAGGATAGTTTTTAGCGAAGCTTTATTAAAAAATTTAGAGGTGTAAGCTCGCAGATGTCTTAATACTACCATTTTTATTAATTTTTATCGATCTCAAAAAGAACGATTGATTTTTTAGCTATAGTTATTTATATTATTCGATCCTTTTATTTCAAAAAGCTTTGTGTAAATTGCTGAAATTTCAGCTATTTATAGCTGAAATTATAGCTAGCAGTTGTGTAAATTATAGCTATTCTACTACATATGAATGATATTTTTATTTGATATTTGGGTAATTTAAAAGTATCAAATTATGACTTTTCCTGGTTTTTTTCACGTAGAGTTTTTGCTCGATCGACAAGATTTTGAAAGAAATCTGTTTCGACAATTTCTTGTACCTGTTTTTTGCGTTTTTCTCGATCGATTTCAATACTAAGTTTGCGTACTTGTTGTTTCAATTTTTTCTCGCGGCTGTAAACTTGACGCGCCATATTTTTAAAGACACGGGCCAATTGTCCTAGTTCGTCAGTACGAGTGGCAATAGTGTTCAATTTATCCAGTTCAAATTTTTCTTCTTCAATATCTCCAGCCACATTAGCAACGCAAAGAATTGGTCTAGCAATGAGTCGATCGGTCGCAAATACTGCTAAACCTACTGTAGTTAAGCTAAAAACTACGATCGCAATTAACAAAATCTCTTTATTTCTCTTAATCTCGTCTAAATAACTGTTTTCCGGAATTACCGTAACCACTACCCAATCTAAGTATCCAATAGGAGTGAGAGAAACATAATATTTTTCCTTTGACTTTGGATCTGTATAGGCATACTTTTGCAAGGATTTAGCTTCACTTATGGATACCAAATTAGTGCTTATGGCTTTGCTTGCATATTGCAGTAGTGGGTTTTTAGTATCGCTTAAATGTTCTAATTGGAAAGCATTCCGATCTGCGGTTCGAGCGGGCATAACTTCATTAAAATCTGTAGAAGCAATCAATTCATTTTTAGAGTTAATAATAAATACTTCACTTTCTTTTTGCTCTCGCAGTTGTCTTAAATATTCAGAAAGTTGTTTTAATTCAATTCCTACTCCAATAACACCAATAGTTTTGCCTTCTTTTTCTACAGTTACTGTGCCATCCATTCCTGGAGCATTACTAGAACGATAAATATATACTGTCCAAGCAGGTTTTTCGGGATTTTTAATCGCGTTTTTATACCAAGGCCTATTTGGCGCATAAAAAGGCGGATTCATTTCTTCTTGAAAAGAGTCAGTTTTTACCCACTTATTGTTTTGTAATTCATAAGTATTTACAGTCTTAGTCGTAATTTTATTTTCTTCATTCCAGTCGCGAAAATGGAACCGAATCATATCTTTTGAAATTCTCCGCGCCCCAAAAAAATCTCCATTGGCATCGCCAAACTGAACCCAGGTAAAGTTAGGATTTGCCTGTGCGACATTCACAAGAAAAGCTTCTTTTTCCTTGAGGTTAGAAAAATTAATTAAACTTTGACTAAAACTACTTTGAAGTAACTTTTGGGCAGATTGGGTACTAGCAAAAAGCTGTTCTACCTCTTTAGAAGCTCCTAGAGCAAATTGATCGTTAACTTGAGAAATAATCTTGTCAATATTGTGTCTAGAAACTATTAACCAAGGAAGGTATACGATTGTAGCAGTAATACTGACAGTTGCTAAAACTGCAGCTACGAGAGTAGTTTTTAAACCTGGGTTTTTTGGGAAACGTTGAAGATATTTAATTAGCTTCATTAATAAATTCCTTTCTTTTTCTTTTTATTAGAGTCAGCAATGACAGCCGTAGCTGCTATCCCCGTATGAACTATGGCAAGAGTGCGGAATGGATCCATAATCGGATCGATCGCAATAAATAAAACTAAAACAGCATCGATGGGCAATTGGAGCTGATCTAGAACCAAACTAAGCATAGTAAGAGTCAAAATACCTGTCACCCCCGAAGTAGCCATCCCCGCCAAAATCGAACCGGTAACTATAATAAAAAGTTCTAGCCAACCCAACTGCGTTTGATACAATTGAGCGACAAATACACTCGCAAGAGCAAAGTAAATAACGCTGCCAAATCGACACAAAGTAATTGACAAAGGTGCAACTAAATTAATAGTCTGGCGATCGAAAAATAGTTGTTTGGTCAAAGTGGAGATAGAAGCAGGCAAACAGGCTAGACTACTAGTAGTGACCAAAGCCAAAATTGTCGGTTCTTTAAGGGCTGATACAACCTCAAATATAGATTGCTTCGTTTGTTTCCAAATAACTAAGGTACTCAGACAATATATGAGTACAAAAGTAATAATGGCGATGATAATAAAATTCAGCATTGAAAATATTACGTCTATCCCTACTTTAGATAACTGGTTGGCTAGCAGGCTGCACAATCCAAAAGGTAATGCAATAGTCAACCAGCTAATTACCTGATTAAAGGTTTTATAAGTACTGTCTAGAATATTGAAGATTGTTTTTGTAGAATCGGCAGCTAACAATCCTAAGGAAATACCGCAAATAATCGCAAAAACAAGTACTTTTAAAGTTTGACCTTCACTTAGTGCATTAAATATATTTTCAGGCACTAGATTCAGCAAAAAACTGCTTAGATCGGGTTGTTTCTCTACGGGAAGAGGGCCAGTTAGAGAAATTTCTAAGTCCAGCCCAGATTTATTAACTAAAATACCGAGAGTTTCTAAAGTTGATGAAGTTAAATTTTGCCCTGGGCCTGTAATTTGTGCTGAGGCTACGGCAATTATACTAACTAAGAGTAATCCTACAGGAAAGGCAATCAGAATTCGACGAACATATTGTGCGGCATTCTGACTCTTCATGAGTCTTCCAATACTAATAGTAATTGCCGAAAGCAGAATCGGTAGAACGCACATTTTCAGCAAACCCAAATAAACAATTCCAAAGGGTGCTATTATTTTTGTTATTCCTATTTGGAAAGTCCCTATATATATGCCGAGAGCAACGCTAACTAAGATTGCCCAGGGGCTAGATAGCCAGGTTATAGAAATGGGATTTGACTGTGGTATGTATTGATTTTTCATAGTATCTAAACATAAGTAGTGAACAGAATTATTAATTTTTGGCAGACGTGTATTGCGAATATTCTTTGAGAATTGTGTCAGCAGTATATTCTGATGGCATTGTTTCTAGGTACTGATTGACGAAAGCTAGCAATTGCTCGCTATCCCAGGGAAAAGCCATGGCAATATAGTCTTGCGTGTCAGTTAAAGCAATAGTCTTTAAATTTAGAGCGATATCGGGTTGGTTGAAAACGACTTTTTTAATTTCTAATTCGTCTCGATAACCTGCTAGGATTTGCCCTGTAGTAACTGCTTCAACAATTTCAGACCAAGAGGAAAATTCCACAATCTTTGCTTGAGGAAATTTCTGTTTCAGGAAGTTTACGTAAGAAGAACCTTTAATAACTCCCACCTCGCCTCGTAAATCTCTAATGGTTTCGGTTATGCTTCTACGTCTAGTTTGTTGTGCGAGCTGAAGGCGATTGACTAGCAAACCTTGTCGCATTTTGAGGTAGGGAGAAGAAAAGCGAACTAGCTTTGCTCGACTCAAAGTTCTGCTCAACTTGGAAATAGCGATATCAGCATCTAGTTGGTAAACTCGATCGACAACTTCGTTAAAAGTTTTGGCCGTGCGATCGAATTCCAAAGTAACTCCTAATTGTTTGGCGATCTCCCCAGCAATTTTAACGTCGAGTCCCTCTAATCGATCGCTATCAGCCGAGGTAAAAAAAGGTGGATTGTCTTTGCCTAAAATAGCAACCACCAGTTTTCCCCGATCCAAAATGCGCTTAATGTCAGGAGACATACTAGATCTAACTTGAGCTGGAACTGCTTTTTCTCCTGCAGCTATAGCTTTGGGAGTATCTAAAATGGTACAGATACCTAAAAAAATGGCCACTAAAGCGATCGATATCAAAATCTTAAGTTTTCTGAGATTGGGCATAATTCCTCCTAGGCTGCTGCGATCTGCGAGTTCAATTGGGGGGAGTTTAATTGAGTACCGTCGAAGGCCAGATCGATCGATACTTTGGCTGCCACAGAAAGGGGATCTACCACTTTTAGGGGTAAATTTTTCATCCTACTGAGGGCTATTGATAGTTCGGTGCATCCAGCCACCACTAACTCAGCTCCTCGATCGGCTAGATAGAAAACTGCTCTTTCCAACACCTGAAATACTTGCTCTGACACCCTAGACCCAGTAGTTTTGATTCCCCACTCAGGAGAATATATTGCTTGCATTACCTCATTTTGAATCTCCGAATCTAAGGGAGGAAAAACAGGAATTAAACCAGTCTGAAGCAGATAAGAATTGTATAAGCTATTAGAGAGGGTTCCTGACGTTGCTAGCACGCCTACTTGGGTCACAGTGGGGTATTGTTTGACGATCGTATCGATAGTAGATTCGATTAAGTGAACCCAGGGAATGTCAAGCTGGGGCTGAACTCGATCGTAAAAGACATGGGCGGTATTGCAGGTAACAATTAAAAAGTCTGCACCTGCTTTTTGTAACAGTTTTCCGTACCTGACTAAATGAGGGACGCAATCTGGAGCCTCTCCAGAAAGGCTTTTGGTTCGGTCTGGGATGTCTGTTGCAGAAACCAAAATCCATACTGGATATTCTTGGTCGCAGCAGCTTCCTCTTTTAGCACTTTCTTTGAGGAGTCTCAGTTCAAACTCGATATGTGCTAAAGGCCCCAATCCGCCTAAAATACCTGGAATGGCAATTTGTTTTGTGAGATTTGATAGTGGTTTATTTTTTTGTCGTAGCATGGATTCTAAGTAAATAGCGCTGCTGATTAATAACAGATACGGGGGATTGCACAAATTAGCTACGGTTAAGCCCACAGCCAAGAGCATTAATAGTCCCTTTGATTAGTTAGATAAGTCGCAGCTATTTTTTAAAAGAATATACTTAGGTAGTAGACAATTAATATCTGCGGTAATTACCTAACTTTAAAAAGCGATTTCTAATATATATAATTCCCAGAATTTTTTTTTTATTATCAAGCACGTAAATTAATACGCCATCGCTAAAGACAAAAATAGCAACCGTTCTTGTTAAAGCATATTTATCTCGTTTTGTCCTCCGTCAAAAGTCATGCATTCAAAATTCAAAAATACAACCAAAAAATTTTTTACTTTTGAGGTCAAAGGGTTACAAGACAAACAAAAAATCTAGTTTCAACTCTTCGATCGAATCTTGAAAGCAATCGTCGATCGCTGTAAAATCATATTTTTTGCGCAAAATATTAGGAATTTCTCCTACTCTAAGACATAAAGTAAATAAATATATTTTTTCGCAATTTTTTCTAGGGTTTTATCTGCTTTTTTTTTCGTTTGCTTACTTCACAAGCTGCTTCTTGGCAAGAGCATTTTCCCTAAATACGATCGCCGATAAAGTAAGTAAATTCATCTCGACCCAGTCGAAAAATTACCAAACTCGCGATCGAGATAAAGTGGAGCATTCGCCCATTAACAGTTATCAGTTAAAAGTTTATAAGATTCATCTTTGGGTCGGCGGTCCCTCATCATAGGCATTGATAACAGTTCGCTGGTTTATTTGTTGTTAAAATACAGAACTATGATTTTTAAAAGCCGTGTACTCTTCTTCAGAAATAATCTATTTGAGTGAATTTCAACCCATAGCAGCGATCTCAACTACTCCAAGAGGGGCAAAAACTCTACAACCTCTGTGTCAAAACGCAGGTGTAACTCTTTGGATACCAGAATCTATAGGGGATCTAGATAATACCCGAGTCTACAGAAGTTCTCTGAAAACCCATATAGCCTCTATTTGGCAGCAAAATCGCGCTTTTGTCTTTTGTTTAGCTGCAGGGGCAGTTGTGCGTCTTATTGCCCCTCTACTAGAGGATAAATCCATCGATCCGGCTGTGATAGTAATTGACTCGCGAGGTCGTTTTGTAATTAGTTTGTCTGGGGGTCATATTGGAGGTGCCGATCGCTTAGCAGAATTAATTGCCAGTCAAATAGGCGCAACAGCAATCTTAACAGGAGCATCTGCTGGTCTAAATTTACCAGGAATTGACGTTTTAGGGACTCCTTTTGGTTGGGTTAGGGGTGAAGGTGACTGGACTGGTGTAAGTGCGGCGATCGCCCGCCAACAAACAGTACAAGTAATTCAAGAAGCAGGTTCCACTCTGTGGCAAAAACATTTACCATCAGAACATTCTTTCTATTTTGGCTTTCCCAAAGATACAGAAGATATATCTCCTCAAGCAAGAGTCTGGATTAGTTTTAGTAAAAGAAAGTTTGTCCCGACTTCAGATATGCCTGGAATACAATGGCATCCCAGGGTTTTATGGGTAGGAATTGGTTGCGAAAGAGGTACGTCTAGAAAGTTAATCGAGACAGCTATTGAAACAGTATTTAAGCGCTATCATTTAGCCACAGAAGCGATCGCCGGAATAGCTACGATCGATGTCAAAGCAGACGAGGAAGGAATATTAGAATTATGTCGCGAGCGCAATTTTCCTTTAAAAACTTTCTCAGCCAGTCTCTTAAGCCAAGTGGAAGTACCCACTCCATCAACTGTTGTCGATCGAGAAGTAGGAACTCCAAGTGTGGCTGAAGCTGCTGCTTTACTTACACAGGAGAAACAAACAACTTTAGTTGTTCCCAAACAAATTTTTAAAACAGATGGAGAAAAGGGTGCCGTTACTGTAGCGATCGCGATCGCCAATATAGAATATACTGCCAGAGATGGTCGTTTATTTCTAGTCGGTATTGGCCCTGGAAATTTAGACCAAATGACGATCGCAGCTAAAACTTCCATAACAGAAGCAGATGCAGTAATTGGCTATTCTCTATATACCGATCTTATTGCTCCTTTACGTCGTCCAGGACAAATTGTCGAATCTTTTTCTATTACTCAGGAAAGACAAAGGGCGCAAAGAGCAATAGAATTAGCTCAGTGGGGTTTAACTGTGGCTGTAGTTTCTTCTGGTGACTGCGGTATTTATGGCATGGCAGGATTAGTATTAGAAGAACTTCAACTCAATGAGTGGGATGGTAACAAGCCTAAAGTTGATGTTTTTCCTGGAATTACTGCCATGCAAGCCGCAGCAGCTAGAGTAGGAACACCTCTGATGCACGATTTTTGTGCTATTAGTTTAAGCGACCTCTTGACTCCCTGGAAAGTAATCGAAAAGCGTCTAGAAGCTGCTGCTATGGGTGATTTCGTAACTGCTATCTATAATCCTCGATCGGCCCGAAGAACCAAACAGATCGCGATCGCTCAGCAGATTTTCTTAAAATACCGCTCTCCTACTACTACAGTGGCGATCGTTCGTTCTGCATATCGCCAAGACGAACAAATCACTCTTACTACCCTTGACAAAATGCTTCTCATACCCATTGATATGTTGACTGCGGTATTAATTGGAAACGGTAGTACCCGCAATTATGCTAATTGGATGATTACTCCACGAGGTTATTTGACCGAGGCTTTCACCTCGGAAGGGAGAGAACAAGGGGAAGAAAGCGGAGGGCAACTAGAACTTTAATTTTACTTTTTCGATCTTTGTGAAGAAAAAATCTCACTCTTTTAGCGAAGCTAAAAGAATGGGAATCGTACTAACATATTGGAGAACTCCTCATGAAAGTAACGGACAAAAATCAATCGAATGGCAAATTAAGCGGAAAAAAAATTGAGTTGTTCGTAGAGAAAGCTATTTTTAATTCTAGATGGTTGTTGACTCCATTTTATTTATGCTTTATCTTAGTGATTTTACTAGTTTTTGCCAAGTTTTGTCAGGAGTTTGTTAAAGTAATACCTTTGGCAATATCCCCAGGAGATAGCGGGGAAATTATTATTGCTATTCTAGATATAATTGACTTACTTCTCATGGCCAATTTATTACTCATTATCGTATTTAGTGGATATGAAAGCTTTGTCTCTAAATTTGATATAGGTCAACAAGAAGATCGTCCGGAGTGGATGAGTCACATCACCTATTCCAGCTTGAAAATTAAAGTTATTGGTTCAATAGTGACGATCTCGGCTATAGATTTATTGAGATCGTTTATTAATGTCAATGAAATGACCAACGAACAGCTATTTTGGCGAGTGATTATTCATTTGACTTTCGTAGTATCTGGAGTTCTGTTTGCTATTATGGATAAGACAATTGAACGGGAACACTGAAGCTAAATGCTCAGTAAAATTTGACTAAAAGGTAAAAGAAAAAGAATGAAAGATGAATTTTTGGGTTTTAAGGCCCTTAACTATTGAAGGAATAAAAGTAAAGATAGGAAAATTCATCGGTCATTCTCGTCCCTTCGTCCCGATCGCATTCCCTCTGATATGACTTAGAAAACAAATTATGACTCTTCATTATCTTTATGACGAGATAGGCAAGGAAGCTCGCCACTAAAAAGATAAAAATCGTACAACACTATTTTGGATGACGAAGAGGGAGAAATTAAAACTAAAATGATTGATATCTAAATCTTTATAGGGATATAAGCTCGTTTATAGTAGGTATAACTATGTTTAATTGGTTTCGTCGCCAAATGGGAATAAACGAAGAAGCATCTTCGCAACGTTCCTCCCAACAAGAAAAAACAAAACAGCCAGAGGCTAAACCGATCGAGTCGGAAGAAACAGAAGCCAAAGATTTACAGCAAAAACAAGAGGAGCTAAACTGGGCAAAAACAGCATATCAAAACATTCAGGAGCAGAAAACGGCAGAAGAGACAAAAGCCCGATCGGAAGTACAAACACCAGAGAAAACTATCCCAACTCCATCTTCTAGGGAGTCTCTGTCGGAGGATAAGTCAGAAAGTTTAGAACCTTTGAAAGAATCTGGCATTTCCACGTCAACGCCTCCAGAAAAAGAAAGACCAGAGATAGCATTTGACGAAGATTTTGTGTGGTCGTCAAAAGTTTTGGCATCCCAAGGAAGAACCCCCGAAGACGTTTCAGAAGAAGAAATTAGCTGGTTGAAACGACTGCGCCAAGGACTGGGTAAAACTCGAAAAGGTTTAGTTAATCAATTAAGAACGACGATCGGTCACGGACTCGATGAAGAAGCAGCGAGCGACATTGAGGCAATACTATTACAAGCTGACGTAGGAATTGAGGCAACAGAGTATATAATTGATACGCTAGGAAATAAATTGCGAGACGAATCCTTGTCCTCACAACAAGCGATCGCCTACCTGAAAACTATAATTCAACAAATACTCGACGAACCTCTCAAAGCCTTAGAAAATCCTGGTTTTGCTCCAGAAAAAGACAATCTCAACATCTGGTTGCTCACAGGAGTTAACGGTGCTGGCAAAACCACAACGATCGGCAAACTTGCTAATCTAGCGCAAAAAGCTGGTTATAGCTGCATTATTGCCGCTGCCGACACCTTCCGTGCTGCCGCCGTCGAACAAGTAAAAACTTGGGGGCAAAGAGCGAAGACAGAAGTGATAGCTAACCCTGGAAAAAATACCGACCCAGCAGCAGTAGTTTTTGACGCGATCGCTGCCGCACAAGCCCGCCACGCTGAATTACTCTTAGTAGATACAGCCGGACGCTTGCAAAATAAGAAAAATCTCATGGAGGAATTAGCAAAGATCCGTAGAATAATCGATCGCAAAGCTCCCAACGCCAAAGTAGAATCTCTGCTAGTCTTAGATGCCACTATGGGACAAAATGGTTTGCGCCAAGCCGAAGTGTTTTCCGAAGCAGCAAAACTAAGTGGTGTAGTATTAACCAAACTAGATGGCAGTGCCAAAGGAGGTGTAGCCCTCGCCATAGCTCGACAACTAAATTTACCAATTCGTTTTATCGGTGCTGGAGAAGGAATAGAAGATTTACGACCGTTTTCCAGCTACGAATTTGTTGAAGCTTTAATTGAAGGGTGAGTATCATAAGGATTACTTAGTTTATTGTTTGTCCCATTGTTAGGTTTTAAATCTAATTGTGTATCCCACAGCAATATGTCTTCAAATATCTTGTCAAAAAAATCAAGTAAAGCTATCATTGACCAATTCTAGTCAGATGTAAAGTTATTTTCTTTACCAATACCAATTTTAATGTGTTAGTTTTCACAAGAAATGGTATAAGACTGTGGGATAGAAAACTTTTTCTTTTAAGCGCCCTATGTCGAAAAGTTAAAACCAACTATATAATGTAGTCTTAACAAGACAACAAGCGCTTATCCAACCAGTTAAAGACAATAACAAAACATCTATTTTCTCCTAATCATTTTTCTCTTGTCTGATGCAATGACTGCTGTGCCAATATCTAGCCAGACATCCTCAAAGAAAAACGCTCCAACAGAAAGCGTGATAATAGAATCAACACCAGTCTTGGCACTTAAAGAGCTGGTGGCAAACCTGCATAAAGAACAAAACAAGATCCAAAACTTGTTGAGTTCTCTGAGTTTTGCTCTGCGCAGCTTCAATAACTTAAATCAGTTTTTGGAGTTGACTCCTTTAATAACAGCAAGAGTAACTGATGCTGAAGGAGGGGCGCTAATTCTATTAAAGCCAAACGGCCAAGCTCGTCTGGAACAGCTACACTGTCAAGACACTAATAAGTGTCGGAGTATTCGTCCAGTGCTAGAGCAAATAACTCGTCGTATCTCTAGCAATAACTCAAATTTTGAATCGAACAAAAAAGCAATAAATTCCCATTCCTGGTCGGGATATCTCGATGAAGAAATTAGGCGGGAGTTGGGTTCCAAGGTGCAGATGTTCGGCATTCCCATATTGGTCAAGAATGTTGAAAGAGGTCGTCTCTACGTATTTAGCAGTGATAAAGAATACGTGTGGACTCCCATGCGACAAAAATTACTGCAATTGGTCGCAGATCAAACAGCGGTAGCTATTGCTAACAACGAACTGACTGTTGAATTGCGATCGAAACAAAGTCAGGATCGCGAGTTAGAAATAGCTTCGGAGATACAGCTGAGATTACTGCCGAGGGAGTGTCCTAAAATTAAAGGGGTGGAATTAGCAGCAGATTGTAAGACGGCGCGCCGCATTGGAGGAGATTATTACGATTTTATTCCCACTAACTACGATCGCCTGCGAGACTCTGAAGCCGAGGAACATGCACGCTCGACTTGCGTACCCTGGAGCGTAGTTATTGGGGACGTTATGGGAAAAGGAGTTCCTGCTGGTTTAATTATGACCATGACGCGAGGAATGTTGCGGGCGGAAGTCCTCAACCGCCACTCCCCAGCGAAGATTTTAGAACATTTAAATAGGGTGATGTATGCAGATCTAGAAAACTCCCGTCGCTTTGTTACCCTATTTTATTCGGAGTACGATCCCAAAACCGGAATTCTCTCATATAGTAATGCCGCTCACAATCCTCCTTTATTGTGGAAAGCTCAAAGCGGTTCGATACAAAAGTTAGATGCTTGGGGTATGTTAATCGGATTGGATATTGATTCTAATTATGAAGATGCCCAGATTCAGCTGGATCCAGGAGATACAATTATTTATTATACCGATGGGTTTACTGAAGCCCACAATCCACACGGAGAGCTCTTCGGTCCTATCAATGTTAACGATATCTTAGATGAAGAGAATCTATTTGTTAGTTCTTTTGAATGGGCAGCTAAGCACTGCGAGACGGCCCAAGAAATTCTAGATTATCTCTTCGATCGAGTAGGCAAGTTTATTGGTGACGACAATAACAATAGTGACGATATGACTTTGGTGGTTATGAAGGTAAAATCTTCTGAGTAAATTTTATTTCCTTGAGAGCAATTAGTATTGGAGAACACTGGCATATTAAACAAAAATCGAGCAAGCTAAACAAGTAGTAATTAATCAAAAAACAAGAGCTGGTAAGATTTATGATTATTGCGGACAACTCAACTATTTGCGCTCAACTAATAGATTATTTGCCAATCGAGCAAATGTCTCATCTTGTAAACGAACAGCTAATACCAGCAATAACCGTATTAGCCCAGGGCTATCAAGATATAGAAGATATAGATGTCATAGCACAGATGCAAGATGCTTACAACAACTTTATTCAGTCCGGTCAAGTCTGGGCTTTGGGTATTGGGGTAGTTCTCGGTTATATTTTTAGAGCTTTTACGGCTTATTAAGTTAAATAAATCTTTAACCTTTGAATCAGAAGAAAACAGTGACGGAAAAAAAGACTTGGAGCGATCGTTTTGAAGGGAGTCTTCACCCCGCGATCGCTCGTTTCAACGCCAGTATCGGTTTTGATATCGAATTAATTGAATACGATCTCACCGGTTCGATCGCTCACGCTAAAATGCTCGCCCATACTGGCATTATTTCTGTTGCCGAAGCAGAAGTTTTAGTAGCAGGTTTAGAACAAGTTCGCACTGAATATCGAGAAGGGAAGTTTAACCCAGGTATCGAACAAGAAGACGTTCACTTTGCTGTCGAAAGACGCTTGACAGAAATAGTCGGAGATGCTGGCAAAAAATTACACACGGCTCGATCGCGTAACGACCAAGTAGCCACCGATATCCGCCTCTATTTAAGAGACCAGATCGAGCAGATCCGGACTCAGTTGCGGGAATTTCAACAAATTATTCTCGATCTCGCACAAAAGAACGTAGAAACTCTAATTCCTGGCTATACTCACCTACAAAGGGCCCAGCCTCTAAGTCTAGCCCATCACCTCTTAGCTTACTTCCAAATGGCACAAAGGGACTGGGAACGCCTTGGAGAAATATATCGGCGCACTAACATCTTACCCCTGGGAAGCGGCGCTCTGGCAGGAACGACTTTTCCTATCGATCGAGAATATACCGCTTCTTTATTGAATTTTGATGGAATTTGTGCTAATAGCTTGGACGGAGTCAGCGATCGAGACTTTGCGATCGAATTTCTCAGTGCGGCTAGTTTGATTGTGGTTCACTTGAGTCGTCTGAGCGAAGAAATTATTCTTTGGTCATCTGAAGAATTTGGGTTTGTGACTCTCAAAGATAGCTGCGCCACTGGTTCTAGCATTATGCCCCAAAAGAAAAATCCTGACGTTCCCGAATTGGTAAGGGGAAAAACTGGGCGTGTTTTCGGACACTTACAGGGGATGTTAGTCTTAATGAAAGGATTGCCCTTAGCTTACAATAAAGACCTGCAAGAAGACAAAGAAGCTATTTTTGACGGGGTAAGAACAGTTAAGGCCTGTCTGGAAGCCATGAGTGTTTTATTGCAAGAAGGAATAGAATTTCGCACCTCTCGTTTGGCGCAGGCTGTAGCTGAAGACTTTTCCAATGCCACCGACGTAGCAGATTAT
>JAAUYD010058359.1_pt1 | contig 14762 bp, 12 predicted proteins | sample 7278101 | NCBI WGS metagenome assembly JAAUYD01 (sample SAMN14350128, study PRJNA611818) | marine sediment metagenome | isolation source: surface marine sediment (0.6m) | place: French Polynesia: Moorea | collected 2018-08
CTCATGAAGATGGACGGTAAGACTGTTGTATGCGTCGGTGGCGCCGGCGGCATGGGACGTGGCGTCGCGCAAGCCGCGTTGGAGCTTGGCGCTGATGTCATTGTGACGTCGCGATCTCAGGAAAAAGCGAGGGATGCTGCGCGTCGTCTTGGTTGTCGCGGCGAAGCCATCGACATCTATGATGGCAACAGCGTTGCAGATTTCTTTGATCGAATAGGCCCTTTCTCGCACCTGATGATGACTGCCGGCGCTGTTGGACGTTCAAGCTTCAGCGAGACACCACCGGGCGAGGTGGACCGGTTCATGCAAGGCAAGGTCTGGGGAACGCACCGCTGCATCTGGCATGCGAAGGACCGTATGGATCGCGACGGGTCGATCACGCTGATCACCGGGGGATACTCGCAGGTTATCGACGATCAGGCGGGCCATGTTCATACCGCGTTCAAAGCGTTGGAGGCCATGGCAAAGGTTGCGGCTGTCTCATTGGCGCCAATCCGATGCAACGTCATTCGCCCGGGCTTCATAGACTCGGAGCTTTGGGCAGATATGACAGCCGAAGAGCGCGAGGAACTTCGACGCGCAGAGAGCGAGAGGACAATGATCGGTCGGATTGCTGAGCCCATTGAGTTCGGTCGCTTCGCCGTAGCTCTTATGCAGACGCCGGTCGTCACCGGCGCTGTTATCCCGGTGGATGGTGGCCGCCACCTATCCGTTGCGCGGTAATAGGTACGAGCTTGGCGTTCCCACCTCTCGACTTGCCGCTTTGCCAGGCGACTTTGAGTTGGCGTTCCGATCATTGCTGCAGCCCGTGCGAATGACCGGCCTGACCGCCGCTTGGCAGTGCTGATGTCTTTGCGTCTGTATTTTTTGGGCGACAGCACTCGCGGCGAGACATCAGCACTTCCGGCATGGGCTCGTCGCAGACGACCCGGGCAACGCAGCATCGCGCGCTTCGAGGCCATGATCGCCGTGCTCTCGCGGCCCTCACATGCCGTTCACCGCGAGCCTCCCTCGCTTCGCCGCAGCCGCAAAGCGACTAGGCGTGCGGAGGACTAAGCCGAGTTTGCGCAATCGGCTTATACTCCCGCCGAAACTCCTTCCATCCAAGGCAAGCCTTTCGCCGCGATGTTGCTAAATCACCGAAGCGGTCAATTGACGCCGCCAACAAGTGCCTTGTTCAAACTGATCCATCGTCGGAGCGGGGCAAAGTGGCTGGGCGCGGACGAGCGGCCATGGAGTTCATGGCCGGCGACCTTGCAGCTATGTTTCAACTGGAGATCTTTGCTTCGTCCAGAGCTCTTCGCAGGCCGTTCATCGACGTGTGATAAACTAGCGGATCAGATCGCGCGATGACGCGACCTTTGCGGACAACGGCCAGACGGTGCGCACGAAGGCGAACCGCTTCGATCTTGTCCTTGGCCTGTAACAGGACGAAGTTCGCATCGCAGCCCTTTGCCACACCGAAACCTTCGAGCCCCATCACACGTGCCGAGTTCTCGGTCACCGCATCAAAGCACCAGGCCATATCTGCACGGCTGGACAGCTGGCCGACATGCAGACCCATGAAGGCCACATCGAGCATGTCCGCCTTTCCCAATGAGTACCAAGGGTCCATCATGCAATCCGAGCCAAATCCGACGTTGACACCCGCATCGCGCAACTCGCGCACACGGGTCTGGCCCCGGCGCTTGGGGTAAGTGTCGTGCCGGCCCTGAAGCATGATGTTGATCAACGGGTTGGGGACGGCATGCACCCCCGCTTCGGCGATCAGTGGGATCAGCTTGGAGACGTAGTAATTGTCCATCGAATGCATCGAGGTCAGATGGGACCCGGTCACACGGCCCTGCAAACCCAGCCTTTGGGTCTCAAAGGCGAGTGTTTCGATATGGCGGCTGAGCGGATCGTCGCTTTCATCGCAATGCATGTCGACCATCAGACCGCGCCCGGCTGCCAGCTCGCACAACAGACGCACGCTTTCTGCGCCGTCTGCCATTGTGCGCTCGAAATGCGGGATGCCGCCCACGACATCAACGCCCATGTCCAGCGCGCGGATCGTGTTCTGCATCGCAGTCGGATCGCGCAGCACCCCATCCTGCGGGAATGCGACCAACTGCAGATCGAGATAGTCTTTGAGCCTCTCGCGCACCTCCAAAAGCGCTTGAACGCCGGTGAGCTGATCGTCGCAGGTATCCACATGGCTGCGGATCGCGCCAATACCTTTTGCCACTGCCAGCTCGCAATAGCGGAGTGCGCGTTCTACGATGTCTTCGACCGACTGCACCTTTTTGAGCTCTCCCCAGAGGGCAATGCCTTCAAGCAGGGTTCCCGAGACATTCATCCGGGGCGTGCCGAGCGACAGTGTCGCGTCCATGTGGAAATGCGGGTCCACAAAAGGGGGAGACACGAGGTAGCCCTCTGCGTCGATCACCTCCTTCGCCTCTGCCGCGATACCGCGTTCGACCGCAGTGATTTTACCCTCGCTGCAGGCGATATCGATCCCGGTCTGCCCGTCGGCGAGCGTCGCGTTTTTGATGATCAGATCGAACATGCACCCCTCCTATCTTTGACCCTTGAACCAGGGTGTCAGCAGGGCCCGGGGATAGTCGGCAGAGCGCGCCGAAATGACAAGCGCGATGATCGACAGAATGTAGGGGGCCATGAGGAAGACCTGGCCCGGCACCATCGCGCCAATCTCGGTTTGCAGCCTTACCTGCAGGGCGTCAAAGGCACCGAACAAAAGCGCGCCGAACAAGGCCTTGCCTGGCCGCCAGCTCGCGAAAATCACCAGTGCGATGCAGACCCACCCGCGGCCGTTGACCATGCCAAAGAAGAAGGCGTCGAAGGCGGACATTGTCAGAAACGCCCCTCCCAACGCCATAAGTGCAGAGCCCGCAACAATTGCGCCCATCCGCAGCCCGTAGACAGACAAACCTTGCGCGTCGACACTGTCCGGGTTGTCGCCCACCGCTTTGATTGCGACACCGAGGGCGGTGCGTTGCAGCACATACCAGACCAGAAGAACCATCAGAAGGGCCAGCCAGGTGAGCGCCGTTTGCTGGAAGAGAACGGGACCGAGGAAGGGCAAGTCTGACAGCAGAGGGATGTCGAGCGGTTGAAAAGGTTCGATGCGCGGCGGTGAAGAGACGTTGGGCAGAGCGGTACGATAGGTGAAATAGCTCACCGATGTGGCAAAGAGCGTGATCCCAAGGCCAGAGACATGTTGTGACAGGCCCAAGGGTACCGTCAAAATCGCATGCAGGAGACCGAAGAGCGCCCCCGCGGAGGCCGCCACGATTACGCCGCCCCAGAGGCCGCTTCCAAGCCAGACCGCCATCCAGCCGCACATCGCGCCGACGACGAAGATACCCTCGATCCCGAGGTTCAGGACGCCCGCCCGCTCGCAAATGAGCGCGCCCAGAACCCCGAAGATCAGAGGGGTGGCAATACGCAGGGACGCGGCCCAGAAACTCTCGCTCAGCAATATGTTCAGAAGATCCATCACGTGGCCGCCCCTGCCCCGCCGCCCGACCTGACAATCCGGTACTTGGCAATGAACCCGCCAACGAGCACGCAAAGGAGCGAGACCGAGACAACGAGGTCAGCAAGGAAGGAGGAGACGCCCATCGCACGGCTCATGCCATCGGCGCCGACAAAAACCGAGGCAATGAAAAGCGCGGCGATGACCACGCCGATTGGCGAGAGCCCCGCCAGCATGGCCACGACAATTCCCGTGTAACCGAAGCCCGGTGACAGACCGGCGGTCAGATAGCCCTTCAGGCCTGCGACTTCGCTGACACCGGCGAGCCCCGCAAGGCCGCCTGAGATGACCGCCACGCCAAACAGCGAACGGTTCACATTGATCCCTGCGTGACGTGCGGCGGCGGCGTTTTCGCCGACAGCCCGCAGTTTGAAGCCCCAGACCGACCGCGCCAGCATGAATTGTGCGAGGATGGCGAGCGCCAGGGCGAGAAGGAGCCCCGAATGCACCCGCATTCGATCCATGAGCGGCGGCAGCATGCCCTGATCCAAAACCGGGGCCGATTGGGGCCAGCCAAGCCCCATAGGGTCCTGCAACGGACCTTCGAGCATCATCTGCACAAAGATAAGGATGATGAAGTTCAAAAGGAGAGTCGTGACCACTTCATCGGCCCCAAACTTGACCTTCAAATAGGTTGGCGCGGCCATTCCTGCCGCGCCTGCAGCGGCCCCCAGGATGATGATCAGGGGGATGAGCAAGACGCCGGAGATGTCCAAGACACCGGATCCGACCGCAACCGCGGCCATGGCACCCAGATAGAGCTGCCCCTCGCCGCCGATATTCCAAAGCTTCGCGCGAAAGGCCAAAGCGGCGGCGAGGCCCGTGAAGATGAGCGGCGTCGCGCGGGTCAGCATCTCTGAGACGGCAAAAACAGAGCCGAAAACACCTTTGAACATTTCGCCATAGGCCGTGATCGGGTTTGCCCCTGCGGCCAGCAATGGGATTGCGGCAAAAGCCAGCGAGAGCAGCGCTGACAAGACCGGCACGCCCAGTGTGAGGGTTCTGGATGTCGCTTCGCGCGGTTCGATACGGATCACGTTGAGACCCCTGCCATCATCAGTCCGATTGTTTCGCGGTCATTGGTCGGGGCCTCGGTGAGCTGCCCGTCGCGGATCACGACAATCCGGTCGGCCAAGCCAAGAATTTCGTCCAGATCTTCTGAGATCAGCACAATCCCGGCACCCCGTGCGCGTGCCTCCATCAGCCTGCGGCCAACCGCTGCCGCTGCGCCCATATCCAACCCGCGCGTCGGCTGATTGGCCAGTATCAGCCGCGGGGAGCGTTCGAACACGCGGGCGAGGATCAGCTTTTGAATATTGCCACCGGACAGTAGCCGCGCCGCCGCATCCACACCGGGCCCGCGCACGTCATAAGCCTGCGCGAGCCGCGCCGCGTTCTCAGATATGGCCTCCCGGCGCAAGAGCCCAAAGGACTGGATGTCGGGGTCCTCCAGCCGTTCGATGACCATGTTCTCCGCCACGCTCATCGCCCCGACCATGCCTTCGCGGTGCCGGTCTTCGGGAATGCGCCCCACCCCGGCCTGGACCATACGCGACGGCGTTGGCCGGGGGATGTCCTGGCCCTCTACGGCAATGGTGCCGGAACTGGGCTGAGCGAGGCCGGCGATGACGTTGGCAAGTCCGCTCTGGCCATTGCCGGAAATGCCCGCAATCCCCAGGATCTCGTTTCCATTTACGGTCAAATTCACACCCTCAAGGGTTTCGCGCTGTGACCGTCCTGCGACCGACACGTTCTTCAGTGTCAGCACGGGCGCCCCGGACGGCATGACCTGCCGCGCCACCTTTGGCGTATCCGCCCCGACCATCATGCGAGCGATCTTGGCCTCGTCGGCATCTGCGGTTGCCATCTCGCCCACCTTGCGCCCATGGCGCAGCACTGCAATCCGGTCGGAAAAGGCCAGCACTTCGCGCAGTTTGTGGCTGATGAAGATGACCGACAGGCCGCCCTCGACCATCGACCTGACATTGGTAAACAGCGTGTCCGCCTCTTGCGGCGTGAGCACGGCTGTGGGTTCGTCCAGAACGAGGATGCGCGCATCGCGGTAGAGCGCTTTGAGGATCTCCACCCGCTGACGTTCCCCGACAGAGAGTTGCCCGACAGGTACGTCCAAAGGGGCTTTCAGCCCGCTTCTTTCGATGATGCCTTCGATCTTGGCGCGGGCCGCAGCGCGGTTGCGCCTGAGCGCGCGCAACGGCTCGGACCCCAGCGTGACATTGTCGAGCGCATTGATGTTTTCGGCCAGCGCGAAATGCTGGTGGACCATGCCGACACCCGCAGCGAGGGCGGCCTGCGGATGACCGAGCGGCAGGGCTTCCAGGGTTCCCTTCGCATTTGCGACCTCAACCGTCCCCGCATCGGGCAAGTAGTGGCCGAAGAGCATATTCATCAGCGTCGTCTTGCCCGCCCCATTTTCACCGAGCAAGGCCAGCACTTCGCCTCTTTTCAGCGTTAGGGAGACGTCGTCATTTGCGACAACTGACCCGAACCGCTTGCTCAGGCCGGTCAGCCTCAGGACTGTGTGTTCTCTCATGTTCAAAGGGCCGGCACGATCGGCCGGCCCGAATTGTCTTAGTTGTCCGAGACCGGGCGCTGGTCATTGACGTTGACGCGGAAAAGCCCGCCGAGGATCTCGGCCTCCTTGGCCTTCACCGCCGCGACCGTGTCCGGATCAATCAGGCTTTCGTCCATGACCAGCGAACCGCCGCCAAAGGCCATGAAGCTGAACTGGCCGTAGTCTATCGCTTCAAACGTTCCGGCCGCCACGTTCGCGACCGCCTTGTCGATGGTCGCTTCCATGTGCCAAAGCGCCGATGCCATGATCGTGCCGGGATAATCCCCGGAGGTGTCGATGACGTTGCCAATGGCTTTCACGCCCCGCTCCACCGCAGCGTCGGAAACGCCAAAGCGCTCCGCGTACATAACATCCGCACCGGCATCCATCATGGCAAAGGCGCTCTCCTTTGCCTTCGGCGGATCGTACCAGCTGTCAATGAAGTTCACGAGGAACTTGACGTCCGGGTTCACTTCGCGTGCGCCATCCATAAAGGCGTGCATCAGGCGGTTCACCTCAGGGATCGCATAGCCACCGACCATGCCAATCAGGTTGGTTTCGGTCGCAGCGCCGGCAACCATTCCCGTCAGGTAGGACGGCTCATGAATCCAGTTGTCAAAGACTGCGAAATTCGGCGCGACCGGTCCGAAGGACGAGCCCATCAGGAATGCGGTCTCGGGATAGTCGTTCGCCACCTTGCGTGCGGCGCGCTCAAGGCCGAAGACCTCGCCGACGACAAGCTGCATGCCTTGCTCGGCATATTCGCGCATCACCCGCTCGTAGTCGGTATTGGCGACGTTTTCCGAGAACGTGTATTCAATGTCGCCTCGTTCGGCAGCCGCGTTGAGCGCCTTGTGAATGCGGCTGATCCACTGCTGCTCCACTGGCAACGTGTAGATTGCCGCGACCTTGATCGCTTCGGCTGCAGCGATCCCCGCCGATGTCAGGGTTGTTGCAGCAACTGCCGCTGCAAGAAACACCCGTCTTGTGGCTCGAAAGTTCATTGACCAGTTACCCCATGTTGGTTTTGAGACCTGTTAGACGTGGCAAATTTTTTCCCAGTTGGTCAAATTGTTTGCGGTAAGGCAGCTCCAAAAGCGCGTATCTTCCGTCGAAACGGGCAACGCCACGGTGCAATCGCCGCAGAATGCGTATATTTGCGGCGATTCATGCCAACTCCGAGTTGAGTTGACATCTGGATGCTCTGCCCTTGCTCTGCCGCTGGAGCCATGGGCCACGGCGCTGATGCGGCTCATTACATTTGCTGAAAGCTGTGACCCGATCCGGTCGCCGACACCGATGACCCAAGGCTGAGGGGAGGGGCAGTCGGCGCGAACCCGATAGTCACCGCGCGGCTTTGGGTGTCTGGCCAAACCGCCAGGAGGCTGGTCTCACTCGCGTCCTTCGCCCCTGCGAGATCCAATTCTGTGGCTGACAAGGTTAGGTCGTCAGGTGCTTGCACTGTGACTTCGGGATGGGACTGCCAAAAGGTGTGTCCGTCTAGAGGCTCTCTGGCCAGATTGGAGCCGAATGATCTTCTCCTTGAGTAAGACCGTGATGCGCCCGGGCGGGCGCAATCACTAAGGTATAGCGACTAGCGCAGTGATCTATTTGAGGCGTCTTGTCGTCATCGGTCGACCCTGTGCAGCAGATGAATACCGCGCGGCATCGCGATTGGCTCGGCAACCGGCGTGAACGGGGTCGACGCCTCTGGGTCAAAGGCCCAAAAGGAGAGATGACCGGCACCGCCCTCCACATCCTGATAGCTCGTGACAGCGATGTGCCTTCCTTCCCGATCGAAGACAATGCCCTGCGGAAGGACCACGCCGGGCATGCGGGTGGATGCAAGGTGTGTGGCTGCGCCTGTGTCCGGATTGAGTGTCAGCAGGGTGAGTTCGCTGTAGTCGGTGTGTCCGGGGTCATCCTCTGGCAGCCACGAGGCCGCCATGTTCAGACCGACGACGTAGCGTTCATCCGGTGAAACCGCGAAATTCTCGACATATCCCACGCCGCTTGGCACCGACGCAACGACGGCATGCTGGATGGGCGCGCTTTCATAGGTCGGCGAACGGTCGTTTGCACGGCGAGGCGGCGAGTTCGGTGCTTCGTCACCGTCGAACGCGATAACCGTCAGCAGGCTGGTGCTGCGACCATAGGCAAGCTGGGCGAGGTCTCCTGTGATGTTGATGACTGTTGTCAGGAAGTAGCGGCCGTCCTGGGTCCACTGCCCCCGACCCGGAAGCGGGGCGGTGGTGATCGGGTCGCCCCAAGGTTCCAGTGTGCCATCCGCATAACGGTAGAAGACCACCTGATTTGCTCCGCCGAGCGTAACTGCAGCGAAGTCGCCAGACGGGTGCCACTTGATCTCGGGCACGAAGGTGTTCGACACGCCCTCCAATCCAAGCGGATGCGTCGTCGGCTCACCGAGTTGGCCGTCCGTAAAAGGGTAGATGCCGATCTCGCCCTGAAACGGGAAGGTCACAGCGACGCGTTCGCCGGACGGATGAATGTCGACGGCCGCAGGTGCCGAGGGCGTGCTTACAGTCTGGCGAACGACGGGTGCTGCGCTGTCAGACAGTGCTGCGCTGTCAGACAGATCAACAAGGGTGAGCGTGCTGCCCCGCTCAATCTCTGAAAACTCCGAGGCCGTTTCGCCAGGCTGCGCAAAGGGCTCGCTGATGATGGCGACAGAGCCATCCGGCGTCACGGCCATGACGTTTGGCCACGTTGCCACGGAATTGCTGGCCTCCACATCCGCTCGCATCCAATTGCCGTCATCAGACCGGGAGATGACGCTCAAAAGATCTGGCGCACGCGGCCCAAGTAACCCGTCGATGTAGCCTGTCGCTAACATCGCCCCATCGGACAAGGCGACAAGATCGCTGTCTGCAAACGGGACATCCTGAGCGAAGAGCGTTCCCGGAACAATGAGACCTGCTGAGAGACCGGCAAAGGTAGCGCGGGCGGGATTGAGCGGCATCGAAATCCTCCTTTTGACCTGCAATCCAGCACTGGAGGTGGTGGGCCGATCTGAAATGTTCCAATAATCAGATTTGGGCAGGTGATAACTGGAGCTGATCAGATGGACATGCGCAACCTTGAGGCGTTCTGCACGCTCGCCGGCACGCTCAACTTCCGACGCGCGGCCGAGAAGTTGCGGATGAGCCAGCCGAATTTGAGCGGTCGAATTGCGCGCCTGGAGGACGAGGTGGGTATGCGTCTCTTCGAACGCTCACGTGCGGGTGTCACGTTGTTGGAGACGGGGCGGCAGTTTCTGCCTCATGCGCAAGGTCTTCTCGAACGCTCGCGCCTGGTCCGCGATGCTGCCAAAGCCATTGCAAGCGGGCGGACAGGGCGGTTGCGGATCGGATATACGCCGGTCTCGTTTCTGGGAGAGATCCCGCAGATTCTGTGCGCCTATTCCAGTGCCTTTCCGGATGTGCGGCTGGAGTTGATTGAGGGATTGTCCGCTGATGTGGAAGCGGGACTGGCGAATGGCCGACTTGATGCAGGCTTTCTTCACCCCCCTGTCGCCGATCCCGATCTGGCACTCTCGGCGCTGGGGTCTAACCAATACGGCATAGTCCTGCCCAGTGGTCACAGCCTTGCCGCAAATGATCGCCTGCCGGTCGCCGCTTTGGCCGGGGAGGAGTTCGTTCTGGTCGAACGCCAGACCGGGCCCGTCATCTACGACCGTCTGATCGCCATGTGTGCTGAAGCCGGGTTCGCGCCCCGGATCCGCCAGGAGGTCGGTAACTCGATTGCCGTGCTTGGCCTCGTTGCAGCAGGACATGGCGTTGGATTTGTGATCGACGCGATGCAGACGCTTGGGCGCAACGATGTCGCATTCGTCCCGATCTCAGGTCAAAGCCCGAAACTTGAGCTTGTTCTTGCAGCCGATCCGGCACGGACCTCACCGATCCTGGAAGAGTTCATCGCTTTCGTCGTCGCAAATAGCCGCCATCCACCGCGCCCCGTCTGATGTCGTGGATGAAATCAAGGCGGATTTCCGGCGCGTCCATCAGACCTGAGGTATCCTCTCTGTGCCAGCGTCGGGTGGTCGACGCGGATCGGAAAAACCACCATGAGCGTTGTTAACCTGCCCGACATTCGCCCTCGCCGTCCCGGCTGGGAACAGGGGACGGAGTGCCGGTCAGAAGCGCCCGCTGCTTCCTAAAGATGTGTCGGCACTTCGAGTGCGGCTCGAGATTGCCGAGAGTATTCTCGACCTCGCCTTTTCGACATGGAGAGCTGCGGAGATATGATCTGATACTCTTGAAGATCGCCGACATCTTCGCCGTCGGTCAGGTCAAGTAAGGCGCATCGATCCGACAGGGAAAGACGCAGAAGCCGGTGCTGTTCGAGCTCACCGAGGAGAGGACTCGATCCGGCGGTGGCTCGATCATCCGATGATGATCAAGGAAAGAGTTTCCTCAGCCGGCCGGTTTCACAAACCGCTCCACATCTCGACCTATCAGTACGTCCGACGGGTGCGCGAGCACGTGACCGGGTTCGGTCTGGAGCCCGGAGCCTGCGGCACGCACTCAATGTGGCGCAGGCAGGCGGTGCAAATCCTCTGGAATACCGGGACTCTACGAGCCGTCCAGCGGTTGCCGGGCAACACCAAGATGGACGATACGGTCAGATATCTCGTTATTGAGTGGGAAGATGTCGCGACGATCTCCGAAGCAGTCGCAACCTGAGGCCGATGGGTCGTCCTAGGCGGGCGGCCTGAAGCCGATATCGACTGCATGGCGCAGTTTCGCCGGCGCGGGACGTCAAACCTGATGTTCGTGGCAAGTGCGAAATGGGCAAGATGAGTGCGTTCCGGATCGCGACTGCTCTCGGGTATCGCCGGAGCAGCGTGGTTCCAAGGGCTATTGGCGATCCGCAGGTGCCGTGTTGTCGAGCGGGGCGACACGCACTAGCTTCCTAGCGACTGCACCATAGCGAAGTGAGGAACGGTGTCTGTAATCGCCGCAATCGACGAGATCTTCTCTTTTGACAACAGCTACGCCCGCTTGCCCGAGCGACTGTTCGCCAGAGCGTCTCCGGCGCCTGCCCCGATGCCGAAACTCCTGCAGTTGAATGGTCCTCTGGCAGAAGAGCTGGGTGTTGACGTCGAGCGGCTGGCGAGCCCGGAGGGCGTTGAGATCCTGTCGGGTGCGCGCGTCGCGTCGGGCTCTGAGCCGATCGCGATGGCCTATGCCGGTCATCAGTTCGGAAACTGGGTGCCGCAGCTTGGCGACGGCCGCGCGCTCCTGCTCGGCGAGGTGATCGACCGGGAGGGGCGCCGGCGCGACATTCAGCTGAAGGGGTCCGGTCAGACGCCCTTCTCACGGAGGGGTGACGGCAAGGCGCCGCTCGGGCCGGTCCTCCGTGAGTTTATCGTCAGCGAGGCGATGGCGGCCCTTGGCATTCCAACGACCCGCTCTCTCGCCGCGGTCGCCACGGGCGAGGAGGTCTTCCGGGAAACGACCCATGCCGGTGCCGTTCTGACGCGGGTGGCCGCGAGCCATGTGCGGATCGGGACGTTCCAGTACTTTTATGCGCGCAAGGATGTCGAGGCCCTCCAGACCCTGGTCGAGCATGTGATCGCGCGCCACTATCCTGAGGTCGCAAAAGCGGACGTGCCGGCCCTTGCCCTGCTCGAGGCTGTGATGGGGCGCCAGGCCGATCTTGTCGCCCGTTGGATGGGGGTTGGCTTCATCCACGGCGTCATGAACACCGACAACATGACGATCTCGGGCGAGACGATCGATTACGGCCCGTGTGCCTTTATGGACATCTACCGCGAGGCGCAGGTCTTCAGCTCCATCGATGTGGGCGGCCGCTATGCCTACGGCAACCAGCCCAAGATCGCTCATTGGAACCTGGCGCAGCTCGCGCAAGCGCTGCTGCCGCTCTTGCCGGGCAGTGCAGAGGCAGCCTTGGAGACAGCGCAGGCGGCGATCAATCGCTTTCCGGACTTGTACAGAGAAGCCTGGCTTGGGGTGATGCGACGAAAGCTCGGGCTTTCGACGTCGGCCGAGGGAGATGCGGAGCTTATCGCAGGACTGCTGTCCACGATGGAGGCCAACGAGGCGGACTTCACGTTGACCTTTCGCAGACTTTCCGATCACGCGACGCCCGATGCGGAGCGTCAGCCAAAGGCCCGCGATCTCTTTAACAAGCCCTCGGCCTTCGATGCCTGGGCCGAACGCTGGACAGCCCGCCTTGCCGACGACCCAATGGCACCGGCAGAGCGTCAGGCAATGATGCACACAGCAAACCCGCGTTTTATCGCCCGCAATCACCGGGTCGAGGAAGCGCTCGCGGCGGCGGACGAAGGCGACCTCAAGCCGCTTGAGAGGCTGGCCAAGGTGCTGGCACGCCCCTTCGACGATCAGCCCGATGAGGCATCGCTCGCTCAACCTCCGCGCACAAATGAGACCGTCGTTCAGACCTTCTGCGGCACGTAAGGGGGTGTCGTCGGCTATGGGAAACAGCCGCTGGCTCCTGTGGCCAAAGCAGCCACGGACTTCGAGGGCCACGGCCAGCCGGACGCCCTGTAGCGTTCGGCCTGTCAAATGGAACACGACGCAACACTTCCGCGCGCAGTCAATGCTTGGTGACTTCGCGCCCGATTTTGTTGACTCAGTTCAAATCCATGGCTCGAAGCGCGGTTTTGCAACGAAATCAGCCGTTATCCGTCCGCGGCCTCAGTTACCGCGATGCGATCCGTCGTTCCAGACATCCACAGCCTGACGGATCCAAGTATTATGTGCCGAACAACGCCGCCTTTTAGCTCTTGACTGAACGCTGACCCGTTGTTGACTCTTCCGACTACTTCTGAGGGGCGCAAAAGTTGGCGCTGTCGAACGCATGGCCGAAACACTGATCACATCCGAGGTGGATTTTGAGGCCGAAGGTAAGCAGTCAGGCTACCTCCGCGTTCCACACTCGGTCGATCGCTCGGCCTACGGGTGGCTGCCCGTGCCGATTACAATACTTCGGAATGGAGCAGGCCCAACTCTGATCGTCTCTGCGGGTGTGCATGGGGATGAGTATGAAGGCCAAATAGCGGTAGCAGAACTGGCCAATGATCTGGCTGTCGAAGATATTATTGGGCGCCTGATCCTCCTGCCAATGGTGAATGCCCCGGCGGCTGCGGCGGGGCGCCGGATGTCCCCGGTCGACGATGGCAATATGAACCGCCTCTACCCGGGAGACCCCAAGGGAACGCCGTCGGAGATGATCGCCCACTTCCATGAAGAGGTGCTGCTGCCGCGCGCCGACTATGCCGTGGATCTTCACTCGGGCGGAGAGTCCTTGAAATATCCCGCGACACTCTTGCGCGGACCGGGGCATACACCGGAAGAAGAGGCCGGATTGGAGAAGCTCACAGAAGCCTTCGATCTACCTTATGCTTGGGTTTTTACGAGTGGCGGGGGCAGAAACAGTACCGCCCGAACGGCAATGGGCGCGGCCAATCGCAAGGGCGTGATCAATGTCATGGCTGAGCTTGGCGGTGGAAACGTGGTGACGCGGGAGGTTCTGGCGCTCGCCCGCCGCGGGTTGCGCCGCACCTTGCACGCACTTGGGATGTTACCCGACTACGCGCCCGATGCCCCACGAGGGACCCGACTTCTCCACGCAAAGGGATCGATCTATGTATATGAACCGGGTCTGTTCGAGCCCCTGAAGGACATCGGGGAAGCCGTATCAACCGGAGAGGTCGTCGCTGTGATCCACCACCCGGAAACTCAGGGGCGGCAGCCAGATGAGGTGACATCGCCCTATGAAGGGATTGTTCTGGCAATCCGGTCGTTGGCGCAAGTCAGGCGCGGAGACGCCATCTTCCAGATCGCGGCAGATGCGGGCTGATATGCCGGAGTTCTACTTCGATGAGATCATCGACCGACGCGAAGTCCTTGTACTAAAGCTCCATGAGATTGTCTTGGGCGAAGACGGGATGGATCTCTTCGCTGCTGGTGTGGCCGACATGGACTTCCGCGTGGCACCTTGCATTTCTGAGGCCATCAAAAGGCGCATGGCGTGTTTGGCTACGAGAATAGCTTCGCTAACCTGAGGAGATCTGCCGCTGTCACGATGTGGGTGTCGTGTCCGATAAAATCAGCGGCGACATCAGGTTTCCCGACCAAGCCTATACCCCTTTCGCCAATGTGTCTCAGAAAAAGGCGGCCAATTCGGCCACCTGTCTGTCACCGGCCAAAAGCTTCAATATCGCGTGCCGCTGCACGTCGTTCTCGACAGTGCCAGATGAGGCCCGACGCATAAGGATGCATCACGAGATCAGCGGCCTTCCTCAGTCGCCCCGTAGACCGCGAGCAGAGCGCCTGCCACGTAGATCATCAAGCCAAGAAGCGTCGCAGTGGAATAGTCGATCCGGCCGTCGAAGAGTTGCATCATTTGGCGTGCCCCTATTGTTTGGTCCGGCTTGATTGTTAGTGCATTGTTGGCCTGGTTTCCACTGGGATGATGTTTTCCGGTGCGGGAGGACTGTATCCCAATGCGCTGTGCGGCCTGACCGTGTTGTAGTGGACGCGCTATTGTTCGATGAGGATTTGAGCTTCTCTGAGCGACCCGAAGATCTCGTCTTAAGGACGGTGAGAGCCGCAAAAGCGGACTCTGTGTTTGTTATGGGAGAGA
>JAAUYD010103137.1_pt1 | contig 14761 bp, 12 predicted proteins | sample 7278101 | NCBI WGS metagenome assembly JAAUYD01 (sample SAMN14350128, study PRJNA611818) | marine sediment metagenome | isolation source: surface marine sediment (0.6m) | place: French Polynesia: Moorea | collected 2018-08
AGCCAGAGCATTCTTGTAAAGGGTCGGGGGGCGCGGTTTGACCCCGGCGCCCGCCCGTGCTATGTCCTGACGCCACCCTAGAATCCGTTTTATACATCCGCCCGACCGACGGACCATTGTCAGATCGAATCACCTTTTCGGCGGCACAGACCATCCGTATTTGCAGGGTATATGCGAAAACAGTTCACGCTTATTCTCCTGAGCAACTCTGGCTCGCCACTGCGACAGGTGCACCTCTCGGCGCCCGTCGTCTGCCTGCTGCTGGCATTGACGCTCTTATTGGCCGGATTCGTCGGCTATACGGCATATGACTACGCCGTGGTCAAATCCCAGCTGACCGCCAAAGCGGTCCTGAATCAGGAGCTGAAGCGCAAAACCGAAGAGATCTCGACCCAACGCCGTCAGATTCAGAAGTTCGCCGGCGATATCAACGCCCTCAAACAGCAGCTCGTCGCCCTGCACGATTTCCAGAAGCAGATCCGCATTATCGCCAACATCGACGCCCCAGACAAGCAGGACACCCTCCACGGCATGGGAGGGTCGATCCCCGAGGATCTCGACGCCAGCAGCGACCTGCGCAAAAAGAACGACGGCCTCGTGCGTGCCATGCACGAGCAACTCGACCAGCTCGATACCGCCGCCCTTCACCAGGAACGCGAATTCGAACACCTCCTCGAACGGATTCACAAGCAGCACAACCTCCTGGCCAGCACCCCCGCCATCCGCCCCACCGATGGTTGGATCACCTCCCGTTTCGGCTACCGGCAATCGCCCTTCACCGGTCGTCGAGAGCTGCACAAAGGTCTCGATATCAGCAACCGCACCGGCACCCCCATTTTGGCCACCGCCGATGGGGTGGTCCGCTCCGTCGGCAAGAACGGACTCTACGGGTTGACCCTCGTGATCGACCATGGCCACGGTCTGCAGACACGCTACGCCCACCTCAACAAGGCGCTCAAAAAGAAACGCGAACATGTCAAACGCGGTGACGTCATCGCCCAAATGGGCAGCTCCGGCCGCAGCACCGGTCCCCACCTGCATTACGAGGTGCGCCTCAACGGTGTGCCGGTGAATCCCGCCAAATACATTCTCAACTAAGCGCCAATCGCTCGCCAACCTGGACGCGGCGTTCAGCCGTAGGGCTTTTCCCTTGCCAACCCCCGATGGTTGTTTTAAATTTACGCGGCTTTTGCCAACCGGGTCCGGATCCTAACCGAACAAACCGAAACACCGACGGAGCCAGGCATACCGATTATGTTTAATGTGCTGACCAAAATTTTCGGCAGTAAGAACGAGCGCGTGCTGAAACGAATGCAGCCCATGGTCGTTGCGATCAACGATCTCGAAGGGCAGATGCAGGCCTTCTCTGACGACCAACTGGCGGCCCAGACAGCCCGTTTCCGGGAACGACTGAACAACGGCGAACCGCTCAACGACCTCCTCCCCGAAGCATTCGCCACCGTTCGCGAGGCCTCCCGAAGAGTGCTCTCCATGCGCCACTTTGACGTCCAGCTCATCGGCGGCATGATTCTTCACAACAGCGCCATTGCCGAGATGAAGACCGGCGAGGGCAAGACCCTGGTGGCCACTCTGCCATGCTATCTCAACGCTCTCAGCGGCCACGGGGCCCATGTGATCACCGTGAATGACTATTTGGCCCGACGCGACACCGAGTGGATGGGCCAGATCTACCGCTTTTTGGGCATGGAGGTGGGTACCATCCTCCACGGTCTGAGTGACCAGGAGCGCCAGGCGGCCTACGGTGCCGATATCACCTATGGTACCAACAACGAATTCGGTTTCGACTATCTGCGCGACAACATGAAATTCGACGTGTCCTCGCTGGTACAACGGGAGCTGCACTTTGCCGTCGTGGACGAGGTGGACTCCATCCTCATCGACGAAGCGCGCACCCCTTTAATCATTTCCGGGCCGGCCGAAAAATCCACCCACCTCTACTATCAGGTTAACAACATCATCCCGCGTCTCAAGAAAGAGCGTGACTTCACCGTCGACGAGAAAGCGCGCTCCGCCACCCTCACCGAGGAGGGCGTGGCAGCGGTGGAGAAACTCCTCGATGTCGAGAACCTCTTCGACCCGAGCAATATCGACATGCTCCATCACGTCAACCAGGCCCTCAAGGCCCATGCCCTTTTCAAGCGCGACGTCGATTACATCGTCAAGGAGGGGGAGGTGATCATCGTCGACGAGTTCACCGGTCGCCTCATGCCCGGCCGGCGCTACAGTGAGGGGCTCCACCAGGCGCTGGAGGCCAAGGAGAACGTCAAGATCGCCAACGAGAACCAAACCCTGGCCACGATCACCTTCCAGAACTACTTCCGCATGTACGACAAGCTCTCCGGGATGACGGGCACGGCCGACACAGAGGCGGCAGAGTTCAAAAAGATCTATGACCTGGACGTCACCGTCGTGCCCACCAACTTGCCCATGGTGCGCCAGGATTTCGCCGACGTCATCTACAAGACCCGCAAGGAGAAATATGAAGCCGTCATCGAGGAGATCCGCGAGCTGCACAGGGAGGGACAGCCCGTACTGGTCGGCACCATCAATATCGACGTCTCCGAACAGCTCAGCAAGCAGCTCAAGAAGCGGGGCATCCCGCATACGGTTCTCAATGCCAAACATCACGAGCAGGAGGCCGAGATCGTTGCCCAGGCCGGCCAGCGCGGCGCCGTGACCATCTCCACCAACATGGCCGGCCGCGGTACCGATATCAAGCTCGGTGAGGGGGTCAAGGACCTGGGCGGTCTCCACATCCTGGGTACGGAGCGTCACGAATCGCGACGGATCGACAACCAGCTCAGGGGTCGTTCCGGACGTCAAGGCGATACCGGCTCCTCTCGCTTCTACATGGCCTTGGAGGATGACCTCCTGCGCATTTTCGGCGGCGAACGCATCACCGGGATCATGGAGAAGCTGGGCATGCAGGAGGGCGAACCCATCGAGCACAATCTCATCAGCCGGGCTATCGAGAACGCACAGAGCAAGGTTGAGGGGCACAATTTCGAGATTCGCAAGCAGCTGCTGGAATACGACGACGTCATGAACCAGCAGCGCGAGGTGATCTACCAGCAACGGCGCGATCTGCTCACCGGGATGGATATCCGCGAAACCATCGAAGATATCCTCATGGAGACCGCCGAAGCCACCGCCCAGCAGTTTGTCGACGAGCGCGCCCACGCCGCGGAGTGGGATTGGGAGGGGCTCAGCAACACCCTCTTCAGCCAGTTCGGCCTGAAGATGGCGCGGCCAGATGCGGACACCCTGGATGGTCTGACCATGGAGGGTCTTGCCGAGCTGATCTACGAGGTCAGCCACGCGGCATACTTGGAGAAAGCCGCCGCCATCGGCGATGCAGAATTCCGCAAGATCGAGCGCTACATCATGCTCCAGACGGTGGACAACCTCTGGAAGGACCACCTCCTCAGCATGGATCACCTCAAAGAGGGGATCGGCATGCGGGCCTACGCGCAGCAGAACCCGCTCCTGGTCTACAAGAAGGAGGGGTTCGAGCTGTTTCAGGGGCTCATGGAGCGGATCAAGGAGGAAACCCTGGGGATCCTCTTCCGCATTCAGCTGGCCGATCCCGATACGCTTCAGGAGCGCCAACAGACACAGGAACAGGAGCTGATCTTTTCCGGCGGCGACGCTGGCGCTCCGGCGAAAAAGAAGCCCGTTCAGCGCACCAGCGACAAGGTGGGACGCAACGACCCCTGTCCGTGCGGCAGCGGCAAAAAGTACAAGAAATGCTGCGGCCGCTGATGCGGCCGCACACCGCGACCGCCTGGTCGGGAAGCCCGCAAGCGGCCTACCGCAAGGGGAGCAGGGGCCAGCCGCTTGGACCCCAGCTCCCGTATCGATATCCACAATTGGTCCATTCCCGCTATGATTGATGCCCAAATCCGCATCGGCGTCATCTCCGACACCCACGGTCAGCTGCCGCCTGGCGTCCCACACGCCTTCGAACGCGTGGATCGCATCATCCACGCAGGGGATATTGACCATCCGCTCGTACTCGACGCCTTGCGCGAGATCGCTCCGGTCACGGCAGTGCGCGGCAACATGGACGGCGGGTCCTGGGCCAGGAGACTTCCTCGCGGGGATATGCTTCAAGTGGGGGGGGTCACCCTTTACGTCCAGCATATTGTCGAGCGGCTGGAGATCGACCCCATAGCCGCCGGGGTGCGGGTTATCATCAGCGGTCATTCCCATCAACCCCTCAACGAATGGCGCGACGGCATCCTGTTTTTCAATCCGGGCAGCGCCGCTTTCCCCCGCTACGGCAGTCTCCCCTCGGTGGGGGAGCTGACGATCGACGGGGGCAATGTCAGCGCGCGGATCATCTCCATCTGAGAGTGTCCTGCGGAGGGGAGGCCCGACATCTCAGCGACTCAACTCCGACGGGGTTCGGACGATATCAAAAGTACACGACTCCCAAGGCCAACATCCGCCGCTATCCGCCATTTTCTCGTTCATCACGGCGCCGTGGGGAGGTAACCCGGCAGGCCGAATTGTACCTTTACAAGGCTTCGGTTCGATGCTTATATATTTAGGAAAATATTGCGTTATTATAGAGTTGCGACGGTTCAAGTCGGCTTGTCCGCCGCGTTGTGAAACCGAAACCCATACCCTAACAGGTACTTAGGATGCCCGTTTGCGCTCTTCGGGTAACCGTTGCCTGGCAATTGATTCAGACGCATTGGCCATGACGGAACACACCCCCGATCTCGAAGGCGAGGTCATTGAAGCGCACGACGTTGAAACACAGGAGCCCCCCATGTATCGGGTGCTCCTGCACAATGACGACTACACGACCATGGAGTTTGTCATTCAAGTCCTCATGCAGGTTTTTCACAAACCGGTGGAGGAGGCCACTCAGATCATGTTCAACGTGCATCGCAGCGGCATTGGGGTGTGTGGGATCTATAGCTACGAAGTTGCCGAAACCAAGGTGGAAACCGTTTTGCGCCTGGCGCGCGAAAACGGACACCCCCTCAAGTGCACCATGGAGAAAGAGTGATCTCATGATCAGCAAAGAACTCAGCGCCACACTGGGCTTCGCCGTACGCGAGGCCAAAAAACGACGCCACGAATATGTCAGCATCGAGCATGTCCTGTACGCCATTTTGCATGACCGCGCAGGCATCGATATTATCGAGAACTGCGGGGGCGACACCACCGCTCTTAAGGACTCCCTGGAGACCTTTTTCAAGGACAAGGTCGAAGTGATCCCTGAGGGCAACGAATATGTCCTGCAGCAGACCATCGGATTCCAGCGGGTCATTCAACGGGCCGTCAATCATGTACGCTCTGCGGAGAAGAGTGAGGTGGCGGTGAGCGACGTGCTGGCATCGATCTTCCTCGAAAAAGAGTCTCATGCTGCCTATTTTCTCAACGGTCAGGGGATTACCCGCTTGGATATCCTCAATGTCATCTCCCACGAGACGCCCTCTCCCGCGGCACCGGAACCGGACGGCGGTGGCTATGCACCCGCTGGAAAGGGCAAGACCAAGAAAAAGGAGAGCCCCCTCGAGCAATACACCGTTGACATGCTCAGTCGGGCGGCTGAGGGCAAATACGATCCCCTGATCGGCCGCACCCTCGAATTGGAGCGCACCATGCAGGTACTCTGCCGGCGACGCAAAAACAATCCCGTTTTCGTGGGGGATCCCGGCGTTGGCAAGACCGCCATGGCTGAGGGGCTGGTGCAACGGATTTGGGACGGTGACGTACCCGAGCTGCTCAAGGAGATGCGGATCTACAGCCTCGATCTGGGCGGTATGCTGGCCGGGTCGAAATTTCGCGGCGATTTTGAGCAGCGGCTCAAGGGTGTCATCAGCGAGTTGAAGAAGCGCAAGAACGTCATCTTGTTTATCGACGAGATCCACACCATCGTCGGTGCCGGTGCCACCTCCGGTGGTTCCATGGACGCCTCCAATATTCTCAAACCGGTGCTCAGCACCGGTGAGATCCGTTGTATCGGCTCCACCACTTACGAGGAGTACAAAAACCATTTCGAAAAGGACCGCGCCCTGAGCCGTCGCTTCGAAAAGATCGACATATTGGAGCCCTCGATCCAGGACAGCGTCAAAATCCTCAAGGGGCTGCGGTCCCGCTACGAGGAGCATCATCAGATCAGTTACACCGACGCGAGTCTCAAATCGGCCTGTGAACTGTCGGCCAAATACCTCAACGACCGTTTCCTGCCGGACAAAGCCATCGACGTCATCGACGAGGCCGGTGCTTTCGTCCGCCTGCGAGGGTCCTCGCGGCGCACCAAAATACACCCGTCCGACATCGAAAAGATTGTGTCCAAGATGGCCCGCATCCCGGCGGTCAGCGTCAGCACACCGGACAAGGAGAAATTGGAAACCCTCGAGGCCAGTCTCAAAGCGGTGGTGTTCGGTCAAGACGACGCCATTACTGCCCTGACCACCGCCATCAAGCGCGCCCGGGCGGGCCTGGGCACGCCGGGCAAACCAGTGGGTTCATTTCTGTTCACCGGACCGACAGGTGTGGGCAAGACGGAGGTGGCCCTTCAAGTTTCCAAGAACCTGGGCGTGGAGTTCATGCGCTTCGACATGAGCGAGTACATGGAAAAGCACGCCGTAGCACGCCTCATCGGTGCCCCGCCAGGGTATATCGGCTTCGATCAGGGCGGACTGCTGACCGACGGGATTCGTAAACATCCATACAGCGTGCTGCTCCTGGACGAGATCGAGAAAGCCCATCCCGACCTGTTCAACATCCTATTGCAGGTCCTCGATCACGCCACCTTGACCGACAACAACGGAAAGAAAGCCGACTTCCGCAATGTCATTATCATGATGACGTCCAACGCCGGCAGTCGCGAAATGAGCGCGCCCACCATCGGTTTCGGGGATCCCAAGGAGGGCTCTTCCGGAAAGGGCAAGAAAGCGATCGAGAAATACTTCAGCCCCGAGTTCCGCAATCGCCTGGACGGCATCATCACCTTCAATCCTCTCAGCCGTCACATCATGGAGATGATTGTCGACAAGTTCATGCTCGAATTCGCCCAGCAGCTCGAGGCCCGCAAGGTGGCGTTGGACTACTCCGATGCCACCCGGATCTGGATGGCCGAAAAGGGGCACGATCCGCAATATGGGGCGCGTCCTCTGGCCCGCGTCATCCAGACCGAGATCAAAGATGTCCTCAGCGACGAAATTCTGTTCGGCAAACTGGAAAAGGGGGGGAAGGTCTACATCGATGTGAAGGAGGACGACCTCGTATTCAGCTACACCTGAGCCGCACCTCCCGAACCGAACAGCGCCGCCGGGTCCTGCTACCCGCCGGCGCTTCTATTTGGCGGGATCCATGCCGGTTTTTCATCTGTCCCATAAGCTCGCCTTCCCACCCGTGCACCTGGCAACGGAGGAGGGGCTTCTGGCCGTGGGCGGCGACCTGCGCCCCGAACGCCTGATCCTGGCTTACAGGAACGGCATCTTCCCGTGGTACAACCCAGGCGAGCCCATTCTCTGGTGGTCGCCGGATCCACGCCTCGTCCTTTTTCCCAAAGAGCTGCATATCTCCCGTTCGCTTCGACGCGTGCTGCGCAGGGCAACCTTTCGGGTAACGTTCAACACCTGTTTTGAAGAGGTTATCCTTGCCTGCGCCAGGGCCCGGCGGCCAGCGGGGGAGGGGACTTGGATCACACCGGAGATGGTGGACGCCTATACCCGCCTCAACGAACTTGGCTATGCCCACTCCGTGGAGGCGTGGCGTAAGGATCAGCTCGTGGGCGGCCTCTATGGCATTTCCTTAAACCATTGCTTTTTCGGCGAATCGATGTTCACCGCGACCAGCAACGCGTCGAAGGTGGCATTCGTCACCTTGGTCAAACGGCTTGAGCGCCTCCGCTTTCACCTCATCGACTGCCAGGTGTACACCCGTCATCTGGTGACGTTGGGAGCGCGCGAAATCCCGCGAAAGGAGTTCATCCGCCAAATCTCCCAGCGAATCTGAAGCGGATGAAGGGGCGCGAAAATGCGGCCAATGGTGGACGACGGCCGATACGTAAGCGAAGCAGGACAAATTCGGGCGGTGCGTTGGGGCGTGTATTTGGGGGCGTTAGTAAGCTTGCGGGTGCATAGATGGGGAGGGAGGCGCCTGCGGATGGCGCCTCACCATCGACCCACCCCGCCACCGTCGCCGGCTTCGACAGGCACGCCAGCGAAGGGCATTGCCCGAAGCGTCAGCGGTTCAGCTCTGTTTCAAGTGCATCTTCGAGCCGCAGATGCTCGCTGTGGATAAGGTTGTTGTCGTTGGCAAACTCGGTGATATTTTTGTGGGTCATGTGGGCCACCACCTGCATATCACTGGCAGCATCCTCGCCGCGACCCATTTTGTTGTAGAGGGTGGCCCGGCTGAAATAGGCGGCCCCATACTCGGGGTTGATCTCCACGGCACGACTAAAATCCTCAATCGCCGCAGTTTGGTTGCCCTGTTTCTCATGGGCCAGTCCGCGCAGATGGAACACGCGCGCATTGGATGCATCCAGTTCAATGGCGCGGTTGAAATCCTCTAAGGCCACGCGGGTCCGTTCATTTTTTAGGCGGGCCGCTCCGCGGCTGACAAGCGCTTGCTTGTGATCGGGCGTTACCGACAATATCTTGGTAAAAAGGGATTCGCTCATATCAAAATCACCCTTTACGAAGGCTTCCATCCCTTTCGTAAACTGATCGGATGTTTCTCGTGTTGATGCCATGGTGCACCTCATTTTTGGTGTGGCGCGCTAATGATGGCTGAGAGTCGTTCCACAGTGATGGCCGATCCCAGCTTCAGCAGCACCGCGTTATTTATCGTAATAGTATTTGATAGACTAAGGTCGGCGAGAGGCTTGTCAAGATAGCGTCGACAACAGCGTTCTTCCGGAACAACGATGGCGTTTGCATAGGGAGGAACGCCTTGTCCACAGCCGCCGGGCGGCCACCTGCCGACATTCACAACGCCTTGTCCAAAGGAGAGCGGCAATGATCCTCTACGATCCGTCCATACCGATCAGCCTGTTCGCTTACGGCATCCAGATTCCCATCCATGACAGCCGTGCCGCCAGGACCTTTGAGAGGTTGAAAACCGACCCCCGCCTGGCGCCGGCCAGCGCCTGGCACCGCAACAGCATCGACACACAGGTGACCCGCGACGATGTGGCCCGCGTGCATGCGCCCAAGTACGTGCAGGATTTGTTCACCGATCGGAAACGCCTGACGGACATCATCATGGCCACCTATGAGTTGATTGACGCCGACGGCAAATATCACCGCTACGATCCAGATGGTGCGACCAAACCGCTGACCGATCTCTTCCAGCGGACCCTTCGCTATGCCGCGGCAACTGCGGAGTGCGCGACGCTGGCCCTTGAGCATGGCTTTTGTTATGCTTTTTCGGGCGGCATGCACCATGCCCACCCGGCCCACGGCAGCGGCTTTTGTCTGATCAACGATATCGTCATCGCGGCCCGAAAACTGCAGGCGGAACGAGACCTCAAGCGGGTCTGGGTAATCGACACGGACGCCCACAAAGGAGATGGCACGGCGGCGGCCACCGCAGGAGACGACACCATTGTCACCCTCAGCATCCACATGGCCCGCGGCTGGCCGTTGGATGCACCACCAACCTTTGCGGACGGCAGCGACAATCCCGCCCACATCCCCAGCGACATCGATATCCCCATCGCTGCTGGTGAAGAGCCTGTCTACTTGGCGCGGCTCCAGCAGGGATTGACCCAATTGGAAGCCGGCGGATCCGCCGATCTCGCCATCGTCGTTAGCGGCGCCGATCCATACGAAAATGACGCACTACCGTCGGCCTCCGCGTTAAACCTCAGTCTGGGACAGCTCATGGAGCGGGATCAGATGGTCTACGCTTTTCTGAAGCAGCGCGCCATCCCGACAGTCTACCTGATGGCTGGCGGTTACGGCGAGGACGTTTGGAAAGTATTTGCCCAATTCTTGACCTGGGTGCTGCCCCAAGAAGGCTTTGGTCGCTAACCACAGATGCAGATGTGGTCCTGTCTGGTCGGCGGCTGCGCTTGAGAAATAGTACCCAAAAAGCATCTCTCCAATACCATGGCAATCCGTGAACGCATCCGGTGCCAATATTTAGATGGCGCCCCTCGGAGGGCCCGTGCCGGCAGTAAGAAACCGGCGTCGCGTCAACGCGTGGAAGCGCGCCGCAACGGCTGTCGGAATGCGGTTGTCCGGCGGCGGGTGTCTAGCGGCAAATGGCCACAGATGGAGATTTCTTGAAATTTTCCCGTGGGTGGTTGTCCTCGCGGGAATGGCAGCGAGCGTGCCTTGCTGCCACCGACAAACCATTTTACCGCTGCTTTATTGGCCGGGCAGAAGACGCTTCTGCCCGGTTTACTTCTGAACGAGCGCACCACTGCACCCCGTCGCTTTCATCAGCGGCCCGCCGCAGCGGCATTCTCCAGGAACGGCTGCAACGGCACGGGCAACACCATTGCCGTCGCATCGGGAAATGACCAGCCCTGGTGAGGGCAGTTGCGGGCATCGACGCCATTCGCTGCCCATTGCCCCCTCGTCGCAATCCCCGGAATTTACCGTCATCAAATACCCACCTCATCCACGCCTAACAATTAGCGGGCATCTCGATCTGCGGGCACGCTCCCATGACGACAGACCTGCGGCACGGGCTGCCGTAGCGCACGGCGACACCTCAGGACCCAACTAGAGGACACCCCATGATGTACCCGTCAAAAAAAACGATCAAAGTAGCGATTCTGGATGCCTTCCGGGGTATGGAAGATGTGGACGAATATGTACTGAAACCGGGACACCTCTGGCGTCGCTATTACGGCCAATTGAAACCTACGGAAAGGGATTACTTCCACCAAGCCATCGCTGAGTTGAAGGCCAAGGGCTTGGTGGAACCCCATGGTGGTGGCGTCCCCCTTCTGCGGCTGACGCCGAAGGGGGAACATCTGCTCTTTGCCGTTTAGGCATTGGCAGATCACCGCCGCCATAAATCGGGAAGGCCGCCATTTCGATGAGGGTGACCGAGGCGGTTCACGCCAAGAGCTGGAACGACCTGCAGTACTGGCTTTTCGCCGATTCATGGAATGCCAGTATCGGCCGCTTTCGCTCGCGCTATGCTTTCCGGGGCATCTCGGACCCAGGCTACCGCCTGGAGACGACCCTCATCCGCCTGGGTGGCTGTTTTGCCACACTATAGCGCCATATGCTGCGGGCCTTTCGCAAATATGCCCACCGTGATCTGGCCCGGGGAGATAGCATTTGGCACTGGCTGAGCGGGGCCCAACACTACGGGTTGCCCACCCGGTTGCTGGACTGGACCTGTTCTCCCCTGGTGGCGATGCATTTCGCCACCGCCAATATCGACAAAAGCGATGTCGATGGCGCTATCTATTTACTCGACTATGAGAAGGTGCATCGGCTGTTGCCCGAAGCGCTGCGGTTGATCCTGGAAGGGGAGGGCGCGAATGTGTTCACCGTTCAAATGCTGGCGGAGCGCTTGGAGCAGCTGGCGGTCTTGGACACCATGGCGAGACGTCCCTTTGTCCTCTTTTGTAGCCGCCTTCCATGGACGACCGCATCGTCAATCAGTTCGCCATCTTTTCGGTCATGTCAGATCCCTGCGCCCTGCTGGACGACTGGCTGAGACGTCATCCCAATCTGTGGCGCAAGGTCGTCAACCCCGCTGAAATCAAATGGGAGATTCGCGACAAGCTGGATCAGGCCAACATCACCGAACGGGAGCTGTTCCCCGGTCTGGACGGTTTGAGCCGCTGGCTCAAGCGACATTACAGCCCCCGCCATCCCGATGCACGCCATTTCAATGATATCAACTGAGACATCCATCAACGGTGCACATCCCTTCTACTCGCGGTCGAAGGACCGCCGCACAGCGACACCGGCCATACCAACAGCCCCTTGTACTGCGACACCCCTAAAGCCGGCTGTGCAGATCTCTTCTCTTTGTTAAGGCTACAGGCGACTGGCGGATGGGTCAGTGGCCGAAAAGCGCAGCGGAAAAATCGCCTGGGAATTGGTAAGAGCGGCAGCCGATCGGCAATCCTTGCGGCATCACCGTGGTTTCCTAACGGAATCCTAAAAAACCACTAACCTGCCCCTAATGGATCGGTGGTTAGTTGCCGGGCATCGGTCAGAGCAGAAGGAAAAAGTCCCACAATTTTGCGGGATTCCGGATCTTACCGCATTCGGCTGCAGGAGGATTCTATGCGCATCGATTTTCACGTTCATTCCAAACACTCCAAGAGACCGGCGCAATGGCTGCTTCAAAAAATCGGATGTCCAGAGAGCTTCAGCGATCCCCTGCAGGTCTACCAGGTCGCACTCAGTCGCGGCATGAGCCACGTGACCATTACAGACCACAACAGCATTAACGGCGCCTTGGAGATTGCCCACCTGCCCAACACCTTCATCGGCGAGGAGATTACGACCTATTTCCCGGAAGATCGTTGCAAACTGCATGTCTTGGCCTACAACATCACCGAAGCCCAGCACGACCAAATACAACACCTGCGGCCCAACGTGTTCGAATTGGTCGCCTACCTTCAACAGGAGAAGATCTTCCATGTGGCCGCTCACCCCCTATACGCCATCAACGATCGCCTGAGTATGGCGCATGTGGAGCAGTTGCTCTTGCTCTTTAAGAACTTCGAGCTCAATGGGGCCCGCAACAGCCGCGAAAACCGCTGTCTGCGCTCGGTGGTCAACGCCCTCGGCCCCGATCAACTGGCGCATCTGGCGGAAAAACACGGGGTGACACCATCCTTCCCCAACCCCTGGCAGAAACGCTTTTTCGGGGGCAGCGACGACCACAGCTCCATCAACATCGCCCGCGCCTACACCGTCATCTCCGAGGTCGAGTCCCTTTCCCATTTCTTGCGGGACCCCCTCCAAGGTCGCTTGCGGGTGGTGAGCGAGGCGGCCACGCCCAAGACCATGGCCCACAACCTCTACGGTATCGCCTACCAATTCTACCGCAGCAAGTTCGCCCTATCGCGCTATACGGATAAAGACCCCCTTATGCGGTTCCTGGACCGCTCTTTGCGGAACCATCCGCGGGAAACTGCCGGACTCTTTTCCAAACTCTATCTCCTTTGGAACGAGCGGCGCCAGCGTCGCATCAAAAAACCGGTTTCCGATAGCCTGGCCAGTCTCCTACGCCACGAGACCCGCCGTCTGCTGCTCGACGCCCCGCAACTCCTGCCGGAGGAGAATGGCGGAGAGGAGGGATTTCAGGCCCGTGAGGAGAAATGGTTTCAGTTTGTCAATGAAGCCGCCAACCGGGTCATGTTGCACTTCGCCAACCATCTGATGGACCACCTTTCCGGGGCCAATGTTTTCAACATCTTCCACACCATCGGTTCGGCCGGCGGTTTGTATACCCTCCTGGCACCCTACTTCGTCGCGTACTCTCTCTACAACAAGGACAAGCGTCTCACCAAAGCGATTCACGAACGTTTTGCGGAAGATCAACCGACAGCGACGGCATCCGGCCTACGACGACCCATCAAGGTGGCGCACTTCACCGACACCTTCTATGAGGTCAACGGGGTGGCCTTGACGCTGCAGCAGCAGGTCCGCTCCGCCCAGGCAAACGCCAAAGCCTTGACCATCATCACCAGCTATCCCAATAGAAATGGTAACGACGCGGGAATTCGCAATTTCAACCCTATCGGTGTGTACGAACTGCCGGAGTACCCGGAGCAGAAGGTCTTCTACCCCCCCCTGTTGGAGATGCTGTCCTATTGCTACGAAGCGGGTTTCACACACATCCACATCGCCACCCCCGGTCCCATCGGTCTTGCGGCGCTGGCCATCGCCAGAATCCTCAAACTGCCCCTCAGCGGCACCTACCACACCGCTATTCCCCAGTATGCCCAGACACTCACCGGCGACGAGGTGATCGAAGATCTGGCCTGGAAGTACATGCTCTGGTTTTACGATCAGATGGACTGCGTCTACGCGCCATCCCAAAGCACCAAGAGGGAGCTGGCCGAGAGGGGTCTCTCCCTAGATAAGATCCGGGTCTACCCGCGCGGCATCGACACCGAGCGTTTCACGCCCCTGAAACGCAACGGCTACCTCAAGAAGCGGCACGGCATTCACGGTGGACTCAACCTGCTCTATGTGGGACGTGTCTCCAAAGAGAAGAATTTACATCTGTTGGTGGAGGCGATCCGGCGGTTGGCGCCCAAACACCCGGACCTCAACCTGCTGGTGGCCGGCGACGGGCCCTATCTCAACGAAATGCAGGCCGCCTGTCGGGACCTGCCGTGCACTTTCGCCGGTTATCTCCATGGAGAAGCGCTGGAGCAATTGTATGCGTCCTGCGACCTCTTTGTCTTCCCCAGCGCGATGGACACCTTCGGCAATGTCGTCCTGGAAGCGCAGGCCTCCGGATTGCCCGTCATCGTCACCGATCAGGGCGGCCCCCATGAGAATGTCGTGCAGGGCGAAACCGGTTTGGTTGTGGCCGGTGATGACGTGACAGCCCTAGAAGCCGCATTGGGCGAGATGGTGGCCGATCCGCCGCGGTTGCGCCGCATGGGTGCGGCGGCCCGTCACTACATGGAGGCGCGCTCATTCGACGCGGCGTTCATGCAAACCTGGGAGATGTTCAAAGAAATTCAGCCCGCCCATCACAAATTTCTTGATATCGCCGGTTCGACACCGCTCGACATCATGGTCGCATCGAATTAGGCGCTGCCCGA
>JAAUYD010018091.1_pt1 | contig 14752 bp, 12 predicted proteins | sample 7278101 | NCBI WGS metagenome assembly JAAUYD01 (sample SAMN14350128, study PRJNA611818) | marine sediment metagenome | isolation source: surface marine sediment (0.6m) | place: French Polynesia: Moorea | collected 2018-08
GTATACCCGGCCAGCCGCACCGCATTTTCGTCATACGGAAACGGATTGCGCTCTGTGGCCACCTCTTCACCGCGGTGAATGTGATACAAAACAGTCACCTGTGTTTGCAGCTCCAGGCCATCTCGGGTGACCAGCGGAATCCCGCTGCGGCTGCGCTCCTGTAACCTGAGGTCGAGCACGCCGCGAACGTACTCATATCGCTCCAGCAAATGTCGACCTGCGCCCAAAACCCGTTGAAAGCGGCCGTTTCGCTCCGTCCAGGCCACATCGCCCTGGTTGACCTTGATATATCCGGGGCCGCCGTAGCGCAGCAGCGGCCGCTGCAGTCGGTCTTTGGCGAAGTTTGACCGATCCAGAGTCACCGCCGGGCCGGGTGGATTTTCGGTGGACTGAGCCCGCTGCAAAAACGCCTTGGCTGACTGGCGGGAAGGCAAATCAAACAGCGCCTGCACGAGATCAAAACCAGCCTGACGAGAAAGCCACCATCCGGCCGCTACCGGAATGAGGTGACGCCACACGCGAAACGAGAGAAGCTGGGTCACAAACGGGAAGAGTTCAGCCATAATCACGTGAATCGGCCCGATAATCGGCAGTGTCCCGTCAGGGGGAATCAAAGCATAATCAATTCGCTCCATGTACCAACCGGCCAACCACATCAAAGCCGTCAGGCTCAATATGACCATTATGCCAAATTGTTTGTTTCGGTTGGCGTCAGACATAAAACAACAAAAAGTAATAATTGTTAGTGGTTATTAGTTAGTGGTTATTAGTTTATTAGTGTATTAGTGTATTTGTGTATTGGTGTATTGACGTTGAACTATCATCAAAAGATCAACACACAAATTAACCAATAAACGAATAAACCAATATACGAATAAACTAATATACAATCAGACCATTACACGAATAGACCAATAAACTATTAACCAATAACCAATAACGAATAACCAATACCTATTCCCCAATCCCCCACTCATCAACATCCGAATCATACAGTTCCGTATCCTGAGAGTGAGGCGGAAGCTGTGGACGATCATTTTGCTCGGCCGGAAATGCCAGCATCGACTGAACTTGGGAAAGGGTTTGTAAAATTTGCGGATGAACGCTCAACTGCTCTTCCAAGGCCGCTTTTTCCAGCGCTTCGATCGTCACCAAAGTAATCACGTCCCCCAATTCGCTGCGATCTGATACTTTAAGTCGCTCGATTGTATCGACTATTTGGCGGATCAACTCCACTTCGGCGGTGGTCCGGGCATCTTCCAGCTCGCGTAAAAGTTCAACGTCGCCATCAGCCTGAGCGATTTGAGAGGCCCGCTGCCATTCAGTTTGTAAATGTTCGATGCGCTGATGGGTGATATCGGCCGGCAGTTCAATGTCGGTCAGCTGCAAATCAACCAGCTCGATGCCGTTTTCAGCGAGCTGTTGAGCCAGACGCTGTTTGACGTGATGGGTTAACCGCTCTATACGGGTATGAGAGCCAGGGTTTGGTTGTTGACCTTCATCAAAAGGATAAAGGGTATCGAGTGTGTAATTCGACAGCTCTGCGGTAAAGGCCGCGGCCGCCAGAGGACCAACTCGATCGGTCCAAAAAATTTCTCCCCCGCCTTCAGCCACGCTGCAAAAATAGCTGACCTGAAAAACCGCCTTTTTGTCGTAAGGAAACGGCTCGTTGGCGGATGCTTCCCCTTCTGGCAGCCGGCGGACCCGAAAGACGACCGTAGCCATCGCCTCCAGCGGGATACCATCGTGGGTCATCGCTTTGAGCCGCTGACGGCGGGTGTGCGGCCGTAAATCGATCACGTGGCGGATGTATTCCCCCGGATCCAATTTAATATAGCCCGGTCCTACCGCTCGGCTAAATCCGCTGCCCTTGCCCAGGGCCAGGGCGATGTGGCTTTCAACCACGCCTGCCCCCAATGTTTCAATGCTCGGTGGCACGCCATCTCGTTCCACCGCCTCTTTTTTGGGGGTATTTGAGAGGAAATATTGCCAGATGAGCTGCATCCCTTCGGTGTACCAATTTTCCACCCCGGCCGGCACGATAAAAAGAGCGTGATAAGCGATTCCCCCCAAAAATATGATAGCTAAAAAAGAAAGCCAAACAATCACCCCAAAAAATCCAAACTGCACGCCGAGATAATCTTGCAAAAAGTAAACAACCAACGAAAAGCCCCCGGCGATTAACAGCAGCCGGGTCAGGCTTGACATCTGGTTTTGGGAAGAGTTTGGGTTGCTCAAAATTTAAATAGGTAACGGGTGTTAGGTAATGGGTGCTGGGAGTTGCCGATCAGGAATCTCCACAGTACATTATCCAAAACCTATCACCCATAACCCATAACCTAAATATGAATCGGCTGCCCTTCAACCCCATGTGCCGCTTCCATAATGACTTCACTCAGAGTGGGATGGGCATGAACATTGCGGGCGATTTCCTCGGCCGTTAGTTCCATTTGCTGAGCCAAAGTCAGCTCGGGCAGCAGTTCGGCCACGTCGGGGCCGACCATATGAGCCCCAAGCAGTTCGCCGTATTTGGCATCGGAGATGATTTTGACAAACCCGTCTTTTTCACCGATGCCAAGGGCCCGGCCGTTGGCGCTAAAGGGGAATTGGCCGACGTTTATCTCGTAACCGGCCGCCTTCGCCTCTTCTTCCGTGTATCCAAAGCTGGCCACCTGAGGAACCGAATAGGTTGCTCGAGGCATCATGCGGTAATCCAGCTCAATGGTTTCGTGACCGGCGATCACTTCTGCAGCCACGATACCCATCGCGGTGGCCACATGAGCCAACATCAACTCACCGGTTACGTCACCTATCGAATAAATATGGGGGACGTTTGTGCGCATTTGCTTATCAATTTCGATCATCCCGTGATCGTTAAGCGAAACGCCGGCCGCTTCCAGACCCACGTTTTCAACGTTGGGCACAAAGCTGGCGGCGACCATCACAAAATCTACATTTTGTTCCGATCCGTCGCTAAACCGCACGTTGACCCCTTCACCCGATTTATCAATTGCTTCAATCGTGGTTTTCTTTTTAAAATCAACCCCTAGCTTCTTGTACGCTTTTTCCATCACGGCGCTGACGTCTGGATCTTCACGCGGCAGCATCCGATCAAGGATCTCAACCAGGGTGACCTCGACCCCATAATTTGACCAGATGTAGCTAAACTCTACGCCGATCGCCCCAGAACCAACGATAACCACTTTTTTGGGCAGGGAGTCCATCATAATGCCTTCGATATAGCTGATGACCTTCTCGCCATCAAATTCCAGCCCCGGCAGCTCACGCGGCCGGGCACCAGTGGCAATAATAATGTTTTTGCCGGATAACGTTACTTCTCCCCCGTCATTTTTATTAACGTGGAGGGTATTCGCATCCAGCAGCTTGCCGGTCCCTTCAATTAACTCAACCCCGTTCTTACGAAACAGAAAACCGATCCCTTTTGTAAGGCGATTTGAATTGGTGCGGCTGCGCTTAAAAGCCACCCCGTAATCGACCTCCAGGTTGTCAAAAGAAAACCCAAGCTCTTTGCCTTTGTTTTTGAGTGTGTGAACATACTCCGCATTTTTTAACAAAGATTTAGAGGGAATACAGCCGATATTCAAGCAGACTCCTCCAATATATTCTCTTTCAACCACAACCGTTTTCAAGCCCAGCTGCGCAGCCCTAATTCCGGCCACATAGCCACCAGGTCCGGCGCCGAGCACAATTACATCATATTGATCCGCCATTTTTACTCCTTGTAAAAGGTGAGATGGGGTTATTTATAGTGTATAAAGATTAAAAAACGCATCAACAGCGAATAAAAACGCATCTTCTACAACGCTATTATACATAATATTAAGAGGAAAAGGGAGCCGGTGCAGAACGGGCTAAAGATCGATATTGGGGTATTTCCAATTAAGATGAGCCCTCAAATTTTGCCGTTGCGGGCGACTCTTAAAATAAGGTCAGATTGCTGCTTGACAGATACAAATAGAGGGCCAGCGCACTAAGGGCTATCACCAATATAAACCCAAATCCAAAGGCAAAAAACCAGCTTGAAGAAATTTGCGTGGGATTTCCATCTTGGCGATCGGCCGGCCGGGATTTGTTTTCGGAGGGGTTGGCGCCCTCTCCAGGCCGATCATGCTGGCTGGTTTCGATCATTTTGTGACGAACCGTCGGCCGCATCGGGCTGGCGGTAGCCCGATCACCGGGAAAAGGTAGAACGGTATCATAAACCGTTTCTCCGGCGCTAACCGGGAACGGGGTGTGGTAGCTGGAAGATTCTGAAGTTGGGGCGATATCGTGCTCAAAAATCACCCGCACTGTTTCTCCAAAATCGATGATATCTCCACTGGCCAGGCGGGTTTCCTGGTCTATCCGCCGGCCGTTGACATAGGTTCCGTTGGTGCTGTTTAAATCTTCTATATTAAATGAGCTTTCCTCCCAAAAAATTCGGGCGTGCCGCCGGGAAACTTCCGGGTCGGGAATCACCACATCATTGAGCGGTTCACGGCCGACAATGGTAATCGCGCGTCGTAAAATATAGAAAATATCCGGATTAGGCCCCCGTCGCACCACAAGCCTGGGCTTCGAGTTGCTGATTGATCGGGTCATTGTCACTCACATCCCACAAAAAAAGGGTTTTGGCAGTATATGAAGGGGGGCATCTTTTGTCAATCGAATTTTCGTAAAAGAGCGCACTTAGAAATGGCTCAATGGTACTATTCGACTAAAATAATTTTCAAAAAACGAGTAAAGTTATAGGCAACCCGAACCTCTGAAAAAGTTCGCAAGCAAATCAAAAACAGATTGCCCAAGGAAACAGCAAAAATTAGATGAGAAAGTGGTTATCAATAAACAAAACCTCTCTATTTTTGTTTGTGTGTCTGTCTGATCAGGTATAATAAAAGGAATAGGATTTTCCACAATTTTATTCTTCCAACATTCGTTTAGCCTGACTGCTCAAAGTACAATGAGCTTATTGTTTTACATCCGGTCTAATTAAAAAGTAGGGAAACATGAGCGACCAACGAATCAATATAAATGAAGCAAATGAAGAAATGCTTGGGCAGCTGCCCGGTATTGCCAAAGGGCTGGCATCACGCATCGTCCAATATCGGGAAAATATTCACCCTTTTGAAGATGTAGCCGATTTGGCGGCCGTTCCCGGCATTTCCGAAAAAATGGTTCGGAATCTCTCAGATCTAATCACCGTGTCCTCAACCGGTTCTAACGGGTCTACCGAGGAAGAATCACAGCCGGATAAGAGCAGTAGCGCAGAAGATGTCGGCGACGAGAGTGAGCCGCATGCTGAGGTCGCCTCAGCCGAATCACCAGAGGCGATGGCGGATGAAGAGGCCGCCGCCGAGGACTTGGAAGAATCACCGGCCGAGGAAGCGGTCGCCGCAGTTGAGGATGACTCTCAAGATACAGCCGACAGCGATCAGGCTGGCACGGATGAGGAAGATCATGAAGCCGCAGTTGATGACGATGAGCAACCGGCCGTCGAAGATATTGAAGCCGCTGAGGGGGCCGATCCAGCCGATCATGAACTCGCCGATCAAACAGAAGATGAGCTGGTTGACACTCCAACCGATCACGGCGAAATTGAACCTGAAAGCGCAGAAGCCGTCAGCGAAGCGTCCATTTCGGGTTTAGAAGTTGAAGAGGTGGCCGGCCAAAGCGATGAATCATCTTATTCATCGGATATCGAGGCGGTTATAGCGGAAGCCGACGATCAACCGGTCGAGTTAGAAGTAGAAGTGGATGCTGATCTTTCCAGTGATGTGATTGAAGCAGAAGAAGAAACAGCAGAAGAGGAGGCGGTAGAAATAGAAACCGGTGATGAGGAAGTGATCGCCTCGTTCTCGACTGCACCGCAAATCGCCGAAGAAATAGAACCAGAAGAAGAGATCCAGGCCCTGGCCGCGGCCGCGGTGGCTGCTCCCAGCGTTGGCGCTGAACCGCAGCCGGCACCGGCCGTCGAAAGACGGCGGCGGCTTGACTGGTTAACCGTTTTAATCAGCTCGATTATCGGTGCGGGCATCACCTTAACGGTGTTATCGTTACTCAACGGCGGGTTGGTGTTCGCCTCTCGCAGCAACGCCACCGCCCTGCAGCAGACGATTAACCAGCAAACCGCCACGATCACCGATCAAATAGATACCATCACCACCCAGGCTGATCAAATTCAGGAACAAGCGGCCCTAATCAATGAGTTGCAGAGCGACCTGGGGGTCATATCTGGAGATGTTGATGCCGTCCGCAGCGATACAGACACTTTATCAACCGATATCACCTCGCTTGATGATGCGGTGGCGACTTTGGGAACCGCGCTGGCCACAACCAATTCGGAAATAACAAATTTGCAGGAAATTGATGCGGCACTTCAAGAAGTTGATACGCTGATGAATGAGCGTATCGATTCCGTGGCTGGATCCACTGAAGAGTTGGACACATTTTTAACCAGCCTCCGTGATTTGCTGGTTGGATTAAAAGGGGTCCCAGAACCGGTCGAATCTGATGCTGGTGGAGATCCAGGCGAAAGCCCCCCAGCGGCCACGGTTCAACCGACTCGAACCCCGCGGCCGTCCCCCACCCCGCTGGCGGTTCCGACTCAAAATCCGTAAAATCTTGCCGTTACGTCTGCCCAAAGTGCAGGTAAACGATAAGCGTATCACTTAAGTAGTTTATAAAAAGAATTGTTAAAGAAAAGCCACGGATTAACACGGATTTTCACAGATTTCTCTCTTGCTCCTTCGGAGCTCTGCGAAAATCTGCGTAATCTGCGGACAAATTATTTTAGAAAAGTTTTTGTTTACCACTTAACTTTGATAATCAAATATTTCAGAAATCGAGTTAAAAAATGACGAGCAATACCAAAGTGACAAATCAAACAACCTCTGAACGTTCCGGTGCAACCCGTTTCTTTATCGGCCTGATGAAAATTCTGCTGCTGCTGGTTTTTATAGCGGCCGGTGTTTTTCTGGGCTATCTCGGCTGGCAGCAAATCAGCTACATCAACACGATCAACGACGTCCAATCACAGCGAATCAGCCGAATTGACCAGGAGATGGTCTTGGCAAACGATGTTGAAAATCAAATTCGCGCCAGTAATCAAACGCTTGATGCAGATCTACAGGCGCTTCAAGATCAACTGGACGAGCTGGCAGCCGCCAATTCTGAAATGCAAACCGCCCTCGATGAACAGGCGGCCGTGATTGATGGGTTGTCTACGGTTGGCAGCGACCTCAACACCACCATTGACGACCTGCAAACCGGATCAGAAGCGCTGGGGTCAGCCCTGCTTGCGCTTCAGCAGGATATCGCCGCCAGCAATGCCGATCTTGATTCAATTGGCGCGACCGTTGACGGTCTGGTGAACAGCGTTGCGGCAATCGACACTCAAATTGATGATCTCGAAGATTCGGTGGCCGCGGCTCCCATCGTCGGCGATGAAGAAGGTGATGACGGGGCACCGGCCGCCGTGGTGGTCAACAGCAGCGGTGATTTTGCCGTTTGGCGGCTGTGGGGGCTGGTCATGCGTACCAAAATCCATCTGGCTGAAAATGATATTGAGGCGGCCAATGACGCTCTGGCCATCGCTCTGGATGCAGCTACTGACCTTGCTGAGGATGGGGATGATACTTTAACGGCCGTGCAGGAGCAGCTTGAAAGCGCAGCTGAAGATTTGCTGAGCAAGCCGGCCGCGGCGAACCGCACCCTTGACGAAACGCTGGATACGCTGGATGAGCTGCTGATCAATTAATCGGATTTTTCCCTCCCCTCATTCCCCTCCCAAGGGAGGGGAGGCTGGCTTCCTCCCCCTGAGGGGGAGGATTGAGGTGGGGGCTATTGGCCAAAAAAGTACAGTAAAAAGAAAAAGCGCCCATAATTGGGCGCTTTTTTTGCTAAAGCTAAAACAGGCTCAATCTATTATCTTGGACCACCCTGTTCTTGTTCAGGTGATCGGCTTGGCAGACGCGGCACGCCTCCACCGTCAATACGCGGCTGCAGGTCAAATTGACCCGGTTCCGGTATGGCCAATCCGGCCTGCTCAACCAGCTGAGGCAGGTTGACGCTGGTGGTCACATAAAGCGCGTTATCACCCTGGGCCCGCAAGGCCAGATCCACATCAGCACCCGGCTCTTCAAGGGCCCACTTCAACACCAGGGCATCCTGCAGCGGGAGGCTGACAATGACCACATCCGGCCGCAGTTCACCGCGTAATCCCTGACGAGGATCAACGGGTTCTTCTGCCTCGATCACGGCGACCCCTTCTTCAACCGGGTCAATTGGTGCACTGTCATCCTCAATCGGTTCAGCTGATCGGATATCATCGGCCGTCACGTCCCACGTTCCAACCCACAAAACTTCAGCCTGCTGGATCGTTAGCTGGGTGGTTCGCCGCGAGCGTTGAAATGTGGGGAATTGCACGTTGAAATCTCCGTCTCCTTCAACAGTTTCACCACTTTCGCTCACAATCACGTCCTGACTCTCAAAAATTGATTGCGGCGTAATTTGCACCACCTGATTACCCAGCTCTTCGACAACTTCCAAACGGCCGAGGCTGGTGGCCGGAAAGAGAAACGGTTGGCCGGCTTCAAGTGCTGCTTCATTGACGCGCTCTAGACGATTGGGCAAGATCGTTTGAAATTCGAGATCAAGCTCAACCATGTTGAAGGTCATCATCATATCGACAAAATCACCGGAGCGCATTGAGTAAGCGATACCGGAGTAGCGATCCATGGGGAAGGCCACAGCAACCCGGCCCTGATCGACAAACAGGGATAGATCTGAGCCAAAGTTAGCCAGATCGGTTGATGAAAGGGCAATCATCGGGGTGAGGATTTCCTGCCCACGCGGTACGTCATTCTTCACAATCCGGCCGACTAACGTTTCGGGGTCATCGACATAAACGCGAGCCCGGATAGCCACGTTGTCCACCGGCCGTGCTTCCAGCTCGAGTAAATCAGCGGTTAAGCGAGTCCCGGCTGGAATATCTGTTGTGGCCACAACGATCTCAACCAGGCTAATCGGGGCTTGCGGTTCATCTTCACCGGCCTGTTCCGGTTCAGCAATGGTTGATTCTTCTGCTGGGGGCTCCTCATCGCCATCCTCACCGCCTTCCTGCTGGATTGGGGCTAATGGAGGAAAGAAGCCGTTTTGCTGCGGGTTTTGTCCGTTATCGGGACCCGAACCGCCCCCGCCAAAGATCGACGGCATCAAAACAATTGCTGCGATCGCTGAGAAAAGGGCCAGCAGCGTCAAAAAACTGCGTACTTGGGATTTAGGTTGGCGTATTTCAATCATTATTGATCCTCCCCACCCGATGTATTTTGACTGGCTTCATCACCGATTTGTTCAGGAGTAGGAATGACGGTTACCACCAATTCCGGATTGAGCCCTTCATCATCAATAAAGACTTTCACAAACATGTTGTCTCGGGTATTGACGATATAAGCAAAGTCTGGCGGGATTTCTACATTGAAGCGGTCAACGATGTAGTCAAATGTGACATTATCCACCGCGTACAATTCACCGTCGTTAACCCCACGCAGTGCGTAATCGATAATCGAGTTGGTTTCAACCGCATACTTCAACACCAGCTGCTGCTGCGGAGGAAGCGCAACGACGACCACATCAGCGGGGGGAATCGGGGTGGGTTGTAAGCTTTCTTCGGGAGTCTCAGAAAATTCCCCAGATTCAGCGTTCGGATCTGGTGTTGGGGTTGCCGTGGGCAGCTGTGGCGGCAGCGGCGGTTCAAAAGGTCCAACCTGAATCACTTTGGCATTTTGAATCACAAATGAGACGTGAACCCCGCGCTGCGTTGATTCTGCAGGACTCACGTGAACAATTGAGCCATCGGCCAACGTTTCAAACCGGCCGTAGGGAGACAGGGTATAGAGTTCGGATGAAATATCGGATGGATCGCTTGACCCGCCTTCCTCAGAAGATTCAGCTGGCCCATCGGTAATATTTTCCAGGAAAAAGGTGGCGTCATTGGGAAGACGGCTTTGGAACTGCTCGTCAACCGGGAACAAAATAAACGTCACCAAAATATCGACAAAATCGCCACCCTCTATTCCGTAAGCCACACTGCCAAGACGATCCAGCGGCACCGACATCGCCAGATATCCGGGCGGAATGAGGGATGAGGGACCGTAATCAAGCTGGCCATCCAGGGTCAAATCTCGAACGAGGGAGTCATAGGTTAACGTTTCCCCCTGATAAATATCGGTGCGGGCAAAGAGCCCCACCGCCTCATCAATGGACCGCACCATATTGTCATTTACATCGGCCGCCAGGCGGAGCTCGGTAGACAACTCGGTTTCAGACATCTGAAATCCGCGTGGGACGGTCTGTAGCGAAACAACTACTTCAACCAGTTCATCTAATTCTAAATCAACTGTAGCCACGGGTGACGGAATCCCTTCCGGCAGCACGGCCGTCGGAGGGGGTGTTGTTGGGGTCGCTGTAGGAGTCAGACCCAAAAGCTCTAACCCACCGCCAAAAATGAGGAACCCAGCGCCACCAAGCAATATGATGATTGCTAGGGCTAAGAGCAACAAAATTGATAGTCGTCGCCGATCCATAAAGTAATCCTTAAATTTAATATTGCAGGCAACAACAGCATACCCGCCAATTTTTTGGTCCGGTAGCGTAAGCCAGTGATAACAATATGTCAACTAATGGGTTTACATATTATCATATGTAAAGTTGGCAAGCAAATGGTGATTGTTTCCTATTGCGTGTTACATTTTTTACAAAGTCGGTGCATAATCAAAGAAAATAATGTCAAATTGCCACGATCAGCAGACGAAATGGGCAAACAGACCAGGCAAACCGCTGTTCGCTTTTAACTGATTCCTTTTCACCCTTGACCATTTAAATTAGTCAACAGGTAAAATCAGCTGCTCATCCACAGGCTGTTTGGTCGGCAAAATGAAGGTAAATTTGCTTCCTTCACCTACTTCACTTTCTAACCAAATGCGGCCGTTGTATGCTTCCACCAAAGCCCGCACAATTGCCAATCCAACACCGATGCTCCTTTTCCGATTTACGGCTTGAGCATCCTGGCGATAAAACTCATCAAAAATACTTTTTTGATCCTCTTTGCTGATCCCAATTCCGGTATCTTGAATTTCAACAACCACAAACGACTGAGCCAGCGTAGATCCTTTTTCAAACCGCACCCGAATATTGATAACCCCTCCACTTTCAGTAAAACGGATGCTGTTCGATATTAATTCTTGAAGAATAGTGGCCACATGTTGGGCATCAGCCTGAATCGGCCGGAGGTCACCATCAAGCGTGTATTTTATTTCTAGCTGGTTTCTGGTGGCTAAGGGCTCCAGCTGACTGCCGATTTCAGGCACAATTTGGCGCAGGTCGGCAACCGCATGTTGAATGTCCAGCGAGGGGTCTTTTATCGCGGCCACAAAAATCAGGCTGTTGATTTGCTGCACCATCCGAGATACGTTGCGCTGGATCGTCTCCAAATATGACCGCTGTTCCTGCGTCAAATTTTGATAATTATCCCCTTCCAACATTTCTACATATCCCTTTATTGCGGTCAGAGGCGTGCGCAGTTCATGGGAAACAGTGGTCAGGAAGCTGTTCTTGGCCCGTTCAGACTGAAATATCTCCGTCACATCACTCAAAATGGCAATGGTTCCCAGCAGCGATTCGCCAGGATCGTTGACGATAAACATTTGTCCTTCAATGTGCCGGCCGTTTAATTCAAAACGAGTGGGCGAAGGGCGATGATGATCTTCTGATGGTTTGGCAATCATCGGCAGTCGAGACAATACGGTCATAATCGACTGCCCGATCAGGTCATTGCGAGAGACCCCCAGCAGGGCGGCCGCCTTGCCGTTAACATAGTGAATATCACCGTTGGGATCGGACAGCAGCACACCGATGTGGAGGGCTTCCAAAACCGGCCGGTCTTGATCTAAGCTGGCCTGATCAAATTTTCCTACTAGGGTTGAGGCGAAGGAATCGGCCGATACACCAAACGCAAATTCATCCAAATCTTCTTCCATCAACAAAAATTGACGAGTGACCAACGGAATCGCCACCACAGCCCCCCATTGCAGCAGATCAAGCGTTAGCTGGGGAGCTAGGATCATCAATACCGCCAAACCCAGGATTAGTGGAATATTCCAATAAAATTCATCATTGTCTAGAATGAGCGTAAACAACCCAGCCCACACCGCTGTATAGCCAAGATACAAAAATACCGACTTTAAACCACCTTCGTCCATCCATAAATGAATCACAGATGACAACACACCCCACAGGGCAATACCCACCAACACATAAACGTATCGGGGTGTCGTACGACTCAACCGCAAAACGGCCAATAAGCTCAACGTGGCCGCAATGACGAGTAATAAAGATGCGTTCGTCATGTCAAATACTTATTCATTCATACGAAGAGGGTTGCTCAGCATCGAGCATGAGCTGCCACCACGCTTGCCACGGCTGGGCATCTTGCAGGGGGTCGATCGTTGGTGCTGGAACCGGGGTTGGTTCGACGGAAGTTTCGATAATTAAAGGAACCACCCGCCTTTCACCGGGCAGTAAAAACCCCGCCTCACTGCGGGCGTATTGAGCCACATAGTCATCACTTTGCACAAAAGCCAAGGTGGCCTGCAGTTCCACCTGACGGGTTTGTTCAGCTTCAACCTGAGCCTCCAGGGCGATTTCCCCTCCTCCCATCACCTGACCCATGCGGTTCCGGCGATTGATGTCGATAGCAATTATGAGGCTTACAGAGATCACGAGAAATATTACAATTTGGGGGATTGTCACCAACGGTTTTTGTGAAAATAGAGAACGACGCATGCTCTGTTTATACATCTTTCTAAAAATTGATGCTCACATCAATTTTACTTTGTATTCAACTTGCCACGATTATGTTTATTAAATATTAGCCATGATCCAGGCAAATGACAATATGCGGGGGCGTTATTAGCGGAAATTGGTATCTATGTACTACCGATTTATGCGGCCGGTATGACCGTGACAAAAAAAAACGGCTCGGTGAGCCGTTTTTATTCAAAAAAATGAAATTTGATCGCTTTAGGCGACGTCGTACCCTGGACCTTCAGAAAAGAAATCGTAGTTGGGCATAATATCTTCGGTCAGATCCAAAACGGTCTCTTCAGAAACTTGGGCTGCATTCAGAACATCAACCTCATGGCCATCGATCTCGCCCTTAAATGGCTGACCTTCCGGCAAAAGCTCCTTCGTATTGACGATCCACAAACCTGGCTGAGCGACAAAGTCAAACGGGACTTCCTCTTCGGGGAAGATCGCTTCGTATGGGCACTCTGGAATACAAGCGCCACAGTCAATACATGTGTCTGGATCGATGTAAAGCCATGGCCACTCTTCCTGAGGTTGACCCAGCACCATACATTCAACCGGGCAAACTTCTACACAAGCGGTATCGCGCAAGCATAGACGGGTAACGATATGCGTCATATTTAATATCTCCTCACACTATCCAAAGGTTTAACCTTGGTTAAGTTTAGGGTTAACAGCTCAAATGCAATTGTACCCAACACTTCAAATTTTGAAAAGGGGTTTGTGCAAAATTACACAAACCGCTAAATATCGAATTTTTAGGCGGTTTGTAAGATCATGTTGGGTATTTCACGGCTTATTTGACAACTGATCTTGCCCTTTGTATAGTCGGCACGATGATATACCGCCAAGATAGTTGGATGGTGTATAAGGTCAGAATTTTTTCAGCGACAGTTAGACAAAATCATATCTAAAAGGAAAGGATAGACGAGCTATGTTGTTTAAAGCCATCTCTAAGTTTGCTCATCAACTTGATGCTCCGGAGGTCAGCGCCCATTGTGATGGCCCCTGCGGAGTTTACGATCCGGCCTCGGCCCGCATTGCGGCCGAAGCGGTGCTTTCCATGACCAAGAAAATCTTGGCGCTCCAGCCACCAAGCGCTGGTGATTCCGCTGCCTGGGCCAGCTACCTCAACACCCTTTCCCGCTATGTGGCGATCAAGGAAGAACAGGCTCATCTGGCCAAGTCAGAGCTGCTGGTCTTGTGGACAGATTATTTTAAACCGGTTCATTTGGAACAATACCCCGATTTGCACACCACGTTTTGGAACGCAGCCAAATTGTGCTCCGCTTGTAAGGTTGAAGTCAGCCTGGAGCATGCCAACGAGCTGATGGAAGCGATTGAAAATATTCACAATATCTTCTGGGCAACCAAAAACCGGGACGTTACTTACTATACCGCATCGTAATATCGGCAGATCGACCTACGATTCGCTTAATTGGGCTGGGTGACTTCTCACTCGGCCTTTTTTTATGACGGTTCGATCAATTTTTGATGTCAACTTCTCCCTCTCCAATCCCTTTACCGACGGCCCGCGAGTGGTTGCTGTGGCTGATTCGCAGACGGCTGCGGATGCGGGTTACCGGGGAATCGATGCAGCCTATCCTTATGCCTGGTGATCTGGTTTTGGTCGACCGCCGGGCCTACACGGCCGACCTGCCAAAACCGGGTGATGTTGTCGTCGCTCACCACCCTTACCAAAAAAATCTAACTATTATCAAGCGGGTTGTAGCTGTCAGTGAAGATGAGCGGCTCGACCTGCGGAGCGAAAATTCCGGAGCTGGTTCCGACAGCCGTCAATTTGGGCTGATCCCCCGCAGGTTATTAATCGGCCGGGTTACCTCACGAATTCCACCACCGTAAACTTAGGAGTCAAATTTCGCTTTAA
>JAAUYD010054771.1_pt1 | contig 14749 bp, 12 predicted proteins | sample 7278101 | NCBI WGS metagenome assembly JAAUYD01 (sample SAMN14350128, study PRJNA611818) | marine sediment metagenome | isolation source: surface marine sediment (0.6m) | place: French Polynesia: Moorea | collected 2018-08
GCCATCAGCTGGCATCCCAGCAGCAGTAATCTCGTTTGGAACGGCTCTTCGGTGGCCATGAATTCTTTTAAAGTCAATTTTCACGGTATTGCCTCCCACGCCGGCATGTCCCCTCACCTCGGCCGTTCCGCCCTCGATGGGGTGATGCTCATGGATGTCGGCGTCAACTATTTGCGCGAACACGTGATACAGGAAGCCCGCATTCACAGCGTCGTGACCAGCGGCGGACAGGCCCCCAACGTCGTGCCGGCTTACGCTCAAATCTGGTACTTTGTGCGCGCTCCCCATCGCGATCAGGTGGAAGAGATCTACGAGCGCATGCTCGATATCGCCAAAGGAGCCGCGCTGATGAGCGGTACTACCCACGACATTGAATTTGTAACCGGTTGTTATGACTTGCTGCCCAATGACACCCTGTCAAACCTCCTGCATCAGAAGATGGCTGAAGTGGATGATTTGAAGTTTACCGAGCAGGAGCGAGAATTCGGCCGCCAGCTCCAGGCCACTTTTCCCGAAGGGTCGGTCGAACGGGAATTCGAATGGATGCAGCAGTCTACAAAGACCCAGCTGTCAACTGACCTGTTAACAGACCCTCTGTGGGAAAGCGTGCTGCTCCACGCGGACAATCCGCCGCTGATGGGTGGTTCAACCGAGGTGGGCGATGTCAGCTGGATTACCCCAACAGGCCAACTGACCACAACCTGCTGGCCGTTGGGCACCCCCGGCCACAGCTGGCAAACGGTGGCCTCTTCCGGGTCGAATATCGGTACAAAAGGGATGATGTTTGCCGCCAAGGGGATGGCCCTGGCCGGTTTAGAGCTGATGACCGATGCGGATCTTCGTCAGCGAGCGCGGGCAGAATTTGAGGTCGCCAAAAACGGGCAGGAATATGTCTCCCCCTTACCGGAAGGAATCAAACCCAGTTGAGGATTGGACAAGAATATGGAAGAAAAAGATATTAGCCAGAAAAGTTTGGCGCTGATGCGCAAATTTGTAGCGAAATACATCGAGAAATCCGGCACGGCGCTTCATCCAGTTGATGACGTATCGGAAGGGGTTATCCTTGGTCTGGCTCACAACCACCAAACGTTGGGCAAACCGCTCTGTCCGTGCCGTTATTATCCCGACAAAGAGGAAGAAGTTCAGCATCGCACCTGGATTTGTGCCTGTGACGACATGCAGATTTACAAATATTGTCACTGCCTGCTCTTTGTCACGGAGGACGGCCTGCCGATTACGGAATATCTGCCGGATGATCATGAAGGGCGCGAAATTTACGGCCTGGTCCGGGATCCTTCACCGGACAAGGGCCGGCCGCTGCGCCACAAGGCGGCCGAGCGGGAAGAAGAGCGGCGCAACCGCCCCTCCTAATGATCTAGCCCGCAGCCTGATGGACCCCTTCATCGGTGTCGATCATCATGGTCAGGCTTTCCCGCGACATCAATACATAGCGGCTCATTCGCCTGGCCGTGGCCGCAGCCTGCCTTTTTAACAGCATCCGCTGCGTCAAATACAGCCCCTTGCCTATCATCCCGCGACGAAATGCCTTTTCCAGCAGCACCAGTTCATTTAGGGTGCGCTCTTTTTCTCCAAGCAGCTCTTCCTTTGAAGGAATAAACACCTTCTCGCTTTTTGACCCGATGTTGTCAAAGTAAAAAAAATAAAATCCGATTCCGACGATTGCTAAAGAAACAACAACAAATCCTTCCATCTCTCCGACCTCCAAAGTTGTGCGAAACACGATCCTGTCTAGAATCGTCTTTTCAGCTTTAATGTACACAAGTTTGACGGATCATCTGCCTGGGCAGCCGACAAATCGGGCGATTTGCTTCGATACGGCTGGAGCAACGGCGTTGGCTGCGCATTTGTTGGGGTTTTACCTTAAAAAGGCAGTCATCAAATTTGAGATGTGGCAAAGTTGTTTTGATGAACCCCACAATTTTTCAGGACTTTTGTACTATTATTTTGCGCATTCCAAAGGAGTTTGCCGCGCTCAAAAACACATTTTTCGTATCAATTTGGATACAAACTGTTTAAGATACAACAAAAATGACCTCGAAATCCTCACCGGCCGCAGCGAGCCGCAGGTTTTTTTCGATTAACGGGCGCAGCCGATTTTCCAACCATTCTTGAGCATAAGCGGTCTCTACTGCCACAATCAGCTCACCGGGCTTCCCTTCAATACATTCACTTTTGTGCAGCCACTGATCATAGGTTGACCGGGCCATTTGCAAAGAAAGCGCCTCTTTAACCTCCTGCCAAATCGACCGATAGCGGGCGGTTTCGTCGACACCGGTTGGTTGGTCCTCGCTCACACCTTGAACGTGAAACTCAAGCTCAAGCGACCGGCCGGCTATTTGCGCCAGAACCTCCTCGATCTGCGGCCGCAGCGCCTGCTCGAGGTACGTTTGAGCGGTTTGATCCGGCACCGACAAAGACACCGCTCCCCTACCCCATGCACATTGTATAGGCTTGACAAAAATTTCGTATATCGATGCGGGCATCTGCTGTTGAAGAATTTCACAAGCGGCCGGCCACCATCCCTCAGCCGGATGGGCATCATCCGCGGTCACGCTATCCTGACTATCCACTACACGAATCATGTGTCTGTACAGCGGCTCGTCTAGCACCTCCACCCAACCCATCACCAGGAGCGGCAGCTCTCTCTCTGAGCCGTAAATCTCTGACCAATGCCCGTAAACCGGATCACTCCCCCACTCAAGCCGCAATGCTTCTGGAAGCTGCTCGTTTAAGGCGAAGGTAAGCCACCCTTCAACCGACAGGTTGGCCAAATCAACAAACGGCCGCGGGGGCGGCACCCCCGCCGACATCCGGGCAATGACAAAATGCATCGGCCGCTGTAAACCAGGCTGGGTCAGCGCGTAGAGCCACCACGCCGTGCCCTCTACCGCTGACAATCCGCTCGCCCTGATTCGCCGTCTGGCTGGGCCGCCAGGATCGATCCCCAGAAAATCCAGGAACGTGTCAAAATCATTCTGCGAAATCGCATGAACCAACGATTGTCTCAGCAGGTCCAGCGAAAATGGCCAGCCGGCCGCCGCCAGCCAGGTGTTTATTTCATCCTGCTGCAGTGATAAAAGAGTTGGGAAGTATTTAAAAGACGCGCATTCTGGCACTGACCCCCTATCATTTTTGTGTTCAGCCGCGCTCAAATTCGGATTCTGCCCTTGATCGTGACGTTCATTTTCGGATCGACCAAGGGCTTTAATGCTGTTGTGATACTCAAATTCGGATTCAGACGGGGTGGCGAGACGCTCATTTTCGGATTGAGGCTCGCTATTGGCCGGGTCGTGACGCTCAAAATCAGATTGAGAGTGGGCAAATTGAGGCTCTTTGTGAATCTCATTTTCGGATTGAGATGGGGTGTTTTCCTCTTTCTTGTGACGCTCATTTTCGGATCGACCCCTATTTGTGATGGTGATCGGCTGTGGAGATGAGGGATCGTGGGCTGAAACGGCCGCTTCATATTGCGGTAGATCGTCCGGGGTCAGTGGATCGAGCATTCCGACCTGGTAGGTAAAAACATACGTATTTTCGGCCGTGCGCCCTTTTTTCTGCAGGGTTAAAAACGGGGGCAGCGTTTGCTGTGGGGCAATGGTAGCCAATGTTTTCAGCCAGTCGGAAATGGTGTTGGGCTTGACGGCCAGCGTTTGGGCCAGCTGCTGGCGATCGACAATGATTTCATTGCGCAGCTCCCCACTTTGTTCGTTGTAGTAACAGAGGCTGCGGAGATAAATTAACAAGAATGCCGGTCCCGCCTTGAGGTGCTTTAGCCAGCGGTGACGGAAATACTGTTTGCCGACAAAGTCATTATCGGTCAGATAGGCGTGCAGCGCCTCAGACGCTTTGATAATTTCCGGTTGATCGGCGATATGGCCCCCAAACACCTGCCGCACCACCTGCAGGACGGTAACCGGTTCCAAGCCGACGGTACCGCCCCACGCGATGGGGGCAGGGTGAGGGTCAAGTAATTCCTGGCGGGAAATTTCCCGGGCGCTGTGCAGCAGGCGGACCACATCATCTGTGCGGCGCTTTACCTGCCGTTGGCGAAGCCAGCCGGCCAGATAGGCGGCGTCGGCCGGCGTGAGCGGATCATCAAGCCGGACGTGATAGAGAGTGGGTTTCGGCCGTGTTTTGCCGTTCACCACGTGATAAGTGGTTGCTTGTCGTGAGATGAAGCTAGAGAGCAGGCCGTTTTGATCGTCCATTTCGGCCTTTAGACGACGGTAATGGGCGCGGCTGATCTGAATCTCCTGGGCAACGGCCGCATCATACCCTTCAAACCAATCTTCATGCTGGTTGCGGTAGCACAGCTGACGCGCGGTGACGATCGTCCAGAAACGGGTCGGCCCCAGATAGGGTCCCCAGCGGCGCAAGAAGTATTTGCTAACCCGCCAAACCTGGCCAGATTGAATGATGCTGTTGTAGATTTGACTATAGTAGCCAAGAAGCTTGAGCTCGGCTACCTGCGAATTGAGCACGACATCTCCTTCGTCGTTTTGAGAGTTGGAAAACGTCTAGATCACCAGCAGTTTTTCTGACCCGCTAAAGGGTAAGATTTAGCTGCCAACTGATCGGCCGTTCGAGTCCAAATTGCCACGCGGCCGCGGCCGCTGAAGGAGACAAATAATGTGAGGCTAAGCGGAATGATCTCTGACCAAATTGATGAATAAACAAATATCCCCTTGTTTACTCACGCACATTTTGGTATAATCTACGAAACACAGCAGTGACGAATAGCGCCTGACTAAGGCGTCCCGTCACATTCCGCCAAGCCACGTCTCCCCCGTGGCTTGTTTTTTTTTGCGTCTATGGCATCGGTAAATCTCCAAACCATTTAATCATCATTAGAATACCCCGTTAAACAGGCGCGGCTGAATCACCGGCGCCATCAGCTGACTACCAACGAGCGATTGCTGCCCCGCTCCCCACGCGGCTAAATCCTCGTTGATGCGGCTTAATTCGACCAGTTCCACCCCGGCCGCTCTCCAACGTTTGCCTTGCTCTCCCCGCATGGCAAATTGTCTGGCTAGCGCCTGCGCTTCATCGGTCCATCCGGCACTTGAAAAAGTAATGTAATACACTTCCCACTCACCCGTTTTGGGCAGCAGTGAAGGGGTACGGCGAATCAGTGACTGCAGGGATTGACCGGATGCCGGTTCACTGCCCCAGAAACAATCCCCTAAAATCAGGCGCCCGCCGGGCCGATCGATGGCGGCCAGACCGGCTTCCTGTGACCGGGTCCAGGCCCCGCCCACTTTTTCCAGATCAAACGGCAGCATGCCGGTTTGACTGGCTTTACTCAGCCATTCCCGGCACAAATCGCGCCACGTATTTTGCTCGACAAAATCATCGAGCTGTTCTTGAATGGTTTGCAACGTTTTTTGTTGACCACCCATCGCCAGCTGGGCCTGGTTGGTTGACAAAAAGCGATAGTAAAAGCGCAGATAGGGATCGGTCACAAAGTAGCGGCCGCGGCGCGAGGTTTCAGCCGATTCGGTGACCGGAACCTGCCGCTCAACAAACCCGGTTTCGCGCAGCACCCCCAGATACTTGGAAACGTGACCCTGTGAAAGTCCGGTGCGACGGCCGATCTTGCTCTGTGTATTGGCACCGTGGGCGATCGCCCGCATGATGCTGACATAATTGTATGGATCGGTGAGGAAATCCTGCAGCAGCAGTCGCGGCTCTTCCTGCATCAGCGAGTTGGAGGTCAACAGCTGGGCGTAAATGTTTTCAAAAATAGTTGCCTGGGGATCCAGCCTTTCCCAATAGGCGGGAATGCCGCCAAAAATGCCGTAAAGGGCCACGCGCTCCTTGGCGGAATAATCCGGGAAAAATTGGGTGGTGACGTCAAACGGCAGCGGGGGCAGCTTGACCTGGGCGGTGGCCCGGCCGTACAGCGGCGCATCATAAGAGAGCACCTGCTTTTGCATCATGCCCATCTGGGATCCGGAAAGGGCCATCAGCAAATTGGCTTCCGAGAGATAATGATCCCACACTTTTTGCAGGGTCCCGACAAATTTGGGGTTCACGTCGATGAGATAGGTTACCTCATCGATAAAAATCGCAATTTTTTGCTCTTCGGACATGCGGGCCAGCTGCTGAAACGCCTGTTCCCAGGTGGCATAGGTGAATTCGGGTGGTGCGGGCGTGTCGGGATGGGCATAATTGTAGAGCGCCTGCGAAAACGAGCGCAGCTGATCATAGGCTGAGGTGGGTTCGGCCACCCAGTAGAGGGAATTCTCCGGAACCTTTTCCAGCCAGTGGGTCAGCAAACGGGTTTTGCCAACGCGGCGACGGCCGTAAAGGATCAAAAGGGTGCTGCGGGGCAGATCCCAGAGCTCATCGAGCAGTTGAAGTTCGGCCGACCGGCCTTTAAAGATTGTTTTACCCATAATATACACGCTCGGTATAATACTTGAAAGTATAATAATGTAATTTTATGTTAAATTGGGTGGCGTGTCAAGGGGTTTAGTTGACATAAATTGTGAAGTTGGTGGCTCGCGATTGACATAAGCAGCAAAAGCATATGCAATCAGGGTATGATACTTTCAAGTATCATATACGAAAGTATACTGAGCGGTTTCGTTATTGTCAAGTTAATAGGAATGGAGTCATGGGTGTAGTCGTTGTTGGAAATGTGGGAATCGACACCAACGTGTATTTGCATGGAGAAGAGGTCGATTTCTCGGTCGAAGCCAACTTCACCGAAAATATCGATTATGTCGGACAGGCCGGAGGGTATGCGGCACGGGGATATGCGCAGCTGGGGCGTAAAACCGCCTTTATCGGTCACGTTGGTGACGATGCGGCCGGCCGGATGGTGCGAGAGGCGTTCGCCCGCGATCAGATCGACTGCACCGGGTTGCTCGTCGACCCTTCCGGCACCGCCCGCAGCGTCAACATCATGTACAAAGACGGCCGGCGCAAAAATTTTTACGATGGCAAAGGGCATATGGAACTTTCTCCCCCCCTTGAGATCGCCAAAAAACTTTTTGCCGGGGCCAAACTGGCCCACTTCAATATCCCTAACTGGGCGCGACACCTGCTGCCGCTGGCCAGAACGGCCGGGGTAACCATCGCCTGCGATATTCAGGATGTGGTAGATCCGGAAGATCCCTACCGGCGTGAATTTGTTGATCTGGCCGATATCCTATTCTTTTCCGCCACCAACCATGAGGATCCCGCACCACTGATGTGCCTTTTGCTCGCTAATAAGCCCGGCCGGATTGTGGTGAGCGGTCTGGGGGCTAAGGGAGCGGCCGTTGGCACCGTGGACGACATTCAATTTTTACCGCCGATTCCCCTTGATTTACCGGTTGTTGATACCAATGGGGCGGGTGACGGGTTGGCGGTGGGTTTTTTAACCAGCTATGTTCTCGAAAAACGGCCGCTGATCGAGTCGGTGAATCGTGGGCAAATCGTGGCCCGCTACACCTGTGCCCAACGGGCCAGCACGGATACACTCATCAATCAAAAAATGTTGAAAAGACTACAGACCTCAGACTACAGACCACAGACGAAAGACAAGGGACGGGAGACAGGAGACCCGAGATAGCAACCCTTCTCCCGTCTCTCGTCTTTTTCCTTAGGACTTTTAACTCAGGACTTTCAACTATGTCATCTTCCTCCCAATGGCTTAACTGGGCCAAAGCCCTGCAGGCGATCAGCCAAACCGGCCTGCACTTCAATGAAAACCAATACGATCGAGAGCGATACGAGCAGATCGCCAATATTGCGGCCGAGATGATGGGGGCGTACAGCGATACCGAGCCGGCCTGGATTCGCAATCTGTTTGATCTCGAATACGGTTATGCCACTCCCAAAGTTGATGTCCGCGGCGTGGCCCTGCGTGAGGGTCAGGTTTTGCTGGTGCGCGAAATTGCCGATCAGGGTCGCTGGACCTTACCGGGAGGTTGGGCCGATGTCAACGATTCTCCGGCCGAAGCGGTTCGACGGGAAATGTGGGAGGAAAGCGGCTTTGAAGTGGATGTCCGCCGCGTTTTGGCCGTCTACGATCGTGAAAAACAGGGGCATTTGCCGCCTGCTCCCTACCATATATACAAACTTTTCTTTCACTGTGAAATTACCGGCGGCCGGCCGACCCCCAACGCAGAAGCCAGCGAAGTCGCCTTTTTCCCCCCAGATGCGCTTCCGGAACTCTCGCTGGCCCGAGTTCTCCCCCACCAAATCCAGGACGCGGTGGCCATGATCCAAAACGGGCGCGGCCCAACTCGCTTTGATTAACCACCCCATTCATTCACCTTTGTCACAACTTTGCCAACAAAGGTCACTATAGTTTGCGGCTCTCCTGCGGTTTACAATTAAAGACAGCTTCGGGATTTTTCAAGGAGAAAAACATGTCACTTACTATAGAAGAAAGCAAAGTTTATACACACCCGTCAGCCGTTGTATTTGAAGCCGCTAAAGAGGCGATCTTGGGTTTGGAGGGCCAGCTCCAGGAAAATGATTCTGAGCAGGGTGTTCTGGTTGCCCAGTTTCACAAAACCATTTTAGGCAAGACTTTGGGTGATCGTAGCTGGCTGAAAATTGAACTTGTCCCCTCTCAAGAGGGGCAAACAACGCTTAATTTAACCGCTTATCCCTTAAATGCGGTCGGCCAAAAGCTCATGTTTGGGGCCAGAAAAGGGGTTTTAAAGACCGTTGTCACCTGGTTTTACGCCCACCTGGATCACAGATTGCCCAAATAGCCTCCCCCAACCATCAAATCATCTACTTTTGTCAAAAGATCTGCACAAAAAGGTGCAGGAGTTTTTAGTACAAATTGCCCAAATGATTTGCTACAATGAACTCGTTGAATGTTAACAAAAGGTTAATGAGTTCGTTACGCAAGGTCATTTACTTTGATCCACCCAACCACAACCACAATCATGATATCTCTTAATACGAGACAGCGAGATATGCTGCGAATGCTGCTGGAGACAGACGGTGTCGTGGTCATTGCTGACCTCGCAGACAGATTGAACTTGACCCCCCGGCAAATCAATTATGGTTTAAAAGGGGTTCGTCAATGGTTGGGGCAAAGAAATATTGATATCCACATTTCACCGGGGATTGGGATCGATTTAAGCTGTACAGCGGCCGAGCGGTCGCAGCTGCTTGCGGAGCTGCAGGCGGGACAGCGAGTTGATTTAATTTTAACGGCCGGTCAACGGCATCAGCTGATCGCCCTGACGCTGCTCCGTGCTGACCAGCCGCTTAATTTGATCAACCTGCAAAACGATAACCAGGTATCCCGGTCAACGATCTTAAAAGATATGGAGCGCGTTGAGGCGTGGCTGAAGAGTTTCGACCTGACCGTTGAGCGCCGGCCAAATTATGGCATCTGGATCAGCGGCTCCGAACATAAGCAGCGTCAGGCTTTAACCGCCCTGCTGTGGGGTGAGGTTCCGTTTGAAGATCCGATTTGGTCGGTTAATCAAGCCGGATACCTTGAATTTACGCTGATAAAAGATGTTGAACTCATGCCGATTCTCAAAGTGGTTCACGGGTATTTAAATGATCTTTACCTGGATGTGGCGATGGACCAGGTCGCTTTTGCCGAAGCCGATATCGGCGGCCGCTTTACCGACCACGAGGTTTGGCACCTCGCCCTGGCTTTTGCCATCCAGTTTGATCAGATCGCTCGGGCAAACCGCTTAAGCGCGATGCCGGGGCGCCTGGAATTGATCGCCCAGTTCGAAGATGGCGCGGTGTGGAATGTGGCCCGGAATATGCTCCTTTCCCAATTTCCCGCGCTCGAAAATGAGTCCCCAGTTGTCAACTACGAGACGGCCGCGATCACGATTCATTTGTTGTCCAGCGCCAAAAATGATCGCTGGCCCAGTGACTCAGAAACAGAAAGATCATTTGAGAAACTCATTTCAAAGCTGCTGCGCCTGGCTGCAGAAGCGTATGAGATGCCGACGATTAATTATGACGCCACGCTGCGGGATGGCCTGATCGCCAACCTTGTCCCGGCATATTTGCGAAATTTGTTTGAACTGTGGGCACCGACCCCCAATCAGATTAATTCACTATCAAGTGAAAAGTACGCTTTTGAATATGAAGTAGCCAACGCTCTGGCTGAAGAAATTAGCCGATCAACCGGCATTCATCTTCCGGAACACGATATCAATAACCTGGTGCTGCTGCTGCGCGCGGCGTACATTCGTGAACGGCCGCATGAATTAAAAGATGTGCTGGTTGTTTGCCCCAGCGGGATGGCCACCGCCCAGCTGCTGGTGGCCCGATTAAAGGCCCGTTTTCCAAGATTGGGCCATCTGACCGTGATCTCGCTGCGCGAATTAACCGCCAGCCGTCAGAAATTAGCCGATTTAATCATCACCACCGTTCCATTAGAAACCATACCGCTGCAGGTGAAGGTGATTCAGGTTCATCCCCTGCTTCTGCCAGAGGATATTAATGCCATTACCAACTGGCTCGCGCAATAAGCGCATTCTGATCCGACTATAAATAATCAAAGCCGAATGAAATAAATCAATCAAGTCAACATGGCTGAGCATTCTTGCCTGGCTGTTCATTCTGGACACATAAAAATTGTGAAGGATATTTTGAAGATAAGGAGAGCAAAATGAGAGAACGATTGCAGCAGTTTGGTGGGTTCATGGCCGGCATGATCATCCCCAACATCGGGGCGTTTATCGCCTGGGGATTGATTACAGCTATCTTTATTCCTACAGGGTGGCTGCCCAACGAGACCTTTTCCGAATTGGTCGGCCCAATGATTTTGAACCTTCTGCCGATTTTGATCGGCTACACCGGCGGCAAGATGATACACGGCCATCGCGGTGGCGTGCTGGGGGCGATCATGACGATGGGGGTTGTTGTCGGGGCTGATATTCCGATGTTTCTTGGAGCAATGATAGTCGGTCCGCTGGCCGGCTGGATCATGATGAAGGTTGATGAGGCGGTTGAAGATCGGATCCCGGTTGGTTTTGAAATGTTGGTTAACAACTTCTCGATTGGCATTATCGGCACCGTTCTGGCCATGATCGCCCTGATCGCCATCGGCCCGGTTGTTGAAGCGATCAGCAACTTCCTGGGTGGGATTGTCGACGTCATGATCAACGCTCGTCTGCTGCCCCTGGCGGCCATTATCATCGAGCCGGCCAAGGTGTTGTTCCTCAACAACGCTCTAAATCACGGCGTGTTGGCTCCCCTTGGGGTGGCCGCGGCAGAAGAATCCGGCCGGGCGATTCATTTCCTGCTGGAAACCAATCCCGGTCCGGGTTTGGGTCTGCTCATCGCTTACTATGTAGCCGGGAAGGGCATGATGAAACAATCCGCTCCGGGGGCGATGATCATTCACTTCCTGGGTGGCATTCACGAAATTTATTTTCCCTACGTGCTGGCCCATCCGATTATGATCCTGGCCACCATTGCCGGTGGCTTTGCAGCCGACTTGTGGTTCACGATATCCGGGGCCGGTCTTGTGGCTACCCCATCACCCGGGTCGATTTTAGCCTATATTGCCGTCACCCCACCAGGTCAGTTTTTTGCGGTGATGACCGGCGTTGCCATTGGGACAGTTGTTTCCGCCGCGGTGGGCATTGGAATCTTGCGGTTCCGGCCGGTTACGGTTGGCGAAGAAGAAGAAAGTGAAGAGGAAATCATGGAGGGTGTACCCGGTTTGACCTAAAACCGGTTTACCACGCAGAGGTGGTTTCGGTTGGAATAAACTCCCTTCGCAATTTAGCAGGCTGACCGAAACACCTTCTGCCACAATCAGCATAGAGTAAAAATATGGATACAGTTAAACCTTCAGAAGTAAATACCATTATCATGGCCTGTGAAGCAGGCATGGGATCGAGCTTGATGGTTGTCAATTCGATCAAGAAAAAGTTGAAAAAGGCCAAGGTCACCGGCGTCAAACTTGTGCATAAGCCGGCGCGAGCGGTGCCGGCCGATGCCAAGCTGATCATCGTGCACAAAGGATTGGCCAAAACGGTGCGCAAAAAGGCACCGTCGGCGGTCATCATCACCTTTAACCATTTTCTGAACGACCCGGCTTTTGATACCCTGGTCAATTCATTTGCCGAAGATCGGCCGATTGTAAATACAGTGAGTTGAAACCATGAGTATTTTAGCGCTTGATTGTATTGCATTGGGTATGGCCCCCCAAAACAAGGAAGAGGCGATCCGCCAGGCCGGAATGCTCCTGGTAAACAGCGGCCGGGTCAAAGAATCCTATGTAGACGGCATGTTGACCCGCGAGGAAGCGATGTCTACCTATTTGGGGAATGGGGTGGCTATCCCTCACGGTATGCATGAAAACCTGCCGGATATTTTAAAGACCGGCATATCCGTGGTCCAAATTCCCGATGGGGTCGTTTGGGAAGACGATGAACCGGTTTATCTGGTTATCGGCATCGCTTCCGGATCGGATGAACATATTGAAATTCTATCCAATTTGGCCGACGCCGTTGAAGATGAAGAACAGGTCATGCGCCTGGCCAAAACATCGGATCCCAAGGCGATTTTAGCGGTCCTGAATGGGGAGACAGTGGTTGAAAGTTAAGAAGTAAAAGAAGATTGACTTATCAGGGTGTTAGGAAAGGACAGAGGGTGTTGTGAAAGCATTATCACTGGTTATTCAAAATCCAACCGGGCTGCATGCTCGACCGGCCAAATATCTCGTCAATCTAGCCAAGCGGTTTGAATCGGACGTATCGATTCACTATGGTGAAAAAGTGGCCAACGCCAAAAGCTTGATCTCGATCTTGAAGTTGGGTGTAAAAACTTCCAGCGAGATTGAGGTGCATATTGCCGGGCCGGATGAGCAGCAGGCCTCCGAAGAAATTAGCCACGCGGTTCACAATGGTTTGGGAGAAGGAACGGTGACCGAAACACCGGCTGCCGACAGCTCCCCTCCCAAAGAAGTACTACCGGCCGAGGCGGAAAAGCAGCCGGAACATCTGCTGCAGGGGGTTGGCGCTTCAACCGGCATCGTCACCGGCCGACTTTTTCAACTGAAAAGCCGCGATTTTGAACTCCCCACAGATTTTCAAGGGGTAGAAAAAGAATCAGCCGCTCTCGTGGAAGCCATTGCCAGTGCCGCTGATGAAGTTGAGGCGCTGCACGAGCACATGTTGAGCCAAAATGCAGCGGCCGAAGCGGAGATTTTTGCCGCTCATTCAGAAATGCTGCACGACCCCCAGCTCAAACAGGCTGTTCAGGCCCGCATCAAACAAAAGACGAACGCCCCGCAGGCGTGGTGGAGTGAGATCGAAGACCAGGCTAATGAACTGGCCCAGGTGAAAGATGAACTGCTGTCTGCTCGGGCGGCCGACGTGCGCGATATCGGCCGGCGGGTGCTGAACCACCTGCTGGGCAAGGGTGCTCAAACGGATTGGACCCGGGAAATTGTCGAGCCGGTGATCCTGGTGGCTCGTGATCTAACCCCCTCCGACACCGCCCAGCTCGATAAAAGCAAGGTGATTGGAATCGCCACGGTCGCCGGTGGACCGAACGCCCATTCAGCCATTATCGCCCGCGCCCTGGGCATACCGGCCGTGGTCGCAATGGGTGATTCACTCCTGAAGGCCCCGGTTGGCCAGATGGCCATCCTCGATGGGCAGGCGGGCGTTTTGAACATCTCTCCCACAGCTTCGGAGCTCAAGGAGGCGGAAAAACGGCACCAGGCAGCTGACATGGCGGCCGCCGAAGCCCGAAAAACCGCCCATCTGGAGGCGATCACCGTTGATGGGCGAAAAATTGAAGTGGCCGCCAATGCCGGTTCGGTCGAAGACGCCCGAAAGGCCGCGGCCGCCGGAGCAGACGGCATCGGCCTGCTGCGCACCGAATTTATCTTTATTCAGGCTCAAACCGCCCCAACGGAAGAAGAACAAACTGAAATTTACGCCGCAATTGCCAGTGAAATGAACGGGCGGCCGGTGATCCTGCGCACCCTCGATATCGGTGGGGATAAACCGGTGCCCTATATCGACATTGAAAAAGAAGAAAATCCATTTTTGGGTGAACGGGGCATTCGTCTGGCCCTCAATCGTCCTCAGCTCCTTAAGACGCAGCTGCGCGCGATTTTGCGGTCGGCTGCGCAGGGTTCCCTGCGGATTATGTTTCCCATGATTGGTCAATATCACGAATGGCAGGCTGCCCGCCAGATGGTGGAGGAGGTGCGGCAGGAAGTCGGCGCTCCGGCCGTCGAGGTCGGCATGATGATCGAAGTTCCCTCAGCCGCCCTGCTGGCCGAGACCTTTGCCCCTGAAATCGACTTTTTCTCCATTGGGACCAATGATTTGACCCAATACACCCTGGCCATCGACCGCCAGCATCCGATTCTGGCGGCCGAGGCGGATGGGCTGCACCCGGCCGTGCTGCAGCTCATTGCGCGCACGGTGGCTGCGGCTCACGCCCACGGCAAGTGGGTTGGCGTTTGCGGCGAGCTGGGGGCTGACCCGGCGGCACTACCTGTTTTGCTAGGGCTGGGGGTCAACGAATTGAGCGTCAACACCAGCGCCTTGCCGTTGGTAAAAGCCCAAATTCGAACGCTTTCGTTTGCTGGCTGTCAGAAGATCGCCCAGCAGGCGCTGCACTGCCGCACGGCCGCTGAAGTTCGGAATCTTTCTAATCTGCAAAAATCTGATTAATCTGCAGCGCTGCACCTGTCGTTCTGAGCCCTTCGGCTTCGCTCAGGACAGGCTTCGCGAAGAATCTGGCCAACTCACGCTCAGGCACAAATGGC
>JAAUYD010045773.1_pt1 | contig 14747 bp, 8 predicted proteins | sample 7278101 | NCBI WGS metagenome assembly JAAUYD01 (sample SAMN14350128, study PRJNA611818) | marine sediment metagenome | isolation source: surface marine sediment (0.6m) | place: French Polynesia: Moorea | collected 2018-08
ACTGACCATTTCGGTGTACATCATCGATTCTGGAGCATATCGCCGCACTAAACCCCTAAACACTAAATCCGTTACTCCCGACAGAGGAGACTGTAAAACGCGGCTATTTAACCTAACAGAGCCAATTTTTAGGGGTACAGACAACTTCGATAGCAAATTAATGTTTGGTTCGATCGACATTGATTTGAGAATGAATTTAAGATTGAATTGGAGATTGGTATGCTGGCTGATATGCCCGCCATACTCCTAATAAAATCCCTTGTATTTGAACGCGATCGGCTTTAACTTGGATCGGATCGTATTTTGGATTAGAAGCTTTGAGGGTCACTCGATCTTCGTTTTGATAAAAACGTTTTAAAGTCGTACCAACTCCTTCTACTCTAGCAGCGACTATTTCTCCTTCTTTTAATTCTTCTCCTTTAGCAAGCGATCGCATAATTGCGATATCTCCTTCTGCAATTAAATCTTCGATCATGCTATCGCCAACTACTCTTAGAGCAAAACAATTCGATCTCTTAAATAAACTGGATAGATCTAATTTTTCTTTTTCTTCAATAAAAGGTTCTACTAATCCCCCAGCGGCGATCGCTCCTAAAATTGGCACTCCCGATTTTTCTCGGTGTAAAATACGTATAGTTCTGGCTTTACCTTCGTTCCAATCAATATAACCTTTGTTTCGCAATCTTTCTAAACGACTTTGGATCGGTGCTGGAGATCTTAATTTCATTGCCGTCATCATTTGTCTGATCGAAGGCGAATATTGATTTTCATTAATATAATCTACAAGATAATCGTAGAGTTCTTTTTGTGCTGTTGTTAGTGGTTCCATAATTATTCCTACTAACTGAATATTTGTTTAGTTGAATTTGCCATTACTTAACTCCATTTATTCTAGAACAGCCGTACTAATAAATCTAGCCGATTATTATTTTTTTTTAAAATCAAGAAAGTAACAATCAAGTAAGATGCTCTGCAATAGCTAAATCCAGAAAAAGTTGATTTAGGGAGATTTTGGCTCGAGCAATAAGTTCGATCGTATCATTTGCCGACATTTTCTCAATGATGAAGTGTTAAATTTGATTTTTGCAACGGCGACCGGTCTGGGAATTTATAGTTTATAGATTTAGCAGAAACCATATTTAAATATTTTTAAAATTCTGTTTGAAATATTGGCTATTTAACTTATAACGTACTTTAGCTTTATTGTTATTTAATTCGATCAGACCCATACTGACTAACTTATAAGCTACGGTCGGCTCTAATTGTATTGGTTCGTTAGCGTTAATAACATCATTAAAAGCTGCTGCTAATTCTGGTTGTTCTTCTAAACAGGCTTGATGACGCTGGAGATAATGGGAATAAATACCGTTTAACGTGCATGCATCTTCGATAATCTCAGCCAGACTTGCTTGACCGCGACTGATATAGTACAAAGTTATTTGTACCATTGCTGGATGTCCTCCAATTGTCTCCATCAACTTTTTGACTTCTCGATCGCCTTTCCAGTTAAGATTGTACTTTTTTGCTAGTTGCTTAATTTGCTCTTGATTGAAATCATTTAATTGAATGGGAAGACCAATGTTAAAAGGGGATTGTTTGAGCTGGAGAGGAACGTAAATTTCAGTAGAGTGAACGATAATTTGTCGCAGTTTTTTCCACAAATCGATTTTATTTGCTTCTTCGTACCAAGATCGCAAGAGGGGTAAAAAATCTTTTGCTATTTGAGGATATTCAAAGATCCGGTTGAGTCGATCGAATGCCAAAACTAAAGGACTTTGAATGCGCTGTAAAATATGTTCTTGTAAGTAAAGAGTGCAACTAATCGAACTACCAATATCATCGTCCCAATATTCATCTAAGTTTGGCTCAAATTTGAGCTGACGGCTGATATTTGCACAGATCCAGCGCAACAATCGATTTAAGTCGTTTAGTATCGCTCGATCTGTTTGTTCTAAGTTAAGGGTGACGGTTTGATATCCTAAGTTTTGGGCGTAATCGAGAGTTTTTAGTAGTAGTGAGGTTTTACCCATTTCTTGAGGTGCTTTAATGCGAATTAAAGTCCCCGGTTTTCTAATTTCTTGACAAATTAGCTTTTCAGTGGGGTCGCGTTCGATGTAAAAAGGAGAATCGCTTGATAGAGGCCCGCTAGGGTAAGGAGGTAATGTGTCTACTTGTATTTCTCGGTTGTCTCGAGCGAACTCGATCTGTAATCTTAATTCCGATCCTATTCGATTTTTTACATAATCTTCGATCGAGATCCGACAATTTTTTTTGGTAACTTGCTCGCCGATTAATTTAGAAAGTCTTTTCCACAACTGTGGAGCGACAATATTGCTTAAATAGCCAGGACTGTAGGCATTTTTTTGAGCAATTTGACTGTAGGTCTGATTTTCCCAAATTCCCCGAAATACTATAACCTCGGTGGTATTGAGAGGTGTTTTTTTCATTTCAATCAGTTTGCTATTAACAATTTCAACAATGAGGTCGAGATTCATCAAAACAGAAGATATGCATTTATTAAATTTTCAAATGAGTTAATCCAAAAAACTAACTAATTTGAGTTTATATCGTCATTGTGTCAATTAAATTACTAAAAAGTTTTCAAAAAAATTAATAGACTTTAAAATCATTATTTGTTGTCGATAAGTGATATTGTCCCGAGCGAATTTGAGAATTGTATTGCTTGTAAACTTAGCCAATACAAGCAAGCGCGATCTTAGCCAATTTAAGTATTATTTAAAAAAATTTAATTCAATCTAAATAGCTTTATTAATGATAGTATTATTCGCTTAAATACCAGAAAAGAATTCTAGTTTACTTGAAAATGTAAATAAAAATAAAGCAATATTAAGCGCATGTAGATAAGAAAACTTTTTATGTAAAATGGTTAAAAATTGTGGTAATAAAAATTAAAAATCGAGCGATCGCGAGGTAATAATGGCTCAAAATTTTGGCAATCTGTTTCAGCGAGTTCCAGAGTCAATTATGAATGCCCGGCGCAATGAAATTGATAATGAAACAATGGAAATTATTCATGGCAAGTTGCCAGAAGATCTCCAAGGTTACGTTTTTATGGTCGCACCGGCCGGTAATATTTCATCTCAAGGGCTGCCATCGAACGACGGCAATACTTTGTTAAGCGGCGATGGCATGGTTTATCGATTTGATTTTACTCAAAAAGATCGAGTTAAATTGAAAACAAAACTGCTCGAGCCACCAGATTATTTATTAGATGAAGAAATTGAGAATAACCCATTTTTTCCATTGCGATCTTTAGCTAGATTTCGCAATCATGGTGTTGCCAGATTTTCTTATTTATTCGGTGCGAGAAATCTTTTAAATACGGCATTTTTACCAGTCAAATTTCGAGGGGATGCAAACGAACGTCTTTTGGTTACTTACGATGCCGGTCGTCCCTATGAAATTAATACAGAAACACTATCATTAATTGCCCCAATCGGAACAAGAAGTGAATGGCGATCGGCAATTCCAAGCTCGCCATATCCTTTTAGTCCAATTTTAAGTACGGCCCATCCAGCTTTTGATACTCATACAAATGAAATGTTTACTGTCAATTATGGCAGATCTTTAAGCAGCTTTTTCGATACGGAACAAGGTAAAAGGTATCTAAATATCTTAAATGAAGAAATTGAAAAAGAGAAAAAAGCCCTCGAAAAACTGTTGGAGGAAAGCGAAAGAAAAAGTATTTTTTCACAATCATTTTTTCTCAACTTCTTGTTAGAGAAGCTCATACCCTGGGCTAATACTGATTTTGTCTATTTAATCAGTTGGGATGGTACGGATCGAATTCAAAAATGGCAACTAGTCGATTCTAATGATTCGCCGATTGTTATTAAGCAAAGTGCCCATCAGATCGGATTGACTGAAGATTATGTCATCGTGATGGATACTTCTTTTACAGTGGGCATCGAGCAAATATTCAATCTGCCTTGGCCTTTAAATAAATTATTAGAACCGAAGTTGAGAGAACTATTAACCCTCAAACCTTCACCCGATTCAGCTTTTTATATCGTACGTCGCGAAGATTTGCAAGAAAACACCCGTACTGTTGTCGCCAAGAAAATAGAAATTCCTCGCGAAGCATCTCACTTTCTAGTAGATTATGAAAACCCCAATCGCCAAATTACACTCCACATAGCCCATATTTGTGCTTGGCACGTTGGCGAATGGCTGCGTTCTTTCGATATTTCTCCATACGACAGTCAGCCGATTCCCGAATATCTACACGGAATGCAACAATCTGAAATGGATATTAGCAAAATGGGACGCTACACGATCGATCTCAACGGCCAAGAGCCAAAAATTGCATCCCACAAAATTATATTTGATGACCAATGCACTTGGGGTGCAGGTTTGTTTGCTTATTTGGACAGACTACCTTCATCGGGTATGACTCCAGACAAGTTAGATAACATTTATTGGATTTCTTACGGACTTTGGAAAGATCTCACTACCGAATTTATGTACAAATTGTACCAAGAGTACGAATATAGAGAAAAAGATCTCGAAGAAATTCTGCGTCTTGCTGAAAAGGGTGTTCCCGCTACCTTGTTTCGATTAAACACATCATCGAACCAGTCGATGGCGATCGCCGAGTGCTATCAGTTCCCTAAAAATCATATCGTACTTTCACCCCAGTTTGTTCCGAGCAGCGAAGGCGAAGCTAGTTCAACTAACGGTTATATTGTTTGTGCTGTTTTTACTCCAAAACAAGACGAGATCTGGATTTTTGACGCGCTTGATTTGCACGAACCAAAATGCAAACTGTTTTATCCTCAACTTAATTTTGGATTGTCATTGCACACGACTTGGTTGCAAAAAATCGGTTCTCAAAGTGCCAAACGTAAAATTTCAATTAGAGAAGATTACGAAGAATCAATTAAAAATTTGCTCAGTTTAATTGAAGACGATGTGTTATTTAATAGAAATAAAAACAAAGAAGAACTGCAAAAACAGATTGAGGAAATATTTGAAAACAAGATTTACCCCAATTTTGAATAGTCATTCTCTTTAAAAATAATCTCTCAGAAACGCAGATATCAGATCTGTGTCGATCGCTTTTTAGAAAATAGGAAATAATTACGATCGTGCTACCAGGATACGAAATTACAGAAATCATTAACGAAGAAGAACAAATGATTCTTTATCGGGGCATAGCTAAGCGAGAACAACGGCTAGCACTGATTAAAACTTTTAAAAATAAATCCCCCAGTATTGAAGAAATTGCTAACTTAAAACAAGAATATAAAGCACTTGAAAATTTACAATGCCAAGGAATTATCAAAACCCAGAAATTAGAAAAATATCAAAATAGTTTAGCTCTCATTTTAGAGAATTTTGACGGTCAATCTTTATCTCGAGTAATTGCAAGCGATCGAATGTCAGTAATTGATTTTTTGACTGTTGCGATCGCTTTAGCAGAAATTTTAATTCAATTACATAAAGTACCAATTATTCATAACAATATTAAAACGAGTAATATTCTAATTGATTCTCAAAAAAAAGAAGTAAAATTAACTGGATTTACTCGCAGTATTAGCCTGAGCGGGCAGTTAAAAACAAGTAGTATCTCTAATTTACTAGAAGAAGATCTTGGCTATATATCGCCAGAACAAACTGGTAGAATAAACCGCTCCCTCGACTATCGAACTGACTTTTATTCTTTGGGAGTTACTTTTTATGAAATGCTTACGGGGAACTTACCTTTTACTAGTAAAGATCCTATAGAAATTATTCACTCTCACATAGCAAAACAACCAATTTCCCCTGAAAAAAAAAGACAAATTCCCATAGCAATATCCAATATTGTTATGAAACTTTTGGCTAAAAACTCTGACGATAGATATCAAAGTGCGGCTGGATTAAAATTTGACTTAGAAACTTGTCTGCAGCAATTAGAAAAGACAGGAAAAATCCCTCTTTTTCAATTAGGTAAACACGATCGCGGCGATCGATTTATCATTCGAGATCGACTTTACGGACGAGAAAAGGAAGTTCAAACTCTTTTAGATATTTTTAGTCGCGTGACTAGAGGAGCGACTGAAATCGCGCTTATTTCTGGTTATTCAGGAATTGGCAAAACCTCAATAGTCAATGAAATTCGTAAACCTATTATCGAAGCTAGAGGCTATTTTATTTCCGGTAAATTTAATCAGTTCAAGCAAAATGTTCCTTACGCCGCTTTGATTGAAGCTTTTAGGCAATTAATTCTGCAATTACTAACAGAAAGTTTGGAAAGAATTACTATTTGGAAAAAGAAATTATTAAACGCTTTAGCACCGAACGCGCGAGTTATTATTGATGTTATTCCTGAAGTTGAGTTAATTATCGGATCGCAACCAGAAGTTCCTCAATTAGGAATTTCAGAATCAGAAAATAGATTTAATCTAGTATTTCAAAAATTTCTTAATGTCTTTTGCCAATCGGAACATCCACTGGTTATTTTTCTCGACGATTTGCAGTGGTCGGATACCGCATCTCTTAATTTAATTAAACTATTTACTACTAATAAAAACAGGCAATATCTGTTTGCGATCGGGGCTTATCGAGATAATGAAGTTAGTCCGACTCATCAATTAACTCAAACTATAAATCAAATTAAATTAACGGGAACTGTTATTAATCATATCGAGATCGAACCTTTAAATTTGGTTCATACCACGCAATTAATCGAAGAAAGTTTGGGGGGAAATGTCGATCTAAAAAAAACTAAAATTTTAGCCAAAGTGATTTTTAATAAGACTCAAGGAAATCCTTTTTTCTTGATTCAAGTTCTCAAAAGTTTGTATAAAGAAAATCTCCTAGTCTATCAAGCGGATCTCGATCGCTGGAAGTGGGATATTCGACAGATTCAAGGAGTGGGTATTACCGATCTCAATATCGTCGAACTCATCACAGCAAATATTACTCGACTACCTCAATACACCCAAAGAGTTTTAAAAATAGCTGCTTGTATTGGAAACTATTTCAATTTAGATACTTTGGCAATTGTCAGTCAAAAATCTAATTTATCGACAGCAAAAGATCTTTGGCCGGCACTTCAAGCTGGTTTAATTCTTCCGCAATCTGATAATTACACGATTCCTCTCCTTTTTGATGAGTCAGAAACGCAGAATTTTAATCTTTATGACGTTCGAGTTGATTATAAATTTTTACACGATCGCGTTCAGCAAGCTGCTTATTGTTTAATTCCAGATTCTGAAAAAAAATCAACTCATTATCAAATTGGTAAACTACTATTAGAAAATACAAATTTATCAGCAGAGCAAGATCGACTTTTTACAATTGTAAATCAACTTAATTTAAGTATCGATCGCATCGACACGAATTCAGAAAAAGATCGCTTAGCGAAATTGAATTTTCTTGCCGGACAAAAAGCAAAAATTGCTACAGCCTATCAAGCAGCTATTAATTATTTCAATTTAAGTCTGGAATTATTAGGAATAAATTCTTGGAAAAATTATTATCAAATTACTTATAATATTTATCTTGAATTGGCAGAATCAGAATATCTCAATACCAACTTAGAAGAAGCTGCTGCTTTGTGCAATCTAGCTTTAGAAAATGTTCAAAACGATCTGGAGCGAGTCAAATTTTATGAAATCAAAATTAAAATAAATCTTGCTAAAAACGAAATAGAACTCGCTTTAAATAATGGCATTGAAGCTTTACAAATATTAGGAGTATCTTTATCTAATTCCCCTCCAAAAGACCTAAATATCGAGCGTTTAGCAAGATTAAAACCGCTCCAAGATTCTAACAAGCTAATGGCAATGAAGATTCTTAATTCGATCTATGCTCCTGCTTGTTTTGCTGAAAGCCCCCTAGCACTACCAATTTTATATACTAAGATCGAACTTTCTCGAAAGTATGGCAATTCACCACCAGCAATTTATGCTTACGCTGTCTATTCAAATATTGTTGCATGGCTCGTTCCAGACATCGATTTAGCTTATCAATTAGGAGAATTATCTTTACATATTTTAGAACAGTTGAATGCCAAGGAGTTTTTTGCTAAAGCTTACGTTTCGATTTCGATTAACATAACATATAAAAAACATCATATTAAGAAAACTATTGAACCCCTCGAAAAGTCTATTCAAAAAGCATTAGAAGTGGGTGACATAGAATTTGCTTGTCATGCAGCAAATTTTTATTGCGAACATTTATTTTTTATGGGCAAAAATTTGAATTTCGTTCATAAAAATCAAAAACAATATATTAACTTTATCGATAAATTTAAGCAAGAACATCCGTTAAATCTTACCAAAATATGCGCCCAGTTTGTAGCTATTTTATTGAATGAAGCTCGAGCAAAAGAATTGATTGGTGAGATTATCAATGAAACAGAACTAATACCTTACCTACTCGAGACTAAGAATCAAATTTCTATTTTCAATGTTTACTACTATAAAGCTTGGCTTTGTTACTTATTTAAGGATTATAGCTTGGCGATAGAAAACAGCGAAATAGCAATCCAATATTCTGGTTTTATTAAATCTGAAGTTATTTTTACACTGCATAATTTTTACTATTCTCTCGCTATTTTGGCTAGATACAAATACGGGTCTCTTGAAACTAATTTAGATTTGGAAAATGAGACCGATAGATATTGGCTTAAAGTAACAGAAAATCAAAAACAGATGAAATATTGGGCAGATCGTTGTCCGATGAATTATCAACATAAATACGATCTAATTGAAGCAGAAAAAGCTAGATCGTTAGGTCAAAATTGGCTGGCTCAAGAACTTTATGAAAAAGCAATCGAAGGAGCTAAAAAACAGGGCTACATTCAAGAAGAAGCCTTAGCTTACGAGCGTGCGGCAGAATTCTATCTCGATCGCGGTAGGGAAGAAATTAGCAAACTGTACCTTAAAAATGCCTATAAATGTTATTCAAACTGGGGTGCAAATGCTAAAATAAATGCTCTAGAAACTGACTACCCACAGTTATTTAACCAAATAACCAGAACGAATATAACAGATCGCCGTAAATCTATTTCTAATACTGGTATAAAAGCATTAGATTTAACAACAATTATTAGAGCGCATCAAGCTTTTACTAGCGAAATAATTTTAGAAAAATTGCTAGAAAAATTGATGATAACGGTAATTGAAAATGCCGGCGCAGAAAAAGGGTTACTAATTCTTAAAAAAGACGATCGATGGACTATCGAAGCAGAAACTAGGGTTAATTCGGATCGGGTTAATATATTACAGTCAATTCCTCTCTATTCTATAAATCCTGACAGGCAAATACCATTTTTGCCGACTAACATTATTAATTATGTAATTCGCTCTCGAAAAAATATAGTTATCGAAGATGCTATTAACGACGAACTGTACAATCGAGATCTTTATATTCTCGATCGCCGCTCAAAATCAATTCTTTGCATTCCTTTGCTCGATCGCGGTAAATTTAACGGTATTTTATATTTAGAAAATAATCTTACGACTGGAGCTTTTACACCCAATCGCGTCGAAGTTTTAAAAATACTTGCTTCTCAAGCAGCAATTTCAATTGAAAATGCCCGTCTTTACGAGCAATTAGAAGATTACAGTCGCAATCTAGAGCAAATAGTCGAGCGACGCACCAAAGAACTTTCACAAACCGTTGAAATCCTTAAAGCTACTCAAGCAGAATTAATTTTTGAAAATGCTTTACTCAAAAACGAAGCAGAAGATTTAGCTTTTGAGTATCAAATTGGGGGAAGTTTAGCGATGGATGCGCCAACTTATGTCGTGCGATCGGCAGATCGCTACCTTTATAAAGCTTTGAAACAAGGAGAATTTGCTTACGTTTTTAATGCAAGGCAAATGGGAAAATCAAGTTTAACGATCAGAATGATGCACCATCTCCAACAAGAGGGTTTTGCTTGCGCGGCGATCGATATGACTCGCATTGGTAGTGAAAAGGTTACCCCAGAACAGTGGTATAAAGGCTTAGCAGTGGAATTGTGGCGCAGTTTTGGCTTGCTGACAAAAGTTAACTTAAAAAATTGGTGGAAAGAGCGATCGGATTTATCTTTGGTGCAAAGATTGGGTTTATTTATTGAAGAAGTTTTATTGCTTGAAGTCGGTGAAAATAATTCTACTAATTTGGTAATTTTTATCGATGAAATTGATAAAGTTTTCAGTTTAAGTTTTTCTTGTAATGACTTTTTTGCTTTGATTCGTTTTTGTTACGAGCGACGCAACATTAATCCAATTTATCGGCGTTTGACTTTTGCTTTGTTTGGGGTGGCTATTCCTTCGGATTTAATTAGCGATCCAAATACAACCCCTTTTAATATTGGTAGGGCGATCGAACTGCAAGGATTTAAAGAACATGAAGCTCAACCTTTATTGTATGGATTTAAGCAAAAAGTTAACGATCCGCAAATACTCTTAAAATTGGTCTTAAACTGGACGAACGGACAACCTTTTTTAACCCAAAAAATATGTCAGTTGATTTGTAATTATTCCCAAAGTATTGCCAGTGAAGATCCAGTTAAATTTGTCGACAATATAGTTCAAAAGAATATTATTGATAATTGGGAATCCCAAGATAATCCAGAACATTTAAAAACTATTCGCGATCGCATTATTCATAGCGAAAAAAACTCGGTCAAATTATTAAAATTATATCGACTAATTTTAGAGCTAGAAGGCGTAAAAATGATAGATCTTCCCGAAGAAAAAGAATTACTTCTATCAGGAATTGCGATCGAAGAAAAGGGCATTTTAAAAGTTCGCAATCGGATTTATCAATCTATTTTCGATCGTAATTGGATCGACCAAAATTTACAATTAATAGCTCGATCTTAAAGGGGATTTTTCAGCTAAGTAGATCTGTAGGAATATTTTTAGCCACTGCACCAATTTTCACAGAGCTTATCGGGGTCAATTTCTGAGATTTCTGCGCCAAAAAGTTCGGTTAATTCTGCTTTTTCTTGAGGCGTTGAATCTGCTGAAATTTTGCTCAAACAATCGGTTTTTGTCAGAAGATCGTTAAGAGAAATAATCCCCAATAGTTGACCCTGAATCACTGGTGCAATGCGAATTTTAGCTCTCGCAAACAGTTTGGCAATATGTTCTACCGCCAAATCTGGATTGACGACAATACAAGGTTCAGTCATTACTTGACAGACATAAGTCACTTCAGGATTTTTACCGTCAGCAACCGATCTAGATATGTCTGTTGCGGTAATAATCCCATAGGCATCTCTTTCGGAAGCAGGAGGCACAATTAAGGCACGCACCTGTTGCTGTTTCATCAATTGTGCTGCGGTGAAAATAGAGGCTAAGCGATCGATTGTGACTACATCTGTAGACATAATATCTGCTGCTCTCATTAGTATCTCCTCTTGCGCCCACTTACTGTTTTTGGATTAAAAAAGGCAAAACAATCTTATCACGAGGCACTCTCCCAGTCTTTAAGTTGTTCTTGCTGCAATTGCTGCGATCTTTTTGGTAAAGGAAACTTGGGTTTCCCTACGTCTAAAATAACTTTTCGTTTCTGTTTTTTAGGGTTAACTTTTTTATTTTTCTGGGCATTTAAAACAGCCATCTTACTCACCTCCTTACTGGTTCAGTTTATAAAAAGGATGAGTCTCGAGCTACTTAAGTAACTACCAGTCTTATTTTCCTGCAAATCGGACGAGCGCGCAATTAATTTTTTATAATAGGAGCGATCGCCGAGATTTAATTTATTTATTTAATTAAACTTTTTTTGATAAATGTAACGATTTTCAGGTTGAGTTAGAGAGGAATACGATAATAATTGATAGAGAGACTAAATAAATTTTATTTGAGTAGGCTTACTCGGAATAATTCGGAATAATAAAAATAAACCTTTAACAGAATTCGCTCGGTTCGATTATCTTTCTGAGCTTAAGGCTATTTCAGCTCCTACTTATTTTAATAAGTAGATCGTTCAAAATTGAATTTTTCAATCGATTTAGTTTAGTCGTTGATGGATGTGCTAGAATTTTTAATTTTATCGGACTGAGTTTTTTTTATCCCAAATTTTAAAAATTAAATCAATTTAAAAGCGATCGGATTTGATTTCTAGATTAGCAAAATTATTTTTTAAACAATATTCTTTGCCTCGATTCGATCGATTTAGTTGAACGGGATAAAAATCTCAGAAAATTTAAGATTTTAAGTGTCAATCCAATCTTTGATATTGAGGGGGTTGCTATGAGTCAGTGTCCGATTTGTTCTAATTTAATCTTGCGGCACATTAGCCATAACCAAATTTATTGGTATTGTGCTTGTTGCCATCAAAAAGTACCCAATTTTACGAGCATAAAAATATCTCAATTATTAAACGAGCAAGAGAAAGAAAAAGTATTAAACAGTTGCATCAATTGCCTGACTATTTCTTGCAGTAATTATAGTTGAAAATTTGTCGCTCAGAAATTGGAAATGTACAGATCGAGAAATAGGTTTTGTTGGCAAATAATTTAACCTATTGTTTTGCATGAATAATTTTATTTATGTTTAAATTTATCAAGAAAATTTATGATTTAAATGATATTTAGCTAGCCTAATAATAAGCAAAAAAATTAAATCAATACACTAAATTTTCAGCAAACTAATTAAGGAAAAAATTAGGAGATAACATTAAAATGAACTTACCAATCTATTTTTATTTTGGTTTAGTGTTGTTATTAGTTGTAAGTGTAGGACTGCTCCATTTATTGTCCAATTTAGGTAAAACAGGAAGAGAAATTTCCGATTGGTTTTGTTATGCACCTGGGATAGATTTAGCATTAGCATATTTTATGTTATTGCCCTTCGCGATCGCTGCGATCGGATTGGGATGGCAAGGAATAGCAATTGCATTTTTAGCAGAATTAACCGCCTTATGGCTCTGGATCTTTGCCCATGAATTGACCCATCGCGAACAATGGAATCAAGCTAAAATTCATCGCACCATGAGTAAGATAGCTGGAAAATGGGAAAATCATTTAGCAGTTTGGATTACTACTTTAGCTGTTCCCGTTTTTTGGTTCGTTCGCTTTGCAGAAATATTAGTTTATCCCCCTCTAACTAAGTTAGTAAAATTGCCCGCATACAATCAAAAAGAATGGATCAATGTTTCGCGACAAAAGTTTGCCGGATTAGTTGGATACGATTTAATTTGGTGTCTGTATTGTGATTGGATGACAGGTGTATGGTCTTTAGGCACAGAAATGCTACGCAATGTCGAATCATTTTGGTGTCCGATTCGTTTCTATTCTGAAAAAAAATGTGAAAATTGTCAGCTAGATTTTCCCGATATTAATAATGATTGGGTCAGTGCTGACGCAACTATGGAAGATGTCACAAAATTACTAGAATCCAAATACAATTCACTGCAAAAAGAACGAGCTTGGTACGGTCATTCTTGTCGGAGCTGTCAAGAAGATAAAGCTGGCAATTTAGAAAATAAAGCAACAATAAATAATTAACTGAATTAATCTCAGAAGTTAACAGATTTTGATTTGTCATTTACTTTTTTAAAATTTGAGAGGAAATAGAACAATGAAAACAACAAAACAAAGCGAAAAATTAAACATTTCCAGATTCATTGAAGATCGCGAATTACAGCCAGATGTGTCTGCAGAGCGCGTTAATCCTTTAGCACTTAAAATTGCTAATGCCGTGCGAACAATTGCAGCAGAAGCTTATATTAATGGGTTAGAAATTCCCGACTCTTTGTGCTTCAAAATCTTAAAAAATTCAATCGCGATCGCTTATGAAAAATTCCCATCTTTATTAGTAACTTACGATTGGGTTGCTAAAGAAAGCGATCGCCTGGCTGAAGGTTCTCAGGAATTGATGGATATTCAATATAATCTATCAGGAGAAATGTTCAAATTGATGTTAGGTGAAAGCCAACTAATGTATCCTAAATATTCTATGGCACTTTGGGAAAAAGGAGCGTCAAATTTAGAACAAGCTCAAATTGCCATGTTAGACGATCTCATTGAAAAAGTAGGAATTCAAGATGGAGATGAAATCTTAGATATAGGATGCGGTTGGGGTTCGGCAGCTAATTACATATTACAAAAATTTCCTAACGCTCGAGTAACCGGTTTAAACCTTAGCCACGAACAATGCCAATATATTCGCCAACAGATAAACAATTCAAATAACTCTTTGAGTTGGGATAGATTTACTCTTTGCGAAGTAGATTTAAATCAGGTTGTTTTCGCTCGTAAGTTTGATAAGATTATCTCTCTCGGGACTTTTGAACACGTTGGAAATCTAACTAAATCTTTTGAAAAAGTAGCCTCATTTTTAAAACCTGAAGGCAAAGTATTAATTCATATCATTAGTACCCGTTTGCCCAATAATATCTGGTCGCCTTTCATGCAAAAATACATTTTTCCCTACGCGCGAGTCTGGCAATATGATGTTATTCCTAACTGCAACAAACATCTAAAAACTGTTAATAAATGGTATATTAACGGTTTAAATTATGCACGAACTTTACGAGCCTGGTTAGAAAATTTCGATCGCCATCAAGATATCATTAAAACTCTTGATTTTGGTCAAGACTATGCTAAATTTAGGCGAATTTGGCGATTTTATCTTATTTTGTGTGCAGCTTATTTTGAAGCTGGAGAAGGGAAGTTTTTGGGTAACGGACAATATTTAATGATTCCTCAGCAATAGAGTATGTCAGATTTAAGGTAATAGGAAATAGACAGCAGACAACAGGTGAAAATGTAGGATTACTTTGAAAAATGTTACTAG
>JAAUYD010216949.1_pt1 | contig 14747 bp, 16 predicted proteins | sample 7278101 | NCBI WGS metagenome assembly JAAUYD01 (sample SAMN14350128, study PRJNA611818) | marine sediment metagenome | isolation source: surface marine sediment (0.6m) | place: French Polynesia: Moorea | collected 2018-08
AGGCACCTTGAACGATACCAATAATATACATTTCGAGCACTTCATAAAGTGACATACCTTCCAAGCCGGGTACTTTGATCTTTTTAAAGACCTTAACAAACCAGCCAATTACAGGTATTCTTGACAAGCGCTCTTCGGGGCTCATAGTATTTTAAAAGGCTTTAGCATCGTAATCACCATTCCAGTTGTCCTGAACCTTTAGAACTTGCTCAATAACATCGCGCACACAGCCATTTCCACCTTTTTTTTGTGAAATATACAGCGAAATATCCTGTATCTCTGGTACGGCGTCTTTGGGGCAGGCGGGTAGTGCCACTAATTTCATTACCGGATAATCAGGTATATCATCCCCCATGTACAGTACATTTTCAGGTTTTATATCATTTATATCAAGGTATTCGTCTAGCTGATCAATCTTATGGTGGGCTCCAAGATAGACGTCTGTTACACCTAGTCCTTGTAACCGAGACCGAACACCTTCATTAGTACCTCCTGAAATTACACAGATATTATACCCTTTTTTAATGGCCGTTTTAATAGCATAGCCGTCTTTAATATTCATTTGACGTATGAGTTGGCCATCTGTGAAAACGGTAACATTTCCATCAGTTAGTACACCATCGACATCAAAAATAAAGGTGGTGATCTGCGGCATTATTTCTTTATAGTTTTTTTCCATAGGTGTCTTTAATAGATTCAGTAATTTGTCGGTATATTTTTTTATGTTTTTCTGAAAGCATGGCCAGCTGTGCATCAATGGTCTTTTCATCATTACGCTTTGCCGGGCCTGTTTGTGCTTTAATCGGAGCTATTGTCTCTATTTTTTTGGCGGTTTCCCGGATGAGTGGCGCTAATATTTCAAAAGGAACCTGATGTTCCTGGCAAATCTCATAGCCGATATGATACAGGTGATTTACAAAATTATTGACCACTACGGCAGCGAGGTGCAAACTTTTTCGTTGCGCTGAATCTATAAAATAGACGCTGTCTGAAATGGCCGAGGCTAGTTTTTCTAACAAGATAAGGTCTTCATTTTCTTCTGCTTCAATACAAACCGGGACATCTTTGAAATCGATGTCAGCGTCTTTTGAAAAGGTCTGTAGTGGATAAAACACACCCTTTCTATTGGTAGTCGACAAGGCATCCATAGATACGCTTCCTGAAGTATGTACGACCAGGGCATTAGTTAAAGGTAATCGAGAGGAAAGTGCCACGACCGCATCATCTGAGATGGCAATAATGTAAACGTCAGCTGTAGCTAATTTATTCAATTCAGTGGTTTTATCTATCTGATTATCAATAGTTTTCAAAGAAGCTTCGCTTCTTCCATAGACCTGTATGATGTCAATAACACCGGCCTGTAAAAAAGCCCTTGACAGGTGTGAAGCAACGTTTCCTGAACCTAAGATAACCACTCGAATCATGGGGCGAATTTAAGGAAGTTTTTGGGTATTTAAAAAAGTGTTAATTCCATTAAAATCAGTCTTTTTTTAAGTATTTTTGCACTCAATTATTTTTATGCACCATAATTGATGGATAAACTCAAGAATTTCTTCTTCTCAACCAGACTTACCGGAATTTTATTTTTACTCTATGCTACAGCCATGGGTGTGGCGACATTTATCGAAAATGACTATGGCACACAAGCGGCAAAAGCCCTGGTTTACAATGCTGGATGGTTTGAGCTAATTCATGTTTTTTTCATCATCAATTTTACCGGGAATATCTTTCGATACCGCCTGTATAAAAAAGAAAAATGGTCAGTACTGTTATTTCACCTCGCATTCATTCTCATTCTTTTTGGTGCCGGTGTCACACGCTATATCAGCTATGAGGCCATGATGCCCATTGAAGAAGGTGAAGCCACCGATAAAATGTTATCTGAAACAACTTATGTTACCGCAATAGTCGACGATAATGAAGTGCAGAAGACCTATGAACGCAACTATTTATTCGCACCCGAGATCGAATCAAAGAACAGGTTCATACCAATCGTTTCTAAGTTCCTGGATGTTATTCGCGGCGGCAATGATTTTTCTATAACAGATAATTTTAAAGGAAAGGACTTTGCAGTCAACTACATGAATTATATTCCTAATGCATTTGAGGAATTCGTCGAAGACGAGACAGGTGAGGAATACTTGCATTTCGTTGAATCAGGAGGAGGATCACGCCATGACCATTACATCAAAAAAGGTGAGATCGCCAACATACATAACGTTTTGGTGGCTTTTGACAGAGATACAGAAGGTGCGGTAAATATCCTTTCTAAAAACGATAGTTTATTTATCAAAGCACCGCAGGATGGTAATTTTATGGTGATGGCCACTCAAACTAGAGGTGAGGTAAAAAAAGATTCATTACAATCGTTTAACCTGCGCTCACTTTATAGTCTTGCCGGAATGCAATTTGTGGTACCAACGCCTCCTACCAAAGGAAAAATTCAAATTGCCAGTGGTGATAGCGACGAGCATCCATCAGATATGCTGGAAGTTGAAGTAGTTTCTGGAAATGAAAAGCAGAATGTGACCTTTTACGGACAAAAATATTTATACCAACCACCACAACAGTTGTCTTTGAACGGATTGAATTTCCGCCTCAGCTATGGTGCCAAACAGCTCCAATTACCTTTTTCAGTAAAACTCCGTGATTTCCAATTAGAACGTTATCCGGGCTCTAACAGCCCAAAATCTTTTGCTAGTGAAGTAACAGTTATTGATATAGATAAGACCTTCGACTTTCGCATTTTTATGAATAACATTTTATATCACCAAGGGTATAAGTTTTTTCAGTCCAGCTATGATGACACCGGTGAAGTAGAGGAGACTTTCCTTTCTGTCAACCATGATGCCGTTGGAACCACGATCACATATGCAGGTTATTTGCTCTTATTCTTCGCGATGACCTTCGTTTTATTTTCTCGTACAACGCGCTTTGCTAATTTGAAAGAAATGTTAGAGAAGGTGAAATCTAAGAAAGGAAGCATGGCGACGCTACTCGTTATATTTTCAATGACAGGGTTTGCCCAGCATACTCATTTCACTGAAGCACAGATCGATTCAATTTTGCAGACTACTAAGGTATCGCCTGAACATGCAGAGCGCTTTAGCGAATTGATCGTTCAAGACGAGGGTGGCCGCATGAAGCCCGTGCATACCTATGCTTCTGAATTATTGCGTAAGGTGAGCAAAAAAGATACTTACAAAGGGTTGGATGCTAATCAGGTAGCGGTTTCTATGGTAACCAATCCGAGAATCTGGTTTTCTGCACCCATTATTTATATGACAAAAAATAATACGAAAGCACGTGAATTGCTTGGCGTACCTGTAGATAAGAAATATTTGAGCCTGAGCGATCTCATAACACCCAGAGCTGAATATAAATTGGCAGATGACATCGAGAGGGCGTATAAAAAACGTATTAGGAATAAATATGAGCAAAGTATCATCAGCGTTCATGAGCGCGCCGGCTTGTTATATGGCGTAGTCTTTGGCGATGTTTTTCGATTCTTTCCGGTGGAGGGCGATGAAAATAACAAATGGATTGCCAGAACCGATCTTAACCAGGGCCTCATCAAGGGGCAGGATTCCGCCTTTGTAAAAAATATCATCCCGTATTACGCGCAATCACTAGGTGATGCCTTAAAAAGTAAAGACTATGAATTACCTGATGAGCTTATCGAAGGCATTCATACCTACCAGGAAAAATATGGCAGTGCTGTAGCCCCGAGTAAAAGAAAAGTTGATCTCGAAATTTTCTATAATAAATACGATATCTTCAGGAACCTCTTTTGGCAATATATGCTGGTTGGCGTCTTGATGCTCATCTTTTTAATCGTTCAAATTTTTAATGATGGCAAGATCATTCGGTTTTTAGTTAACCTGTTTAAATGGGGTATTGTGCTTTTATTCGCCTACCATCTTATTGGTCTGGGGATTCGCTGGTATATCTCAGGTCATGTACCTTGGAGCAATGGCTATGAATCTATGATCTACGTAGCCTGGGCGACGATGTTTTTTGGCTTGGCCTTCGGCAGAAAGTCAAATTTAACCATTGCCGCTACAGCTTTTGTGGTATCGATGATCTTAATGTTCGCGCATATGAATTGGATGGATCCTGCGATAGCAAATTTGGTACCCGTACTCGATTCGTATTGGGTCATGATACATGTTTCTATTATTGTGGCGAGTTATGGACCATTTACATTGAGCATGATTTTGGGCTTGATATCGCTGCTTCTAATTGCCTTGACAACGAAAAATAACAAGAAAAAAGTGAACCTGCAGCTCAAAGAAGTTACGGTTATAAATGAAATGTCGATGACTGTAGGCTTGGTGATGCTTACCATTGGTAACTTTTTAGGTGCAATGTGGGCTAATGAAAGCTGGGGACGCTACTGGGGTTGGGACCCAAAAGAAACCTGGGCGCTCATTAGTATTATGATCTATGCCTTCGTATTGCATATGCGTTTGATCCCTGGCTTACGCGGACGTTTTGCCTTTAACATGTTAGCTTTCTTTGCCTTCGCATCTATATTAATGACATATTTAGGTGTGAATCACTTGTTGTCAGGTTTACACTCCTACGCAGCCGGTGAATCAGCGCCGATACCTTACCAGATTTGGACCTGGCTGGCCATTGGAATTGTCGTATCTTTACTTGCTTATATTAAGCATAAAAAATATTATAAAAAAATAAAATCATGAGAGTCCTTTTAATTACACTTGTTATGTTTTCATTCTTGTCTTGTTTTAATAAAAAAGAGAAAAACGATACCAACTTGGCTACTGCCACAGAAGTAACACAAACCCAAAAACAAAGTCTGCACAATTTTAAAGTGGAAGCTTTAGATGGTTCAGAGTTTGACTTGGCTTCCCTGAAAGGAAAAAAAGTAATGGTTGTCAACACCGCTTCTAAATGCGGACTGACTCCACAGTATGAGCAACTACAGGCACTGTATGAAGAATATAAGGATGATAATTTTGTCATCGTTGGCTTTCCCGCAAATAACTTCTTATGGCAGGAGCCGGGCTCTAATAAAGAAATCGCTGCTTTCTGCCAGAAGAACTATGGAGTGACTTTCCCAATGATGGCGAAGATTTCGGTTAAGGGAGGTGATAAGCATCCGGTCTACCAATTCTTAACTGAAAAGTCAAAAAACGGGTTTCAAGATTCGAAGGTGAAATGGAACTTCCAGAAATACCTGGTCAATGAAAATGGTGAGATCGAAAAGATCATTGCTCCAAAGACCTTACCCACTGATACATCTGTAGTCGAGTGGATTAAAGGGTAGGTATTAACATATCAACAACTAAAAAGCCGAAGTGTTTCTTCGGCTTTTTTATTTCTGCTCAACCCTGATTTTTTCTACATGTTCCTGCAGTCGATCAAATGCTGAGCCCCAGCCATTATAAATGCCCATTTTTTCTTGCTGTATTTTATAAGCTTCTGTGGCATGTATCACTTTAAATGTAAATTTTGTTGAATTATCGACTTGCTCCAAATATATTTCTAACTCTACACCCTCGGTCATGGGTTTAAAATCAGCTGTAGTTCTAATTAGATTTGGTTCCTTGATTTCCAAATAAGTACCTTCTGAGATAAAATCATTACCATCTTGCATGGCCATAGCATATTTCCATTGGCCACCAACTTTAAAATCATGTGCCAGTACACGGGTTTTCATGCTTTTTGGTCCCCACCACTGCGCAATATGATCAGGTTGGGTCCAGGCTTGCCAAACGAGTGCTATTGGGGCCTCAAAGATTCGTTCTATTGTTACTACGCAATTCTCATTAGTTGTTTCGCTCATTGTTATTCGTATTAGTTTGTAATTTCTTTAAATAATCTTCAAAATTATCGATACGGTTTTCCCAAAGATTTTTGTATTGTTCTATCCATAAAAAAGCAGGAAGAAGGTTTTGCGGTAGCATACTACAGTAGCGCTCACGGCCTTGCTGATGAATACCTATGATGCCGCATTCATTTAAAATTTTTAAATGCTTGGATATGGCGGGTCGACTTACTTCAAATTTTTTCGCAATTTCATTAATACTTAAAGGTTCTTCTGCTACCAACTGTATAATATCCCTGCGAGTAGGGTCTGCAATTGCCTGAAATACGTCTCGTCTCATATAATAAGTAACCGTTTGGTTACAAATATATATGTAACTTTTCGGTTACGCAAATTTTTTTAGAAATAAAAAATGAATATGTCAATAATGAAGCGAACGCTTTATCTTTTCGGACTTACTCAGGTATCCATTTCCCTATATTACTCCCATTTTTTATGAGCTTATAACCGGTGCCGTCACTCTTAATGGTGGCAATGCCAGCATGGGGAAAAGGCGGTTTGTCGGTGATCTCTAAGAACAGCATTGTATCACCTTGCCAATCCGGAGCGATTGAGATAGGTCCCGGCACTGTTACTTTCATTTGTTGATGCGTTATGAAATCTAATCTTATGACATCATGTGCTGTATTCGCGAGAGGATTTTCAGGAAATACTGGCGGCACTTCATTATTTACCTGACTAAAAACCACACTTTTGCCATCGGGAGAAATTTCAGGATCGTGTACACTAGATACCCTGTCTTTACCGCCGGTAAATAAGAGTTCGGGCTGTTGGCCGTCAGTATTTCTTTTCCATATTTCGGTCATGGAGTCCTCAGGATCGGTAATATCAGTGGCCATATAGGCAATGGTTAATCCATCTGGTGAGACAGAGACGTCTGCCTCCCCACGATCTATTGTATTCGTTAAATTTTGCAAATCGGTACCGTCAAATTTCACCCTGTAAATATCATTAGCGGCGGCATTGGCCTGAAATTCAGGAATTGTTTGCGGATTTGGATAAGGAAATTCGGCAACTCCTGCAAAGTAGATGTATCCATTCTTGTCCCAATCAACGCCACCATTACCCGCCATTTCAAAATCTGGTACTAATGGCGTTACGGTTTTTTGGACCAAATCATATAATAGCATCTTTGAAGACAGTCCGCCACGAGCGGGATCCGAAAAGTAATTCGACACGAGCTTTGTTCGATCATATGACACGGCTACATGTTCCAGTGTATACGAATCATCGAAGGATATTTGGGTAAGGTTGCTACCGTCTTCATCCATCGCATAGATATAATTGTCCATGTGAAAGATAATCTTTGAAGAATCAGGGAGTGGGCTGAGTTTTACCTGAGTGCTGATGGTACTTTCCTGACTACAAGCAAGAAAAGTCAATAAGCTGATTGCCAAGACGAGCGTAGTTTTCATTTTTGAACCGTTTACCGGTTTGACGGCAAAAAAATGGCACCGGTTACATGCGCAGTTTAGAAAATGAAAATCATGCTCTAGAAAAGAGTAGTGTCCCTAAAAACTTAATGGCCGATGTGTCTATCGTAAATTAGATCAAATGCTCGTAACTATTCTTACAGATCCTGACACTTCCAGAGAAGTAGCTACGAACCGAAGCAGCGCTTCGGTTCTTTAGCAATTATCATTTCTACGGGGCCGGACATAGCGGTGTACCTCCTTTGGGAAGGCATAATTCAACCTTTTCCTTTAAGGTAATAGGCATACCGCCACGATTAGAAAGTACATAAATAATGGTAACATCAGCTTTTTCCTTTAATGGAGCATTTGGTTTGAAAAAGCCTATACTCAAACGTTTTTTATCAACTCTATCTGGTTTAATTGTTTGATTCACGTCATCGTGAATAGTAAAGCTTTGTAAAAACCCTGCTCTTTTATTATAGGGTGTCCAGGGCCTGTTGCGGCCTCTTAAAGGTTGTTTTTCCATACGAATATTTGCTTCATAGTTATATTCACACTGCCCGGGTGTTCCTGGATCACATACAGAAGAACTCTTTAAAGTAATTACAAACCGAAAACGGTTTCTTCGGCTCGGTGGTGGTGCCCCGGTGAGTACGTAAAGAGCTGGTGGAGCGGTTTCACAATCACATTTCGGTCGTACCTGAGTTTCAGGTTTTTTGCGTGCATCTTTCGAAGGCTTTTCGGCTTTTTTTTCTCGCTTTGCCATAGTAAAAAGTTTTCATTAAACAAACAAGTGTGTAAACCCAGAGTTATAAACGAGCTAGCTAGAGAAAAAAGTTATGTAAGGTAAAACTCTGTAATTTTTCAATAAGAATCAAGAGGGAATATCCCTTTTTTTATGGGGGTTTTTCCCCTTTTTTGGGATAGTATCAAAATCTCGCAGCCACACATATTAGATTTATTCTGAGTTGGTACTTATCCGTGAAAGTTTCGATTTTCTTCTAAGCCATGCGCGCAAAGCAGATCAATAGTATGGAGATCAAAAACTTTACAAGGTAGACCTCAAAGATTTTTTCGAAAAACTGATGAGTGACTAGTTCTAAAGACGAAACCAGATGCATCTACCATTATAGCTGTCGTTAAAGGTAAGCCTGATTTGATCACTGCCATCGGGCCGCATAATATAGACTTCGCCATCATTTTTATGACGCTGACTTTCAAAGACAATCCAGTTACCATCAGGAGAGATGTTCGGGTGCAGGTTAATATTGGCCGTCAATGGTGTCACAGCACCAGTGGCTATGGCAACATGATAGAGTTCATACAATGTTTTATCTCTAATTTTCAAATTAGCTATGAGGTTTTTGCTGTCTTTCAACCAAACCAATCCAGAGTTCATATAACCTCTTTTAGTGACCGTTTGAATCGTATCGTCCTCAAGATTATAAATGCGGATATATTGATTGTACCAGTCCGGTCCACTCATAAATACAAGTCGCTTGCCATCAGGTGACCAGCTATGATTAATGGAATAGGCACTTGTACCACTGTCTTCTTTTTTGGTGATCTGTTTTTCTTTTTTAAGTTTAAGGTCATATAGGAAAAGCTCTCGATCGCGATAGTCAGTGGACCGTATGAAGGCTATATAACGCCCATCAGGACTTTTAGCCTCCCATTTCGCTCCTGGTAACACGGGGTTTTCTTCAAGCAATTTTTCTTCCTTCGTATATATATCAATTTGGTATTTGGTAAATTTTCTTTCTTTGTCCATTCTGCTGAAGCCCAGTGTGCGCTTGTCGATCTGAACAGGAAATCGATTGTCTTCCTGCGAATTGGTAATTTGTTCGACTTCACTGCCATCAGAATTCATCATGTAAATTTCGGCTGAACCACTTCTATAGGATACAAAGGCAATTTTTACATCTTTCAATAAAGGAGCCATTTGGGCATAAAGGTTGGCAATCCCAAGCAAGCAAAGTATGATAACATATTTTTTGAAGTGCATCAAAGTTTTTTTGCTAAGTTAAAAAAATAGGGAATTAAATAAACCCTGCTCCAAGCGCTATTGAAAGTGCGATCAGCAAAATGGCCACTGTTTTCTGAATAAACTTCAAGGTCACTTTTTTAAGGAGTTTATTACCAATATAAGCTCCTGTAATGGCTGAGAGCGTAGCCACCAGTACAAGTGTGAGGTTATCTGTTAGACCGGCTGCGGCAAATCGAGAGGCATAAACCCCTAGGCGGGTAAAATCTACAAACGTAGAGACGACGACCGCCGTACCGATAAAGGCTTCCTTTGAAAGTCCCGCTTTAATGAGAAAGGCACTTCGTAGTGCACCTTGATTTCCTGAAAGGCCACCAAAAAATCCGCTTAATGCACCACCAATCGGTAATTTACTTTTATCGAACTGCCATTTGTCGAAATAGGGGAGTAGGTCCATGAGCGCAAAGAAGATCAGTAGTATGGAGATCAAAAACTTTACCGGGTAGACATCAAAGGTTTTTTCGAAAAGTTGATACGTGAACAGGGGTTTAATGTCTGGTATATGCAACAAGACCCAGGCGCCTGCGAAGGCAAAAAGTATCGCAGGTATACCAAAACGCCACAGAACAGTCTTATCGGCATTCTTTCCTACCAGGATTATTTTATAGAGGTTATTAAAAAAATGAACCACGCCCGTTAAGGCAATAGCCAATTCGACCGGGAAGAACAGCATAAAAACCGGTGTGAGCATGGTACCCAGACCAAATCCGGAAAAGAAGGTAAGGACAGCAGCTAAAAAGGCTACAATTGAAATGATGAAGATTTCCACGAGTTATTTATACCGATTTATGTTACTGAAGATCTTGGATTTTTTGAGAAATGACAAGTAACCAAGCGGAATTATTAGTTGCCGGCAAGGGGCGTTCCAAACAATCCGACAGCCATTTCCATAGCGATGAGCACGGCCATTAGAACAATTGCGGCGACGATCGCCATTCGATACTTCTTGGTTTTTAGTTGCCTGTACAGCCATTGAACAGCAAAGCCTGTGGAGAATATCAGGGTACCGGCAATGACAAAATCAAAAACGTCCCAATGAACCCCATTACCTGCATTCATGGCAATAGCAGGAATTAATAAAATACTACCTGTAATTGCCGATAAAATAAGCAAGCCTTTTCGTGAAATAGGAGTACTTTCCATGAGAGCAAGTTACAAAATTTTGGAAACACGCCGCGTTCAGAGGTATGGTACTTCATCGAGCAGTACTAGCTTTCCAGCGCTGGTCCAGTATATTTCTTAATAAGTCAAAATAGCTCCAGCCTAGTTTTCTTGCTGCCAATAAGGTAAGGCTGTCCTGGTTTTTTCGTTGCGGGCGCGAGGGCCCTGTCATATTGGGTTTTAGGTTTACATCGAATAAGAAATAGTCTCCTTTATCATCGGCCCGGCAATCAATTCGAATTGGCGCGTTCATCTGTATTATTTCTGCCGCTCTTTCACAATAGCTATAGACTTTCGAAATCGCTTCTGACTGCAGTTCCTTATCATCAAGTACGACGCTGTTATCCATGACGGCGACAACTCCGCTATAGGGAGCGATTCCATTGTTGTGATTAAACCGTTTTACCGCCGGCAGACACCAGGGCTTCGAAAATTCCTTTCTTCGGTTGTTGATAGTATATATACCCGGTGGCATGACGGTAACGGTGATCTCCCGGCCGCTTAAGTACTGCTCGATATAGACAGCGTTGCCATAGATCTTATCGGAAAATAATTGTGCTAGCTTTGCATCGAGTTCATTCTTCGACCTCACTAAGGTAACGCCCTGACTCCCACGTCCCCGTAAAGGTTTTACCACCAATGGGAAGTCCATTTCGATTTCATGATTCATAGGCTGCTCTCTAGAGATCAATTGTGTTTTGGGAATCGGTAGTTGGTGTTCTTTTAACAATCTATTGGTATACAATTTGTCATCATAGCGATCAACTTTACTTGGTAGTTGGCCCACAAGCTCGATATCGCGGTCAAAAAAATGTTCGATGGCATGCTCTCGATATAAGACGGTATTTAGCCAAAGTACAGTTGCCCCTTCCACTAAGGCATTTTGAATTCCTTCTTCAGTATCCGGAAAGACCCAATCGAAATCATTCTCAATCGAAGGGTTTTCTACAGGAGTGATAACTTCCATGCCATTTTTTGCCAATTCATAGGCTATGTCTGCACCGCTGTCAGAATAACCACCGTGTTTCATCGGTTTTTGAACCCCATCTCTGATGGGTGGTAATTTAGCCTGATAGAGTAGTGCTATTGGCGGTGTTTTTGGCTTTTTCATTTTTCAAAATAAAAAAAACGAATGTTTTGAGAATAGGCATAGCATTCCATGATGCTTTCATATCAATATGAAGTTGGCTAATAAAACGAGCTGTTTTTAATTACAACAATCGCATTTACTGCATTCGCATTTTGAACAAGAGCAATTATTTTCAGCACAATTGGTACAATTGCACTTCGTACACTCACAATTTGTACAGCTACATGCATTCATCATTTCTACATTTTAAATTTGTTCTGGTCTGGAAGCTGGTACTATAAAGATACATATTTTTTACCGTGACTGTGCTGCACTATTAAATATCTGAATATCAATTTTTTATTGAACAGTTTTAAAAATAAGAATGGACAAACAGGCAATAAGTGCGATCACCGGTAACCAAAGGGAATAAGTCCTGATACCCTTCGGTGCTTTTGCTTCCCGTTTTTTAATGGTGATCAGGGCTATATTGAGTAACGAAAACACAAGTAAAATTATAAAGCTTGTAGCTTCCGCCAGTCCTACTAATGGAAAGAAAAGGGCTAAGATCAAAACAGTTCCTGCGGCTACGCCCGTAGCGGCAATAGGAGTCCTGGTAGTGGCATTGACCACTGAAAAAAACTGAGGGGCTTTTTTTTCTTTACCAAGGCCATAGAGTACCCTTGAGGCCATGACGATTTGTACCAGGGCACCATTTAATCCTGTAAGCATACTGATGACCACAAAAAATAGGCTTACGAGGGCTCCGTCGGTTGCTATGATCCTTGCTAAGGGTGCATTGACGGTTGCAAGCTCGCTGGGAGCAACGGTTAAGACCATAGTGCTCGCTACTACCACATAGAGCAGGGTGGTGGCAATGACTGCCCGGATCATTGCCCTTGGGAGTGTTTTCTTCACATCCTTTACTTCCTCGGCCATATTGACCATATCTTCAAAGCCTACAAAAGCATAAAAACTTAAAAAGGCGCCTGACAGGATGCCAATAACAGGAAAACCATCCCCGAAATGTGTACTGAGGTTTGAGAATATTTCCGGCATCTTTTGGAGATTACCACCTTTAGAAAGCACAATATAAATTAGGGCACCTACTTCTATGAGGGTAATGATCAAGACCACTTTTACCGATTTTCCGATGCCCCACGCACAGACCAGGCCCATCAATACCACTAAAATAATAATACCAATGGCTTCGGGTACCGCTACCAGTTCCTGTAAAAAACCGATAGTGGCTACAGAAAGCGTTGCTGCCGAAACCACACCTGTTAGAATGACCAGATAGCCTACAAAACCAGATAACCAGGGCTTACGAAAGGCTTCGTCTGTATATTTGGCTTCTCCGGCACTAACCGGGTAGCGTGCCGATAATTCGGCAAAGGTGAAGACATTCAAAAAGGCCAGGAGCCCGGCAATTAAAAAGGAGAGCGGTGCCGCCAGGCCTGCCATGCCGGCGATTTTTCCAGAAAGTGCATAGAAACCACCACCCACCATAGTGCCCAGTCCGTAAAGGAATAATACGGGTAATGAGATCGACCGTTTTAAGGTGGTTGTATTCATTGCAATAGCATATGGTCTATCAATAACATGCTATTTAAATATACGGTTTTAATTTGGAGCCTGGTATTTCATTAGTAAGTATATTTGGAACTTGTTTGTTAACAGTACGTTTTACAGCTCATACAATGAAAAGACTAGTATTTTATTTTTTAATGTTTCCTATTGTTCTATTGGCACAAATCAACGAAAGTGATACGCTTAACGTCAAAGCAAGCCTTTCTATTACCGGATTTTATCAAGGGGGAAATGTAGAAACCTTAATTTTTCGAACAAAAACAGATTTTAGTTTTAAACCCTGGAAGAAGTGGGTATTCAAAAACCAGAACTCGTACATTTATCAGGAGTTTGGTAAAGAAAAGGCAGATGAAGATATACTGAGCCTGAACTTTTTGTATTTGAATCCCCAGCGAAAAATATATCCGTTTGTATTGGGTTTTATAAGCACTAATTTTCGGAGGGAAATTGACCTTCGATTTCTATTCGGAGCGGGTGCCACTTTTCAAATTATAAACAAAGAAGATCATTGGCTTAAATTTTCAATTTCCAGCGAATATGAGCAGACAGATTTTTCTGAAACCGACTTTAACTATTCGCAGTATGACGGACAGTCATCAATAAACACCTTTCGTGGAACCTTATGGGTCAATGGCAATTATAAGCTGTTTAAAAACAGAATGATTTTGACTCATGAAAGTTACTTTCAGCCTTCTCTTGAGGAAGGCAATAATTTTCGCTGGCAAGCCGATGTAGGTCTGGAGTTCCCCATTTGGAAGTTTTTGAATTTTAAAATAAACTACCGTCACACCTTTGAAAATATCGTGATAGAAAACCAAAAACAAGAAGATCGATTCTTGACTTTAGGTTTTACTGTAAAAAGCTATTGATGAGCTGATCAACGCTCACAATCAGGTCAATGGTGGGTTTTTTTTATTGAAGTATTATTCAATGTTACTACGTCGTAACGGTCACTTCTCGTTTCAGGATCAAGGCACTAATCAGGTTGACTACGGCACCGATCAGAAATACCATAATGAACATGATCATTCCCTGAAACCAGGGTGTATAGACAAAATCAGGTGTCTGTGCCAGTTGTTCGTTAAATGCCACAAGTTCAGCTGTCGACAGCTCTTTGCGCTGCCATTCGAGAAATTCGTCCTTTTGTAAGGCGAAGAACAAAATGCTTTGAATAGCCATGACAATCCCCGCAATGCAGGTGATGCCCAGGCCAATTTTAAATGCCTGGCCAAAACTAACCGTTCCGTTGTTGAGCTTGTCCCGAAAATAACGAACACCGAAGGGAATACATAATAAGGAGAGCGTAATGGAAAGGTAGCCTATAGTCTGTGAACCCTTGACCCCAATAGTATCTGCAATCAAGATCCAATTCAGAGTACCTAATATGCTGGCTATCAATCCGCCAACAATACCGTACTTTAAAATATATTTTTTCATGACAATGAAATTTTAGTGAGATTCAAACTTACCGGAAATAAGATATTTTGACGTCCTACGAAAGTAGGATTTTAGCATACATTTGGAAAATCATCCCAAGGTAGGACACTTTTATAAGGGTATTATCGTTGACTGAAATGATCGTATAATAGCTCTCAGATGATCTCTAAATCCCTG
>JAAUYD010242932.1_pt1 | contig 14744 bp, 15 predicted proteins | sample 7278101 | NCBI WGS metagenome assembly JAAUYD01 (sample SAMN14350128, study PRJNA611818) | marine sediment metagenome | isolation source: surface marine sediment (0.6m) | place: French Polynesia: Moorea | collected 2018-08
GTTGAAATTGTTTCTCTCATGGGAACAAGGACAATTGCTATCAACCTAAAAAGCCTATCCTGTCTATATTAGCGCATGATTCAATTTAGATTCTAGCTAAAGTCCCACTAAAAATATTTATGTTTGTCACAAAAGATCCCAAATGGGTTCTATACGGTAGGGTTGTTCAAAACCTCCACAGACACAAAAAGAATACCCCAACTTCTCAAGTTGGGGTAGTTCAATCTGTTGTTTTTAACGCATAGTAACGAACTCCTCTGCTGAGGTAGGATGAATACCAACCGTCGCGTCAAAATCTGATTTTTTGGCTCCCATTTTCACAGCGATCGCTACTCCTTGAATAATTTCTGCTGCATAGCTACCCACCATGTGGGCCCCTAAGACTTTTTCTGTTTCTTGGTGAACCACTAATTTCATCAGGGTTTTTTCTTCTTTTCCTGGTAAAACGTAGTACATGGGACGGAATTTACTGCGATAGACTTTAATCGCGTCTTCTCCATACTGTTGTTTTGCTTCTGCTTCGGTTAACCCCACTGTCGCTGCTTCAGGGCTACTAAACACAGCAGAAGGGACATTTTCATAGCTCATAATACGGGATTTTCCGCCAAAATGGGTATCAGCAAAAGCCCGTCCTTCATTGATGGCTACAGGGGTCAAATTAATGCGATCGGTACAGTCTCCTACTGCATAAATATTGTCTTGACTGGTGCAGCTATATTGATCAACGGCGATCGCTCCATTTTTAACTTCAACCCCGGCCTTTTCTAACCCTAAATTATCTAAACTCGGTTGACGTCCGGTGGCTGCTAAACCAATGGTATCGGCTAAAACCATCTCATTATTTTGATCCCCTTGAACAGCAATTTTTAACCCTTGAGAGGTTTTTTCAATGGCGGTAATGGTACAATTTTTGAGAATTTGGATACCATGATGTTCCATGGATTCTTGAATGGTGCTGCGGATGTCTTCATCAAACCCTCTCAGAATTTTATCCCGACGAATAATTTGAATGACATCGGAACCTAACCCACGCATAATACAGGCAAATTCTACCCCGATATAACCCCCTCCCCAGATGACCAACCGTTTTGGTTGTTCAGCAAGGGTAAACATTTGGTCAGAAATAATGGTATTTTCGATCCCCGGAATATCAGGTTTAACCGGATGTCCACCTACTGCAATTAAAATTTTGTCGGCCGTAATTTTACTATTTCCGACTTCGATGGTGTGAGGATCAAGCAATTTAGCATAGTCCCGATAAAGTTCTACCTTGGAGTTATCTAACATCCGTAGATAAATACCATTAAGACGTTCCGTTTCTTGCTGAACGGCGGTGATCATTTTTGACCAATCTAAGGTACTTTTAACCGGACTCCAACCATATCCTTGAGACTCTTGAAACTGCGCCGGAAAATGGGAGGTATAGACCATTAATTTTTTGGGAATACATCCGACATTAACACAGGTTCCCCCTAAGCGATTATATTCTGCTAATCCTACTTTTGCTCCATATTCTGCAGCCCTTCTAGCGGTGGCAATCCCGCCTGAACCCCCACCAATGACAAACAGATCGAAATCATAACTCATAATAATACCAATGTCCTGATTTTTTGTCTTCTGTTGTACATTTTATCGCTTCTTGAGATAGTTGTTAGTGGTCTTTAGTCATCAAATAAGCATCTTTTGTCTTTAGGGAACAAGATTAACACAGATTCTATTTTTAATTAGCTTTTTGATGTTTATTATTGTTAAATTTCCTTAAATAATTGAGGAAGATATTTGGGCAGGTCATATATTAGTTATCTAGAAGTGGAAAATTTTAGTCAAAATTTGGTATGACTTCTGAGTTCGTTATTTTGAAGTCAGCATTATTTTATAATTTTTGAATAAATTTTTCTTGTTGTTGAACTATCATTAAGTAAATAAGCTAAATTATCTCTGCTTAATTCCTTTAAGGATTACATCATAGATGTGGGTAACCAGCCAAAAGCAAAAAAAGTGAATTAAGATGAAAAAACAGGTTGCTGTGAGCATAATAGCTCTGTCTTTGGGTTTATTTCCCTTTCAACCTTTGCAAGCCGCATGGGATAGGCCAACCCTATCAGCCATCAGTGATGGCCTAGACGTGTTCTGGGGAGAAATTTTACGGCGTTTAGGGGTTCGCTATACTTATCCTATTGTCTATTCCCACCGAAACATTGAAGCAACCCCTTGTGGTCCTTCTATGTTAGCCCATTATTGTTCTAATTCTAATACCATTCACCTAAATATGGTACAAATGAACGAATTAGTCGAACGAGTGGGGGATTCTGCGGGTTTTTTCTCCCTAGCCCATGAATACGGTCATTCTGTCCAGAAACATTTAGGGATTCTCGACAAGAATCTTCCCATTGTGGTAATAGAGTTACAAGCGGACTGCTTAGCGGGAGCGTTTTTTGCTGCGACCGACGAGTTAGGAATTTTAGAACCTGGAGATTTAAAAGAAGGGGCAATGACTGCCATGATGACAGGGGACTATGACTATGAACACACCAATCATCATGGAACCCCCGAACAACGAGGAAGGGCATTTTTGAGTGGATTTAATGACCCTCAATCTTGTTTTCAAAAATATTAAAACCCTTATTGAATTGTGTTTTATTGATCAGGTAACTGATATTGAGACACAATTTTTTTTGCATAATCAGGAACATGATTCTCTAATTTTTCTGGATGATGGCGTTTCACATATAAATAATTACGGGTGAAATGGGAATCAATAGAAAAACGAGCATATTCTAAGCCTTTCGGACCAACTCTTTCAATGACAACCCCCATTAATTTGGCAGCCCACATGGGCAATGTTACCCCTTTATCATAAGCTGGAATACTTTGTTGAACCGCTTGTTTTCTATTCCCTTGAGAAATGACAGGTTTCGTCTTAATTTGGTCTTCAACTAAGGCTAACATTTCTTTCCCTTTATCATTACGAACCATAATCCATTGCCAACCAAATTCTGCTCCCATATAACCTACCACTAAGTCAGCCAGGGAGTTAACATAATCAAAACAACTCATACAAGACGGGGCAAAAACATCCTTTAATTTGTTGGTTTTTAAGCCAAAAAAAGGTACTTTTTCAATAGACCCATCTTCATGTTTAAAATGCACCCTAAAATCCTGCATAAACTCATAGTGTACGACGGTATCAGGAGATTGACTGGTGGTTTCTAAGAATTTTTGTAACCCCTCACGGGTAACATTATCGACACAGGGGGTTCCTAATACATACAGTTTCTCTAAACCTAATTCTTTTTCTACTGCTCGTAAGGCTTGGATTTGACAGCCTACTCCAATGACTAAGAGTCGTTTTAAGTTAGATTGCTCGATTTGTTCTAAGATAGATAAATTCGGGGATAAAGTGGGTTTATTCACCTTAGCAGCCAAAACTTCATCAGAAGTTCTAGCGATCACTGGCATAGGTTGAAAACGATCTTCTTTGGTATTTTGAACACAAACCACTCCTTCTACTAGACCCTTTTCTAACATTTCACAAGCAATGGTACTGACAATTCCTGTCCATTGTGCGCCTTCAATGGGAGCTTTTTTTTGGGCTGCTATCATCTCTTGATGAACACCAAAATAGCAGTCATTTTCATCATCTAAATTGCGACTTTTTCCATGAGCAATTGTTTCTAATTCTGCAATTTGTTGATTAAGAAAGGCACAAGCTTCTTTAACATAATGAATATAATATGTATCACATAACCCACACTCACTACAGAGTTCTTTTGCGGGACGACGACTACCAGGTTTGAGGGCTTTTGCTTTATTGTGAGAGTGAATAGATGTCATAGAGTAAAGTATTTCTTAAATCAAACTAATTACAGTAAACAGTTATCAGTTATCAGTTATCAGTTATCAGTATATATGATAGGGGATAAGGACTATCTATCAACACACAGAACTAATTTTGTCATTCACTGGCAACTGATAATAATATAGTTTAGATTACGCTATTATCGTCAGTAATTGTTATATTTGTAAACTAATGTAACAAACTTTAGTATGTTGACTATTTTATGTTTAAGCTTTTTATTAAATTTTAGCTATAATATTGATAGGTTAATGAAGAGTAATTAAACCAGAAGAAGATTAGTTACATTATGTCAGAATTTCAACCAAACTTACTAAATGAATATCAAATTAAAATTCTTCAATGTATCATCGAAAAATTCAAAAATAATCAATAATTTCTTATTCCTCATTCTTCATTCCTCATGAAAACAATGATTATCACTTCTTCTAAATCTATTACCTTAAAAGAATTTTTGGCATTACCAGAAACAAAACCAGCGAAGGAATACATTAACGGAAAAATAATTCAAAAACCAATGCCAAAGGGTAAACATAGTACAATTCAAACCGAATTATCTACGGCTATTAATCTTACCTTAAAATCACAAAAAATTGCCCGTGCTTTTTCTGAATTAAGATGTACGTTTGGCGATCGCTCCATTGTTCCTGATATCACTATCTTACAATGGAATAAGATTCCTCGCGATGATAATGGTGAAATTGCAGACTCATTTTATCTTGCGCCAGACTGGGTAATTGAGATTTTATCGCCTGAACAAAGTCAGACAAAAGTAGTCAAAAATATTCTGTCTTGTTTAGATAATGGAACACAAATGGGATGGTTAATTGATCCTAATGATAAGTGTGTATTCGTTTATTTTTCTCAACACAAACCTCTGCTTTTTGAAGCAGAAACAGACATTTTACCTGTTCCTGATTTTGCTAACTCCTTTCATTTAACTATAGGAAAATTATTTGCTTTTTTATTGGAATAATCAAGCAAAAAACTGTTTAAAAGAGACAACAAGCAACAGGTAATCGTCAATATTAACTAGTCGAACATAAATAAAGTGAACTGTCTTAAGAAATGTAAATTACTCCATAAATCCTCCTCCTCTGCTTCCTCTGCCCCCGCTGCCTCCTCTGCTTAACTTAAACGAGTAACGTTTATTTTTGTCCAGGTACTTATCGAGTCCGTAACTCAATCATATCTTGTTTAATCACCACATCATAATGACCATAAAATGTCTGTCCCAAGAGTCCGATGGGTAAGGATGGGTTAATAGCAACTTGAAGATTAGAAGAGGTAAGTTCCCCTGCTTTAACCGAAGAAACCGTACTCAAACCAATCGGAACTACACCCCCCGCAGTTTGGGAAAACGCCTCTCCTTCAGCTTTTAAGCCCATAGTCTCAGCCATATCTGTGCTGACAGTAATACCACTAGCTCCAGTATCAAACAACATTTCAAAGGTATGTCTTCCATTAAAGGTGACATCCACCACAGGAATTCCAGAATCTCTGCGTTTGATGGGAACAGTAAAGACTCCGGTTTTAGGGGAAGCAGACGTTTGAGAACTATTAGAACTTCCACCACCACAAAGATGACCCAGATCAATATGTTGACCATTAGCTCCTTGTAAAAAACAAGATTGTTGGGCTTGAGTTGGTAGCACAGAGGAACCTACAACCATTGCTGTGACCACAATACTGGTACTAAGAATTTGTTTCATAGTCATGATGATGAATAACTGGTAGAAGGGCTTATGGTTTAATATGCCCAGAACATCGGTGATAATTAACACAACACACTATCTTATAATGATTGTTTAACCGTGATGAGTATCACATTTAACCAGTGATCACAATCATCTTGTCAATAGAAATTTTTAATACCAATTTGGGAATACTCAATAATAAAATCTATCTTATAACTTTATAAACGAATGAAACTCACTCTTACCCTGTTCACAACCCTGGTTTCTGGTAGTTTAATCATGGGGGTTCCTGCCACAGCCCAAAATCATTCCCGTAGTAATGTTAATAATTTCGATAATTGTGATTATGGTAATTATATGGTGACTAATAGTGGTCGTTGTGTTGATTTATCGGGAGATGATTCCAATCGTTATAATTTTTATGAAGCGAAATTTTTTACAGCTTTGAAAAAGGCGGGAATTTCTCTGAGTTACGAAACTTGTGAACCGGGTCTTTTAGGGTATTATCAGCCTGATTATAATAGAATGACTATGTGTCAAAATAATCGACAAGATTTTAATCTTTATATCGAAACTTTAGCCCATGAAAGTTGGCACGTTGTTCAAGATTGTGCTGCTGGATTAGATAATGGATCAGTGGTTCCTATTATGAATACTGATGCTTCTACCTTTCGTTCTATTTTAGCTAGTTTAGGTTCAGCAGATTGGCAAAGTTTGAATCTGTATGATCCTCAAGATTTACCCTACGAAGGAGAAGCCTTTCTCATGGAAAAACATCCCGATAAGGTGTTACAAGCGTTAAATGCTTGTGCCAGTCGTCGTTAGTTGATCAGAAAAATTCTAGTTTTAGCAGTGAATAGTTAATTAATAACTGTTCACTGATAACTCCATTAGAGTAGCAACAACTCAAACAAATCTGCTACCCGAAAATTTATCTGACCCATAAACTTAGCCATGGGTAAAACTGCCTCTGACTCATCCAATACTTCCACTTCTTGCTGGGGTTGATAAATAAAAACACCCTTATCTTCTGAGTCAATTAACCAACCCATCTCCGTACCATTTTTGAGTGAGTGAAGAATTTTTTTCGTTACTTTTGTTGGACGTTGACTTGGTGATAGAATTTCAATTATCCAATCTGGTGCAAGGGGAAACACATTGGCAATTTCTCCATTTTCATCTGTAGGAATTCGTTCCCAAGTAAACACCACAATATCTGGAACAATAGATGTATTGTCAAAAGTGCAGCGCAGTTCAGGAAAGGCACAGGCGACTTTCTTAGGCTCAACGGCTGCATTAATAACTTTGACAAACTTATCTTGAAGTCTACTATGTTTTCCTTGGGACATAGGCTTTTTAATAATTTGAGCGTCCATATATTCACTAGCGGGTTTCGTTTCTGGTAACTTAAGAAAGGCTTCTAGGGTGATTGGTTTTAATGGGGTTTTAAGCATGTTTGTTAACCTCTTAATCTTGTATGTATTCTGTTCCCTGAATTAAAGCTATTTCTGCTCGCATAAACTCTCTTCCCAGATAAGCAGCATGATCTAACATGGTAATAGTACAATCAGGATTTTCTTCAATCACTTTAACGCATAATTCTTTAGCACTACGGGCTGTAAAAAGCGTTTCTGCGGTACGATTGGTTTTGCCTCTTGCAGCAATAACTTCTCCCGTTTCTGGGTCAACTGCTAGACCTTTCTCATTAATAATATTGGTAAAATGTTTGGCACAAATTAGGCTATTTTCTCGATCAATATAAATAATAAAATATCCCCCTGGATCAAGAGCAATAGGACGTTTTGAAAGTTGGTCATCAAGTTGTTTAATCGTATTGGCTAATTCATTCATAAAGTTGCCTAGATGAATCTTAATTAATGATGGGTGTTAACGAAGTCAGAAGTCAGAAGTCAGAAGTCAGAAGTTCCGTCTCAAAAACTATTCGCCTTCAAAGGCGGGGTTTTAGACCCAATTATTTTCGATAATAGAATAACTAAAACCATATCATAAAATACACGACCTTACTATTTTTAATATAGCAGTACAAAAAAAGATTATGACATTATCGTAAGGTGGGCAGTGCATCGGTCTACAAAGTTCTTTGATTCTATGAATATCCTAACCATAATGGGTACTGCCATAGTTGTAATTAATTTTCTAAAGTTTTAGGAACTTTTAATCCTAACAAAATAACTCTCGTAGCCATAAATAAAGATAAAGCTAACCACAATAAATTACTATTATTATAATGCCAAGCAATGGTAGCAACAGGAATAAAACCTACAAAAGTTGCTCCGAATGCTGTATTTCTTAACATAACTCCTTCCGCTAACCCAATGAAATAACCATCTAAAATAAAAGCAATTGAGCCAAAACCTAAAACTGGTAATAACCAAATAACATGCGCGTTTAAATAAGGAAAAATCTCTTGATGATTAGTTAAGAGTCCAAATAAAGTTTGAGGAAATGAAATTAAAATAGAAACTGAAACTAAAGCGAATATAAAACCTAGACTTCCAGAAAACTTAAGCAAAGGAATTAATTGTTTTTTGGTTCCTTGTCCTTTAAAGTTACCCGCTAAAGATTCAGTGGCAAAAGCTACTCCATCGATAAAATAAACCACTAGAGAAAATACTTGTAATAAAACAGAATTTTCTGCTAAAACCAATGTTCCCATAGAAGAACTAACATTAGTAAATAAAGAAAAAGCAGATAATAAAATTAAAGTGCGAATAAATAAATCACGGTTTAACATTAAATTCCCTTGCCATTGTTCAAATGAAAGCCTTTGCCTAACCTGTTTAACTTCTTGCCAATTAATATCTTGAGTGACTAAAAATAATCCTATTAAACACATAATAATTTGACTTAAAGAAGTAGCTAAACCGGCACCGCTACTTTCTAAACCCCAACGAATAATTAATAAATAATCTAAAATAACATTAGCACCATTACCAATAATAGAAAGCCATAAAACTTTCCCACTTTGTTCTTTACCTAAAAACCAACCAATTAAAACAAAATTCAGTAAAACAGCCGGTGCGCCTATAATACGAGTATCATAATAAGTCTGAGCAGACGCTTTTACCAAGGGTGCAGCACTAATTAAATTAAATCCTATCCATCTTAAAGGATACTGTAATAGTAAAATGATTAATCCTAAACTTAAGGCTAATAATCCATTTTTGAGCAACACTAATAAGACGGCTTGGGAATCTTTTCGTCCCATTCCTTGGGCGGTTATTCCTGTTGTACTGGTGCGGAGAAAACCCAATGCACGATAAAGATAATTAAAAATAATAGTGGCTAAAGTGACTCCTGCTAAATGATGAATATCCTTTAAATGCCCCAAAAATGTAATACTGAGTAAACCAGCAATGGGAACCATTAAATTGGATAAAATATTAATAGATACTAACCGCAGAAAACGCCAGGAAAAAGAAGGCAAATTCAACAATTCTAGACAACGATTTTTATAAGCTTCAAGATTAACTCTTTTAAAAGAAGATTCCATTATATTGACTCTAAGAAAAACTAATTTAAGCTTTTTTTTATAGTTATTATCTTAACCTTAACATACTTAAACCCCGTCGTTAACGACGGGGTCTTAAATATTAAATAGGGGTCAACTGCCGTTGACCCCTACAATGAGAAGAAAAGGATGATTAAATGTCTAGGAGACTCCTTGTAATTGTTCGGTTTTCACCGTCAACTCCGATAAGCGATCGCCTCGATACAATTTCACTGTTAACGTGGCATTAATCCCCGCTTTTTCGACAATTTTTTGTAAATCAGTGCCATCCTTGACCTGCTTTCCATTAACGGCTACGATCACATCCCCACGACGTAATCCTGCCCTTTGGGCTGGACTATTAGGAACCACTTGCACCACCAAAATGCCATCTACCTCAGCAACGATGATGGGAGAATTAGGGTTATTGTTGTTTTCCCTGGCGATTTCGGGGGTAAGATTAATCATTTGCACCCCAATATAAGGATGGGGGACTTTTTGTCCTGAAGCCAAGGTTTTTTCTAAGGCTTTGGCTTTATCAATGGGAATCGCAAAACCAATCCCCATCGCATCGGCCCGAATAGCGGTATTAATACCAATGACCTCTCCTTTACTGTTTAATAAAGGACCCCCAGAGTTACCAGGGTTAATCGCTGCATCGGTTTGAATAAAGTCGAGACGTTTATCAGGGATGCCGGCTTTGGCCGCTGAGCGACCAATGGTACTAATAATCCCCAATGTGACCGTATTATCTAAGCCCACAGGATTGCCTACAGCGATCGCCCAATCTCCCACTTGAAGACGATTAGAGTCCCCCAGAGGTGCCACCGGTAAGGTATTTCCTTTGGGGTTAATGGCCACCACCGCTAAATCTGTGACTTCATCGGTTCCTTTCACTTCTCCGTTAAACGTCCGTCCATCTTTGAGGGTGACGGTTACTTTATCGGCACTATTAACCACGTGAGCATTGGTTAAAATAATACCACTGCCATCGATAATAAAGCCAGAACCCTGACCCGTAATTCTTTGTTGTCGGGGTGGCCGAAACTGTTGACCAAAAAAGTCACGGAAAAAAGGATCATCAAAAAAGGGATCAATTTGTCGAGTGACTACCGTTTCAGTATCGATACGAACCACCGCCGGACCGGTTCGCGCAACGGCTGCGGCCACAAAACTATCGGCCGTTATATTCACTGGGGTTTGGGCTAGTTCCCCTATGGGTTCAGCTTGAGACGATAAGACGTGAAACCCACCAAAACAAAGAATCACACTGAGAAGGAGTGTGATGCTGTAGCTTTTGATAGAACGTAGGAATTTTGCAAACTTCATCGTTTTCATTAACGTTTAAAAGATTTGAATTAGGGAGGATTGTTAGTGGTAAAAGTTTGAAAAAAAAGGGTTACTATCAATCAAATATAGCATTTTTTACCCCAGTTCAAAAATCATAATCCCTTACTCCTTCAAGAGTTTAGTGGGTAAACCATCAATACTCTCTTGATTATTCTGTTGCCAATAATCATAAATTCCTGTTTTTCCTTTTTTCTTAGCCCATTCAATTAAAGTATCTCTGGTTTCTTGATACTCATAAATAGGAACACCAAAGCCACAAGAGGTTTGAGCCGAGGTTAGGGTTAAAATAATAATCTGTCTTTCTCCCTCGCAAGTAGGAAACTTATGATAAAATTGAATCCATTGCTCATCCCTGGGACGGATTACTTTTCCTTGACCATATAACCGCAAGATTAATGGTTTCTCAGAAAAGCTACAAAACATGATCGTCATGCGTCCATTTTCTTCTAAATGAGCCGATGTTTCATTGCCACTTCCCGTTAAGTCTAAATAACCGACAGTGTGCTGATCTAAACAGCGCAATGTATCTATGCCTTTAGGGGATAAATTAATCCTACCTTCTCTTGGGGCAGTGGCAGTAAAAAAGATTTTTTGTTCTTCAATAAATTCCATTAGTTCAGGGGTTAACCTGGGATAAAATTTAGCCATAATCAATTTAGCTTAGGAAACAATAACAACTCATTCAATGTTAAACGTTGAGGAGAAATGCTACAATTAAATTATCAAAAAACTTTAGATTGATTATGACGACCGAAAGTCTTTCTTTAACTAAAAAATTATCTCAAGAGAGTCACTCTCCTGACTATTATCCTATTATTATTCGCCTAGAAGAAATTACAAAAATCTATGGAAGTGAGAATACAAAGATTAAAGCGTTAGATAATATTGATTTAACCATCGAAAAAGGAGAATACTGCACCATTATGGGGGCATCAGGGTCAGGAAAATCAACCCTGATGAATATTATTGGCTGTCTTGACCGTCCCTCCTCTGGACGGTATTATTTAGATAATGTGGATGTTTCTGGATTGCCTGATTCCCAATTGGCCGCCATCCGCAATAAGAAAATTGGCTTTGTTTTCCAACAGTTCCATCTCTTACCTCAAATGACGGCCTTAGAGAATGTCATTTTACCCATGATCTATGCAGAGGTATCACCCACCGAACGCCGCGATCGCGCCCTAGAAGCCTTAGAAAAGGTGGGTTTAGGCAACAGAGTCAATAATAAGCCTAATCAACTCTCAGGAGGACAGCAACAACGGGTGGCCATCGCTCGCGCGATTGTTAATCAACCAGTCTTGTTGCTGGCCGATGAACCCACAGGGGCTTTAGATTCTCAAACCACAGAAGAAGTGTTAGGCATTTTTGAAAGCCTTTATCAAGCCGGAATTACCGTTGTGGTTGTCACTCACGAGTCAGAGGTGGCGCGTCATTCCCAACGGGTTATTTGGTTCAGGGATGGTCAAGTCATTCACTCCCATCTGAGTCCCCAGGAGCTACATTCGGTCATTGATTAAGAAATATTGCGAAAAAAAGGAAAATCAAGGATAATGTCAAGTTAAGATATTTATATTTTTGTATATCAAATTTTAAGATACCTTTTTTTTCCATCATTTTGAGTTCAGAGGCATTAGTAGACGCTTGTGACTTGGCAAACAATAGAATCTCATGACCCCAGTTCCAACATCCAACAGCAAAAACGCTATGATGCTGCTGGGATCGCCCGTTATTATCGCTTACGTCCTTGGGAAGTGGTACAACGGGCTATAACCATTATCTGGTCTTTTGGTTGGTTTTTAATCCATCTTCAGTGGGATCATTGGTTTAACCCCGATAAAGACAACAAACAGAAATGCGCAACAGAATTAAGGCAAATTCTCACCCGTTTAGGCCCAACCTTCATTAAGGTAGGCCAAGCATTATCAACCCGTCCCGACTTGATCCGTCCCGACTTCCTAGGAGAATTGATCAAGCTACAGGATCAACTACCGCCCTTCGATAATAAGATTGCGTTTTCGATTATAGAGAAATCTTTAGGAACTAGCATTGACCAAGCCTATCGAGAAATTTCACCCCACCCCGTAGCTGCAGCGAGCTTGGGACAAGTTTATCGCGCGGTGCTACATACTGGGGAAGAAGTTGCCGTTAAAGTACAACGGCCTAACCTTAGACCCATTTTAACCCGCGATCTCTTCTTAATGCGATGGGCTGCCTGTCAATTTGGTCGCTTTTTACCCCTAAACTTAGGTCATGATTTAACCCTCATTATCGATGAATTTGGGGTGAAACTTTTTGAAGAAATTGACTATGTTAATGAAGGCAGAAATGCCGAAAAATTTGCAGCCAATTTTCGGGACGATAACGATGTTAAAGTTCCTATCATTTACTGGTCCTATAGTAGCGATCGCGTTTTAACCTTAGAGTGGATACAGGGTTATAAATTGACGGATACCGAAAAAATTAAAGCCGCCGGATTAGACCCTTATGCCATTGTTAGAATCGGTGTAACCTCAGGATTAAGACAACTGCTAGAACATGGATTTTTCCATGCTGATCCTCATCCTGGCAACCTTTTTGCCACCCTCGATGGCCGCATGGCATTTATTGATTTTGGCATGATGGATCAGCTAGAAGAACAAACCAAAGAAACCATTGCCAGTTCAGTTGTGCAGTTAATCAATCAAGATTATGATGCTTTAGCCAGGGACTTTGTACAGTTAGGTTTTTTAACCCCAGATACCGATATTCAGCCCATTATTCCTGCATTAGAAAGGGTTTTAGGCAATGCCATCGGTCAAAGTGTGGGAGATTTTAACTTCAAAACCATCACCGATGATTTTTCGGAATTAATGTATGAATATCCCTTCCGAGTTCCAGCAAAATTTGCCTTAATTATTCGGTCATTAATTACTCAAGAAGGGTTAGCCCTTAGTCTTGATCCGAACTTCAAAATTGTTGAAGTTGCCTATCCTTATGTTGCCAGACGATTATTAACCGGAGAGTCTGCTCAACTGAGAAGAAGACTCTTAGAAGTGTTGTTTAAAGATGGAAAATTCCAGTGGCAACGGTTAGAAAATATGATCCGTATTGCCCGTTCCGATGAACAGTTTGATCTCCTACCAACGGCACAATTAGGATTACAATATTTGTTGTCTGATGAAGGAAGATATTTGCGACATCAACTATTGTTAGCCTTGACTGAAGACGATCGCTTACATACCGAAGAAGTTCAAAGAATTTGGGCTTTAATTAGTGATGATCTTCAACCCCAACAATTATTTGGTGTTGCTATCAAGGCATTTAGACAACTGTCTACTGTTGGAGTTGCTGCCATTCTTCCTAACACAACAGATGTCAACTAACATATCATTATTAAATTTCTGGCTTTTATGTACTATTTACCTCAACCGCCTTATTTTCTAGTTGTTGCTGGCTTATTCATCGGTATTACCTGTGGTTTAGCCTTTGAAGCAACCCTAAAATCTCAGATTAATCTGATGTTGAAAAAGCCAATGGATCAAATGCTAAAAGGTTCAGGGTTACAGCTACCTTTTTTGGGGATTTGTGTTGGTATTTGTATTTTTTTATCCGCGGGATTAGAGATTTTTCTCTTTGATCGTTGGCTATCTTATGCTATTTCTTTGCCCATGACAATTTTTATTACTGCTTTAGTTTGGATTCAACTGGAAAGCTTATTAAAACAGTTAAAAGAGGGGGGGTCAAAAGCCATTGATTTAGATGCTTTTTATTAAATTAATCAGTAATAAATAGCAAATTCATTTTATGGATTTAGGGGCTTAATTTTATTAAGCCCCTACTTTTTTAACCAGGTGGCCAACCTAAATATCGACCACCTAAAATGTGTAGATGAAGATGATAAACGGTTTGTCCACCATCTTCTCCATTATTAATAACGACACGATAACCGTTAGTTAACCCGACTTCTTTCGCAACTTTTTTTGCAGCCATTAAAAGATGTCCTAAGAGGTTTTGATCATCATCTTTAGCTTCTTCTAGTTTCGGGATAGACTGTTTAGGAATGACTAAAATATGAGTTGGAGCTTGAGGGTTAATATCAGTAAAAGCTAAGCATAAATCATCTTCGTAGACGATATTAGCTGGAATTTCTCGTCGGATAATCTTAGTAAAGATTGTATCAGTCATTTTTGAACTAAACCACTAACAATTTTATTAGTGTAGGATTTTTTCCCTTTAATTACCACCTACTAAAAACCTATTAATATCTAATAATGTCTTATTAGACTAACAGTTTTGGGGCATCGGTGACTCCCCGTGGATTTTACTGTTTGAAAAAACTACTGGTTTTGAA
>JAAUYD010037237.1_pt1 | contig 14736 bp, 13 predicted proteins | sample 7278101 | NCBI WGS metagenome assembly JAAUYD01 (sample SAMN14350128, study PRJNA611818) | marine sediment metagenome | isolation source: surface marine sediment (0.6m) | place: French Polynesia: Moorea | collected 2018-08
CGGGGGCGGGGTGCGGGGCCAGCGCCCACGACCACACCACCCTACCCTCGTCGGAGCCGCCCCGCCCCCGACTCCGCCTCCTCCCAAGCCCGCAGACCACTCCCGCGGCCTGCTAGCGCCGCACCTCGCTCTCGAGGAACTCGAGGACGGCGTCGCAGAAGACGTCGTTGCGGTCGCCCGCCACCATGTGGCCGGCCTCGGAGATGTCCGCGAAGCGCGCGTGGGGAACCTGCTCGAGGAACACCCGCGCACCCTCCTCGCTCAGGATGTCGCTCATCCGCCCGCGCACGAGGAGCGTCGGCAGGGCGAGGCCCGCGGCGGCCTCGTCGATGTCGCCGTGTTGGCGCGGCGGCTCGGCGGGCTCCTTGCCGGCGAGGAAGCGGGGATCCCAGTGCCAGCGCCAGCGGCCGTCGTCGCCGAGCCGCAGGTTCTTGCGCAGCCCCGAGAGGTCCTTGGGTCGTGCGCGATGGGGGTTGTAGGCGGCCACGGCATCGGCGGCCTCTTCCAGGTCGGCAAAGCCGTCGGGTGCCCCGCGCATGAACTCGAAGATGCGCTCGAGCCCGCGCACCTCCATCCGCGTCGCGATGTCCACCATCACGAGAGCCGACGCCAGGACGCCGTCGTGACGGTGGATCGCGAGCAGCGAGGACATCCCGCCGAGCGAGGCGCCCACCAGCACCGGCGGCCGGGACAGGGTCCGGGCCATGGCGATCACGTCGTCGGCGAAGGTCGTGCGGTCGTAGTCCCCGTCGTCCGCCCAGTCGCTGTCGCCGTGTCCCCGCTGGTCGACCGCGATTGCGTACCACCCGCGGCGCGCCAGGGAGATCGCCGTCCCGGCCCAGGCGTGGCGCGTCTGCCCGCCGCCGTGCAGCAGCAGCACGGGAGGGTGCTCGGGGTCGCCCCAGGCATCGCCGCGCAGGGTGAGGCCCGGGGCGACGGCGAAGCTCACGGGCCGATGGGCGGGATCGGAGTCGGGCGGGGGGGCGGGATCGGGACCGGCGGGGCGGGCGGCATCGGACACGGCGCCGGAACGTATCGTTCTCGCGAGCCCACCGCTGCGGCCCCCTGGGGATCGGAGCTCGTCCCGCCCGGGGAGGGGCTCAAGCCGGGTTCTGGGACGGCCGACCGGGTGGGGCCAGGGAGACGTGCGCATGCGAGTAGGAGCCGACGCCGACAGCCGAAGCGCGGGCAGCAGCCAGCCCATCGAGGCCTTCATCGAGGACGCCAAGCTCCTCGACGCGGAGGCCTTCGCCGAGCGCCACGGCCAGGCCTTCCTGCTCCTTTCTGCGGAGCTCCTGAAGCCCCGGGACACGTCTTCCACGGCGCTGCAGCTCATGGCCGAGGAGGGAGAGGAGCGCACCAGCGGACTCTCGACCGTGGTGTTCGCGATCCGCACCGGCGATCACATCGCCACGCTCGGTCGCGCGGCAGAGAACGACGTCGTGATCCCCGATTCGAGCATCTCGCGCAACCACGCGCTGATGAAGCAGCGCGAGGCCGGCGGCTTCATGATCCTCGACGCGGGATCCTCGAACGGATCGATCGTGAACGGCCAGAACGTGCTGGTGCGGGGCCACGGTCCGGCCACGCCGCTCAAGCCCGGCGACAACCTGCGCCTGGGCGCCGTGGACCTGACCTTCCTGGACGCGCCTCGCTTCCGCGAGTACGCGGCCATGATGGAGTAGCTAGGGCGCCCGCAGGTGGGCGAGGAGATCCGCGATCTCCGCGTCCGAGAGCTGCTCGCCCCAGGCCACCATCACCGCGTTCTTTCCGAACGGCTCGCTCCCGTACTGGATCACCGCCGTCAGGTAGTCGTCGCTTATGGCATCCAGGTACGCGGGGCAGTCGAGGCGGGGATAGTCGGCGAAGAACCGCGAGTCGCGCTCCCCGACGCGGGTGCTGTGGCAGCGCGTGCAGTGCTCGGCGAAGAGCGCCCCGCCGCGACCCGCGTCGCCGCCCGTGGGATCGATCCGCGGTCCCAACGAGCTCAGCACCGCGAGCATCTCGGCCGAGGGAACGGCGGCGCAAGGGGCCTCCGCTTCGGGGTCCGCCGGGCCGGCGCACGCCACACCCACGACGAGCGCCAACCCGATCGTGATCCACGTCTTCGTCCAGGATCCCAACTCGTTCCTCCTGCGCGCTTCCGCGCGCTTCTTTCTGCGCGCCTCTTTCTGCGCGCTTCTTTCTGCACGCTTCCTCCTGCGCTTCCTCGCTCGAGAGGCCACGTTACCATCGGCGCGGGCGCGCGCCCGAGCCAGGGAGGATGCCGTGTCGCAAGAGACCCCCGAGTTCACCCGGGAGCTGGGTGTGACCTACCGAGGGCCGGGCGAGGACGGCTACGGCCTCGAGCTCGAGCTGCGACCGGAGCACATGAGCCGGGCCGCGCGGGTCCATGGCGGCGTGCTCTTCACCCTGCTCGACACCGCCCTCGGTCGGGCCGTCCTCGAGCACCTGCCCGCGGGTCGCGGCTGTGCCACGGTCGAGCTCAAGATCAACTACTTCCGGCCGGTACAGCAGGGCCGGCTCCTGGCGCTCGGCCGGATGCGCGAGAAGACGCGAAGGCTCGCCTATGCCGAGGGCGAGATCCTGAACGACGAGGGCAAGGTCGTGGCGCGCGCCAACGGCACCTTCTTCCTCACGGAGACCATGGAGCAGACCGACCGCGAGCGCGTCTAGTCGGACGCCGCCCCCTCGCCGCGGATCTCGGCGGCCATCTCCTCGGGAATCTCCATCGGGAGGAAGTGGGTGCGGTCGGGGTAGTGGCGCTCGCTCCCCTTCTGGAACTCGCCGACCAGACCCACCCAGGTCGGCGACGACGAGAAGTCCATCGAGTCCCGATCGGGAGGCGGACGTCGTGCCCGAAGCACCCGCACCGGGATCTCGAGAGCGCGCGCACTGTCGTGGACGCCGACGTTCGTGCGGCTGGTCATGTAGATGCTCGCCTCGAGCTCGGGCGGACAGGCGAGCTCGAAGCCTGCGCCGTTCTCCACGGGCAGGAGCCCGTGGACGCAGTACGCCTCGAGCGCCTCGGGAGTGAAGACGGCGTAGGGAATGCGGTCGCGGAAGCGATCGATCATCTCCTGCGGCGACGCGAAGTGGCGCTTTCGCTTCGACGTCGGGTGGGGCTCCCCTTCCGGCATCCGGATCGTCCAGCCGCCGCCTCCGTACTCGTCGCGGGCCGCGATCACCGGATCGATCAGCACGAGGCGCTCGAAGCGTCCGGGCACCGCCGCGGCGGCATCCACCATCGCGTGCCCACCCATGGAATGCCCCACCCCGACCACCTCGCGCAGGTCGAGGGCCTGCACCGCCTCGGAGAGATCCCGGCCGAACACGTCCCAGTGCTCGATCGGTGGCTTGCTGCTGCGCCCGTGTCCGCGTTGGTCGACGGCCACCACGTGGAAGCCCGCGAGATGCCGGACGACGGGATCCCAGCAACGCGCATGAAAGCCCGTCGCGTGGGCCAGGAGCAGCGTCGGCCCCTGGCCCCGCCGCGCGCGTCCCCACTCGAAGACGTGGAGGTCGACTCCGTTCGCCCGGACCTTCTGCTCGCTCTCGGGCGCCGTCACCGGGCCGGACGGCTCATGCGCGATGGTCTTCGATGCCCCGCGGAGCCATCTCCGCCAGGAAGTCGTGGGGGAAGCCGAGCTCGATCTGGCTCGCCTGGTCGAGGCGCTGCCGCTGCTCCGCCGAGAGCTCGACCTCGAGACAGCCCAGGTTGTCGTCGAGCTGGGCCCGGGTCCGCGCCCCCACGAGCGGCACGATCACGCCGTGGCCGCCCAGCACCCACTGAAGCGCGACCTGCGCCGGCGTCCGGCCGATCTCGTCGGCGATCTTCACGACCTCGGCGGCGATGCCGAGGTCGCGGTCCTTGATGCGCCCCCGCAGCGCGGCGCGGCCCTCGGTCGACGCGTCGCGGTTGTACTTGCCCGTGAGCACGCCCGAGCCGAGGGTGTCCCAGGGCGTGACCGTCAGATCCATCGCCTTCGCCATGGGCAGGAGGTCGCGCTCCACCGTGCGGTCCAGCAGGCTGTAGCGGATCTGCAGGCCCACGAAGCGTGACCATCCCCGCAGCTCCGCGAGCGTGTTGGCGCGAGCCACCTCCCAGGCCGGGGTGTCCGAGACGCCCACGTAGAGCACCTTGCCCTGCTGGACCAGGTCGTCGAGTCCGCGCATCACCTCCTCGATGGGGGTCAGGAAGTCTCGCGCATGGACCCAGTACAGGTCGATGTAGTCGGTCTGGAGCCGCTTCAGGCTGGCGTGGACCGAGTCCATCATGTTCTTGCGGTTGTTGCCGATGGCGTTCACGTCGCGGCGTCGCGTCGCGCCGGTGTACTTGGTGGCGAGGACGATGCGCTCGCGATCCTCTCCCATGAAGTCGCCGAGGAAGCTCTCGCTGCGTCCCTGGCTGTAGATGTTCGCGGTGTCGATGAAGTTGCCGCCGGCCTCGCGGAACCCCTCGTAGACCTTGCGGCTCTCCGCCTCGTCGACTCCCCAGTCATTGGCCCCGAAGGTCATCGCACCGAGCGCGAGCTCCGACACCCGGAGTCCGCTGCTTCCCATCAGTCGATACTTCATGCCGCCTCCTGCTCCGCGCGCCTCGTGTTTCGCGGTCACCGACGGTAGCATCACCCGGGCACGGGGCGTGGGCCGGCCTCAGTGGTCCTCGAGCCGCACGGGGAAGCGCTCGTAATAGAAGGCGAAGCGTTCGCGCAGGGCCGCCACGTCCACGCCGAAGTCCCCGGCGAGGTCGTATGCGAGCCGGCCGTGCTTGCCGCGAGGGTGGCTCGCCATGTAGGCCTCGAGCTGCGCGCGGGCTGCGTCGGTCATGGGCAGGCCGGCGAGATCGTAGATGCGCTCCACCATCGCCACGTCGTCCGCCATGAACTCGTGGAAGAGCACGTCGAGGCTGCGATCCGCCGGGAGTGCGTCGCGGTCGCGCACGCACCGCCGCAGCAGCGTCTCGATGCGATCGCTCCAGTACCCGGCGATCCGCTCGAGCCGCACCTCCTTGCAGCGGATGCGGCTGGCGTAGGCCTCCATGGTGAGCGTCGAGGCGATCACCGAGACGGGATCCCGCGCGGTCACCGCGAAGGTCGCGTCCGGGAAGGTCTGCTTCAGGGGCAGGATCTGCTCCAGGTGCTGGGGCGACTTCAGGACCCAGCGGTCCCGGCCATGGTGCCACTGCAGCACCTTCAGGACCTTTTTGAGGTAGGCGTAGCCAACCCCTTGATCCCACGACAGATATGCGTCCCGCAGCCGCGGCACGTAGGCCACCCATTCGAGCACGTAGGAGGAGAAGTCGAGCGCCTGGAGCTCGATCTCCTCGTGCACGTGGTCCGGCGCCATGGGATGCATGGCCCGCAGCAGCGGGAGCATGGCGTCCATGCGCTCCCACTCGCGCTGGCAGCGCTGGAAGCGTGGGTCGACGCCGTCGTGCCCGGGCCCATCCCCGGGGATCGGGACCGGCTCGCGGCTCTCCCAGTAGGGCATCGAGCGCAGCCTCCGGTCCGCGGAGATCAGGTTGACGAGGTGGGTCGTCCCCGACCGCGGCAGCCCGATCACGATGATCGGCTCGCGGATCTCCTCGTCGAGGATCTCCGGGTGCCGCTTGATCACGTCCTCGACGCGCAACCGGGCGACGAGGTAGCGGACGATGTCGTTGCGCACGCCGATGCGACCCACGGGCGATGCGTTGTCGTCCTCCCGGATCGCCTCGAGCCAGACCCGAAGCCGCGAACGGAAGCCCTCGTCGCCGAAGTCGGAGAGGCCGGTGCGGGCCACGGCCTCCTGCAGGAGTGCCTCCTCCTCCTCGAAGTCCGGACAGGCCTCCGCCGTCGCATCCAGGATCCGGCGCTGGAGATCCGTGAGGACGGGCTTCGCGAGATCGGGGATGCGGATCGGGTCGGCCGCCGCACTCCCGGGCGACGCTTCGGCGCGACGCGCCGAGAGACCCTCGAGCTGGTGGCGCAGCCAGGAGGAGAGCCAGAAGTTGTCCGACTCCGTCTCGAGCTTGCGATGCGCCTCGATCGCCACGTCCAGCGAGGGGGTGTGTCCGGGATCGGCGTGCAGCGCAGTCTCCCCCCGATGCAGGGCCTCGACGGCCGCTCCGGCGTCGAGCTTCTCGCGGGCGCGCACGGCCAGGGCCTGCGCCCCTCCCGCGAGCTCGGCGAGATCGCCGTGCACCGCTTCCGGGGGCGTCGCGTACAGCTCCGTCGTCGAGCGCTGGTGGAACCAGCCGAGATAGGTCTCCCAGATGGCGCGCACGTCCCAGCGCACCATGCCGTAGCCCTCTCCCACCTCGAGCTCGTCCGGCAGGCGGATCTCGCGCATGGCCGTGTACACGTCCTTGCCGGCGTTCATGTACTCGACGGTTCGATCGTGGACGTGGAGCACGGCGCCGCGCAGGCGCAGGAGCTCCTCGCGGATCGAGGCGGCGCCCTCGATCGGCTGGTGGTGGCCGTAGAGCACCAGCTCGGGCTCGAGAGCGAGGACGCGGTCGATGGTGTCGACCACCTGCAGGGCGTCCCGATAGCGGTCGCCCCGGATCGTGACGAGGTTCGGGATGTGTCCCCACAGCGCGCCGAACACGTTCCCCGCGAAGAGGATCCGATGCTGGGGCAGCCAGACCACCATCGACTCGGTGGTCTCGCCCCCCGGTGTCGCCACCAGCTCGAAGCGCCGCCCACCGAGCTCGAAGGCATCGAAGGCGTCGAAGGTCCGCGTGGGACGGGGCATCGACTGGACGGGGGGAGGGCCCGGCGGCCGGTCCGCCGAGCGACCGGAGGCGGCACGGATCGCGCCCGCGAAGGCGAAGAAGCTGCGGCCCGAGCGCGCCCGGCGGACCCGCGCGTCCTCCTCCTGGTACGCCCAGTTTCCTTCGCGAGCGACGACCTCGGTCCCCTCCTCCCGGAAGAGGTCGACTCCGCCCACGTGATCCACGTGCGCCTGGGTCAGCAGGATGTAGCGGGTCGGGCTCGCGTCGACGGCGTCGAAGTTGCGCTTGTGCACGGGCGCCTCGAAGCCCATGCCGGTGTTGATCACGACCCGACCCTCGGGCGTGGAGACGAGGAAGCTGTTGGACAGCCCGTGGGACGCATGGATGAACTCGTTGATGCGCTGCGCCTCGGGCATCGACGCCGGCGCGAGGTCGAAGCCCCCGGGCCGCGAGCGGTAGAGCGGTTCCTGCATCCGAGGGGCCATGGTCCCCCAAGGCGCCGGGAGCTGCCAAGCCGTTGCCCGGCATTCGCCAGACGCCCACGCGGCCGTTCCGGGCGCCGCCGGCTCAGCGAGTGAGCCAGCGGCGCGCGCGCGCGAGGTCCTGCTGGGTTCCGACGTCGATCCAGTGGCCCTCGGACGCGACACCTACGACGCGGCGCCGGGGCACCCACCACTCGAGCAGCGAGCCCATGCTGTCGGGCGAGCCCCCCTCGGCGAGGTAGCGCGGGACCTCCTCCAGCGCGTGGGCCGGGATCCCGTAGAGCGCCGTCGCGGCGAGGGTTCCGGTGGGAGCGGGATCCTTCTCCCGCAGCTGCGTGATGCTTCCGTCCGCCGCCCACTCGACGCTCGCGAGTCGGCTCACCGCCTCGGCGCTGCCGACGTCGTGGAGGATCACGCAGACCTCGCGCTGGGCCGTTCGCGCGAGCTCCGAGAGGCTGCCGTCGAACACGTTGTCCGCCGCCAGCACGAGGAGCGGGCCGGCGGGCGCGTGCGCCTCGATATAGGCCGCGATGTCGCCGATGGCCCCGAGCCGCGCCTCGACCCGTGCGGCCCCGTTGCCGTGGACGCGAAGCGGGAGCGGGCTCGTCTGCGCCTCCGCCCACGCCTCGAGCCGGGGACGGAAGCGCTCGTTGGTCCAGACGTCGACGGCATCGACGTCCACGTCGACATCCGGAAGCGCGTGGACGCGCTCGAGCAGCACGTCGATGGGTCGGACGTCGCCGGACAGTCCGAGCAGTGCCTTCGGGAGATCGCCGCCGCTCGGGCCCAGGCGGGTCCCGAAGCCCGCGGCCAGCAGGAGGACGCGGGTGGACACCGCCGCTCAGCTCCCGGCGCCGCCGCGGAGCCGGACGAGGTCCGCGCGCAGGGCCTCGAGGGTCGACTCGCGGAGGTGGCCGAGCGTCTCGTGATAGGCGTCGGTGTCGATCTCCGCGAGGGCCGCGGCCTCGGCGAGGGCGGCGTCGAGGAGGTCCGCGGGATCCGCCACGACGTCGAGGAAGCCGATGCGCGCGGCTTCAACGGGAGATACGAGACGGCCCAGCGTCGTGAGCCCGGGGAGTGCGGTGGGAAGCAGCCGATCGCGAGCGAGCAGGACGGGGAGCCGCGGGAGCGGCATGCCGCGTGCCACCTCGCTGAAGCCGATCCGGAAGGGGCCCTCGGCTCCGAGGCGGCGATCGGAGACGAGCAGGAGCATCGCCCCGGCCGCGACGGCGTGGCCCGTGCTGGCAGCGACCACGCGCAGCGGGCTCTCGTACAACGCAAGGAGCAGCTCGCCCATGGCGAGGAGCAGCTCGCGTGCCGCCGAGCCCCCGCTGCCGAGCACGGCGAGATCGAGCCCGGCCGAGAAGCTCCCGGAGCGTCCGGTGAGCAGCAGGCACCTCGTCTCGGGATCCGCCTCGGCGCTCCGGACCTCGCGTAGCAGGCTGCCCAGCATCTCGGCGCCCAGCACGTTCAGCTTCCCGTCGTCGAGCGTCAGGACGCGGACGGCGCCGTGGCGCTCCATCCGCACGGGCCCATCACCGGTCGACATGGGTCCTCCTCGGACGTGGCGCTAGACGTCGGCCAGGGAGTCGAGCCGCTCCATGGTGTCGGCGTACTCCTGGGCGAACTCCTCCATCACCGTCCGCACCGACTTCACGTGGTTCATCGAGCCCACGATCTGGCCCACGAAGTAGTTGGCGAGCTGCTCGGAGCCCGGGTGGTTGTGGGCCGTGCGGTTGATGCGGGCCTGCGCCTCGCGGACGAGGCGCGGCTGGAGCGGCATCGGCAGGGGATCGGGATTTCCGGGGTCCTCCCAGGCGTCGGTCCAGGCGCTGCGCAGCTGTCGCGCCGGCTTGCCCGTGAGCGAGCGGCTGCGCACGGTATCGCTCGAGGTCGCCTTCAGGAACTTCTGCTTCACCACGGGATGGGTCTCGGCCTCCTCGGTGGCGAGCCAGACCGATCCGGTCCAGACGCCCTGGGCGCCGAGCGCCAGCGAGGCCGTGATCTGACGGCCGTTGCCGATGCCTCCGGCCGCCAGCACCGGGACGGGGCTCACGGCGTCCACGACCTCGGGAACGAGCACCATGGTGGAGACCGTCCCGGTGTGGCCGCCGGCCTCGTAGCCCTGGGCCACCACGATGTCGACGCCGGCCTCGACATGTCGGCGCGCGTGCTCGACGGTGCCCGCCAGCGCGGCGACCTTGACGCCCTTCTCGCGACCCATCTCGATCATCCACGGCGGCGGCGGGCCCAACGCCGAGGCGATCAGCTTGATCGGGTGCTCGAACACCAGCTCGATCACGTCGCGCTGCTTCTCGAAGCCGACGGCGAACTCCGGGGCGAGGGAGGTGTCGGGCGGAAGGCTTGGTACCCCGTGCTCCTCGAGCAGGTGATCCAGGAACTCGACGTGCCCCTTCGGGATCCGCTCGTCGAGCTGCGCGGCGTCGAAGCCCCCGCGGTCGCTCCCGGCGAACTTGGCGGGCAGCAGCAGGTCGACGCCGTAGGGCTTGTCCCCGATCTCGTTCTCGATCCACTCGAGCTCGGCGGAGAGGCCCTTGGCCGAGTGCCCCGCCACGCCGAGCACGCCGAGCCCGCCGGCCTTCGAGACGGCGGCCGCGACGTCGCGGCAGTGGGTGAAGGCGAAGATCGGGAACTCGAGACCGAGCTCCTCGGCGAGGGGAGTCTGCATGATGGCTCCTTGGTGGGCGCCGGGGCATGGGCCTCGGGCTAGGCCGCGGGCCCCCGGGTCCCGGGAGGCGGCGGGTCCACGGCTCCGCCGGCGAAGCACTGGGCGATGGACATCCAGCGGGTCGCGACCGGGCCGGTCACCTCGAGGGCGGTGTCGGCGACGTTGCGCCCCTGGGTCACGACCTGGCAGAAGTCGAGGGCATCGCCCCGCACGCACTCCGCCTCGTCGGGCTCGCCCCACTCCCAGATCTCGCCCGAGGGAGCCACGAGCCGCACGTAGGGCATCGGGCCCGGCACCTCGAGCCCGCGATTCACGAAGGTCCAGCCGAAGGTCTTCACGCCGATCGTCGCCACGTTCTTGATGCGATCGGTATGGGAGCGCTGTGCGCCCACGAGGTCGTAGATCTCCTGGGCGTGGGCCCAGGTCTCCATGTAGCGGGCGGTGGTGAACATGGGCACGCCCATGTCCGGACCGAACCAGGGGAGGCGCTGCTTCGGCTCGGCGCTGCCGAGCGCATCGGCCAGGGCCCGAGCGGTCTGGTGCCAGGCCTCGAGGAGCGCCTTGGCATCGAGACCCTCGAAGCGCTCGCGCGCGATCTCCTTGTTGGTGCGGCCCTTTGCGACGGCCTGGATCAGCGCGTTCCGCTCGGGCGCGAACGCCTCCTCGCCCTCGAGGGAGACGCGACTCACCAGGTCGAAGTAGTGGAGGTGCGCCACCACGTCCCAGGGCGTCCACTCCATGAAGCCCGTCTCGCGGTCCCAGTCCTCGGGCGCGAGCGTGGTGAGGAACGCGTGGAGCTCGTCCACCTCGTCCTTGAAGTCGCGGCTCACCTGCAGCACGGCACGTCTCCTGCGTGGCTCGGGTTCACTCGCCCTCCCCGGCCCACGGCGGCTTCTCCCGCTTCAGGAAGGCCTTCATGCCGGCGGCGGCTTCCTCGCCCCGGAACAGGCGTTGGGAGAGATCGGCCGTCCAGGCGAAGGCCTCCTTCTGCTCCATGGCAGGCACCTGGTAGACCAGGCTCTTGGCGAAGCCGAGCGCCTGGGGCCCGCCCAGACGGAGGTCGGCCAGCACCTCGCCCACCGCGGCGTCGAGCTCTGCACCCGGCACGGCCCGACTGATCAGGCCGAGCTCGGCGGCGCGCGTGGCCGGGAAACGGTTGCCGCGGAGGAACACCTCGAGGGCCTCGCCCCGGCGCATCTTCGGCAGGCACACGACGGAGATGATCGCGGGCGCGACACCGAGCCGGACCTCGGTGAAGCCGAACTTCACGTCCTCGCGCGCGATCGAGATGTCGAGGACCGCGGCCAGACCGTTGCCGCCCCCGACCACGTGCCCATCGATGCGCCCGATCGTCGGGGTCGAGGACTGTTGGAACATCGCGAGCAGCTCGTCGAAGCCGACCGCGGGACGAACGCCCTGCGCGGCTCCGGACTGCTCCTTCAGGTTCGCCCCGGCGCAGAAGGTCGAGCCCTCGTTGGTGACGACCAGGGCGCGGATCGTCGGATCGGAGTCGGCCCGCGTGAGGGCCTCGTGGAGCCCGTTGACGACCACGGCGCCGAGCGCGTTGCGGTTCTCGACGTCGGCCAGGGTGGCCGTGAGCACGCCGTCCGCGACCTCGATCCTCACTTCGCCCATGGGCATGGCCCCTCCACCCCTTCATCCCTTGCTCCACCCATTCGCGGTGGGAAATATCGATTGCTTCGAATTACCGTATCTGTTACCTGTAGTCAACCGCGCCTCCGCGGACCGCAACGTCACGACATCCGGGAACGCCATGCAACCTGCCCTGCTCGCTCCTCCCCTCCGCTCGAGCCTCGACGCGCGCTCGCCCGAGTTCGCCGAGAACCGGGACGCCATGCTGAAGAAGCTCGAGGAGATCGGCGCCCTGCTCGACGAGGCCGAGCTCGGCGGCGGCGCGTACCACCACGAGCGTCTCGCCAAGCGCGGCAAGCTCCCGGTCCGCGAGCGCATCGCCCTGGCCCTCGACCCGGACAGCCCCTTCCTCGAGATCAGCCCGCTCGCCGCCTACAACTCGTCCTACACCATCGGGGGCGGCGCCGTCATCGGCATCGGCATCATCGCGGGGGTCGAGTGCGTGATCTTCGCCAACGACCCGACGGTGCTCGGCGGCGCGCTCACGCCCTACGTCGGCAAGAAGTGGATGCGCGCCCTCGAGATCGCCCGGGACAACCGCATCCCCTACGTGAGCTTCGTCGAGTCGGCGGGCGCCGACCTGCGCCGCAGCGGTGGCGGGGGCAGCAAGAAGGACGGCGACGAGCCCACGGCCGGTGGCGCCCGGATCGACCACTTCGCCGAGACCGGGCGCTTCTTCTACGAGATGATCGAGCTCTCGAAGCTCGAGATCCCGACGGTCTGCGTGGCCTTCGGCTCCTCCACCGCCGGCGGCGCCTACCAGCCGGGCATGTCCGACTACAACGTCGTGATCAAGCAGCAGTCGAAGATCTTCCTGGCCGGCCCGCCGCTGGTGAAGATGGCCACGGGCGAGGACTCCGACGACGAGACCCTGGGCGGCGCACAGATGCACGCCGAGGTCTCGGGCCTCGGCGAGTACCTCGCCGAGGACGAGGCGGACTCCCTGCGGCTGTGCCGCGAGATCGTCTCGCACCTGAACTGGCGCAAGCCCGGCCCGGAGGCCTCGCTTCGCGCCGACCCGCCCGTCCTCGATCCCGAGGAGCTGCTCGGCATCATCGATCCCGAGCTCCGCCGCCCGGCCGAGATCCGCGACGTGATCGGACGCATCGTCGACGGCTCGCGCTTCGAGGAGTTCAAGCCGCGTTACGGGCCGACCATGGTCTGCGGCTTCGCCTCGATCCACGGCTACCCGGTGGGGATCCTCGGCAACAACGGCGTGATCTACCCCGACTCGGCGGAGAAGGCGGCCCACTTCATCCAGCTCTGCAACCAGATCGACACGCCGCTGCTCTTCCTCCAGAACCTGACGGGCTTCATCGTCGGCAAGGACTTCGAGCAGGCGGGCATGATCAAGAAGGGCTCGCAGCTCATCAACGCGGTGACCAACTCCGAGGTCCCTCATCTCACCGTGATCGTGGGCGCATCGTACGGGGCCGGCACCTACGCCATGTCGGGACGCGCGTTCAACAATCGCTTCACCTTCATCTGGCCGAGCGCGAAGATCGCCGTCATGGGCGGCAAGCAGATCGCGGGCGTGATGTCCATCGTGCGCCGCGGCCAGGCCGCCCGGAAGGGCGAGCCCTTCGACGAGGAGGCCGACGCCAGGATCCGCGCCGCCGTCGAGGAGGCCCAGGAGCGCGGATCGGTCGCCCTCGAAGCGAGTGGCGCCATCAGCGACGACGGCATCATCGACCCGCGCGACACGCGCACCGTGCTCGGCATGTGCCTCTCGGTGGTTCGCAACAAGCCCGTCGAGGGAACCGACGGCTACGGAGTCTTCCGACTGTGAGCTTCGATACCCTGCTCGTCGCCAACCGGGGCGAGATCGCGCGGCGGATCATCCGGAGCGCCCATGCCATGGGCATCCGCTGCGTCGCGGTGTACGTGGACGCCGACGTCGATGCGCCCTTCGTCCGCGACGCCGACGAGGCGGTCCGACTCGACTCGGGATACCTCGACGGCGACGCCGTCCTCGAAGCCGCGCGAGCCACGGGGGCCGGCGCGATCCATCCGGGCTACGGCTTCCTCTCGGAGAACGCGGGCTTCGCCCGTGCAGTGACGGCCGCGGGGATCGCCTGGGTCGGCCCGTCGCCCGAGGCCATCGAGCAGATGGGCGACAAGATCGCGGCGAAGGCCCTGGCCGAGAAGGCCCAGGTCCCGACTCTTCCGGGCTCCGAGGATCCCGGCGCGGCAGACGCCGTCGGGTACCCGCTGCTGGTGAAAGCCGCCGCCGGGGGCGGCGGCAAGGGCATGCGCATCGTCTCGGAGCCCGGACAGCTCGAGGAGTCGCTGGCCGCAGCCCGGCGCGAGGCCCTCGGCGGCTTCGGCGACGACCGGGTCTTCCTCGAGCGCTACGTCTCGCGCGCGCGGCACATCGAGATCCAGATCCTCGGGGACGGCCACGGCGACGTCGTGCACCTGGGCGAGCGCGAGTGCTCGATCCAGCGCCGCCACCAGAAGATCCTGGAGGAGTCGCCCTCGCCCCGCGTCGACGCTGCCCTTCGAGACGCCATGGGCGAGGCCGCCCTGCGTCTGGCGCGAGAGCTCGGCTACCAGTCGGCGGGGACCGTGGAGTTCCTGCTCGACGACGATTCGGGCGAGTTCTTCTTCCTCGAGGTCAACACGCGCCTGCAGGTCGAGCACCCGGTGACCGAGATGGTGACCGGCATCGACCTCGTGCGGGAGCAGCTGCGCATCGCCGCGGGCGAGCCGCTGGGCTACGGCCAGTCGGACATCCGCTTCGAAGGATCGGCCATCGAGGCCCGGCTCTACGCGGAGGATCCGTCCAACGACTTCCTCCCCGCGATCGGCACCCTCGTCGCGTTCGCGCCGGCGATCGACCCGCCGGTGCGCTGGGACTCCGGCGTGGTCGAGGGCTCGGTGATCGGCACCGACTTCGACCCCATGCTCGCCAAGGTGATCGCCCACGCCCCGACCCGCAGCGAGGCCGCGGGGCGCCTGGCCCTGGCGCTCTCGCGAACCCACCTCGGCGGCGTCGTCACCAACCGCGACTTCCTCGTGCACACCCTGCGTACGCCGGAGTTCCTGGCCGGCGACACCACCACCGACTTCATCGAGCGCGTCGGCCCCGCCCGCCGGCTCGAAGGCCGCCAGCCGCCCCGTGGCCGGCAGGAAGTCCGAGGCCGGGTCCTCGGCGTAGAGCCGGGCCTCGACGGCCGCGCCCTCGAAGCGGA
>JAAUYD010262649.1_pt1 | contig 14720 bp, 11 predicted proteins | sample 7278101 | NCBI WGS metagenome assembly JAAUYD01 (sample SAMN14350128, study PRJNA611818) | marine sediment metagenome | isolation source: surface marine sediment (0.6m) | place: French Polynesia: Moorea | collected 2018-08
CAGGTGCTCGCCTTGGACTGCCTGGATCTGGCAGTTGCCGACGGCGATTTCATCACCATTATCGGCTCTAACGGCGCCGGAAAATCCACACTGCTCAACTGCCTGGCCGGCACCCATGAGCCGGATGACGGCCGGTTGCTGCTCAATGGGCAGGATATTGCCCATTGGCCCGAGCACCGGCGGGCAAAATTCATCAGCCGTGTTTTTCAGGATCCCTTGATGGGAACGTGTGCCACATTGACCATCGAACAGAATATGGCTTTGGCCTATCGTCGAGGATCCCGACGCGGACTTTCAATCGGCGTAAAAAAAGCGGATCGTAGGGATTTTCGAGTGGCATTGAAGCGATTGGGCCTGGGATTGGAAAACCGGTTGGGGGATCGTGTGGGATTGCTCTCAGGAGGACAGCGCCAAGCATTGACCATGCTCATGGCCACTATGGTGCAGCCCCAAGTGCTGCTCCTGGATGAGCATACCGCGGCCCTGGATCCCAAAACGGCCCGACAGATTCTTCTGCTAACTCAGGGGATTATCGAGGAACAGAAACTCACCACATTGATGGTGACCCACAACATGCAACATGCCCTTGATATGGGCAATCGATTGATCATGTTGCATCGCGGAAAGGTCATTCTGGACATTCAGGGCTCTGAGAAAGATGCTCTCAGTCAGGAAGATCTGGTGGCACGTTTTTATGATTCTCAGCACGAGGCCGTACTTTCCGACCGCATGCTGTTGGGATAATTTACGGCCATAAGAATCCATTCCCGTTGATCGGGCGGGTATGCATCTCCCGGCAATCGCCTGGCGTTAGAGCCATAACTGACCGGAATTAATAAAGAAAGGCCATTAGCTGTTCCGAATCCGGCGAATTCTCTGAATTGCAGAACAAATCCTTGAATTTGTTCCCCATAAGATAGGCTTCCATCTCCCTGAACATGCGACGATCATCGGCACCATAACCCTTCAGGTCGATGGGGCCTCTGATCAGATCTTGGAAATAGTGTGTTATCTCATGTGCCAGAACGGATTGCTTCAAGCATGGGGATAGATACTCTCCCACATAAATGGTCTGGGTCGGCGGATGGAAGAAACCCACTACCCGATCCAGGTAACTGGCCATTATCGTGCGCGCCTGCTCTTCACCGTGGTTAACCTGCCATTCTTCAAATGACCTACGGCTAAAGTCTTGAAACACACTTTGCAATTGCTGTTTCCCTACAAATTGGACCTCAGGCATGTCGTAAGCGTATTCAATGTGCATTTGACGGGAAACCCAGACGAAAATCTGCTCAGGTGTTGCGGCAAAACAAATAGCGGTCCAGAAGGTCAAAGAGAGCAACAAGAGGGTAAACACGCGAAAGGCCTTTTGGAAGTTACGTTTCATAGGCCTCACCCCCCCAAGTGGTGATGTATATCTAGTATCGGCTGTCTGCTCCGAGTCCTTAAGTTAAGATCAAATTTTTAAATTACGATCATATGTTCATAATTAAGGTCGTCTAAAGGAGTCTCATCTTACAGCGGGCCGTAAAAAGCGGCTCCCATCAATTTGTCGTCGATTTCCTGCAATCGAGGTGGCTGAGCTATTATTTTAATTGATATCACTTGGATATTTAGTGTGGATTGACAATGTGGGGACGATTCTTAAGTTCGAATTACGTTTGTTTTACCTTCATCTGGTATGCAAACAAATTCTTACCGGGCAATTTTAATCTATTCAAGATGCTTGGCTGTATTAGGATCGGCTTGACTCGGTGCGGTCCTGGCGAGGCATCAGGGAGCTGTGACCCAACAAAAGATGCCGGCATATTATCCTCTCTCATTCTATCATTGACCGTAATTTCACTGGTTCGTGTGGTCATGCGTCCATCCTGGGTGGAAAAGATCTCCGCATTCGCGATCGTCTCACTTTGCGGTCCATTGCCCCTCTCCCAACCCAACAAGTACTGAATCCAGCGGAGGTTTAGATCCATGAAAATGTCGATTCGGATATTCATCGCCACAGTTGGTGTGCTCTTGGTCCTGGTAGGGCTGGGTGCAATAAAAGGACTCCAAATTAGTCGTATGATCGCACATGGGAAGGCATTCATACCACCGGCGCAGACAGTCACGGCAGCGGAGGTAGAATCCACAGAGTGGGAGCAGACCCTTACGGCTGTTGGATCTCTCGAAGCGGTTCAAGGGGTGATGGTAACTGCAGAGTTGCCGGGCAAAGTGTCGCATATTGCCTTTGATGCCGGAGCCTGGGTTGCCAAAGGCAAACTGTTGGTGCAGCAGGATGTCTCGGAAGAGAAAGCGCGGTTGCGGGCTGCCAGAAGTCGGGTCACCCTTGCCCGGAAAAACTTGGAGCGCGCCCGTACGCTCCACCTCGAAAAGGTTATCCCCGACTCCGATTTGGACGATCGCCAGGCAGCCTATGAGCAGGCTGCGGCTGATGCGGACAATATCCGCGCTATCATTGAAAAAAAGACCATTCGGGCGCCATTTACCGGGCGGCTCGGAATTCGACAGATTAATCTGGGTGAAGTCTTGGAGTCCGGCCAGGACATCGTTTCATTGCAGTCAATGGATCCCATCTATGCCAATTTTCAACTGCCCCAGCAGGAGTTGGCCAAGGTAAAACCCGGTATGCCGGTGCGGGTGCGTGTGGACGGTGCTGTCGACGTGGACTTGGAGGGGATCATCTCGGCCGTTAATCCAGAGGTGGATGGTGCTACGCGCAATATTGTGGTGCAAGCCACCCTGGCCAACGCCGACGAACGCCTGCGACCAGGCATGTATGCAACCATTGCAGTTGTGATGCCGGCCAAGCAGTCGGTTTTGACCATTCCAGCTACTGCGGTGTTGTTCGCTCCCTATAGCGATTCTGTCTTCGTTGTTGAGCCCAAGCCCCAAGATACCAACGAAAATCAGTTGGTGCTGCGCCAACAATTTGTGCAGTTGGGCCGGCGGCAAGGGGATTTTATCGCAGTTCAGAATGGCTTGGAGGCCGGCCAGACTGTGGTCAGTACAGGGGTTTTTAAGCTGCGCAACGGTATGCCGGTGGTGGTGGACAACGCTCTTGCCCCAACCTTTGAGTTGACGCCTCGGCCGAACAACACTTAACCCAGAAGGTGGGCCATGAACATCACTGATATCTTCATTCGTCGACCGGTACTGGCCATTGTGGTAAGCTTGGTGATCACCATTGCCGGAGTGCAGGCGCTGCTCAATCTTAATGTGCGGCAGTATCCGCGCAGCGAGAATGCCTCGGTCACCGTTGCCACGGTATATGTGGGAGCCAGTGCGGAGTTGGTGCGCGGTTTTATCACCACCCCGTTGGAGAGGGCCATCGCCGCCGCAGATGGTATTGATTACATTGAATCTCAAAGCCAGCAGGGGCTTTCCACCATCACTGCCAGGCTGGAATTGAATACGGATGCCATCAAGGCACTGTCCGAGATCAGCTCAAAGGTAGACCAGGTGCGGGGTGACCTCCCACCCGAGGCGGAAGTTCCCACCATTAATGTAGAGTCCGCCGACAGCGAGTTCGCTTCAGCCTATCTTAGTTTTACATCCGATATCCTGCGCCAGAATCAGATCACCGATTATCTGGTGCGCGTGGTGCAGCCTCGCTTGTCCGCCATCGCAGGCGTTCAGCGGGCCGATATTCTCGGTGCGCGGACTTTTGCCATGCGAATTTGGCTCAAACCGGACCGGATGGCCGCCTTCAACATCAGCCCAGTCCAGGTGCGCCAAGCCCTGGCGGCCAACAATTTTATTGCCGCCGTGGGACAGACCAAGGGCGCCCTGGTGCAGGTGAACTTGACGGCCAACACCGACCTAACTTCGGTTGAAGAGTTCAGGCGCTTGGTGGTGCGAGAAAGCGGCGGCGCCTTGATACGTCTCGAAGATATCGCCGACGTGGTATTGGGTTCCGAAGACTATGAGACCGAAGTCCGTTTTTCAGGTCAAACTGCTGTATTTATGGGGATCTGGCCGCTGCCCAATGCCAATTCCCTGGATGTGATCAAGGCGGTGCGCAAAGAGATGGCCGCCATTGAAGCGGAACTGCCCAGTGGGCTGGTTGGACAGGTGGCCTATGATGCCACCGAGTATATCGACAATGCCATCAAAGAGGTGACTCAGACCCTGCTCATTACGTTAGGGATTGTGGCCTTGATCATTTTTCTCTTTTTGGGATCTATGCGGTCGGCTCTTGTCCCCATGGTGGCCATCCCCTTGGCGCTGATCGGTGGCCTCTTCCTGATGCAAGTTTTCGGCTTCAGCATCAACCTTTTGACCCTGCTGGCCATTGTGCTTGCGGTGGGATTGGTGGTGGATGACGCTATCGTCATGGTCGAAAACGTCGAACGTCACCTGCGTTTGGGCAAAGCACCGTTCGCTGCCGCCATCGAGGGTGCCCGGGAACTGGTGGGGCCCATCATCGCCACAACCATTGTGCTGGCCGCTGTCTACGCGCCCATTGGTTTTCAGGGTGGGTTAACCGGTTCACTGTTTCGGGAGTTCGCCTTTACCCTCACTGGGTCAGTGATTATTTCCACTGTCGTGGCCTTGACCCTCTCCCCCATGATGTCTTCCAAACTGCTCAAACCTGGAATGGTTGAGCAGGGATTGGCGGGGCGCATATCGCGGGCATTTGACCGTATGAGAGGCGTCTACGCCCGTCTGCTGGACTTGACCCTCAGATCGCGCCCGGCCGTCTATGTGGTTTGGGTGATGTTGGCCGCCGCCACCATCCCGTTGTTCACGATGTCGGCCAAGGAGTTGGCACCGGTTGAAGATCAAGGGGTGATTTTCGGCATCGTTGATGCAGCGGCCAACGCCACCCTCGATCAGACCAGCCGGGATGCAGCCGCCGCCAACAAAGTGTTCATGTCCGTACCTGAAACCGAGTTCACCTTCCAGATTACATCTCCGGCATCGGGATTTGGCGGCATGGTGGTCTCTCCTTGGGAAAATCGGAATAGGTCGATTTTCGATATTTTACCAACGGTGCAGCAGGGGCTTCAGCAGATACCGGGAATCCAGATGTTCGCAGTGACACCGCCGGCTTTACCCGGAGGGGGGCAATTTCCGGTGGAGTTCATCCTGGCAGCCACCGAGGAGCCGGACCGCATCCTGAGCTTTGCCCAACAACTGCAGCTCAAGGCCATCCAGAGCGGCATGTTTGCCTTTCCGCCGATTATCGATGTCAAAATCGATCAGCCGGAAGCTGAGATCGTCCTGAATCGCGATAAAGTCGCAGATCTGGGCTTGAACCTGGAGCAGGTGGGGCGAGACCTGGCTTCCCTGGTGGGTGGTGACTTTGTCAACCGGTTCAACATCGCCGGCCGCAGTTACAAGGTTATTCCTCTGGTGCAGCGGGTGGATCGGCTCACGGCCGATCAATTGAATCGCGTTTACGTCACCGGTCCATCAGGCCAGTTGGTACCCCTGGGCACTATTGCCCGGGTTGAAAACCGAACGGTGCCCAGATCCATCAACCGTTTTCAGCAATTTAACGCCGTCAAACTCAGCGGCGTGCCGGTGCGTCCGTTGAACGAGGTCCTGGCCTTTTTGGAAGACGAAGTGGCCAAAATACTGCCCCAGGGGTATGTCATCGATTACACCGGAGAGTCGCGCCAGCTGCGCACCGAAGGCAACAAATTTCTTCCGGCCTTTGCCCTGGCGCTGATATTGATATTTTTAACTCTGGCTGCACAATACAATAGTTTTCGCGATCCTTTTGTGATTTTGGCCGGATCGGTCCCCATGGCCATGTTCGGCGCCCTGATCTTTACCTTTCTGCGTATACCCGATCCCAACGTGGCATTTTGGACCGATGGGTGGACCACGACCCTGAACATATACTCCCAGGTAGGTTTGGTGACCCTCGTTGGGGTAGTGTCCAAAAACGGGATTTTGATTGTGGAGTTTGCCAATAAATTACAACTGCGGGGCATGACCAAACAGGAAGCCATACGAGAAGCTACTTTGACGCGCCTGCGTCCCGTGCTCATGACCAGCAGTGCGACCATTGCCGGATACTTTCCCCTGGTCCTGGTCAGCGGCGCAGGTGCTGCTGCCCGCAATTCTATCGGTCTCGTATTGGTTGGAGGGATGACCATTGGAACGGCCTTCACGCTGTTGGTGATTCCGTCTGTCTACATGTTGATCGCCCGTCAGCACCATCGGCAGTCATCGGAAAGACCGACTCACATCACGTCACAGAATGCATGCCCGGTACCCACTATAGATGGCCTTCATATTCCGGAAGATTGCCGATTGACAGCAGATGAGCGTTGTCAACTGTACCTCGAGTGCAAAGGGAAAGGGGCCTCGGATTTGTTGAAAACCGGCTGATGGACCGTTGTGGGTGAATATGATATGCAATACCCATGCGTACCATACTGCTCATTGTATTCCTTGTTTGCTTCAGCTGCACCAACCCGGTTGGAGAACAGTTTGAAGATTTCGGCGGTGTCGTTCTATCGAAGAATTGGTCCGATTGGGTCATTGTCGGCCGATTTGGCGCTGGCGGGCCTTTCAAAGTAACGGATATCACCGCCTGCGATATAAATATGCCCTGCAGTTTCATCCACAATGGTCAGAAGCATACCTATGGTCAATTCTACGGATATCGCATCACGATCCTGCGGTTGGAAGATGCACTCGGCGCAGAAAACCATCTGGTGTTAAGAAGTAAAGAGTAGTTGAATCTGAAGTGATTAAGGACCTAAAGGTGCTATGAGCGGCATTTCCATAATCACGGAGATCAAGTTGCTCACGATGCTAAAATGGCCAGATCCGTCGTGCTGGGAGGCTGCCAGTTTTTATTCTTGGCGATGGATACAACGACTTTATTGACAAAATAGCTTGAAAACCGAAGTATTGCTTTTTTCTTTGCAGTGGTAAGCTTACCTAATACCCGTTGCCTTATTAAGTAGATTATCACCGCATTGTTCAAATCTTTGATAAATTGATCATAATTGATTTTCTTCTGCTTTTTTAGCAAGTTCGAAATGATTTCAACAGACAGATAGCTTTCAAATTTGCTTTTGATGTATTGGGTCAGGATCTTATTCTCGCACGTTAACCGAAGGAAGTTGATATATGCCTCAACAGCATCGGTCTCCTTATTTTGCTCTGATCTGATATCGCCGAGATGTTTATGAAGTACAGAACTTTTGGGATCTATGTTGATGGCTTCGGTTAGAATTTCATTGGCCTTGTTATATTCTTTTCTGGCCATATACATTTCAGATAGAACCGCATTCAGGGATTTGTTCGTTTTGTCCAAACGATAAGCTTGTTCATAACACCCCATTGCCTTTCTGGCATTGTTGTTCACCTTATAGCAATTGCCGATGCCGAACATTGCATCGGCGTTGTTCTTATTGAGTCTGGCTGCCCTGGCGTAAGATCCCATAGCCGAATAGATTTTGCCTTGCTTAAATTTAACATTTCCCATGCCGACATAAGCCTGATCAAAATTCGGGTTGATCTGGATTGCTCTCTTGTAGTGCATGAAAGACTTTCCATACGCTTTGCGCTCATAATAAAGATTCCCCAGATTATAGTGGGATATGGGATCGGCCTCGTCCGAGTGGATTGCCAGTGCCAGATTTTTTTCAGCCAGGTCGAGCTGTCCGGTCTCGAAATGATACAGGGCATAGTAGTGCAAGGCCATGGGGTAGGTATTGTCTATAGATAATATCTTATCTAACAGTCGTCTTGCTTTCTCAAGATTTTGACGGGTTTGTCTATTCTCCTCAAGATCATATTTGCGTCTCATGGTTCCCGCCCGACCACCCATCAGGCGTTTAACCTCTCTCATCATATTGCTTATCTTTTTTTTTGTCGCGTTTCGACGCTGTATGTTGGTATAGGTTACCGGAATTATACCTAAAACTAATAGTATAGCGGTAGCTATAAAAAATGTGTTCAAATCCGGAATGTCCATGCCAACACCAAATGCATTAGATCGTTCGAGCTCTGGCATTTCCGGGAGCTCTTTATTTTAAAAGGGGGCCGGTAACGATAGTTACCCATTAGCGTAAGCGTAAGGCCCGACACCCATCACATCATTCTCCGTAAAATCATTGATCAAAAAATGTGCCAGAATTATTGAATGCTAAAAAATATTACGCATTAAATAAAGTTCAATTATTTTGAACCATTATGAAAGGTGTTTCACGGGTGAAGCCGGAACCATTTTTTAAAGACCATGTGGATTAGGTAAGCGGGGTAATAAAACAGAGGTAATCGATGTTATATTATCTTGAAATTGAGGAAAATATTTCATAGTGATTTCCCATCCAATTCTATTGCCCTTTATTGCAAGATGAGGTTAATTAATCTCTGTGTTATCTGTCGGATCTTTTTTCAGGTTACCCTGTTTCCAATCGGAATTTGCCAATGAAAATGACACCAGGATTTTGAAGGTCCTGATGGTGAAAATTTTGGATCTCTTCTATAGGAGGCCTTATGCCCAGCAAAGTTTACTTCATTAATCTTCGCGCCAATGCCCAGAAGAATTTTATGGTCAAGCTGCAGCATCTGATAATGACGTCAGGCCTTGACCGGGTCGTAGAGGAGCGGAATTTGACGGCTGTAAAAATCCATTTCGGTGAGATGGGCAATGCTGCTTTTATACGGCCCATCTATCTTCGGCAAATTGTTGCTGCAGTCAAAGAGATCGGGGGGATTCCTTTTCTGACGGATGCCAATACCCTATACGCCGGTACGCGAAGTGACGCACCACATCATTTGACAACAGCCATTCAAAACGGATTTGCATATGCTGTGGTGGAAGCGCCCTTGGTCATCGCCGACGGCCTGCGCGGCAAATCCGAATCCTCAATAATAGTCAATGGGAAGCATTTTGAAAATGTCTATATCGGAAAAGAGATTGTCGAGGCCGATGCGTTTATTTCGGTGGCCCACTTCAAAGGGCACGAGCTGTCCGGATTCGGCGGGGCTATTAAAAATACCGGTATGGGGTGTGCTTCCCGTAAAGGCAAGCTGGCCATGCACTCAACTGTATCGCCGCGGGTGAACTCGGAAAATTGCATTGGTTGTGAAGCGTGTATAGAGCACTGTTCCCAACAGGCTATTGCGGTCACGGAAGATGTTGCCATAATCGATGAAGAGAAGTGTATCGGATGCGGTGAGTGTATTCTTGTCTGTTCAGAAGCCGCCATAGAGATAACTTGGGATCAAGAGATACCGGTCTTTCTCGAGGGGATGGTGGAGTATACTGCCGGCGTGCTTCGGGGCAAGGCGGACAAATCCCTTTTTATCAACTTTATTACCGATGTTTCGCCGGCATGCGACTGCTGGCCGGCCAACGATGCGCCCATTGTGAAGAATATCGGTGTGGTGGCGTCCACCGACCCGGTGGCCGTGGACCAGGCGTCGGTGGATCTTGTCAATGCCGAGCCGGCTCTCGCCGGCACACAGCTCACAGAGAACACCGAGCCAGGGGGAGACAAGTTCAAAGGCCTTTACCCAAAGGTCGATTGGCCTATTCAGCTGGCCTATGGTGAACAGTTGGGACTGGGAAACCGGGAGTATGAATTGGTAAAGCTATGATATCCTTGGGCGCTATCGGAATTATGGATCTGACAGCTTGTAGGTCGGCCGTTTTCCTTTTTTTTCGTAATAGCGCATCATCTGAGGGGCCAGTTCCGACAAGCGCTTTTCGCGGTTTTCCGGCGCCGGGTGGGTGCTGAGAAACTGCGGTGGTCCTTTTCCCCCGGCTTTGGCCATTTTTTTCCAAAGGGTAGCCGCGGCGCGGGGATCGTACCCGGCTTTTGCGGCCAGCTCAATGCCGATCTGATCTGCTTCGGACTCGGCCGCACGGCTGTTGGGCATTTGAACCGCCACAGCCGCCGCCATGGCCGCCCCGGTCAATCCCAGCTCATTCACATCGGTTAAGACACCAACCGCCAATATACCGAAGTTGCTGGCCAAGGCAACCGACATCTTTTCAGCCGAATGTTTGGCCAGTGCATGGGCGATTTCGTGGCCCAGCACCTGAGCCAATTCATCGTCTGTGGGCTCAATCTTATTGACCAATCCTGTGTATAGCGCCATCTTGCCCCCGGCCATGGCCCACGCATTGACCAACTCCGGCTCATCGATGATCTTGATGCTCCAATCCCAGCTTTCAGTTTCCGGACGCAGCACGATGGCCTGGGCAATCAAGCGGCCGGTGATCCGATGAACGCGGCGCTTGAGGGCCGGATCGCTGTCGAGTTTTTTATCTTGGGCATAGGGTTGCAGCATCTTCGCATATGCCTGTTTCGAGGCGGCTATGGCCGAATTTTCAGAGACGATCAACAGTTGCCGTCGACCGGTAAGACTGGTGGCACATCCCACCAACACGCTGACGCACAGCAAAGTTACAACCAGATTTCGAATCATGTAGGCTCCTCCAGAGAAGTCCACGCACCCTCGCTACATCAAAGGCCGCATGACTATTTTGGCGGAATTTTTAACTAGAAATGTTAACCAATCGCCAGAGAAAAAGATAAGATTGGCCGATTTGGGTGTCAACAAACGGGCAAAAGGGCCTGCACCATCGGCATATTTATCAGCCGGGTTGAATCGCCAATCGCTATGGCGTCACATCGATAGCTTGGGAGAACGCTCTACCGATACAGGTGATCAGGCTGCTTGTCAACGGCCCGCATACATTTTAATGAGTTCCCACCAAATCAAAGCAATCCCTAAACAGACGGCAAGGCCCAGTGCTCCCAATATGAATTTTTGGGCGGTCATGGGCGCATCCGGGTCCAAGGGTTTGAAGAGGTAGTCGCTCTGTAGCGACCAGCGGCGCCATAACCCAATCAGGGATAATAGCGTCATCCCCAACCCGAGTATAAGTGCTTTAATCGATCCATCGGGGATTTGGGTTTCAAGCACGGCCAGTCCAGGGTCTTTTGGATGGTGGTGTACCGTCACGGATGCGCCTTTGGGGTATTCTGCAAGTACCCGTTTGACGTACCGTTCACCGCTGGTTCGGCCCACAAAGCTGGTTCTTTCAACATAGGAGACGCGCTGATTTTGGTATGGGATGCCGTCCACGGTATAACGGTAGGCAATGTGTAATTGGTATTTATTTATGGTTCGCGACATAGCGGTGTACTCCAGTTCAGAGATCTCAATGACCCCGGAAACGGTAGGCCAAGCAGCACTGGCATGGATGCGTTGAATCCGCATCGCGTTGCTGAGGAATATGACGGCAGATATGATCAGGGTCGCCGCCCAGATCCATTGGGGTATGCTCTTAAATCGTGACGGCATCTTTTGCATTGTATCAATTGTATTTGCTGCCGTAACCATATGTCACCTCCAACACGCTATGGGTTTTCGCCAAAATGCATCAGGGATGTGACGTGTCGACAACCGTCCCATTGAAGAAGGTTTTATGCGAAGTCCTCGGTACCAGTCTAGCAGTCCATGGTTGTCTTTCGTTGTTTCGGCTGGCGATTGCTTCCCGCCCTAACTCGGATTGCCTTGCTCCGCCAGTGCGGTCAATCCGCCTACGGCCCCTAAATTCATCGAGTCTAGTGCGGAACTGGGCACAATGATCAGGGAGCCTTTCTCTTTGAGCCCTTCGAAGAGCATGTTCATGCCGCGCAACTGCAGTGCAATTGGATTATTTTGGTAATTTTCGCTGGCTTCCTCGAATTTTTTTGAAATTTCGGTTTCGGCTGTTCCGAGGATGATGCGTGCTTGACGTTCGCGCTCAGCCTGGGCCTGTTTGCTCATTGCATCCGCCAGTTCTTTGGGGATCATTATATCTTTGATACCGACACTTTGGCAGGTAATACCCCAAGGCCCGGTGTGTTCATCCATTACTTTCTGCAGGGCCACGGCGATTTTTTCCCGGTTTTGCAGCAGGTCGGCCAATTCATGTTTCCCGATGATATCTCTTAAACTTGTCTGTGCTATATAAGTAACCGCCTTGATATAGCGACGCACCTCCAATGCCGCCTTTTCGACATCCCAAACCATCCAGTAAACCACCGCATCCACATTGACCGGCACAGTATCTTTGGTCAGGGTTTTCTCTGCGCTGAAGTCGGTTACGCGCACCCGCTGATCGATGTACCGGTCCACCTGATCGATAATGGGTATAATGAAAAAGAGTCCTGGGCCTTTGAGACCTGTAAATTTTCCCATCCGCAAAATGACAGCTTGTTCCCATTGATTGGCAATTCGAATGGAGGCGGCCGTCAACACCGTTAAGACCACCAGAATACCGGTTGTCACATTTCCGATAATCCCAAAAAAACGTCCTATGGCCACGGCGAGAATAAGGATTACGAATGTGGCCACCGCTATGGCATTTACGCCGCGTTCCGTCTCGGATCTCTCATCTTGCCAGTTGTTGGCTTTAGGTCCGCTCATGTTATCCTCCCGTTCTTTTTTCGATCTCCGAAATAATGTCATTGGCACCGAACCCATAACTGCCAGCGATACTTAAAAATTCAGAGCAGATCTGCTCCAGTTTTTTCTGGCGCTCTTCGATGGATATATCGACCTTGCGGGTTCGTATGAATGTGCCGGTGCCTTGTTGGGTTTCGAGGATATTTTTTATTTCCAGCTCTTTATAAGCTTTGCTGACGGTATTCAGGTTGACCTTGAGTTCAACGGCCAACGATCTGACCGTGGGAAGCTGTTCGCCCACCTTAAGGCTGCCGGTGGCAATGCCGTATCGAATTTGGTCCAGTATCTGGCGGTAGAAGGGGATGCCGCTTTTGGGGTCCAACTTAAACTGTATCACGTGTATGGATCTCCTAAGACAAGATTATCGGTTGGCAATTATTGTTATATATATATAGTACAATGTATATATGTATCAATATGTGTTCGTCAATGAAAATCTTATGTCATCAACTTGATTGCACACAATGCATCGAGATCGGAATCGATCCCGATCCCGATCTCACTGCAATATTTGACCGGCGCAGAACATGCGGTTATGTTGAAAAACGTATTCGTTGGAAGTGGGGTGTGTTGCTTCCATCTAAACATGACAACATAATCGTTAGATGCCCAAACAGGATTTGGCTTTGCCACATCAACTGTCCGATCAATAGACACTGAGCGGGGAATAGATAAGTTATGCGACTCTTTGCCCAAGTCATGGGAACGGGTCAACCGGTCCTGATAATTCATGGGCTTTTCGGGATGTCCGATAATTGGGTGACCATCGGCAAACGGCTTGCTCAAAGCGGCTTTGCAGCACATTTGGTCGATTTGCGAAACCATGGCCGGTCACCCCATATGGAAACACACACATATCAAGACATGGGCGACGATTTGCTGAACCATCTTGATCAGGAAAAGCTCCATAAGGTTAGTGTCATCGGCCACTCCATGGGGGGCAAAGTCGCCATGCACCTCGCCTTACGCCATCCGCAGAAAATCAAGGATTTGGTGGTTGTGGATATCGCGCCGTACGGGTACTGCTGCCACCAGGGAAGCCTTCATTCCATGATTATCGATCATCTGATGGAAATCGATCTGTCCACCTACAAGAACCAATCGGCCATTACAGCGCAGATCGAAGAGCGGTTGAATAATCGCCCTCTCTCATTGTTTCTGGCGAAAAATATCAAGCGATCATCCGACAGAAACTACGCCTGGAAGCTCAATCTGCCAGTACTGAAACAATATCTGCCGGATATTTATTCCGGGATGGAAAACCTTGAATCTTATGCCCCCGCCGCTGTCCGCACTGTGTTTGTTAAAGGGAATAATTCAGATTATATCGGACCCCAACATCAACCGTACATACAACGCTATTTTCCCAATTCCAATGTTGTCGGTGTCGAGAATGCGGGGCATTGGCTGCATGCAGAGCAACCCGATAAATTCATTGAGATCGTGGTGGCCTTTCTGAAGCCGCAATAGTCTTGTACATTATAATATCGAAAATATATCAATGGGTTGGGTTGTATATTGCCTTAGATAGATATTGATCAATCGGGCGCCGGTAAACTATTATCCGTCTCATGCGTCTTATGCCTCAACCCATAAGGGAATGAGAGCCGCCCTGAGGTCCTATCAAGGTTGACGCCAGGGTTTTTAAAGCCGCAAAATGGCGGAGGTTGTTTTGGACCCATTAAAACGTCCAAAACTTCTTGAGTTTCGATAATTGTGACCGATATGCTTAACGACCCAATGTTGAAAGGATATCTCATGCTCCAGCGAATCGCTTTACTATGTTTTGTACTCGCATTTTTAGTCACGGGCTGCGCATCCCTAAGCAAAGAAGAGTGTTCCAGGGCCAACTGGGATGCCTTAGGTTATCGTGACGGTAGCCGCGGTAAACTGGCAAGCCGGTTTAATGCCTACCAAAAAGAGTGTGCCGAACACGGCTTTGACGCGGATTTTGCCCTATATAAGGATGGTCATCAACGCGGTTTGAATGAAGTGTTCTGCAAACCCCGCAATGGTTACCGATTGGGATTGAGGGGAGAGGGCTACAACAATGTCTGCCCATCCAGTCTCGAACAGGAGTTCCTCCCGGCCTATCATTATGGTCGCGATATTTATAATACACAGCGTTCTTATAACAGTTTGAGACCTAAAGTCGCCAATTTGAAATCACAACTCTCTTCTGTCGAAGAGCGCATTGCCGACTTGAGGCAAGAGATCAAGACCGATGAATTAAATTCCCCTTATATGAGTGCTCAAGACCTGAGGAAAGAGCGCGGTGA
>JAAUYD010020895.1_pt1 | contig 14710 bp, 4 predicted proteins | sample 7278101 | NCBI WGS metagenome assembly JAAUYD01 (sample SAMN14350128, study PRJNA611818) | marine sediment metagenome | isolation source: surface marine sediment (0.6m) | place: French Polynesia: Moorea | collected 2018-08
ATTTATCCGTTCTGCAAGGGGGGTATCCTTCGGTAAAGGCTGAATAGATTTATCTACCGGTACTGATTCTCCCGTCAGAGCTGACTCATCAACCTGTAAACTACGAGTATTCAGCAATCTTAAATCTGCTGGAACTTTATCCCCCGATGTCAGCAGTACAATATCTCCAGGTACTAAATCCCGCGAGGGTATCTGCAGAGTTTGACCCTCTCGCAAAACTGTACTTTCTGTAGTCACTGCTTTTGCAAGGGAAGCGATCGCCCCTTCAGCTTTGGCTTCTTGCACATAACCAATAACTGCATTAATGACCGTTACTCCCCAGATCACGGCTGCATTAGTCCAAGATCCTAAAAATGCTTTCACAGCCCCTGCAATCAACAGGATGTAGAGAAGCGGTTGATGAAACTGTAATAAAAATCTTAGCCAAGCAGGTTTTCCAGGTTTGATGGGTAATTCATTCCATCCGTAGGTTTCGTAGCGACTAGCAACTTCCTCTGCTGTTAAACCATTTTTTAAGTTGCTATTAAATTGTTTAATTGCCTCATGACTAGAAAGTTCGTGACAAGAACGAGATTGCAATTGAACTGATATCATAACTTCCTATGCAGCAGATGCTTTTCTTGACCCTATCAGTTGATGCTAGCAAAGACAGAATCTCTCATTCATCAAATCTGCACATTGCTATCATAGAAATGTGTGGATGGCAAGCAAGTATTCTACTAGGTGACAAATAAAGCTAAGAAATTGGTATTAAACACCAATATTAGAAAAAACAATCTTTAATTTCCAATTACTGTTAGCAAATATCTATGCTGTGGGAACACTAACAGAGTATAGACCCATTCTCCAGGGTTTATTCTCCAGAAGTAATAGCAAAGTAATAACAGAATAATAATATTTTAATGACTACTGCAAATTCTCCTGGTATTTCCGGGTATCAAATTCGCGAAAAACTATATACAGGCTCCAGAACAATAGTATATCGAGGATTAAGAGAGCAAGACGATCTCGCAGTAGTCATCAAACTCCTTAACTCTAAATATCCCAGCTTCAACGAATTACTTCAATTTCGCAACCAATATACTATCAGCAAAAATCTCAACATTCCTAGTATCATTCATCCTTTATCATTAGAAAGCTATGGTAATGGTTATATTTTAGTGATGGAAGATAAAGGGAACATTTCTTTGCAGGAATATATCAAAACCCATTCACTTTCCCTTGGAGAATTTTTGCCCCTCGCAATCCAATTAAGCGAGATTCTCCATTATCTCTACCAAAACGGGGCGATCCACAAAGATGTCAAACCAGCAAATATCCTGATTGATCCACAAACAAAACAAGTTCAATTAATTGACTTTAGTATCGCTTCATTACTTCCGAAATAAACCCAAGAAATCAAAAATCCTAATGTATTAGAGGGGACTTTAGCTTATATTTCCCCAGAACAAACAGGAAGAATGAACCGAGGAATAGACTACCGCAGTGATTTTTATTCTCTTGGGGTGACATTTTTTGAAATGCTCATAGGAGAGTTACCGTTTATATCTGATGACCCGATGAAGTTGGTGCATTGTCATATTGCTCAACAACCCGTTTGGATATCAGATATCAAACCAGAAATACCACAAGTTATCAGTGAAATTATTAGTAAACTGATGGCGAAAAATGCTGAAGACAGGTATCAAAGTGCTTTGGGATTAAAGCAAGATTTAGAAACTTGTTTAGAACGACTAAAAAATACAGGTGAAATTAAGTATTTTGAAATCGGTCAATGGGATTTGTGCGATCGCTTCTTAATCCCAGAAAAACTTTACGGACGGGAAAGGGAAGTTGAGACTTTACTAGATGCATTCGCTCGCGTCACCAATGGTAATTCAGAAATGATGTTGGTGGCTGGGTTTTCGGGTATCGGTAAAACAGCGGTGGTGAATGAAGTCCACAAACCAATTACCCAGCAAAAGGGATATTTCATCAAAGGTAAATTCGATCAGTTCAATCGCAATATCCCTTTTTTTGCTTTTCTTCAAGCTTTACGGGATTTGATGAGGCAATTATTAAGTGAAAATGATGCTCAATTATCAAGTTGGAAAAACAAATTTTTACAAGCTCTCGGAGAAAATGCCAAAGTAATTACTGATGTTATTCCCGAACTCGAACAAATTATCGGTAAACAACCTAGGGTTCCAGAACTATCAGGTACTGCTGCTCAAAATCGCTTCAATTTACTATTTCAAAAATTTATTCAGGTTTTTAGTACCAGCGAATATCCCTTAGTTATATTTTTGGATGATTTGCAGTGGGCTGATTCTGCTTCCCTGCAGTCAATCGAACTATTAATGAAAGACAATGGTCGTCTGTTGCTGTTGGGAGCTTACCGGGACAATGAAGTGTCGCCTGCTCACCCATTTATGATAACAGTGGAAGAACTTAAGCAAGCAGGGGCAACTGTCAATACGATTACCCTCTCACCTTTAACCTTCTATGATGTAAATCAGTTGGTTGCTGATACTTTCCATTGTTCTATGGAGCGTTCTTACCCCCTAACAGAATTAATTCTGCGTAAAACTCAAGGAAATCCCTTCTTTACTACCCAGTTTCTCAAAGTTTTACAGGAAGATGGATACATTACCTTTAAGCACCATGACCGTTATTGGGAATGCGATATTGCCAAAGTTAATGGGTTGTCCATCACTTCTGATGTGGTAGAGTTTATGGCTATTCAGTTGTTGAAGTTACCCAGAAAAACCCAAGAGTTACTCAAGTTAGCGGCTTGCATTGGCAACCAATTTGATTTAGAAACTTTGGCAGTGGTCTCAGAAAAATCCAAATCCGATGTTGCGAATACCCTGTGGAAAAGTTTGCATGAAGGACTGATTGTTCCGAAGACTGAAGTATATAAGTTTTATCTGGGTAATCAATGGCAAGAAACGAATACTCAAACCTCTGGAAATATCTTCTCAGAAAATATCTTCTCAGAAAATGTCTTCTCAGAAAATGTCGTTTATAAATTTCTACATGATCGCGTCCAACAATCAGCTTATTCATTAATTCCTGAAAAGCAAAGACGAAAGACCCATTACCAAATCGGGAAACTGCTGCTTCGAAAAGTATCTCCAGAAGACAGAGAAAACCATATTTTTGAATTGGTCAATCAATTAAACTATGGGGCTACTTTAATTACTCAACAAGCCGAACGAGATGAACTAGCTCAACTCAATCTCATTAGCTGTCGCAAAGCTAGAAGAGCAACAGCATATCAAGCAAGTTGTGAATATGCGAGGACTGGATTATCTTTATTGGGCCATAATCTTTGGCAACGACAATATGAAATGAGTTTAGCATTTCATAATGCTGTAGCTGAATTGGCTTCCCTGTGTGGTGACTTTGAGTTGATGGAGCAATTTATTGAAACAGTCATCAAACAAGCAAAATCATTACTGGATCGGGTCAATATTTACCGCATCAGAATTCAATCAAATGCCTCCCAGAATAAACTAACCCCAGCCGTTGCTATAGCTCAACAACTTTTGCAAAAATTGGGCGTAAATTTTCCAGAAACACCCACCCAGCAAGATATTCAACAGGCGTTTGCACAGATCGCTAAATTAATTGGAGACAGGAAAATTGAAGACTTGATTCATTTACCTCTGATGGCGGATGAGGAGAAAATCGCCATTGTCCAAATTATCATTAGCGTTATGCCAGCGGCTTACCTATCTGGTTCTCCTTTATATCCATTGCTAGTTGCCTTATCAGTCAAGGAATCCATTTTATATGGAAATAATTCAGCTTCAGCCATTGGTTATGCCGCCTATGGTCTCCTTTCTTGTAATATTCAACAAGATGTCAATACAGGTGTAAAATTTGGTCAACTGGCACTTCAGGTAGTTTCTAAATTGGATGCTAAAGCTATCAAACCAGATGTGATCAATTTGATGGGTTTATTCATCTTGCACCGCAAATCTCACCTTAAAGAAACATTACCACTTCTGCAAGAGGGTTATGTGGTGGCGCTAGAAGTTGGAAACCTAGAATATACCGGATACACCGCCAGTATTTTTGGTTTCAATTCTTTTTGGTGCGGTCAAAACCTTGCAACTTTGGAACAGGAAACTTCCACTTACTGCAATGGCTTAGTGCAATTAAATCAATTGACAACAGCTAATTGGTGTCGAATTTCTTGGCAATCTATTTTAAATTTGCTTGGAATTGGAGAGCACCAAGCTATTTTGTCTGGAGAAGTTCTCCAAAAAGCAGAATTTTTATCTCAGCTGACCCATGCTCATGATTTGCTTGGGTTGTATTTCTTCTATTTACATCAGCTGATGCTTGCTTATCTATTTGAGGATATGGAATCCGCTCAAAATCACACAGTTGAGTTGAGAAAGTATTTAATGGCTGGTGCTGGAACTGTTGGCGAACCAGTATTCTATTTCTATGATTCTTTGACGCTTCTAGCAGTGTTGAGTCCGTGTTCTGAGAAAATATCAGAGCAACTGCAGCAGGTGGAACAAAACCAAATGCAGTTACAAAAGCATTGGGCGAACTATTCCCCCATGAATCACCAACATAAGGTTGATTTAGTTAAAGCTGAGAAATATCGAGTTTCAGGACAAAAAGTAGAAGCAATTGAATTTTACGATCACGCCATTACCGGAGCCAAAGAAAACAGCTATATCCAAGAAGAAGCCCTTGCTAACGAACTCGCTGCTAAATTTTACCTCGGTTGGGGCAAAGAAAAAGTCGCCGCAGGCTATATGCAAGAAGCCTACTACTGTTACGCTCACTGGGGAGCTAAAGCCAAAACTGATAGTTTAGAAAATCGCTATCCCAATTTGTTACAGCCCATTCTACAGCAAGCAACAAAAAATCTCGATCCTTTGGAAACTTTAGCAACAATTGTTGCACCTAACATCTCCATCCATGCTTCCACGAAAAACAGCCGTTCTTCCAGCACGAGAATCAATACCACTCTAGATTTTGCTGCAGTTATCAAATCATCTCAAGCAATTTCCGGAACTATTCAATTCGATCAACTACTGCACCAACTCACCCAAATTATTCTCCACAACTCGGGGGGCGATCGCTGCGCTTTAATTCTTCCTAATTCGGATGGAATATGGTACGTTGAAGCAATTGCTACTCCTGAAACAGTACAACTTTGCTCGGATCCACTTCAAGACAATCCTAATCTCCCCATCAAACTCATTCAGTATGTCAAAAATACCCAAGAAGTGGTAAGCATTGACAACCTCAAAACCGATTTACCTTTAATTGATGAATATATCAACCAGCAACAACCCAAAAGTCTGCTTTGTTTACCCATTCTCGAGAGAGGAAATTTGATTGGGATTGTATACTTGGAAAATCGATCCACCAGTGGCGTTTTTACAAGCGATCGCATCCTCACACTTCAGTTACTTTGCACTCAAGCAGCAATCTCCCTAGAAAATGCACGACTTTTCCATGAGTGCAATCAGGCAAAGAAAACTCTACAACAAAACAACGCTTTTCTGGAAGCACAACGCGAATCTTCTCTGGATGGAATTCTTGTAATTGATGCTAATCGTCAGGTAAATGCTTATAATCAAAGCTTTGTATCGATCTGGAATATTTCTGAAACTATTATTAGAATCAAAAACGACCATCAGTTATTAAGATTTGTACTCGAACAACTGGAGAAACCACATGAATTTCTGGAAAAGGTAGAATATCTCTACGCTAATCCAGAGGAAAATAGTTATGACGAAATTATTCTCAAAGATAAACGCATCTTAGAATGTGTTTCCACAGCAGTAAAATTACCATCAGGAGATTACTGTGGCAGGATATGGTATTTTCGTGATATTAGCGATCGTAAAAGGGCTGAGCAAGTATCTCGTCTCCTAGCTTCTGTAGTTGAGTCTTCCGATGATGCCATTATTACTAAAACTCTAGATGGATCGATCACCAGTTGGAATAGAGGGGCGATGAATCTATTTGGTTATTCACAAACCGAAGCTGTTGGTCAATCAATTTCTATTCTCTTCCCCCCCAATCGTATGAATGAAGAGGTTCAGATTATCAAACGTCTGAAAAACAAAGAACGAGTGGAACATTTTGAAACCGTTCGTTTGTGCAAAGATGGTACACCTGTGGATGTTTCCGTTACTATTTCCCCATTGAAGGACTCAGACGATAACGTCGTGGGTGCTTCCAAAATTGTTCGTAATATTACTGATAGAAAAAGAGCAGAAACTGCGATCGTTCAAAAATCCCAGGAACTCGAAAAAACTTTGCAAGAGTTACAAAAAGCCCAACTACAAGTTGTACAAAGCGAAAAAATGGCATCTTTGGGTAACTTGGTAGCAGGAGTTGCCCACGAAATTAATAACCCCATCAGTTTCCTCAATGGTAGCATTCAGAATACACAGGAGTATGTGGAAGACTTACTCGGACATTTAGAAATCTATCAACAACACTATTCCAGTCCCGTTGCTCCCGTGCAAGATAATGCCGAAGATATTGACTTAGAATTTTTGATTGAAGACTTACCCAAATTAATTGATTCGATGAGAGGAGCAACTGACCGCATCAAATCTATTAGTACCAGTTTGCGTACCTTTTCTCGTGCTGACACCGATCGCAAAATTAGCGCTAATCTGCATGAAGGGCTTGATAGTACTCTGCTAATTTTAAAATATCGCCTCAAAGCCAATGAAAATCGTCCAGCGATTATTGTTAATAAGGAATACGGTGAAATACCTCAAATAGAGTGTTTCCCCGGTCAATTAAACCAAGTATTTATGAATATTTTGGCAAATGCCATTGATATGTTTGACGAAATGGCACAAACTTTAACATTTATTGAACTCAAAGCCAATCCCCAGCAAATTACTATACAGACTGAAACGATAACCTCAAGGGGGTGCACCGTAGAAGGTATCACAGATTGGGTTTATATTCGCATTCGGGATAATGGTAAAGGTATAAGTGAAAAGGTGCAAGCAAAAATGTTTGACCATTTATTTACGACTAAGAGCGTAGGTAAAGGTACGGGATTAGGACTAGCAATCGCCAAACAAATTGTTGAAGAAAAACATGGCGGTGCAATTGAAGTTAATTCGACAATTGGTCAGGGAACGGAAATTACAATTTCGATTCCGATAACTGCTTAGGGCTTGATTTAAAATAAAAAAATTACACTTAATGTTATGTAAATATACTTGTTTTTTGCTCATTTAAGCATCGCTATTAGAAAAACAAGACTCAATTTCTGACAACTGTTAGTAAACATCTAGATTGTGGGAACACTAGTACAGTGTAGACACGCTCCCTTCGTCTTACATCGGAGAAGCACAAGCCAAGCAATAACAATATAAGGTATAAATGAAGACCTCTGTGTGTTCCCCAATAATACCCGGATATCAAATTTGCGAAAAACTTTATGTAGGTTCCAGAACTACAGTATCTCGAGCAATCCGAGAGCAAGACTCCCTCGCAGTAGTCATCAAATTCCTCAGTTCTAAATATCCTACTTTCAGCGAACTAATTCAATTTCGCAACCAATACACCATTAGCAAAAATCTTCAGATTCCTGGTATAGTTCGCCCCTTATCATTGGAAGCCTATGGTAATGGTTACATTCTAGTAATGGAAGATACAGGAGAAATTTCGTTACGAGAATATATCAAAACAGCTAATTTGACTCTTATTGAATTTTTGGCGATCGCGATCCAATTAACCGATATTCTTCACCATCTTTACCGAAACCGTGTAATTCATAAAGATATTAAACCTGACAATATTTTAATTCATCCCCAAACAAAACAAGTTAAATTAATTGACTTTAGTATCGCTTCATTACTTCCGAAAGAAACTCAAGAAATCAAAAATCCCAATATTTTAGAAGGAACCCTTGCTTATATTTCCCCGGAACAAACTGGAAGGATGAATCGAGGAATTGACTACCGCAGTGATTTTTATTCTTTGGGTGTAACATTTTTTGAATTATTAACGGGAACATTACCATTTATATCTGAGGATCCAATGGAGTTGATACATTGTCATATTGCAGAAACAGTTCCTGTAATTGACAGTCAAGAGATTCCACAGGTGCTTTCAGATATCATTATGAAGTTGATGGCGAAAAATGCCGAAGATAGGTATCAAAGTGCTTTAGGGTTAAAGCATGATTTAGAAAATTGTTTCAAACAACTTCAAGAAACTGGGGAAATAGAAAACTTTCAAATTGCCCAAAAAGATATTTGTGATAGATTTATTATCCCTGAAAAACTTTACGGTAGAGAAAATGAAGTTCAAATTTTATTAGAAGCATTTAACCGAGTTTCTGGAATTGCAAATAACTCTAATCAACATAGTCCAGAGGAAAATGGTAATGGTAAAAGTTTTACTGCACTTTCTCATCTCTACCGTAGTGAACTCATGCTAGTTACTGGTTTTTCTGGTATTGGGAAAACTGCAATAGTTAACGAAGTTCATAAACCTATAGTAAAACAGCGTGGCTATTTCATTAAAGGTAAATTTGACCAGTTTAATCGTAATCTTCCTTTTTCTGCATTTGTGCAAGCATTTCGGGATTTAATGACACAGCTGCTGAGTGAAAATGATGCTCAACTATCAAGTTGGAAACAGGAAATTTTACAAGTATTAGGTGAAAATGCACAAGTCATTATTGAGGTTATTCCCGAACTAGAAAAAATTATCGGTAAACAGCCTTCAGTACCAGAATTATCGGGTATTGCAGCACAAAATAGATTTAATTTATTTTTTCAAAAATTTATTGAAGTATTTACCACCAAAGAACATACCTTAGTAATATTTTTGGATGATTTACAGTTGGCTGATTCGGCATCTTTAAGGTTGATGCAGTTACTAATGGGTGAGTCAAAACCTGCTTATTTATTAATGATTGGGGCTTACCGAGATAATGAAGTTTTTCCCGCCCATCCTTTAATATTGATGTTAGATGAACTAGAGAAAAATGAGTTAATCATTAATAAAATTTTTCTCAAACCGTTGAGTAAATCAAGTTTAAATCAATTAGTTGCAGATACTCTTAGCTGTAATCCTGAATTAGCCCAACCATTAACTGAAATTGTTCATCAAAAAACCCAAGGTAATCCATTTTTTGCAACTCAATTTATCAAAGCATTGTACCAGGATAGATTGATTTGCTTTGATGTCCAAGCCGGACATTGGCAATGTGATATTACTAAAGTACGAGAAGTGGGTATAACGGATAACGTGGTTGAGTTTATGGCGACTCAATTGCAGAAACTTCCCACAGCAACTCAGGATATTTTGCAGTTAGCAGCTTGTATTAGCAATCAATTTGACTTGGCTACCTTAGCAATGATTTCAGATAAATCTGAAGCTGAAGCGGCTGATGTTTTGTGGGAAGCTTTGCAATCGGGATTAATTCTGCCACAAGGTGAAGTGTATAAGTTTTATCTTGATGATGAACGAGATGTAAATACTGGCGATAACAAAGGTTATACCAATAATGTAGTTTATCGTTTTCTACATGATCGCGTCCAACAAGCTGCTTATTCCCTCATCCCTGACAACCAAAAACAAATAACCCATTACCACATCGGGCAAATTCTGTTGGAAAGCATATCTTCCACAGCTAGAGAAGACCGGATTTTTGAATTGGTAAATCAATTAAACTATGGAACTGCTTTAATTATCGAGGAAAAAGAACGAGATGAATTAGCCCAACTCAATCTTCGAGCTTGTCGCAAAGCTAGAAGTGCTACTGCTTATCAAGCAGGTCGTGAATATGCCAAGGCTGGATTATCTTTATTAAGAGAAAATACTTGGAAGGGTGATAATCCTGGAGATGAGGAAGGGGTTCCAAGAGAGGGACAATACGAAATTAGTTTAGCGTTTCACGATTTAGCAGCAGAATTGGCTTTTCTTTGTGGTGACTTTGAGGAGATGGAACAGTTCATAGAAGCTGTGATTGAACATGCCAAATCATTGCTAGAACAGGTTAATGTTTACCTCATTCGAATTCAAGCAAATATCTCCCAGAATAAACTAACCGAAGCTATTGCGATTGCCCAACAACTCCTACAAAAATTTGGTGTCACTTTTCCCGAAGAAATTACCCATAAAGATATTCAAGACAGTATTGCAGATATTAAAAAATTGATTGACAGTAGGGAAATTGAAGATTTTGCTCGCCTCGGAGCGATGACGGATGCAGAAAAAATTGCCATTATCCAAATAGCCAATAGTGTTATACCAATTGCTTGCGTTTGTGGTTCTCCTTTGTATCCATTATTAGTTATCTTATCAGTCAAATTATCGATTAAGTACGGAAATACGTCAGCTTCAGCCTTTGCTTATGCCAGCTATGGCATTATTGCTTGTAAGCTCAATCAAGATGTAGATACAGGGGTCAAATTTGGTCAATTAGCATTTCAGGTGTTTTCCCAATTGGACGCGAAAGCCATTAAAGCTGATATGTTTAACGCGATGGGGTTATTTATATTACACCGCAAGTCTCATCTAAAAGAAACATTGCCGCTTTTACAGGAAGGTTATGGAGCTGCACTAGAAGTTGGTAATCAGGAAATGGCAGCATATAATGCCAAAGCTATTTGTTTTAATTCTTTTTGGTGTGGTCAACCCCTTGGAATCTTAGAACAAGAAACTCGCACTTACTGCAATGGTTTGGTGAAGTTAAATCAATTAGCTACTGCTGGTTGGTGTCGAATTTATTGGCAAAGTATTTTAAATTTGTTAGGCGTTGCAGGACATCCGAGCATTTTGTCTGGGGAAGCCCTTCAAGAAGCAGAATTTTTGCCCCTACTAATAAAAGCACATGACTTTTTTGGGCTGTTTATATTCAATTTATATAAGCTGATGCTTTGTTACCTGTTTGGGGAAATTGAATTGGCTCAAAACCATGCAATTGAGGTCAGGCGCTATTTACTTGCTGCAGCTGGAATGGTTGGCGAACCAGCATTTTATTTTTATGATTCTTTGGTTGCTTTAGCTACTTTAAGTTCCCAATTACAGGAAATGGAGATATCAGAAATATTGTCTCGGGTGGAACAAAACCAAACCCAATTACAACAACAATGGGCATACCACGCTCCCATGAATCACCAACATAAGGTAGATTTAGTAGAAGCAGAAAAATGCCGAGTTTTAGGACAAAAAGCAGAAGCCATTGAACTTTACGATCAGGCGATTTCTGGAGCTAAAACCAACGGATACATTCAAGAAGAAGCTTTAGCTAACGAACTTGCAGTAAAATTTTACCTTGACTGGGGTAAAGAGAAAGTTGCTGCAGACTATATACAACAAGCTTACTATTCCTATGCTTCCTGGGGAGCTAAAGCCAAAACTGACGATCTAGAAAAACGCTATCCCCGACTACTCATTCCTGTATTACAAAAGCAGTATAGTCATCTTGGATTTAGTGAAACTGGTTGTCACGGTAGTAGTCGGTCTTCAGTTATCAATCAAACGATGCAAACAACTCGTTCGAGTAGTAACACGATTTCCGAAGTTCTAGATTTTGCTAGCATTATTAAAGCATCACAAGCATTATCCAGCGAAATTCACATAGAAAAATTAATTACCAAGTTAATGCAAGTGGTGATGGAAAATGCAGGAGCTCTTAAAGCTGCTCTGGTGTTAATTCAAGATGATACCCCGATCCTTAAAGCATTAGCTACCACCGATGGGGGTGTGAAGCTACTAAATTTAGCATATCAAAACAGTAGAGACATCCCCACTACAGTATTTAACAATGTCAAACGCAATTTAAAAATAGTTGTATTAGATAATGCCACAACAAGAAACAATTTTATTGCCGACTCATATTTAATACAGCAACAACCTAAAAGTGTCCTTTGCATGCCGATTTTAAATCAAGGTAAATTAATTGGTTTGTTGTATCTAGAAAATAAATTAGCCATTGGTGCATTTACAAGAGATCGTGTTTCCATTCTGAATTTCCTTATAACCCAAGTTGCAATTTCCCTAGAAAATGCCCAGCTCTATCACAAGTTAGAGGATTATTCCCAAACTTTGGAGCAAAAGGTTTCCGAACGTACCCTGCAACTAACACAAAAAGCGACTGAGCTAGAATCTACCTTAAAAAAACTTTATTCAACTCAAGCCCAACTTATCCAAGCCGAAAAAATGTCTGGTTTAGGACAACTAGTTGCTGGTATCGCCCATGAAATCAACAATCCCATCAGTTTTATTTATGGTAACCTCAAGCCAGCCCAAGAATATGTAGAATCATTAATTGAGTTAATTAATTTATATCAAGAAAAATATCCTCAATCTTTACCAGAAATCCAATCAAAAATTGCAGATATAGAACTCGATTATGTGATTGAGGATTTACCAAAACTGCTTGGTTCAATGGATATAGGTGCACAACGTATTAGTGGAATTGTTCTGTCATTGCGCAACTTTTCTCGCTTGGATGAAGCCGAAATGAAACCTGTAGATATTCACTCAGGGATTGATAGCACTCTTTTAATTTTGCAACATCAACTCACTTCAAATCGCAAACATCCAGAAATTGAAGTTATTAAAGAATACAGCCAAATTCCACTAGTACACTGCTATGCTTCGGAATTAAATCAAGTATTTATGAATATTATTAGTAATGCAATTGATGCTTTGTTGCAAAAACTGGAAAATAGGTCAAACTTTAATACACCAAGAGTTACGATTCGCACCTCACTCAAAGACAATGACAATGTATTAATTAGCATATTAGATAATGGTGTTGGTATAAGTAAGTCAGTTTTAAATAAAATATTTGACCCATTCTTTACCACAAAACCTGTTGGTAGCGGTACAGGTTTAGGATTATCAATTAGCTATTCGATTGTGGTCAAAAAACATGGTGGTAAGTTAAGCTGCATTTCTAGACCTTTAGAAGGGACAGAGTTTTTAATTGAGTTACCTCTGAAATAATAACGAATCCGAATTTGCGATCGCGGTAAAGGATTAGTGCACATGTGGAAGGGAAAATATTAAATTAGTATTGAATTTTAAGATAAAGGATTGAAATTAGTGTGACTGCAACACTCTGACGGAGGCTAGTCTGTTCGGATTGAATCTCCTCCCCTTTGAAGGAAAAAGTTTCACCATTTTGAGAGTAGGTTAACAGTGGGATTCCAGCAATACTAGTTGCAGAATAGCTGATTTGTATATTGTAGCCAGTCAGTTCAAAGAGGTTAGGTTGCAAGATATTGTTTTGCTGATTCATGATAATTCTCCGTCATTCATGGATTTTAAAGTATATTTAACAACACATTTAGCACCTGTAGCGTAGATACAGCGTATTGTTTTTCACGCTGTATTTTTTATAGGGTAATTTGATTTTTGGTTCGTTCAGTTTAGAAATGAATCGAGAAAAACTAGGGAAGTTAAGAAATTTAAAAGTTAATAAATGAAATTTTATATCCAGTCATTATTACTGTAATTATACAGAGGATCGCAAGTGTTTTTATTTACTATAGTAAAGTTAATTTCACATAAAATTGCTATATGAAAAATCAAAAATAAACCATCCGTAAAATAGTTAATTATCCCAATAATGAAGAAAAAGATGGTGGGTTTTGGTTGCCAAATATTCAACGTCCTTTTGTTTGGTCAGAAGAGCAAATAGAGCGACTATTTGATTCAATTATGCGTGAATATCCTATCAGTACTCTATTAGTTTGGCGGACAAATGCAAAAATCAAATGTCGTAAGTTTATCGACCATTATAAACAAAGTTTGAAACTTTTTGATTTTTACATTCCAGAAAATAATCGTACTAAATTACTAGTTTTAGATGGACAGCAACGCCTACAAAGTATGTTTATTGGCTTAAAAGGTAGTTATGAGAAGAAAGAATTATTTTTTAATGTTCTCAGTGGAAATATAGTTGCACCAGAAGATATACGTTACCATTTTAAATTTTTAAATTCCGATACAGCTCAATTCCCTTGGATTAAATTGAAAAATATCATTTTTAATTATGAAACATTTGATGAAATAGCCGAAACAATTATTGAAGATAGTGGTGCAAAATTAACTAACAATGATAAAAAACATATCCGGAAAAATATTGCGAACATTGTAAAACAGTTTTGCACCGTAGATTTTTTAACATATCAGGAACTTGATAGCGTTGATAATCCAGAACTATATCAAGAAGATGATGTTGTAGAAATTTTTATTAGAGCCAATTCTGGTGGAACTCAATTAGGTAAATCTGATTTACTCTTTTCTTTGTTGACATCTGATTGGGATGATGCAGATGAAAAGTTGCAACACTTAATAGATGAACTGAATCGAAGTGGTTATAGTTTTACCAGAGATTTTATTTTAAAAACTTGCATTACCTTACTTGACCGAGGAGCACAGTATAACGTTAAGAAGTTCAGAAATGGAGAAACCAAACAAGAAATTATCAAAAACTGGGATAATATAGCCAATGCCATCAAAGATGTGAAAGATTTCCTACTGGGTAAAACTTTTCTAAGAACTGATAAAGCTGTTCCTTCTTACTTAGCATTAATTCCGATTATTTACTTTCGCTATCATTATTCGAAAAATTGGTCTAGTGTAAAGCAGTTGGATACCTATATATTCAGAACTTTTCTTAGTGGTTCTTTTAGCGGTAATCCCGATAGATTAATTGATAAATTAACCAGGAAAATTAAAGAAACTGAAA
>JAAUYD010302540.1_pt1 | contig 14705 bp, 11 predicted proteins | sample 7278101 | NCBI WGS metagenome assembly JAAUYD01 (sample SAMN14350128, study PRJNA611818) | marine sediment metagenome | isolation source: surface marine sediment (0.6m) | place: French Polynesia: Moorea | collected 2018-08
CGTTGCCTGAGGTGCGAAAATATTTGAACGTAGCAATTAAGACTTATAACGTCACGCACCAACCACCGATTGTGACAATTGCGTAAGTCTTGTTTAGAAGTTATATCAAATCCGCTTGTGGAACTTACCATATTGTCGTCACCTCACCCCGTCTAAGTCCTGCGGACACGCTACGCGAACGGACACCCCTCTGCTTAATAGGTTGAGGGGAAGGGGGTGAGGTTTTGCGGTAACGTTCTCATCCGGATTTCATATTAAAAACTTTACCATTTCCAAGACTTATTTCATCACATTAACCGATAAACATACTAGGTTTAAGTATTTTTATCGGTCTAAAAAAAAATAAATATATCAGTTTAATCACCTAAGGATTTGAGTGTAGCTGTGGGCATCTTAAATAATAATCAGCTACTTTCAACCATTAGGTCATCAGATGGCGCAGGAACAAAAAAACAAAGCCGCCGAACAGCAGCCAATAACATCCCTGGGGAATTTTCTCCAAACCTTGAGGGATGGAGATAATCTGGACGTTTTGATTGCCACTACAATTACATATCTCCAGCAAGAGTATGACTATAATCTCATTTGGATTGCTGTCTACGATCGCCTTAATCATACCCTAATTGGTAAAGATGGCATTCTTCCAGATGGCGATCACGATTTTGCCAAACAAAGGATGTTACTGAATCCTGGCAATTTATTAGAGCAAGCAGTCATAGAGCAAAGTGCTGTGGGTGTAGCCGATTTACGGGCGGAATCACGTGCTGATAAATGGCAAGAGGTAGCACAAAAATATAATATTCAAGGGGCGATAGTTTTGCCCTTGCGCCATAAGGATCATTGTTTGGGGATAGTCATACTGGGCAGCCATCGCTGGGGCTATCTACTGGCAGGTGAAACTAAAGCTAAAGTCATGATGGTGATAGGTGAGTTGGGAGTACTGCTGTATCAACATGAAGTTGAATGGCAATATCAGCAAAGTAAGCGCCCAGAAAAATCATTGTTGCGACTCCTAGAAAGTTTACAAACCTTAGAAAATTTAGAGCACAGGTTAGAAACTGTTGTACATACTACCCATGAATTTATTAATTCTAGTCGCACCAATATTTATTGGTTTGAGAGGCAAGATCGTTATTTTTGGTTGCGGGTAAGTAATCAACCTGGGAAAGTTAGTTTTCACCAAACCCAACCAGTTTTAGGCATAATTAAATTGAATGAATTAAGCGATTTTTATTATGCTCTAGCAATCAATCAAGTTATCTGGATAGGAGACAACCATAGTTCTCTCAAAAGCAGTTTTACCAAACAATTATTACATTGTTTAAATGCTAAAAGTTTACTAGCTGCACCCATCATTTGGCAAAAAGATTTACTCGGGTTTTTGGCCGTAGAAAATCATCAATCTCGCAATTGGACGGAAGCAGAACAAAGTTTTGTCAAAGGTGCTGCTGGGTTAATTTCTTTGGTTTCACCTTTAGATGCAATAGAAACTTCTATCCAGAGGATTCAAGCAGATGCGGATCTAACTAGTCAAATTGCTCAAGGTATATACAGTAACCACGAGCTGGAGAAAGTATTACGTAATTGTGCTGTTAGGGTTCTAGAAAGATTGGCAGCTACCCGGTTTTTATTGTTGCAGTATAACCAAGAAGATAGTAATTATCAATTTTTATACCAAAATCAGCCCCATAACCGTCGTCAATTAACATTTTTGTTGGAGCCACTTAAGGAAGTTGACAGTCATTTATTATACAGAGCTAACACAGCTATTAGTGTGGAAAACTTGGAGGAGGATTTACGGTTTTATAATTGGCGTTCTGACTTACTCAATGCAGGGGCGCGATCGCTACTTATCAGTAATTGTCATCAAGGTCATAAGCCGGAAGCTATTTTGATCATTGTGAGTGAATCTCACCGTTCATGGAGTATTCAAGAACAGGAACTACTGTTAGTAATCGCCCAACAGCTGGGGGTAATTGTGCGTCAGTTGCAATTACACAATCAAAATGAACAGCAGAGGCATATTTTACATAGTTTTCAAGAATCTCTCAAGCTACTGGGAATTTCCCAAAATCCTCATAATCACTCAGAAGAACACTATCTAGAACAAAGTATACTTAAACAAATCGCTTCTGTTCTCAAAGCTCCTTTAGTCACTTTACTATACTGGACACCAGGAAATAAGACAGCGTTCTTTACTCCTAGTGTAATTACTGATAGTAAATACGAAATTGATACTAACAATCCCGTTCACATTGCCACAGAAGCTCTAATCCAATGGGCATTAGTGATAGATAGTTATCTGAGTTTATCTATTGATGATATACCGGCAGAGAGTAAAAAATGGTTAACAGGCAAGGATATTGGTCAAATTTTACTGTTTCCAGTTCGGACTACAACAGAAAAAAAACCAACTGGGCTCATATTGATTGCAGATCATTCCCAGCGTCAATGGTCAGAATTATCCATAGAAGCCGCACAGGTTTTAGTTAGTCAATTAGCTTGGTTCCAGCGATGGCTACAAATTACTACAATGCTCCAGTCTCAAACTGATGAATTACAACAATTAAATTGGTACAAACACCAATATTTGTCAGATGTCCACAGAAATGTAGCCACCCTATTAAATCACATCAAAGATACACCAGAAAAGGAATATTCAGATATCCGTCATCAACCAATAATTAGACAATTAGATTATGCTAACTATCATTTGACTGGATTGCTTAACGCTGAACAATGGCAATTGCATGTTAATAACGAGAAAGTACCTGTTGCGACTTTGTTAAAACGAGCACTAGAGAGGGTAGATAGTTTACTTCAACAGCAAAAACTTTGGGTAGGGGTACATGGTTTAGGCTCACAAGCACATGAGCGAAATGCTGAAACCAGAATGTCCCATCGTTCTAGATATTCTTTCTTGATTGCTGGCGATATTATCAAAATAGAATTGGTTATTTATCAAGTTTTACTTGCTGCTTGTAAACGTTCTCATGTTGGCGGAAGAATTGACATTTGGTGTCGTCGCTTGGATGAAGGAACCCTGGAAATATCAATTACAGATAGTGGAACTATTGATGCTCAACTGTTGGCAGATTTAAATCATAATCAAAATATTATTTCTGCTGAATATAGTTCTCAACCTTTGACATTAAATCTCATTGTTTGTCAACAATTGGTACAAAAGATGGGGGGAGAATTACAAGTTAATCAATTACCAGATAATCGAATTATGAGTAGTTTACTATTACCTCTAGCAACTCAATAGTGGTGATAGTTGATAGTTGACAGGTGATAGTATTAGGGAAACTTACTTATTACTTATTACTTATTACTTATTACTTATTACTTATTACTCCACTCAACTTCCCCTGCTCCCTGCCTCTTCGGTGACAGTTATTGAGTCGAACAATATTGTCATAACCAATATTTCCATTACTACATATAGCGTTTCCCTATCTATTGAAGTATATACAAAACCTCAGTTGCTTGGGAAAGGCTATATTAGCTCTTGCACAATCTAAAATTTAAAATTTTAAATCTAAAATCTATATTAGTTCAGATACTTTCTGAATTTGTTGATTGAAATAATTTTCATCATGTTTCAACTGTTGAGCAAATTTTAAACCTGTTTGAAATGCAGTCAATGCTTTTGCATATTCCTTACGTTCTACATAAATCTGTCCTATTTGATCGTAGGCATTCATTAATCCATAAAAGTTAGCGGCTAACTTCTCAGTTTGGACTAAAATTTGGCTAGTTTGTAAAGCATCTTCAATTTGTCCAGAACTACGGTAAAGGGCAATTAACTTCCGTAAAGCTTCACCAGCACGGGCATATTGCTGTAATTGCCAAGCAGTGGTGTATGATTCTTGATAGTTTTTAAAAGCCTCTTGAATCAATTCGGGATTTTCTTTGACTAGGGATTCATACTCAGAAGCGATCGCTAATTTTAATCCAGGAATTAGCTGCAAATTATTATTTTGGCGATAAATCTCTACTAGCTGGTTTTTAATATTAATTGATTTTTGAAATTCTTTTGCCTGGGTGTATATATAAGCCAACTTTTGTAGGTAGGTGATTTGACTATTAGGATTTTTCCCAGAATTAGCCAACGCCAACAATTCTTCGTAGGTAGCTGCTGCTTGGGGATAATCAAACCAACTAAAATGTAATTCTCCTATGGTTGTCAGTGTTTCCACTTCCTTTGCTGTATCGTTTTTCTGCCGCACCATTGCCAAAATTTGCTCATATGCTGTCAGGGATAGTTGGGGCGATCGCACTTGCTGATAAGCTTGACCAAGAGCCTGTAAAATTTCTAAGTCTGGCTGTGTTTGTTCTTGTAGGGGTTTTTGAATTTCTTGTAGTCTTTGGGTAATGTATATTACTTGCTGGCTATTATTTTGATTGTAAGCAATGGCACCTACCCGTGAAAGTGCTGTTATCTCTGGTAATGTACCTAAGTATCGCCGTAATCGTAATTCCCGGTTCCAGGTATCAAAAGCACCTACCTTGTCTCCTGCTCTGAGTTTGGCGGCCGCTTCTTGATTTAATTTATCCAGTGCTGGTTCCAACTGCTGCTTTTCTAACGCAGTTAAAGGTTTTTTTGTTTCTGGGGAACGAGGGAGTAAGGGATCGGGGGTGGTAATTTCTAAGGGATTAGGAGGAAACTTGTCTGGTGGTTCTGGTTTTTTCTTGGCTGCTAAGGTGGGAGAGCTACAAAATATACAAACTACAGTGGTGGTGGTAATTACCGTTGTGAACCATTTAAGCATAAGTTAAGTTACCTTGATTGCGATCGTTAATTCAAAATTTGATTAGTAAGTATTTTTTCACTCTTCCCCTCTTTCCCTCTTTCCCTCTTCCCCTCTTCTTTCACTAAGACGCAGATTGAGAAAAAATTATCCTGAAAATTATGACACTATAAGCTTTAAAATACTTGTAGATGATGGGCAACGGATGTGGCAACGGATGACCTCTCATTATGATGAATAGATGATCTGTTTGTAGGCAGATGATCTTTCGTTTTATAAATGGATTGTCTGCTATTAGGCAACGGATGACCTCTCATTGGATGAATAGATGATCTGTTTGTAGGCAGATGATTTTTCGTTTTATGAATGGATTATCTGCTATTAGGCAACGGATGATCTTTCGTTTTATATAGATTGTCTGTTTGGTGTTGCTGATTTGAAGTATAAAATTGAAAAATGATGTACTTACAACTCTCACTCTCTGCGCCTTTGCGCCTCCGCGTGAGATAAATTCATTCCTGAACTCAGCAACGCTGCCTGTTTTTAGGATGCGGATGATCTGTTTTTGAAAGTTCACAATCGGTAAATCTAAAATCTAAAATCCAAAATTCAAAATCCAAAATCGAATGACTCACTCTAGGGATATTAAAACTTTAGCTCGCTGGATGGCAGCTGACTTTAGTAATCAACAACAAGCTTTTGATAATCCCCCTTTATATGCCCATATCCGGGTATGTATCCGTCCCTTACCTTGGGAGTTTTTGTCAGGGGTAAGTTTGTTTCTGGAACAGGCTTATGACTATATGCTGACTCAACCTTACCGTTTACGGGTGATGAAGCTGATTCCCACTGAAGAAAATATTGTGATTGAACACTATACCCTGAAGGAAAAAGAAAAGTTTTATGGTGCATCCCGTGAGGTGGAACGGTTACAAAATATCACCACCGATGACCTGGAGAAAATGCCGGGATGTAACATGATTGTGGAATGGACTGGTAATAGTTTTAAGGGAAGGGTGGAACCTGGTAAGGGATGTGTTGTGATTCGTGATGGGAAAAAAAGTTATCTTGATAATGAGTTTGAAATTGATGCGGAAAGATTTATGAGTCTGGATAGGGGTAGGGATCTGGAAACAGATGAGCATTTATGGGGTTCCATTGCTGGGGAGTTTCACTTTGTCCGTTGGCACAGTTTTGCAGATGAGGTTCAGTTTGAAGGGTGAAAGTGATTGTACTCCTAATCGTTTGACCCTCAGTGGGATCGTAATCCCTCGTAGTTTGGGTGAAACGAAGTGTAACCCAACATAATATCATGTTCGGTTAAAGACTTATGGTTAAGACTGCAAGGGGCAGGGTGCAGGGGGAGAAAGAGTTTTAAGATGTTTGCACCATGATCCGAATAAATAAGTAATCTCCCGAACCCAACATAATACATGATACAAACGCCAGATTGTTTAAACAACTAAATACCTAATTGCTTACCAAATAACAACGCTTCAAGTATCGATATAACGCTGATTTTAGGGAGAAAATATCAAAATGTTGGGTTACGCTCTGCTCCAACGCCACTTGCTATATGCCGGGAAACCCTTCCACTGCAGTGGCTCCCCAACCTACAACTGCAATTTGACAGTATTTAATTCCTTACTGTTTACAGTTTTCAGGGTTCAACAATGGCCTGACGATAATTGTGTAATTATACACAATTATTCTTGGCATTTTTATCGCGGACATACTTAGCTAAATTTTGCGTCGCCTTGTGAAACAATTCTTCATAGTATTTGCGAATAAATGGGCCTCCTAAACCCATCAGCAAGTTTGGCTCTAAGCAAACAGTATAGATAAATTTACAGCGATTGTTCCCCAGATCCTCCAAACGAAAGTCTTCAGCAAAAGCCTGAGCTAGAGGCAGGCTCGCTTCGGTAAAGTAGAAAGCAAAGCGTTTGTTCTGCTCCCACACAAAGAAATACTCATTAACCGTCAAAAATTTTCCCTTAACAGTGCGTGTCGTCCCAACGCCATGGGGTTTGGGACTAGTCCACTGCAAATTGACGATGATTTCCAGCCACTCGGCCCAAGCTTCAGCATCCTCAAAGATTGTGAAAACATCTGTTGGTGATGCATCTAGTTCCACCTGATTCACGAAGCGCACAGGAGCGCGTTCAAAAAAATCAATGTCTACTGGTCTATATTTGAATTTCATCTACCTAATATTCTGTCGCAGCAAATAACTCTAACGGATAAGAGAAGGGAACCCTTTCTACCCAGCTTTCCCAATGCCCATTAGGATAAAGCTGGAAGTGACGAAATCCTGGTGATTGCTCATCTAGTGCAAAGTCCGTGCTGTTGGGCTGAAACTGAATACAAGTCGAAGGTGTACCGAAGTAGCGAACATTGTGGCGTTGATATTGAAACTCTTGATGGATATGACCACATATAACTAACTTTACCTGGGGGTAGCTATCTATAATTGCGAAAAAATCCTCTGAATTTTGCAGTTTACTACTATCAAGCCAAGGAGAATTTACTAAAAAAGGTGGATGATGTATACCTATGAGTGTTGGCTTCTCATCTATGATTACCAATTGAGAATCCAGCCACTCCAAGGTTTCTACTGATAAATAACCATGTACTTCTTCTGGGACTGAGGAGTTTAGTAATATAAAATTCCAGCCACCGCGTTCAAAGGACTTACGCCGAGAAAACAACCTTAAGTTTAATGCTTCCTCCATAGCGATCGCACAATCATGGTTTCCTGGTAAGCTATAGGTAGGTATTTGTAAAGGATGTAATAAATTTTGCAAGTTCTCATAGGATTCCGGGCTACCATCCCCAGATATATCTCCTGTCAGTAACAATAGATCGAGTTCAGAACCTAATTTTTTTAACTGTTCTATAACTGCACAAAAGGAATCTTTGGTGGGCATTCCCACCAGCTCTTGGTTTTCGTCGGCAAACAAATGTATATCTGTTATCTGTGCAACTGATACAGGAGAGGTATGACTCATTTTTACTAATAATGTTTAGATATTGAAAATATTCTCAGCACAATCACATTAACTGAAAAAAGACAGGGGATAGATTACAGATACCATAGGAAGTTTCATTTGTCTTGACCCATGTAGTTAATAACTGCCACACAAGAAAAGAAGTTACTGAAATCTCTACTTGAACCATGGATTCATTCTGGTATAAATGATTAAGTAATATAAAAATTTTATACGCTAACTTCTCCGTAAGTAGATAATTAATTACGACCAATATTATAGTTGTTTTTCATACCAAATAAATTAGTAGTACTTAAGGATTAATCTGTCGATTTTAATCTAAGACTGTTGACTAAGAAAGTATTGATAATTGTGATTGAATAGATAGTTGGGATAATTTATACTTAATTAAGATAGCGATCGCACGTATAAAAAATGCGATCGCTCACTTTCTAGCTATTTCCTGCAAAGAAAATAATTATACACCAGTTACCACTGTTGAAATTAAGCGGGAATGAACTGGAGTGATACACCATTGATACAATAACGCTGGCCAGTGGGCGCAGGACCATCACCAAATACATGACCGAGATGTCCACCACAACGGCTACAATGTACCTCCACCCTAGTCATAAATAATGACTTGTCTACAGAGGTTTCAATTGCACCATCAATGGGTTGGAAAAAACTAGGCCAGCCTGTGCCACTATTAAACTTGGTGTCTGATGTAAATAGTGGTTGGTTGCATCCAGTACATAAATATGTACCATCAGCGTAAATTTTATCTAGGGGGCTAGTACCCGCCCGTTCCGTACCATGTTTGCGGAGAACCCGGAATTGCTCTGGTGTGAGAATGGAACGCCACTCTTCCTCTGTTTTGTTGATTTCAAATTTTTTATTTGAAGTTGCCATAATAATGTCCGTTTTCCTAGTTAAATAATCTGACAGCCACACAGTGCCTAGAACTACGGCACCAGCTTCTAAAAGTTGTCTTCTATTCATCCTCTATTATTAAATAACTAGATTGGCGATCTATTCTCAGTCATTTGCAGGGATTTGATTTACTGTTACATTTATTAATATAATGCTTTTCCTCGTCCTCAAGAAGGGTTGATATAGACATTAAACCAGAAACGCAGTGGGATATTTATGGCGCAACCCAGCTTCCCTAACATCCAAATATTGTCTAATTATCTTACAATTGACTTATTTGGAGGACAATTGAGGTATGTTTCGCTGTTTTTGATGCTGATCGAAAAATAATTTGCAACCACACCATAAGGCTTATGCCTTCAGATATTTGATTGGTGAACAAATCTCAAACCAGCTGATTTGACAGGGTTGTATTCTTTTGTTAAGGTTCGTGCCATGTGCTTTTTGAGCGCAATCGCTAAATTTCCAGCATCAGTCAAGTCAGTATCTACTGAGAAATATAAATGTCACAAGATAAAGGTAGAGATATAGCTGTAGAATTCCGCGATGTCTCCTTAAGTAAAAATAATCGTCCCCTAGTATCAAACTTAAATTTCACTATTCGCCAAGGAGAGGCACTGGTATTATTGGGACGTAGTGGTAGTGGTAAAACTACTACCATGAAGTTAATCAATCACCTGTTTTCTCCAACGCGAGGAGAAATATTATTTGAGGGTAAACCCACAACTGAGTGGGATGAAATTCGGCTGCGGCGCAAAATTGGTTATGTAATTCAAGAAATTGGTTTATTTCCCCATTTTACCGTGGAAAAAAATGTGGGTTTGGTTCCCTCTTTGGAAAGTTGGAAGCCAAAGAAAATCAAAACAAGAGTTCATGAGTTATTAAATATAGTTAGTTTACCTCCAGAACAATTTGCCCAACGTTACGCCCATGAATTATCTGGTGGACAAAGACAAAGAGTCGGCGTGGCTAGAGCCCTAGCAGCAGATCCTCCAGTGTTATTGATGGACGAGCCTTTTGGCGCTCTCGATCCTATTACTCGCCTAGAACTGCAAAAGGAGTTTAAACGCTTACAACAAGAGTTAGGTAAAACTGTCGTATTCGTAACCCACGATATCCAAGAAGCTTTTGTCTTGGCATCCCGCATTGGGCTGATGTATGGCGGAAAAATGGTGTTTTTGGGTACTCCTGAGGAGTTTCTCCAATCATCCCACCCAGAAGCGACAGCATTTATGGAATGTATTAAACCAGTGGTATGAAGGACTTTTTTCTCATTAAATATGGACCAGAAATTCTGGAAAAGGCTGGGGAACACTTAGTCTTAGTCATCTTTGCGATTACAATCTCAGTTGCGATCGGTATTCCCTTAGGGGTTATTATTACCCGCAACTCCAATCTGCGTCAACCAGTGTTGGGTTTTGCCAATATTATGCAAACCATACCTAGTTTGGCTATGTTTGGATTGCTGCTCCCCGTACCTCTGATTGGTGGAATTGGTGCAGTTCCAGCAATTGTTGCCCTGACGTTGTATTCTTTATTACCCATTATTCGCAATACTTATACGGGAATTACTAGTGTAAATCCATCTCTTCGAGAAGCTGGAAAAGGGATGGGAATGACGGATATGGAATTATTATTCCAGGTGGAAATTCCCTTGGCTATGGGAGTAATTCTGGCTGGGGTGCGGGTAGCTGCGGTGATTGCCATTGGTATTGCTACCATCGCCGCCGCCATTGGTGCTGGCGGTTTAGGGGAATTTATCTTCCGGGGCATTTCCTCAGTGAACAACCAGTTGATTTTAGCAGGGGCAGTTCCCTCAGCGATTATGGCTCTCTTGGCTGATTTTGGCATTGGTGCTCTGGAGCGTTATTTAACAAAGGGCAAAGTCGCAAAATCAAAACATTAAGTCAATCAATCAATTTTGGATTTTGAATTTTTGGATTGGTAACTGAGCCTGTCGAAGTTTAGATTTTGAAAAACAGATAATTCGTTATCCGTTATCCGTTGTCTATTTTGGATTTACCGATTGATCCCATGGTTCAAGTTGGGGGCTTGAAATGGCGATGCAGCGAGCAGCAAAGGGATTTTCTATAAACGACTCCATCAAGAAGTGAATGATTGCACATAAATGCTTATGCATCGCGGCACAATTCTTGCTAATTTTTCTATAAATAAATTTAGGGGCTTGTATCCTTTTCTTCTTCGGCCAATGAAAAAATTTATTGTCTTTTCCCTGATTTGTTTGGCTTTAATGATTGGTATTACTAGTTGTAGTAATAAATCTATTACTAATAGTAGTAGTGGTGATATTATTATTGCATCAAAAAATTTCACAGAACAAACTATTTTAGGGGAATTATTAGCACAACAAATAGAAGCAAAGACAGATTTAACGGTAGATAGAAAGCCCCAATTGGGAGGAACTTTTGTTTGCCATCAGGCTATTGTTGCTGGTAAAATTGACGCTTATAATGAGTATACTGGCACCGCATACAACGCCATTCTCAAGCAAGAAGTAATACCCGATCCCAAGGAAGTTTACCAACGAATGAAAAAAACCTATGCTCAAGATTTTAAGTTAAAAGTCATGGAGCCATTGGGTTTTGAAAACACCTATGCGGTGATTGTGCGTGGTGAAGATGCCAAGGATTACAATCTCAAAACAATATCTGATTTGGCAAAGTATTCACCCCAATGGCGTGTTGGTTTTGGTTATGAATTTATGGAACGGAAAGATGGTTTTCCTGGCTTGTCTAAAACCTATGGCATAAAATTCAATCAATCACCCAAAATCATGGACACAGGGTTACTATATAGGGCATTAATTCAACAGCAAGTTCAGGTAATAGTTGCTAGTTCCACTGATGGACAAATTGCCCGTTTGGGTTTAGTAATACTCGAAGATGATAAACAGTATTTTCCACCCTATGAAGCGACTCCTGTTTTTCGCCAAGAAACTTTAAAGAAATATCCGCAATTGCAGGAGGCTGTATCTCCAATGTTAGGGAAAATAACCGCAAACGAGATGCAGCGACTTAACTATTTAGTAGAGGGTGAGTTGCGAAAAGTTAAGGATGTGGTGAGAGAATTTAGGACCGCTAAAGGTTTTTAGTACCGCAAGGCGGGAGTTGATAGTTGATAGTTGATAGTTGATAGTTGACAGTTGACAGTTGACAGTTGACAGTTGACAGGTAAGAGTTCAGAGTTAATTGTTGCCCTATCAACTATCCTTGTCATCAATGTCATCCATTTAATCAGTGTTCACAAAGCAGAATCAAAAATTTGCTGTGCTGTAACATGCAAATTAGGGAACAAAGGAGAAACTATCGGGGTATTACCTCTAAATTGAGTAGCTTGGTACTCGCCATCTACTAATTCGCAAATAGTGATTGTTTGTTGTTTGGGATTTCCCAGGAACCGTTTACCCCCCAAGGCTGCGTAATCGACAATCCAGTATTCAAGAATGCCCATTTCTTCGTAATCACCAAACTTATCGTGATAATCATCACGCCAATTTGTACTCACAACCTCAACTACTAGGGGAATTGATGCGGGTTGGATGAGTGTAGATTGCTTTTTCCACAAAGGCTCGTTGACGAGGTTATCATGATTTACTAACAAAATATCTGGGGAATAGGTTGAATCATTGTCAGGAGTTTTGACAAGCCCTGTTTTGGGGATACGGTAAGGTAATCCCAGACGCACATACTCTATGGTGATTTTTTGCACTAAAAATCCGATGACATTCTCATGTTCGCCTGTTGGTGGTGGCATTTCAACAATTACCCCTTTATGTAACTCATAGCGTACACCGTTATCAGGATACCACTCGATAAATTCATCAAAGGTTGTTAGTTTGTTTATTGCTTGGGTCATGGCTATTATTTACAATAATCAAGAATAAGAATATATTCGATCTATTACTATATTGCTACTTTTTTTGTATTTCTATCCCCAAAAAATTTTACTAATTACCAAAGTTTATATTGTCATCCACCAAATCATAAATAAAGTATGGGTATGGCTTAAACTACATAGTAATGCTTGTTTCCCAGCTTCAAACACAGAACATACCCATGACAGAATTACAGCTGCGCCTACAAGATGGAAATACCTTCAAAACGGTGACAGTAAATCAAGAGGTTTTCACTATTGGGCGTTTACCGGAATGCGACTTATCTTTACCTTTTGCTGGGGTTTCTCGCTATCATGCTCGTTTGACAAATATATCTGAGGGTGTATGGACAATTGAGGATTTGGGTAGTAAAAATGGCACACTAGTAAATGATCGCTTAATTAATTCTCCTAAGGAATTACGTCATGGAGATATCTTGTGGTTAGGAGATGCAAATTTGGTAGTATTAAGCATCGATGGCCAAGTTTGGGAAACAAAGCAAGAAGAAAATGAAGGGCAAACAACTATCCTCCGTAATGTTCAACAACTACAACAGCAATGGATAGAAGTTGATTCCCAAGAAGGGGATCTTAGTAATAATCTAAGTAATAGAGATATAATTATTGCCCGTCTTAAAGATTTGGTGGATATAGCTAAAAATCTCTCTGGTGCAACATCCATAGAAGAAATTTTTTCCCAGGTGGAGAAGGTTGTATTTCGTTATCTCCAAGGTATTGAAAGGTTAGCACTATTAATAGATATCAGTGGTGATGGTAATCTAGAATTAGTTAATTCTGCTGCTAGAAATATTTCCCAACAACAATATTTGTTAGATGACAGGGATTGGATTAGTCGCAGTATTTGTCAAAGGGTATTTGCACAAAAGATTGCTATTCAAATCGCTGACGCTCAAAATGATGAACGTTTTGCTGGGGAGCAGAGTATTCTACTCAAAGGTATCCGTAGTGCGATGGCTGTACCACTGTGGGATGAAAGTAAGGTGGTAGGGGTGCTTTATGCTGATGCTCGTCTTTCTGCTTACCATTGGATTAGTGAGGGTAAGGAAGAACTGAGTTTTTTTTCCACGTTAGCAAATCTGGTAGCTTCTAGTGTGCAACGTTGGATATTAGTGGAGAAGTTGAAAACAGAGGAATTGATTCGCCATCGGTTAGAAAGATATCATTCCCCAGCAGTGGTACAACAGTTAATTGCTGTGGGTAAGTCACCAGATGGACGTTTACCTCCCCAAGAGAAAGAAATTAGTATTTTATTTGCTGATATTGTGGGTTTTACAGCTATGTCAGAACGGTTTGCACCCAACCAAATCGCTGAATTGCTGAATAATTTATTTGAAGAAATGCTGCAAGAAATTTTTTCCTACGGTGGCACTTTAGATAAATATATTGGTGATTGTATTATGGCATTTTTTGGCGCTCCTGAACCCCAGCCAGATCATGCTGATAGAGCTGTGACTGCGGCTAAGAAAATGCTATCTCGCCTCAAAAAGCTAAATACTAATGGTTTTTGGCAGGAATCTATAGAATTACGAATTGCGATTAATAGTGGTAAGGCTGTGGTGGGGGATGTGGGTAGTTCCCAAAGGGTAGACTATACTGCATTAGGCGCAACTATTAATTTAGCATCACGGATGGAGGGTATTTGTCCCCCTAGTGAATGTGTAATTGGTGAAGATACTTATCGCCAGCTTTCACACCCTGATGACTTTCACAAGATGGGTAATTATCGTTTTAAGGGTATTAATAGATCGGTTTGTGTTTATCAAACTCGTTTACGCAAATAAACTTAATTTATAGCAGTTTTTCAGTTGATAGTTGATAGTTGGTAGTTGACAGTTGATGGTTGATGGTTGATGGTTAAACCTTAAACTTCCTTTACTCCCACACTCCCCACACCTCCCACACTCCCCTCACTCCCCCTGCCTCCTGCCTCTTCGGTGACAGTTCTTGAGTCAAACAGTATGTCCTAACGGGAGCATACCAAATGTTTAAATTTGTAGTGCGGGCATCTTGCCCGCTTTATATATCAAGGGAGCAAGACTTCGGCGTGAGCTCAGACGTTCGGCGAAGCTCAGTCGAGCCGTCGAACGCTGCTCCCACTACCGCATATTTTTGCAAA
>JAAUYD010063006.1_pt1 | contig 14702 bp, 15 predicted proteins | sample 7278101 | NCBI WGS metagenome assembly JAAUYD01 (sample SAMN14350128, study PRJNA611818) | marine sediment metagenome | isolation source: surface marine sediment (0.6m) | place: French Polynesia: Moorea | collected 2018-08
TCGACGGGCTGACCAACGACGAGGAGTCGGACCTCGGCACGAACCCCGACGACCCCGACACCGACGGCGGCGGTATCGACGACGGCATCGAGGTGCTCGCGCTCGCAACCGACCCGCTCGACCCCGACGACGACGCGACCGATTCCGACGGTGACGGTCTTCCCGACGACTACGAGGACTCGATCGGCTCCGACCCGGGCGTCGTCGACACCGATGGTGGCGGCGTCGGTGACGGCGCCGAGGTCCGGCGCGGCAGCGACCCCCTCGACGCCGCCGACGACGAGTACGACGAGCTTCCGGACGCCGACGGCGACGGCCTCGACGACGCCACCGAAGCCCAGATCGGCACGAATCCATTCGACGCCGACACCGACGGCGGCGGCGAGAACGACGGCGACGAGGTCGACGCCGGGACCGATCCGCTGGATCCCAGCGACGACGTCGCTGCACGTGACGACCCGGATGGCGACGGGTTGACGACCGAGGAGGAGGCGGCGATCGGCACCGACCCGCGCAACCGCGACACCGACGGCGACGGGTGGTGGGACGGCGACGAGGTCAACGGGGTGACGTGCGAGGGGGGGAGCCGTACGTCGGATCCGTTGCTTGCGGACACCGACGGTGGTGGGGTCGACGACTTCCAGGAGTGCCTGGACGGCACGGATCCGCAGCTCGCCTTCGACGACGGCAACGGTGGTGAGGACACCGATGGTGACGGGCTGTCCGACGAGCGCGAGAGAGCGTTGGGCACGGATCGGCATCTGTTCGACACCGACGGCGACGGGTTGGGTGACGGTGACGAGGTGCTGTTGTGGGGCACCGATCCGCTGGACCTCGATTCCGACGACGGCGGTGTCTGGGACGGTGTGGAGATCGACGTGTTGCTGGATCCGAACGATCCGTCCGACGACGACCGTGATCGTGACGGTGACGGGGTGAGCGACGCGGACGAGTTCTCGCGCTGGAACACCGATCCACTCGTCGCCGACACCGACGGCGGTGGCGTGAACGATGGGGACGAGGTGCGTGCCGGGACCGATCCGTTCGATCCCGCCGACGACGGCGATGACATCGACGCCGACGGTGACGGGCTGACCAACTCCGAGGAGGACGCGCTGGGAACGGAGCGGTTCGTCCCGGACACCGATGGTGACGGGCTCTCGGACGGGGACGAGGTCAACGGGGTGACGTGCGAGGGCGGGAGCCGTACGTCGGATCCGTTGGTCCGCGATACCGATGGTGGTGGGGTCGAGGACTTCCAGGAGTGCCGGGAGGGCACGGATCCGCAGCAGGCGTGGGACGACGGCAACGGTGGTGAGGACACCGATGGTGACGGGTTGTCCGACGAGCGCGAGCGAGCGGTGGGTACGGATCGGCATCTGTTCGACACCGACGACGACGGATTGGGTGACGGTGACGAGGTGCTGTTCTTGGGGACCGATCCAATGGACGTCGACTCCGACGACGGTGGAGTTCAGGACGGTGTGGAGATCAACGCGTCGCTGAATCCGACGGATCCGTTGGACGACGACCGCGATCGTGACGGTGACGGGGTGAGCGACGCACAGGAGTTCGCGTTGAACACCGATCCGGAGGTCGCCGACACCGACGGCGGCGGCCTGAACGATCGAGACGAGGTGCATGCCGGGACCGATCCGCTGGATCCCTCCGACGACAACGACGACATCGACATCGACGGTGACGGGCTGACCGCCTCCGAGGAGGCGGCGATCGGCACCGACCCGCGCAACCACGACACTGACGGTGACGGGCTCTGGGACGGCGAAGAGGTCAACGGAGTGTTCTGCATCATCGGTGGGACCCGCACGTCGGATCCGTTGCTCGTGGACACCGATGATGGTGGGGTCGACGACATCCAGGAGTGCCTGGACGGCACGGACCCGCAGCAGCCGTGGGACGACGGCAACGGTGGTGAGGACAGCGATGGTGACGGGTTGTCCGACGAGCGCGAGAACGAGGCGGGTACGGATCCGAACGTGTCCGACACCGACGGCGACGGTTTGCGTGACGGTGACGAGGTGCTGTTGTCGGAGACCGATCCGCTTCTTGCCGACTCCGACGGCGGTGGCGTGAACGATGGCGCCGAGGTGAATGCCGGGACCAACCCGATGGATCCCGACGACGACGGCCTGACCGGCCTTCCCAAGACGGTTCGTCAGGGTGAGCAGATCACGATCACCGAGGACGGGTTCGATGCCGCTGAGGAGGTGACGGCGACCATCTACTCGACACCGACCGAGCTCGGTTCGACGACCGCTGACGATGCCGGGTCGATCGTGTTCACGTTCACGGTCCCGACCTCGATCGAACCGGGGATGCACCGGGTCGAGCTGGTCGGCCAAGAGTCCGGGCGGGTCGTTTCTGCTCCCGTCGAGGTGATCGCCGCCGACCCCCCGGCCGTCCCGCCGACGACCGTGGCGGACCCGCCGCTCGCCGGAAGCCTGCCGGCGACGGGGAGCGGTGCCGGTCCCGGCCTCTCGCTGGCGCTGCTGCTCGTGCTTGCCGGGCTGCTGCTGCGGCGCGGTGCCCACCGACGAGCCATCCCGCCGCGTGGATCGTCGTCGGGGGTGTGAGCGGCGCGCCAGTGTCGGCGTGTGTCGACGTTTCTCGTTGCGCCGGTGGCGTTTCGACGGCCAGTTGCTCAGCTGGCCACAGCAATGGGCCCGTCTCACCAGCGCGCTCATCGCTGGATCGCTCGCTTCGACGCCGAGGGCGATGCCGGTGCGGAGTCCTCACCGGCGGGTGATCAGACCGGCCGACGCATGCTCGACCGCCACCGTGACCTCGTCGCGGTCGATGTCGCTGCCGTCGGCGAGCGCCATCGCGAGGCGCGGGTCGATCGACGCGTCGATGTGACGGGCGAGGCGTCGCGCATCGGCGGGGGCCGCGTCCGGTGCGGCCGGCGGCCCTCACCTTCCGGCGGTGTCGGAGCCGTGAGGTGACGGCCACGCACGGGCGTGGTCGTGGGCAGCTCCGGGTGCCTCTGTCAGACTCGATCGAATGCGAGCTGCGTCGTACTCGTCCTTCGGCGGGCCGATCACCGTCGGGGACCTTCCCGAGCCGACGTGCGACCGAGGCGATGCCGTGCTCGAGGTGCGGGCGACCGGGATCTGCCGGAGCGACTGGCACGGGTGGCAGGGCCACGATCCCGACATCGTGCACTTCCCCCACGTGCCCGGCCACGAGTTCGCCGGCGTGGTCGCCGAGGTCGGAGGCGACGTCGCGCAGTGGTCGCCCGGTGACCGGGTGGCGGTGCCGTTCGTGTCGGGCTGTGGACGTTGCGGGTACTGCGTGGCCGGCCAGCCTCAGATCTGTCCTGACCAGACGCAACCCGGCTTCACGCACTGGGGTTCCTTCGCCGAGCGGGTCGTGGTCCACAACGCCGACTTCAATCTGGTGCGTCTCCCCGACTCGGTCGACTTCGAGACCGGTGCCCTGCTCGGCTGCATGTTCTCGACCGCCTACCGGGCAGTCGTCGACCAGGGCAGAACCCAAGCGGGCGAGTGGGTCGCGATCTACGGGTGCGGCGGCGTCGGAGTGTCCGCCGTGATGATCGCGGCGGCGCTCGGCGCGAAGCCGATCGGCATCGATCCGCGGCCCGAGGCCCGCGCGCTCGCGCTCGACGCCGGGGCGGCGCTCGTGTTCGATCCGGACGAGGCGCGCACGAGCCTGCCGGACCTCGACGGGGACGGCCCGCACGTCACGCTCGACGCCGTCGGCGCGCCGCGCGTGGTCGCCGACGCGGTCGCCAGCCTGCGGCGGGGAGGCCGCCACGTCCAGGTCGGCCTCCTGCCCGGCCCAGCCAGCTTCGGCGACGTCGTTGCGTCGCTGGTCGTTGCGCACGAGCTCACGATCGTCGGTTCGCACGGCATCGCACCGTCGGGCCTCGCCGGCGTCCTGGAGCTGACGGCGAGAGGCGACCTGCGCCCGGACCGGCTGATCGGCCGACGGGTGGATCTGCACGGAGGGGTCGAGGTGCTCACCCACCTCGACGACGAACCGGCGCTCGGGATCACGGTCATCACCGAGTTCTGATCTGGGTCAGTCGATCGGGCGGTCCCATCCGCTCGCCCTCTGAGCCGCCGGACGTCGGAGCCTCAGTTCACCGGGCGGGTGGTGATCAGCTCCTGGCAGAGCAGGCCGGCGTCGCGGTGCTGGTGCATCGCGTGGTAGTCGGGGTGGTTGAGCGTCTGGATGAACGCCGCCCGGTTCGGGAAGTGCATGACCAGGACGGCGTCCCAATCGCCCTGGCCGATGAAGTAGCGCTCGGTCCGTCCGAAGAGCAGGCAGGAGCCACTCACCTCCTCGGCAGCGACTTGGAAGGCGTCGACGTAGCGCTCGTACGCGGCCGAGCCGGGCTCGTCGACGCCGTGGAGGTCGTGGTCGGCTGCGTACTCGGCCTTGACGCGGAACTTCAACAGGTTGACCTGGGCGATCGGCCCGTCGTACGGGTCGTCGCGGAAGGCGCGGAACTGGTCGGCCGTCGGCTGGTAGGCGGGCATGCGGGTCTCCTGATGGGACGTGACGTGAGTCGTGGCCGTGGGTCAGGTGCCGGACGGATCGGTGGGCGGGACGCCGACCCGGTTGCCCTGGTGCTGCTCGTTGGACGCGAGGGTGTCGAGGACTTCGACCACGTCGCAGACGAGGCCGTCGCGTGTCGTCGCGATCAGCACGTACTCGACGTCGTACGCGTGACCGCGGGCGCTGGTGGCGTGGAAGTCGAACCGGACGACCGACGCGTGCTCGTCGCCGATCTCGTCGTGGATGTCGACGGTGACCGAGCCGTCCTCGTAGAACTTGCCGAAGACCGCCCGGTTGAACGCGCCGACCGCGTCCTTGCCGACATGGGGCCCCTTGACGTTCGGGGCGAGCGAGTGGTTGAGGCGCCAGGTGACGTCGTCGGTGTACATCGCCGCCATCGCTTCGCAGTCGCCGAACGCTTCGACGAGGCGGCCGGCGGGTGTCGACGTGCCCATCAGGCGTCGAGGGTGGGCAGCCAGGCGGCGATCGCTTCGCCGATCTCGTGGGGGCTGTCCTCCTGGATGAAGTGGCTGCCGGTGACGGTGACCTCGGTGACGTCGGGCCAGGCGCGGACGAAGGCGCGCTGGTCGTCGCCGAGCAGCGCCCCCGGATCGGCGTTCACGAACAGCTTCGGCACGTCGGACGTCGACAGCCAATCTGCGTACGACTGGACGATCTCGACGACGTCGGCAGGCTCACCGTCGATCGGGATCTGGCGGGGCCAGGTGAGCGTGGGGCGGCGGTGCTCGGGTTCGGTGAACGGGCGGCGGTACTCGTCGTGCTCCTCCTGCGTGAGCGTGCGGAGGATCGAGCCGGGCAGGACCGCCTCGACGAACAGGTTCTTGCCGATCACCATCTCTTCACCGGCGTCGGAGCGGAACCCCTGGAAGATGCCACGGGCAGCGTCGGGGAAGTCGTCCCAGCTCCCGGGTCGCACGATCGCCTCCATGAAGACGATGCCGGCGACGCGGTCACGGTGGCGGTTGGCCCAGTCGAACCCGAGTGCCGAGCCCCAGTCGTGGATGACGAGCACGACGTCGTCGCCGAGGTCGAGCTGGTCGAGCAGTCCGTCGAGGTACCCGCGGTGCTCGACGAAGGTGTACGAACCCGGTCCGGTGTCGTCGAGCTTGTCGGAGTCACCCTGGCCGATCAGGTCGGGCGCGATGCACCGGGCCTGCCCGGACACGTGGGGGATGATGTTGCGCCACAGGTACGACGAGGTCGGGTTGCCGTGCAGGAACACCACCGAGCGGCCCTCGCCCGACTCGTGGTACGCCATCTGCTTCCCGTTGACGGTGGCGTACTGCTTGGTGAGCGGGGTGGCGTCGAGATCGGACATGGCGGCTCCTTGTCGTCGAGGGCGTCTCGGGCTAGATTAAGTAGCGTTCGCTATCTTTGCAAGTTCGACGGCAGGGCCCGACACGCATGGCACGACCTCCGAAGTTCGACGACCACGAGATCCTCGATCGCGCGATGACCGCCCTGTGGCAGGGCGGCTGGTCGCAGACCTCCATCCGCGATCTCGAGGGCGCGCTCGAGCTGAAGGCGCCGTCGATCTACCGGCGATTCGGCACCAAGGAGGGGTTGGGCACGGCGGTCGTCGACCACTACGTCGACCGGGTGGTGCGACGCCGGGTCGACAAGCACCTCACCGGCGAGGGCGACCCGATCGACAACCTCACGGCGTTTCTCGAGAGCTCGGTCACCCAGTCGGGCGACGGCGGCCGCCTCTGGGGTTGCCTGCTCACGACGACGTCGCTCGAGGCCGACGATCCCGGCCGAGCGTTCGCCGACGCGCTCCGCACCGGGCTGGAGGTGATCGAGCACGGGTTGCAGCGCGAGGTGTACCGCGCCGCCGAGCTCGACCGACTCGCTCCGGGTGTCGAGCCCGACGCCGCCGCTGCGACACTGACGCTCGTGATGCAAGGCCTGATGGCGCTCGCCCGCGGTGGCGCACCGCCGGCGGACCTGCGTCGCCGCGCCCGCGCCGCTGTCGCAACCATTGCCGGAGGATGCTCATGATGACCGACACCGACGTGGCGGCGCCCTACCGGCGCAACGGCTTCGTCGCGCCGATCCGCGTGCTCGACGCCGAGTCGGCGCGGTCCCACCGGGCGCACCTGGAGTCGGCCGAGGCGCAGATCGGGGCCGTCCACTACCAGGACAAGATGCACCTGATCCTCACCTCGACGTGGGAGCTCGCGACCCATCCGGGGGTGCTCGACGCCGTCGAGGCGTGCATCGGCCCGAACATCCTGCTCTACAACTCGATGTACGTCATCAAGGAGCCCCACTCGCCGGCCAAGGTGAACTGGCACCAGGACCTGACCTACTGGGGGCTGAGCGACGACGACGCCCAGGTGACGGCGTGGCTCGCGCTGTCGCCGGCCACCGCCGAGTCGGGCTGCATGCAGATGGTGCCCGGCAGTCACCTCGGTGGCCGCGTCGACCACGTCACTCCCGATCGGCGAGCCGACGACGACGTGCTCGACCTCGGTCAGTACATCGAACAGGTCGATCTCGCCGCTGGGGTCCACGTGCCGCTGGAGGTGGGCGAGATGTCGTTGCACCACGGGTGGACGGTCCACTCGTCGTTGCCGAACCGCAGTGACGATCGCCGGATCGGGTTCAACGCCCAGTACCTCGCGCCGCACTGTCGCCAGGTGATGCACGACGGTGACACCGCTGTCCTGGTGCGCGGCGTCGACGAGTTCGGCCACTTCGGCACCGAGATGCCGGCAACCACCGACCTCGACCCGGCCGCGATCGAGCGGCAGCAGGCCGCCCACCGGCTGATCAAGGCCAACTACGCAGCGGTCCGCGACCGCTGACCGCGTGAACGCGCTCGAGTCGATCCGCCGGCTCGCCGTCTACGGCACGCTCGCTCCGGGCCGCCCGAACGAGCACGTCCTCGCCGACCTCCTCGGCCGGTGGATCGAGGGCACGGTGCGAGGTGAGCTCCGCGATGCAGGCTGGGGCGCAGAGCTGGGGTTCCCGGGCATCGTGCTCGATGCGGCGGACGGTGGTGTCGTCGAGGTCGTCGTCCTCGAGTCCGAGGCCCTGCCAGCTCATTGGGATCTGCTCGACGCGTTCGAAGGCCCGGGCTATCGGCGCACCGTCACGACGGTGCGGACCCCGGCCGGTGAACTCGACGCTGCGATCTACGTGCTGGCCGACGACTGAATCGATCGGGCTCCGCCGACCGATGATCATCGGGCCGCCCCGACGATCCGGGACCACCACGAATGTCCACGACGCGAGACCGTCGCCGCCCCCGAACGCCGTGGCAGACCGCACGCGGACCGCGATCTCGGTGCGACTCTCGCTGCCGGCGGCCGAGCCGCCACCGGCCTGATCCGACGGACGCGCCGATCTGTCGTCAGTAGGGCGACTCGTAGGGGGACGCCGGCGCCTCGTCGAGCTCGACCAGGTCGAGCAGGGTCGCCTCGACGAACCTCGACGGCGCGGCGTCGACGGCCGGCGGGCTCCACTCGATCGTCGCTCGAACCCACGTGTCGTCGGCGAGCCGTGCCGATGTGGGGACCGCGATCTGCAGGGGGAGCGCGTCGGCTGCACAGCAGCTGACCATGAAGCGCGTCAGCAACACACCGGCGGGATACCGGTCGTCGCTGACGATGAAGGCCTCCACGACGACCTCGCGACCCTCCAGGCCGCGCTGCGGATCCCACAGCGCACGGTCGATGAAGTCGAACATGCTCATCTCGATCGGCCCGTCGTCCGGCAACGGGTCGAACACGTTGCCCCGCTGGGCCGGCTCGAAGGCCTCGGCGCGCGTCGCAGCGTCACTGCCGAGCGCGGTCGGAGCCACGGCGACGAGGACGGCGATCGGGAGCAGCAGCAGCCAGCCGACGAGGGGCGCCGCGCCCCGGAGCTCGCCGCCTCGACGACGCTCACGGTCGGCTCCGAGCATGTCGTGCGCACCGAGCACGAGCATCGCGGCCGCCGCCGCGCCCAGTGGCCACCGCATGTGCTGCTGGACGAACGACCCGAACCCACCCGACCACACGAGCTGCACGAGCATCGCGCCCAGCGCCAGCATCAGCGCACCACGTCCCTCGCGGTTCACAGCAGCACCTGCCCGACGACGACCGCGCACAGCACGGCCACGCCGAGCGCCACGGGTGCGAACACCATCGCGAAGCGGCGCCCGAACACGCCGGCGTGCATCGCGATCAGCTTGAGGTCGACCACCGGCCCGACCACCATGAACACGAGACGCGACGACAGCGAGAACTGGGGCATCCCGGCGGCGACGAACGCATCGGCCTCCGAGCAGATCGACAAGACGACCGCCAGCAGCGCCATCGTGGCGATCGCGACGACCTCGTCGCCGGCCGCCGATCGCACGATCGAGCTCGGCACCACGAGCTGGAGGGTCGCAGCCGCCATCGCTCCGACGACCAGGTAGCCGCCGGCATGGACGAGATCGTGAGCGGCCGACGATGAGAACCGCGCCCACCGACCGCCGGTCGGCGTCTCGTGCCCGTGCCCCTGGGAGATCAACGACGAGCCCGTCCGGTTCGCCCACCATGCGCCGACCGCCACCGCCGCTGCGAACGATGCCACGAACCGTGCGACGACGACCCGGTGGTCGGCCGGGAACGCCACCGCCGTCGCGATCATCACCACCGGGTTGATCGCCGGTGCCGCCAGCAGGAACGTCAACGCCGCCGCAGGCGGCGTGCCGGTGCTGATCAACCGCCCGGCGATCGGCACCGAGCCGCCTTCACACCCCGGCAGCGCGAACCCGGCGACGCCGGCGGCCGGTACCGCGACCACGGGACGGCGAGGAACGATGCGCTCGACGAACTCGGGCGACACGAACGCCGCAACGAGGCCGCTGATCACGACGCCGAGCACGAGGAACGGCAACGCCTGCACGGAGATCGACACGAACAGCGTCCCCCACAGCCGCACGTCGTCGCCGCCCAACGCCGCCACGCGATTCCTCGCCAGAGCTGCCACGAGCAGGACCGCGAGCACGAGCCATGCCCCCACCGACGCGCCCCGGTGGACGTGCTCGGGCGCCGGGGCCGGATGGTCGACTGTTGAGGTGTCCACGTCAGACCGGTGCGCTCAGGATCTGGCAATCCACGACCGCCCATCCTCCCATGACGGGCCGCACGAACGGTGGCAAGCAGCGACGCCACAGCACATCCTGCCCACCCTGTCGCGTGTGATGTGCGGTCGCATCCTGCGCCGCACGAGTTCAGCTGCGACTGAACTGTTATGGTTCATGCATGCCTGAACTGTTGGTCGAGCGGCGGGTCGTCTCGCCCCCCGACACCCGCACCGACCCACTCGACGGCCTCGATCGCATCGGCCTCGCCCTGGCCGATCCGATCCGGCGGGCGGTGCTGGTCCGTCTGCTCGACGGGTCGCAGTGCCCGAGCGATCTCGCCGATGCGATCGGCACGTCGCGCTCCAACCTCTCCAATCACCTGGCCTGCCTGCGCGGCTGCGGCTTGATCCGCGCCCGCCGGGCGGGGCGCCACCTCCACTACGACCTCGTGTCCGCGCAGCTCGCCGACGCCATTCGCGCCCTGCTCGTCGTCGCCGCCACCTTGCCGGCGTGCGACGAGCACGACTCATCGTCGGCGCTCACGGGAGGCCGGTCGTGAGCGTCGACGTCGCGGACACCACGAGCGATCGCGAGCAGATCGTTCGTCGTGCCACGCTGCTCAACCGGCTGACGATCGCCTGGAACGCGGTCGAGGGCATCGTCGCGATCGCCGCCGGCGTCGCTGCCTCCTCGGTCAGCCTCGTCGCGTTCGGGCTCGACTCCGGCATCGAGGTCTCCGCCGCCCTCGTGCTCGCGTGGCGACTGCACCAGGAACGACGCACGGGTTGCCGACTTCCCGCCGACGATCGAGCGCGGCGACTCGTCGCCTGGTCGTTCGCCGCGCTCGCCGCCTACGTGTCGATCTCGGCGGTCATCGACCTCGTCGGGCGCCATGAGCCCGACGCGTCCGCGCCGGGCATCGCGATCGCCGCGCTCTCGCTGGTGGTCATGCCCGTGCTGGCGAACGCGAAGCGGCGTCTCGCGTTCGCACTCGGCTCGCAGGCCGCCGTCGCCGAGGCCGCGCAGACCCACGTCTGCACGCTGCTCTCAGCCGCGTTGCTCGTCGGGCTGTCTGCCAACGCCGCGCTCGGATGGTGGTGGGCCGACCCGACCGCCGGGCTGGCGATCGCCGCGGTGGCGGCGTGGATGGCGTATCGCACGTTCACCGCCGACTCGCTCGAACACACCTGCTGCGGCTGACGGCCGCGAGCCGGTTGTGAGAGGGCTTCTCACCTCGCTACCGTTGCCGGAGTAGTAGTCATTCTCAAAACGGAGTTGATGATTCATGAGCTCGATTCGTCGGCGGCCGATGCTGGCCGCCCTTGCAGCCCTCACGCTGGTGGCTGCTGCGTGTGGATCGGACGACGATTCGTCCGATGCCGATGAGGCGCCCGACGCGGCAGAGGTGACCGCTGACCCGGGAGAAGCCGATGGCGCAGCTGGTGATCAACCTGAGCAGGCCGACAGCACCGAGCAGGCCGACAGCACCGAGCAGGCGGCGGGCGATCAGCCCGAGCAGGCCGACAGCGCCGAGCAGCCCACGATCGTCGTCACGACGAGCATCCTGGGCGACGTGGTCGAAGAGATCGTGGGCGACCAGGCAAGCGTCGTCACGATCCTGCCCGTCGGAGCCGACCCCCACGACTTCCAGGCGTCGGCGCAAGAGGTCGACCAGATGGTCAGCGCGGACGCGCTCGTGGCGAACGGTGGCGCCCTCGAAGAGGGCCTGGTCGACGTGATCGACACCGCCCGCGACGACGGCGTGCCGACGTTCGAAGCGCTGTCGGCCATCGAGACGATCGAGTTCGGCGAGGGCGGCCACGACCATCATGACCATGGCGACGAGGACCACGGCGACGAGGACAAGGATCATGGCGACGAGGATCACGGTGACGAGGACCACGACCATGGTGACGAGGACGAGGACCACGACCATGGCGACGAGGATCACGACGATGGTGACGAGGATCATGGCGACGAGGATCACGACCATGGTGACGAGGACGAGGACCATGGCGACGAGGAGCAGGGTGACGAGGATCACGACCACGAGGGCCACGACCACAGCGGCGACGACCCGCACTTCTGGATGGACCCGCTGCGGATGGCCTCTGCGGTCGAGGGGATGGTCGCCTTCCTGTCAGCTGAGGTCGTCGGGCTCGACGCCGCGCAGCTCGAGGCGGCCGCAGCGTCATACGTCACCGAGCTCGAGGCGCTGGACGCCGAGGTGGTCGCGCTCGTGGACGCGATCCCTGCCGATGGGCGAGTGCTCGTCACGAACCACGACACGTTCGGTTACTTCGCCGACCGCTACGGGTTCGAGGTCGCCGGGGTCATCATCCCTGGCGGCGGGACGACCGGCAACGTGAGCGCAGGCGAGTTGGCCGAACTGGCCGAAGTGATCGAGGCCGAGGGCGTGCCGGCGATCTTCGCCGAGACGACGGCGTCCGACGAGTTCGTCAACGTGCTCGCGGACGAGGTCGGCGAGATCGCGGTGGTCGAGCTCTACACGGGTTCACTGGGTGAGCCCGGGTCCGACGGTGAGACCTACCTCGGCATGGTGCGGTCGAACGCGCAGAACATCAGCGACGCGCTCGGCTGACCGCCGACCCCCTCTGCGGGAGCTCGCGTCCCCCGGTGCTCGGCGCCGGGGGACGTTCGCGTTCAGGACACGAGCGGGGCTCTTCAGGCGCAGTCGGCGCAGGCCCCGACGAGGTCGAGGCGATGGCCGTCGACGCGGAAGTTGTACGACTGGCCCGTACGGTGCAGGGCCTCGTCGATCGTCCGCTCGAGTTGTTCGGTGAGCTCGACGTCGCTCACCGATCCGCAGCTGGAACAGATCAGGTGATGGTGGTGATGATCGGTCAGCGCCTCGGCCAGCTCGTAGCGGGCGTGGTCGTCGTGGGTGACGATGCGGGACACTGCGCCGACCTCTTCGAGGATGGAGAGGTTGCGGTACACGCTCGACTGGGCGAGCGAGCCGTCGAGTTCGAGGATCTGCGGGATCGTGACCGGACCGTCGCTGGCCTGCAACGCGGAGACCACGCGCCGGCGGCCGTTGGTGTACCGGTGGTCGCCGCTGCGCAGGAGCTCGGCGACGTCGTCGTGCATTCGGTCTGCGGTCACGGCCCGTACGGTATCGCCTGGAGCGAGTTCTGGGAACAGTTGAGAATCGCCCGCCGGAGCGTTGAGACGTCAGTGGTGGTGGTGGTGCGGATCGTCGACCACGAGGGTGTCGCCGACGCGCGCGAACCGGCCACCGAACGCCTTGCGGAGATGCTCTTCGGTGAAGACGTCGTCGGGCGTCCCGAATGCGACGAAGCGAGTGGCGAGCAGCAGGACGAGATCGGCCTGCTCGGCGTCAGCGAAGTTGTGCGTCGTCGTGACGATCGTGCGGCCCGCCGTGTGCTCGTCGGCGAGCACGCCGGCGATGATCGTCCGGGACACTACGTCGAGCCCGGTCAGCGGTTCGTCGAGCAGCAGCACCGGAGCGTCCTGGGCGAGACCCTGGGCGACGAAGACCCGCTGGCGCTGACCGCCCGAGAGGTGGTGGATCTGGCGGCCGGCCAGATCGGCGATGTCGAGCCGCTCGAGCGCAGTCCGGATCGCCTCGCGGTCGTCTCTGCCGAAGCGACGCAGGAGCCCGAGCCGTTGGAAGCGCGCCATGGCGACGGTGTCGCGGACGGTGATCGGCACGCTCTTGTCGACGTCGGTCGACTGGAGCACGATCGCCGTGTCGTTGTCGTGCGTGTCGACCGAGCCCGACGTCGGTTCGACGACCCCTGCGATCACCTTGAGCAGGGTCGACTTGCCCGATCCGTTCGGGCCGATGACGGCAACCGACGCGCCTTGCGGGATCTCGAGAGACAGGTCGCCGACGGCGTGCACGGACCCGTAGTCGACATGTACGTCGCAGATGGTCACGGCGGCGGTCACGTCTCGACGTTATCGACAACCAACCTTGATTCGAGAATGATTCCGAGATTTCCTTGGTGCCCGCTCTCGACACGGGTAGCGTCGCGCCGTGCAGTGGTTTCTCGACGCGTTCGAGCCGGCGTTCATGCAGCGAGCGCTCGTCGGGAGTCTCGTCGCCGTCGTCGCAACCTCGCTCGTCGGCACGTGGGTGGTGCTCCGTGGGCTCGCCTTCCTCGGTGACGCTCTCGCTCACGGCGTGATTCCCGGCATCGCCCTCGCCGTGTTGTGGGGGTTCAGCCCGATCGTCGGCGCGCTCGTGGCGGCCGCTGTGATGGGCGGTGTCGTCTCGCTCGTGTCCGCCCGCACGGTCGTGCGCGAAGACACCGGCATCGGTTTGCTGTTCGTCGGAATGCTCTCGCTCGGCATCGTGATCGTCTCCAAGGCACGATCGTTCAGCACCGAGGTCACCTCGCTGCTGTTCGGTGACGTGCTCGGTGTGACACGCAGCGACATCAACGTCCAACTCGTCGCCGCAGCAATCGTCATCGCCGCGACCGTGGTGCTGTACCGCCCGCTGCTCGCCCTCACGTTCAACTCGATGAAGGCCCAGTCGCTCGGTCTTCGGCCCCGCGCCACCCACCTGGCGCTGATGATGCTGCTCGCCATCAGCATCGTCGCCAGCTTCCAGGCCGTCGGCACCCTGCTCGTGTTCGGCCTGCTCGTCGGCCCGCCGGCCACGGCGTCGCTGCTCGTCCGCCGCGTGCCGGCGATGATGATCGTCTCGATGCTGTTCGGTGCGCTCGCCGTCGTCGCCGGCCTCGCCATCAGCTTCCACGCCGGCACCGCCGGCGGGGCCACCATGGCCGGGCTCAGCGTCGCCCAGTTCTTCGTCGTCCTGCTCGTCACCGAGGTGGTCCGCAGCCTGGCTCCCCGACGCCCCGCACACCCGAGCAGCGACGGTCTCGCCGCCTGAGCGGCGTCATCGCGTGGCCCGGACGTCCTCCGATCGCGTCCACCGACCCGTCCCGAGTTCGCGGGTCCACTCGGTTCGCGGTCATTCCGGGTCCGGCTCGTCGAGCGTCGAGGTCTGCGCTTCCAACCAGCGGCTGATGTAGGCGACGGCCTCGGCCGTGCTCGTCGTGTTGAGGCGCTCCTGGAGCGA
>JAAUYD010045538.1_pt1 | contig 14698 bp, 9 predicted proteins | sample 7278101 | NCBI WGS metagenome assembly JAAUYD01 (sample SAMN14350128, study PRJNA611818) | marine sediment metagenome | isolation source: surface marine sediment (0.6m) | place: French Polynesia: Moorea | collected 2018-08
GAACTACCATCCCCCTTTTAAAACTGTATTTTTATGCGATCGCACAAAGGTGAAACGAGAGTACATTTGAATTACAGGCTAGAACCCCGATTAAATCGTCCAGCTTTTTTCTAACTCAATTTAAAATGGGCGAACCGTGAGTGGTATTTAAAGTATCGTAGAAATTTAAAGGTAATTTTTGATGATCAGCAGTTTTAGTCAATATTTATACCAATTCGCACTGTCAGTAGATCTTGTAAATCAAGAAATCATTGACAATATTAGAGAAATTATATGGCAATATCTAAACAAACCTCTTGGTTTATGCTTTACAGAAGAATTACATCCAACAAAGGTTAACAACGAACCAGGTTTGACTATAATCTGGGGTAAAGGGACAGATCAAAAAGGTTATTCGAATGTATTAAAGAAACCTGATGGGAGCTATTATGGGCAAGCCTCCTATGCCTATGCTTATAATAAGCCAATGTGGATTGTTGATGGCAATTCTTCTCCTTTATATCAGACAGAAAATTATGAAGATTATTGGTCTAAATCTACTGACATACCAAAGTATTGGAAATTTCATGAGCATGAGACAAAAACCTCAATAATGATTCCATTAAAAATATCTCAAAGCATATATGGAATATGGAATTTAGAATCTGTTACCCATCTAGAGTTTGATAAAAAAATAACTGAAGAACTTCTTCTTATAGCGAAATCACTTGCGCTTTTGCTAAATCTATACAACAGTACTGAACGACGTCTTAAATGTACGAAAGAAGCAGTTGAAAATCTAAAAATATCTTCTGAGAGATTACCACTAAAATTTAGTGAGAATAATACAATTTTTCTTGCTTCATCAAGTAAAGCAAAGAGAGATGTAATAGGAGCCATTCGTAATGTATTAGATCAATTTTCTTCTTATAAAATTGTTTATTGGAAGGAAATATCAGATAGCGGCAACATAAATGAACAAATAATTAATGCAATTAACAGTTCGTCTTTTGGGATTGTTTATTTATCAGAACCCAATATGAATCATGACTATCAAGATAATCCAAATACACTGTTTGAATCTGGAATGTTTCAAGCTTTAAGTAACGAACCAAGTAGCCCTGTATTTGGATGGATTCCTATCCGAGAAAAAGAAGGACTTCGTATTCCTTTTGATTTGGCTTCGGATCGCATATTGATAGTTCCAAGACTTAAAACAGGCGAACTAAATAGTGAATATTTTTGCAGAGAATTGAAAGAGCGCATCGATGCACTAATTATTAGAAATTAAGAGTTATAAGGTTGATGAAAAGTTCTACTATTTTGGAAAATTTATCTCTCCATCGCTGTCTTGCCCTCAGGTACCAAGTTAAGGCGGTAAGCCTGGCTAATCAGCTTCAAATGATCCAATTAAATGGATGTTTAAACAGCACATCAGAGTTGCTTCTATGTAGAAAAATTGCTAATTACTTAGATCAAGCAGTTCATTACTTCAATATAGATCGGGATGCTTTCTGTAATGGTCAGGTTTGTCGAGAAAATGCAAATGCTCTGAGAAGCAATAATTGGGAGCCTCTGAAGAAACTCTACTTGCAAAACTTTGAACAGATTAGACAGCCAATTATTATCGCGCCTGTCACTTCCATACACAACTATCCTGTTTTATGGTCAGGTTTTGTGGCTTTGGTCAGCGAAAATTCAATGGCATCTGGCTTAGCTATTAATGATCCTAGTCAATTGACTCGTCTTAACTCTATGCTCTACCCAGATTGTCCAATTGGAATGGTGAGAACTCGTTTTGTCGGCGCACACATAGTGAAGACAACCAACATCCATCACCCTCTCTACTTCATTCCTGAATATTTACCAAATCCGCCAGACACTTGTATCGAAAGTGTTGGTTATTTGCTAAATACTTACACTGCACAGTCACAAAACCTCACTCTAGCAGCCTTAGAGCCATTTTGGCTACCTGAGCAGTTAGCTGAAATTCGTCAACTGTTTGAGATATCGGATGCCAATGAAGTTCAAGCAGCTCTGATTGGGTTGCACAATATGACTCATTTTCTCGGCAGCCAGCCTATGACTCATAAGAACAAAAAATCTGCGGTGTTCATGAGAGGTGTTGATGAAGAATTGCGAGCTGATAGTGGCAGTAATATTGGTTTGAGTGCTTTAGGTTGTCATTTGTTCAGCGATCAACTCATTCAGGCTGTAACTTTTATGGATATCTTGGATCGAGCTTTCAAGTATACGCTTTCTTTACCGAGTCAAAATCTAGGTGGGTTGATAATTTCTCATCATGATGCGGCGGCAGGACAAATTAGACTTAATGCACTTCGTCGTCACGGAGCATTAAAACAAACTCAATCGAGAAACCAAGTTCTCTATTACCTTGACTATCAAGCTTGCCTGAAATCTGACCGGATAATCTTGTCTGAGTTAGAGGCTTTGGATCGACTGGGTTTACAATATCTAGATTTTTATCAAGCAAAGCGTCTGGAGTTTCTCACAAAATATCTGGGAACTAATGCAGAGGAAGGCTGGAAACTTGATTCATTCTACAATGAAGTCCGCTCTGCCAACCCCTGGTTATCTGCTCAACTTGGATAAATCAAATATGCTCAGTAGATCACAAAGTCAGTTTGAGACAATCAAGTTTTGGAGGTGCGATCGCTTTCAATCGCTTCTATGAGAGAATTAGAGTGAATATCTCATAATTCAAACTTATTTATCATGGATATCCCTTATAGAACCCATTTGTTATCTTTTCTTGAAATGCCTTGGCTTTAGGAAAACCGTTTTAAACAGCATAGTAACTATGGGAGTTCAGGAGTGGGTATTGGACTTGTACGTTGGTAAATAGATCCCAAATGGATTCTATAAAAGATACTTGGAGCAGAAACTTGACGAATTTTCCTTTAAAGCTGGCACTGAGCGTCGAAGATATTTTAGCTGAAACATCTCCTCCAGCAGATAATGCAGCAGTTCAAGCATTATCGGATCTGTTGGTTACGAGCAATTAAACAACCAACTTCTCCGTAATCATCAGTTTTGCTAAGGTAGTATTCACTATTCTTACCCATGTTCACCTTTTTGAAAGTGAATGCTACTAACAATTACCACAACACACCAGCCTGGAACTGACCTGGGTTACTTACTGCATAAGCATCCAGAACGTTGTCAATCTTTTCCTCTATCCTTTGGACAAGCACATATATTTTATCCAGAAGCCAGTATAAATAAATGCACCGTGGCATTACTGTTAGATGTTGATCCCGTAAAATTAGTCCGGGGAAGGGGTAACAATTTAGCACAGTATGTAAGCGATCGCCCCTATGTTGCTTCTTCATTTTTAAGTGTTGCGATCGCTCAAGTATTTAGTACTGCTTTAAATGGACGCTGTAAGGAATTACCAGAATTAGCCCAAACACCAATCCCGTTAATCGCCAAGGTATCTGTGTTACCCTGTCGCGGTGGTGAAGGGTTTCTCAGACAATTGTTTGAGCCTTTGGGTTATTGTGTCAGCGCCCAAGGTTATATTTTGGATGAAAAGTTTCCCGACTGGGGAGAAAGCCCATATTACACGGTGGAGTTACAGCACACCATTACCCTTTCTGATTTACTGAGTCATCTCTACGTACTTATACCAGTATTGGATGATGATAAACATTACTTTGTCGGTGATGACGAAGTTGAGAAATTGTTACGTCATGGGGAAGGTTGGTTGAGCGAACACCCAGCCCAGGAACAAATTATTAAACGTTATCTCAAAAGACAGCAAAAACTGACTCGCATCGCCCTAGCTCAACTCGCAGAGGAAGATGAACCAGATCCCGATGGAGCCGCAGAAAAGCAAGCTCAAGAGGAAGCAGCAGTCGAAAAGCCCCTGAGTTTAAATCAGCAACGTTTAGATGCTGTGGTTGCAGTGTTGAAACGTAAAGGTGCGAAAAGAGTAGTTGATTTGGGCTGTGGTCAAGGTAATTTATTAAAGAAACTGGCCAAAGATGACTATTTTCAGAAAATTACTGGCGTTGATGTTTCCTACCGGGCTTTAGAAATAGCAGATGAAAGATTAGAACGGTTACCTTCCTATCGCAGCGTACAATTGATACAAGGGGCGCTCACTTACAAAGATAAACGGTTCATGGGATATGATGCAGCCGCAGTCATTGAAGTAATTGAGCATCTGGATTTATCACGATTATCAGCCTTTGAACGGGTATTATTTGAATTCGCCCAGCCCCAAACGGTAGTTCTTACCACCCCTAACATAGAATACAACGTCAAATTTCCCAGCCTTACCCCTGGTAAATTGCGCCATCAAGATCATCGTTTTGAATGGACTAGGGAAGAATTTCAAAATTGGGCCAAGGAAGTGGGAGAAAAGTTTAGTTATTCTGTGGAATTTCAATCTGTGGGAGATGAGGAACCAGAAGTAGGTTCCCCAACCCAAATGGGAATATTTTCTCGCAAAGAGTGATGAGGTTGTTAGTTGACGGTTGTTAGTTGACAGTTGTTAGTTGACGGTTGTTAGTGAAAAGTCTTTCCTTCACTCCCTCACTCCTTCACTCCCCCACTCCTTCCCTTGACATCATGGAAGCAATTATTTTCATTGGTATCCAAGGTGCAGGTAAATCCTCATGTTACCGCCAATACTTTTTAGATACCCATATCCGGATTAATTTAGATATGCTGAAAACTCGCCATCGAGAAAAAATTATTTTTCAAGCTTGTTTAGAAGCTAAACAGCGTTTAGTTGTGGATAACACAAATCCAACCATAGAAGATAGAAGTCGCTATATTCAACCAGCTAAGGCAAAAGGCTTTCGAGTCTTAGCTTACTACTTTCAGTCATCATTAGCAGAGTGTAAGGTCAGAAATAGTCAACGTCCTAAAAAACAAGTAGTGCCCATGGCTGGACTTTTAGCAACCCACAAAAAGCTAGTTTTTCCAACTTTTCAAGAAGGTTTTGATGATATTTATATAGTCAAAATATGTGCCAATAATTCATTTAATTTTGAAAAAATAAGCATAAAATCTAACTCATTTTCTGATTAATGCTACATTGTGAACATATATCTATTAATCTACAAAATCATCACCTCACCCTCTATTTTTGCTATACACAAATCTTTCCCTTTCCTTACTAAGGAGAAGAATGTCCGATAAAACAGGGTGAGGTTTTGTAGATAAATTTCATCACACACCGTAGCCTTATTAATTAGAGAAACTGGGGATGAGGTTCAGTATTATATTTAGTGATGTCTACCTACTTGATGAAAGTTAATTCTACCGACAATTAATTTATGCAGATAAATCCCAAACCTATTAGTCTGACATCATTTGATATTAAAATAATTGCCTTCATATTTATGTTTATAGACCATATTGGGCGATTATTTTTTCCTGATACAACTTTCATGGTTGGTTTAGGGCGTTTGAGCTTTCCTCTATTTGCGTGGTTAGCAGCTATGGGAGAAAAATATACTTCAGATTTTAAAAAATATGTCGCTAGATTAATTTTGCTAGGAATTATCTCCCAACCTATATATGGGTACATTTATTATTTGATGTTTGACACCGAGGCAAAGCAGTTAAATATTTTATTTACTTTGGCAGGAGGAATATTGATGATTCGAGCTGCCAAACCAACGGTTCATGTTTTGTACAAAGTAGCGATCGCATTTACTATTTTATTCTTTATCTTTGCCTGCTATTGGACTAACATTCCCTGTTTGGAAGGAGGAGCATATGGTTTAACAATTATTTATTTAATGTCTATTTTCAATTATAAAATTATAGATATAAACTGGTGGATAGTATATGCTGCAATTAATTTATTTTATTGGTATGTTTTTCAATATCCAACCATAGAATTAATGGGGATTTTTGCGCCTCTATTCATTATTTTATACAACGAACAACGAGGTGCTGCAACTAGATGGTTATATGCAGTTTATCCCTTGCATTTTGCAGCTCTAGCTTTAATTAAAACGACATTAAGGTAGGGGGATGAGGTTAAAGTATCCAAAAAAAAATTTACCATCTTCGTAAATTTGGACGGGCAGGGATGCCCATCCCACTCTTAGTTTTAGTATGCAGTCTTGTACTTAATTTACCTGCAAATTACTGAAAATATTATTGCCAACTCTAAAAAATATACATTATGAAACTAACTATACCCGAATTATCCCTAGTCCTTTTAATTGGTGCCTCCGGCTCTGGAAAATCAACTTTTGCTCGCCGACATTTCCAACCTTTTGAAGTCATATCTTCAGATTTTTGTCGGGGTTTGGTATCGGACGATGAGAATAATCAAGCAGTTTCTAAAGATGCTTTTGAAGTACTGCATTTTATTACTGCTAAACGGTTAGAAGCAGGTAAACTAACAGTAATTGATGCCACAAATGTACAGCCAGAGGACCGCAAATCCTTAATCCAAATTGCTCGTAAATACCATTACTTCCCCACAGCAATCGTCCTCAACTTACCAGAACAATTATGTCACGATCGCAATCAAAAAAGAAGCGATCGCAATTTTGGACTCCATGTGGTACGTCGCCATACCCAGAGTTTAAAACGTTCTTTACGTGGCTTGGAAAGGGAGGGTTTTCGTTATGTGTATATCCTCAATTCCGTAGCAGAAATTAACGCTGTGGAAATTGAACGCCAACCCCTGTGGAATAACCGCAAGTATGAACATGGTCCTTTTGATATTATTGGCGATATCCATGGCTGTTGTGATGAGTTGGAAGTTTTACTGCAAAAATTGGGATATGTGCAATTCCCCCCAAATGAGGGAGAACCGGAGACATCTGAGTTTTGGAACTTTCCCACATACCACCATCCCCAAGGACGCAAAGCTGTATTTTTAGGAGATTTAGTCGATAGGGGGCCGCGAATTTTAGATACAGTCAAGTTAGTCCGCAATATGGTCAAAGCTGGCACTGGTATGTGTGTTCCTGGAAACCATGAAAATAAATTATTGCGGAAATTACGGGGTAAAAATATCAAAGTTAATCATGGTTTGGCCCAAACATTGGCAGAAATCGCCGCATTACCATCAGAGGTTAGCCAACCCTTTACCCAGGAACTGAAGGACTTTCTCGATACCCTAGTCAGTCATTACGTCTTGGATGATGGGCGGTTAGTGGTGGCCCATGCGGGGATGAAACAAGAGTATCAAGGAAGGGGTTCTGGTAAAATTCGTGCCTTTGCTCTCTACGGTGAAACCACTGGGGAAATTGATGAATTTGGTTTACCTATCCGCTACAACTGGGCGGCGGAGTATCGGGGTAATGCTATGGTTGTTTACGGACATACCCCCGTACCAGAAGCAGAGTGGTTAAATAATACCATTGATATTGATACTGGTTGCGTATTTGGTGGCAAACTAACGGCACTGCGTTACCCAGAAAGGGAGATAGTTAGCACTCCTGCTCTTCGCACCTATGCTGAACCAGCAAAGCCCATTGGTGGTAACAATTCTGCACTTACAGCCCAACAACAACTAGATGATGTACTGTACATCGAGGATGTATTGGGTAAACGCATTGTCAGCACTCGACTCAAAAACAATATTACCATTCGGGAAGAAAATGCGATCGCGGCTTTGGAGGTAATGAGTCGTTTTGCTGCTAATCCCAAGTGGTTAATTTATCTCCCTCCCACCATGTCCCCGGTGGAGACTTGCCAAACTTCAGGATATTTGGAACATCCCCAGCAAGCCTTTGATTATTATAAAAACCAAGGAATTACGGAAGTAATTTGTGAAGAAAAACACATGGGTTCCCGGGTAATGGTAATAGTCTGTCGGCATGAAGCAGCTGCAAGGGAACGTTTTGGGGTGGTAAATGAAGGCATTGGTATTTGCTATACCCGCACGGGAAGGCGATTTTTTGAGAACTGGGAGGTGGAAGCCCAACTGTTAGAACGGGTGAGTACAGCCCTAACAGAAAGCGGTTTTTGGTCAGAATTTAATACGGATTGGGTGTGCCTGGATTGCGAACTCATGCCTTGGTCCGCGAAAGCCCAAGGATTATTAAAACAACAATACGCACCCGTGGGAGTTACCTCCCGGGTTGGCCTGACAGATGCGTTAAATTTATTACACCAGGCGAGCGATCGCGGTGTTGATGTTAGTAACCAAATTGTTAATTACCAACAACGGTTAGATATGGCACAGGATTATGTCAGTGCTTATCGCCGCTATTGTTGGTTGGTGAATGATATCTCTGACTTGAAACTGGCTCCTTTCCATATCCTAGCCACAGAAGGGGTTGTGCATACAGATAAAGACCATCGTTGGCATATGGAACAAATTGCTAAAGTTGCTCGGTGGGACTCTCAAATATTAATGGCAACTAACTATCAGGTGATAGATTTAACTGATGTCAGTAGCAAAACTAGTGGTATTCACTGGTGGAATGAATTAACAACGGCTGGAGGTGAGGGAATGGTAGTGAAACCGATGGATTTCATTGTCCAAGGTAATAAGGGGATTATTCAACCTGCGGTGAAGTGTCGCGGACAGGAATATCTGCGTATTATCTATGGGCCGGAATATTCTAGTCCTGATAATTTGCAACGTTTACGTCAACGGGGTTTATCCTTGAAGCGTTCCTTAGCTATGCGGGAATTTGCATTGGGTGTGGAGGCTTTGGAGCGTTTTGTGGCCCATTCTCCCCTGCGTCGGGTGCATGAGTGCGTGTTTGGGATTTTGGCCTTGGAGAGCGAAGCGGTAGATCCTCGGTTGTGATGGGGTAATCTTCACAAGTAATAAGTAATAAGTAATAAGTAATATTATGTCCGGGGGCATACCCATAGTATGTCATTGCGAGTGTAACGAAGTGAAACGACGCAATCACAAGGTCTTTGGGATTGCTTCCCTTCGGTCGCAATGACGGTTATTTAAACGGACATGATATAAATGGTCATGCTAACGGACATGACATGAAATTCTTTCTTAGTCCTCTTGAGAGGACTTTAGCTATTAGCCAGGGATTTAAATCCCTGGCTGGGGGGCTGACAGCCCAGGTGCAAGTTAGGAGTAGGGGCACAGCATCTATAATTCTTTAATATATAAAATTATCTTACTGATGCCGTGCCCTTACAAAGAATGGATGTGTCGCAAACATTTTAAACTCTGTCTCAAGCCAGAGGATTTAAAGAGGGTTAATCTGAATTATTTTTATTTATGAATGAAGAGGCTTTATACCATTTTCGGGCTCAAGCATTACTTGTTACTTATTACTTATTACTTATTACTTAAGCACTTGCTGATTCAACAGTGTACTTACAAAGTTTATCTTCGTCTACGCAAAACTCACTTAAAAAATCTGGGACTTTTGCGGTTTTTCCCTGCACAATATATTTATTAACCACAATATCATCAGCAAAATAATGCTCGCTAGAAGCCATATCTGCTGGATAAATATAACCTGGCAAACTAGCTATTGAAAGATTAAAAAATCTGCCAACAGAACATTCAATCATTCCTCCACACCATACACCTACATTGTGTTGCCTGCAAAGATCGTGAATTTTTTTGGCTTCAGTCAGCCCTCCGACTCTCCCAGGTTTGATATTGATAATTTTACAAGCTCCAATTTTCAATGCTTTACGGGCATCTTCTGCGGAGAGAATACTCTCATCGAGACAAATTGGAGTCTCAATTTGTGTTTGCAGCTCGGCGTGATCAATAATATCATTCCAGGCTAGGGGCTGCTCTAACATCATTAAGTTATATTCATCAAGATTTTTAAAAAGAGTAATGTCATCAAGGGTATAAGCAGAATTTGCATCAACCAGGAGAGGAAGGTGGGGATATCTGTCTCTAATCAACTTAACAGGTTCTAAATCCCATCCCGGCTCAACTTTAATTTTTAATCTGGGTACGTTCTTGTTAACATTAGCGTCAACTTCTTTGAGAAACTGATCTCTATTTTTGATGATGCCTATGGCACCACCAACCTCAACCTCATTTTTATCTCCACCTAATATTTCTCGCAGGGGTTTATCTAGCATTTGGGAGTAAATATCCCAAAAGGCAGTCTCAACAGCTGTTTTGGCAAATGAATAGCCTTTGATATGAGACATTAAGTTGCATAAACTAGCCGGATTGTCCACATCTACCCCAATAATACGGGGGAGTATATATTTTTTGAGAACCAAAAACGAAACATCGGCATAGTCTGGTATATAAAATGGAAAAGGTAAAGTTGATCCCTCTCCATAACCCACAAGACTAGAAGCAGTTAATTTAACAATAATACTCCTTTTACTTTTGATCTGTGCAAAACTAGTTGTGTAAGTCTTGATTAAAGGCAACTCAAAAAGGAAGATATCGGCACTCTCTATAATCATTTTTTGATCCCATTGTTGTTATAAAGTAATCATATCTTGTACCTTAACCCAACATGCCAATCGACTATTTTGAGTCTGGATAAAAATCTCAATTTATGTCGCATTTATACAATGCCGATTGTTAAACCAAATTACTTATATTGCCATAGCCTCTAATAGTTGTGTTTCCTCCGATTCATCCCTAATTTTAAAGTAGTAATAGAGGTTTGCAACGGTTAAATCAGAAGCTTGTTGTAAGTTCTGGGAAACCAATGTTCTGTAACCAGCAAACCCAGCCTGTTGATTTACGTAGGTTTCATAGTCTTGGCGTAGTGCTGGTTTGAACATTAATCTTAATTGATCCCGTAGGGAAAAGAAATGGGATTTTTCGCTGATACTTTCATATACAAGTTGTTCTGGTGGTGCTGCTAAAGCTGTTGAGGTTTCGTTTATGTCTGGGGTGTGATCAAATTCTGGAGCTGGAAAATCAGCACTATTTAAAAGTTCAAGTTCTGAAGGAGGGAGGGAACGCATCCAATCAACTTTATTTTGCCATGTCTCCACAACTGCGACATCATGATTATAAATACGGCTCATTTCTGGGAAGAGGAAATCGAGTTCATCTTCTGCATCACAGGAGTCAATTACCATGCAAGCATTTTCACTGATGGTATTTTTCAGTTGGTAAAGTCTGTCACTAGCAGCTGACATCTCATTTTGGGCTTGATAGGTAGCAACAATAGCCTGTTCTATTGCCCAAGCACATTCTAACCTGCGTAGCTGTCCGGGGGCAGAGGTTTCTCCTAATAGGTGGGGATTGGTATAATCTGCTAAGGCTGTAAATAACATTTCCCGCGAGCCATCAATTTCTGCATTTCTGCGATGAGGATCTTGCAATTGCATGGCTGAACAAAAGCGGTTTAGTGCTTGGGTAAATAGTCCATAAGCCCGTATTAATACTATGCGATGTTGTTCAAATTTAATGTCTTGGGCTACCTGTTCAATTATCTGCCGAATTTCTGCTCCTTGGTCTTTGAGTGCCTGTTTTAAGTCAATAAAGCCATTTTTGACCTCCAAGCGCATTTGCTCAACTTCTTTGCGAAGTTTGAGGGTTTGGTGTAAGTTGACTGCACCCAAGGCTACACTAGCTACAGTTCCGACACCAATCAATGCGGTGGTTGCTTGTAAGACTCCTACGCTTGCTTGTAGGGATTGTAATCCAGCTTTTACCATATCAATTTGGCGATAGGTTTCTTGGAAACCCATGTGGTTTTGTACCATACTTGCTCCCTGCATAGCAATTCCAACTCCCGAAGTTGCTTGGAGAGCATCTACACCTTGCTGTATCAGCTGTACTCCCGATTTGACTGCATCAATTCGTTGGTAAGTACCTTGAAAACCCATGTGGTTTTGCACCATACCTGCTGTTTGAGTCAGAAAGTGTAAAGGTGAAACTAGGGGTGCTACAGGATTGCTTTGAATTATTGCACCTATCGCATGGCTCACAAATTTTCCAGTTACAGAATCCCTAGCCATACCAATGGGGACTCCATTACTAATAACTTGTAAGTATTTACCAGCTGCAATACCAGCTTGAATAGCAGGAGGAAACGTAAACAACATATTCTTTAAGGTTATATAAAGCACTAATGTTTTCAGCCTAGCTATTACGGAAAACAGATAGGAACCGTAATTACTCTATGTATGGATAAATTTTGACTAAAGACTGGGCATACTAAGTACGGGTACATCTATCACGCATTAGTATTTATGGATACACTACTAGTTAAGAAAGAAGCAGTTGATTTATTGTCACTGATTACTGGAAAAAACCTCAACCAAAGAGATATAACACCACCAGTGATATTTTTGGCAAGTTTAGTAACAGTATTACTGAGTATAATATTTGTCGATGGTAAAGTAGCGGAATCAGAGAAAAAAAGACTACTTACAACTCTATATCGCTTCAGTATGCCAGAAAGTGATGTGCGTAGATTAACCCATTTAATGATTAAAGGAGTTAAGGAAAATCAACTTTATGGAAAAAGTGATGATGTCTTAACACTAACGGCTACACTGACAGAATCTCAACGGCTTTTGTTAATTGGTTTTGGCTATGAAATGTCTGCTGCTGATGGAGAAATGGATTCCCGTGAGAAACAGTATTTGCAGATATTAGCCAAGGGTTTAGGTATTAAATCCCAGTATTTAGAAGTTTTCGAGGCTGTATTTACTCATCAAGAAAACCTAGATTCAACTGCTGTAGAAGAAGTCCGCTTTTTGCTCAATCCTTTACGCTTTCAGGAATTGGATGCTGTATTTGTCAAAGCGGCGCGGGATATGTTGGCAATTTTACCAGCTATACCTGCAACTCAAGGTACTCAACAACCCATACCTACATCGTATGATGAGTTAAAGAAGTTTCAAGAGAATCGCCAACAATTAGAGAATATTTTTCATCGAATTTTTCAGATACTTCAAGATTGTCAAAAACAGGGTTTCTTGTCCTATACTTTTATAGATGAAGTGCAAAAAATATGGGGAAAAAATCAATCACAGCGATTCCGTTTAGCGGTTGTTGGTGAATTTAGTCAAGGGAAATCAACTCTACTCAATGCTTTACTTGGTGCAGAAATTCAACCAGCACGAGAGATTCCCTGTAGTGGTGCAGTAACGGTTTTGAAATATGGTAAGCAAAAGCGGGTAATCTGTCATTATAAAAATGGTAGGGAAGAGGAAATTCCATTTGCAGAATATCAACAAAAAGCAAGTATTTCTGAAGATGCAGCCATTGGTTCTCTGAGTGATGAGTTAGCTCAATCTGAAATTGCAGAAATTATTTTTGAACATCCTGATTTGGAATTATGTAGGAATGGAGTAGAAATTGTAGATTCTCCTGGATTAAATGAACATCCCGAACGTACTGCGATTACTCAACAATTGCTTGAGGATACTGATGCAGTCATTTTCCTTACTAATGCTTCCCGTCCTTTAACCCAAGGAGAACGGGATTTACTGCAAGAATTAAAAATTCATATTAATAGTGGACAAGATGATGAACCTGCAAATAATTTATTTGTTGTATGTAATTTCATGGATTTAATCCGCACTGAAAAAGGTAAGGAGCAAATCAAAAAACGAATTACAAATTTTGTGCAGGGTGAAACTCCAATAATCTCAGGCAACAACCGTATTCATTTTATTTCTGCTCAAGCTGCACTTGATGCTATTTTAACAGATAATAAAAATGAATACTTAGAACATTTTACAAATTTTATTTCATCAATAGAAAACTTTTTAAGATTTGAACGTGGTACATTAAAGTTGAAACGTTTACATCTGATTCTCAATACATTAATGCAAAAATGTAGTAGTACATTGAATCAAGCACAAGATGCATTGGCAGGTAAAATAAAAATATCCGCTTTGGAAAAACAGAATATTTTAGAAAAAATTGGAGAAGCTAGTGGACGCAATGTAAAAATTCATCTGTTAGCAAAACAGATCAAACAAGAAGCATTGATAAAAGCGGTTGAATCTTGGAATGAGTGGTATGGAGGTTTACGCGATCGCATTGTTAAGAAAAGCGAATCTTGGTCTTCAGAACACAGCCATATTTGGAGTCAAGATCAACTAATAAAAGATTATACCAATCAATTTATTCGGGATTTATCTGGAGAAATAGATGAATGGGGGAATAAAATACTGAAAGATATAATCCTGCAAGAATATCTGAACATTTTGGATAACAATATTGAGTATGAATTAGACGCAATTCAAGCAGATTTCCAAAATATAGATATACAAATAAACACTCATTTTAGTGAACAAGTTAAACTCTCAATTAATGGTATCAATGATGATTTTATAGGATTTGGAGGATTTGGTGGTGGTATTGGCATAGGTGGAGCTTTGGCGGCTGGATTATTAGCATTTACAGGACTTGGATTCATTGCCATAATTGTTGCCAGTGTCGTCGCTACAATTGCAGGTTCATTTGGTTTAGGTGTGTTAGATGTTGATGGAATACATGACCAAATTAAGATGAAAGTATTAGAATTAGGATTCCAAAAATTGGACGAATCAATTGATGAAAGTACTAATAAATTAAAGGAAATTATTGATACAGCGATAAATAGCAAAGTAAAATCAGCAAGTCAAGTTATTGCAGCTGCAATTTCCCTTTACGAAAATCTCCTAGAACAGCAAGAAAAAGCTCATCAAGAAACTCTTGAAGAACGTGAAGCTGATAAAATCTGGATTTCCCAAAAGCGTCAGGAACTTCAGCAAGTACAAAAAGATATGGAATCAATTATCTCAGTTTGAATTTTAACTGTTTTCCTGCTGTTCTAATAAAGAAATAAGATCGGAA
>JAAUYD010069808.1_pt1 | contig 14698 bp, 11 predicted proteins | sample 7278101 | NCBI WGS metagenome assembly JAAUYD01 (sample SAMN14350128, study PRJNA611818) | marine sediment metagenome | isolation source: surface marine sediment (0.6m) | place: French Polynesia: Moorea | collected 2018-08
ACCGTCTGCTGCGGCTGCCAATTGAACACGGGCAGACGGTCCTCGCCGCAGTCAATCAGTGGTGGAAGACCAATCGCGAACAGGGCCGGACCAGTCTCCTATTGGCCTATGCCCTGGGAAAGGCTCAGCGCGTCTTGGCCGGGCTCGATGCCACCATCGGACCGATCTTCACCCACGGCGCAGTGGCGGCCATCAATGCCTGCTATCGGCAGCAGGGGATCGTGCTGCCCGACACCATGCCGGTCAGCAGCGTCGACGATCCCCGCCGGTTCGACGGGGCCATGGTGATCGCGCCGCCGTCGGCCAACACGGGTGCCTGGACGCGGCGCTTCAAACAGGTATCGCGGGCCTTCGCCTCCGGATGGATGCACATTCGCGGACATCGCCGGCGGCGTTCGGTGGACCGGGGATTCGTGCTCTCAGACCATTGCGACTGGCCGGGTCTCAATCGGGCCATCGCCGAGACCGGCGCCGAAACGGTGTGGGTCACCCATGGCTATGCGCCGGAACTGGTGCGCTGGCTGACGAATCAGGGCCGTGATGCCCACAGGGTCGACACCCGCTTCGACGACGATAACGTGGACCAGGAGGTCGGGTGATCCGATTCATCGCGTGAAGGAAATCCATGAAACTGTTTGCCCAATTGTTCACCCGCCTGGATGAAACCACCAGCACCAATCGCAAGATTGCCGCCCTGGTGGCCTATTTCCGGCAGGCACCTCCCGAGGATGCCATCTGGGCCGTTCGATTCCTGATCGGCCGCCGGCCCAAACGCCTGATCGCGACCCGCAAGCTGCGCCAATGGGCGGCCGAACTGGCAGAGATACCGGATTGGCTCTTCGATGCGTCCTACCACCGGGTCGGCGATCTGGCCGAGACCATCACCCTCCTGTTGCCCTCCGATCCGGCCCACCACTGTCCGCCACTGCACCAATGGATCGAAACACGGCTGCTGCCGCTGGGCACCATGGACGAGGCGGACCAGCGACGGGACGTGATCGCCGCCTGGCAGGCCTTGGATACCGCCCAACGCTTCGTCTGGAACAAACTGATCACCGGCGGCTTCCGGGTCGGGGTTTCCCAGAAGCTTGTGGTGCGGGCCTTGTCGCAGTTCAGCGGGATCGACGCCGCCGTAATCGCCCATCGGCTGATGGGTCACTGGCAGCCGACCGGCGACTATTTTCGGCAGCTGCTCTCCAGCGACACGGCCGATGCCGACATCAGCCGACCCTATCCCTTCTACCTGGCCTACCCCTTGGAAGGCGCCCCGCACGATCTGGGACCGGTGTCGACCTGGCAGGCAGAGTGGAAATGGGACGGTATCCGGGGCCAGGTCATCAACCGCCAGGGAGCCTGCTTTGTCTGGAGCCGGGGAGAGGAACTGGTGGGCGACAAATTTCCGGAGATCACCGCCGTGGCCGAACGGTTGCCGGACGGCACGGTGATCGACGGTGAGTTGGTTGCCTGGAAGGATGACCGGCCGCTGGATTTCGGGGCCCTCCAAAAACGTATCGGCCGCAAACATCTCACCGCCGCTATCCGCTCCGCTGTACCGGTTCGTCTGATGGCCTACGATCTGTTGGAGATCGACGGCGAGGATGTACGCCAGCGGCCATTGCGCTGGCGGGCCTCGGCCCTGAGCGAACTGGTGGCCTCAGTCGCCATACCCGAACTGATGCGGTCTCCCCTGGTTCATGCAGATACCTGGGATGCGTTGGTCCGAGCCAGGCAGCGGGCCCGCCGCGAGCGGGCGGAAGGCCTGATGCTCAAGCACCTCGAATCGGTCTATGGCGTTGGCCGCCGCAAAGGGGAGTGGTGGAAATGGAAGGTGGACCCGTACCGTGTGGATGCCGTCATGATCTATGCCCAGGGTGGTCATGGCCGGCGCTCGGGCCTGTATACCGACTACACCCTGGGCGTGTGGGACGGCGATCGCCTGGTGCCGTTCGCAAAGGCCTATTCGGGTCTGAGTGACAGTGAGATCCGCCAGGTGGATCGGTTCGTGCGGCGAAACACCATCGAACGTTTCGGGCCGGTGCGGTCGGTAACGCCGGCGTTGGTGTTTGAGATCGCCTTCGAGGGCATTCGCCCCTCTGGCCGCCACAAATCGGGCGTGGCCGTCCGTTTCCCGCGCATCGCCCGCTGGCGCAAGGACAAACCCGCACACGAAGCCGACACCCTGGATACGGTCAAGGCCCTGATTGCGGTGAACGCATGAGCAACGACCGCCCCAAGGGGTCCGACCGCGTGTTGCAATGGTTTGAATCCAAGGGCTGGCGGCCGCTGGCTTTCCAGAAGCGATGCTGGTCGGCACATGCCCAGGGCAAAAGCGGGTTGATCGTCGCTCCGACCGGGATCGGCAAGACCTACGCAGCCTGGCTGGGGCCCGTCATCGGCTGGCTGGAAGGCGAAAAGGCCGCCGATCGTCCACCCCCGCTGACGGTCCTGTGGCTGACGCCCTTGCGTGCCCTGGCCACCGACACCTGCGACGCCCTGCGCCTGCCGATCGATCACCTGGGCCTGCCCTGGACGGTCGCCCTGCGCACCGGCGATTCGCCTTCATCGGTCAAACGGCGGCAGCGATCCCGGCTTCCCAGCGCGCTGGTCACCACGCCGGAGAGCCTGTCGCTGATGCTCTCCTATCCCGAATCGCGGCATCTGTTTCGGTCTCTAACGACCATAATTGTGGATGAGTGGCACGAACTGATCGCTTCCAAACGCGGGGTTCAGGTCCAGCTTGCCCTGGCGCGGCTGCGCCACTGGAATCCGGCCCTGCAGACCTGGGGGCTGTCGGCCACCCTCGGCAACACCGATACGGCCCTGCAGGCGCTGTTGGGCAGCGGTCATGCCGACGGCATCCTGATCGAAGACCACACGCCGCGACCGATCGATATTCAAACCCTCATTCCAGCACAGGTGGAGCGCTTTCCATGGGCCGGGCATCTGGGGTTGCGCCTGCTGCCGCAGGTGATTGCAGTGATCGACCGGGCCAAGAGCGTTCTGGTGTTTACCAATACCCGCTCCCAGACCGAAACCTGGTATCAGGCCATTCTCGATCGACGACCGGATTGGGCTGGAATCATGGCCCTGCATCACGGTTCACTGGACAAGGGCAGCCGCCTGACCGTCGAAGCCATGTTGCGCGACGGTCGTCTGAAATGCGTGGTCTGCACCTCCAGCCTCGATCTGGGTGTCGACTTCTCACCTGTCGACCACGTGATCCACATCGGCAGCCCCAAAGGCATTGCCCGCCTGATGCAGCGGGCCGGACGCAGCGGTCATCAACCGGGTCAAACCAGCCGCGTCACCTGCGTGCCGACCCATGCCTTCGAACTGCTGGAAATTTCCGCCGCCCGCCGGGCCATATGCAGTGGCGCGCTGGAACCACGCCTGCCGTTGATTCAGCCGCTGGATGTTTTGGCCCAGCATATGATCAGCGTTGCCTTGGGCGGTGGCTTCCGGCCCTCCGAACTGTACAATGAGGTCCGAACCACGTTTGCCTATGGCGATCTGTCGCGCCGCCAGTTCGACTGGGTACGGCGCTTCGTCGCCACCGGCGGCAAGTCGCTCAAGGCCTATCCGGAATATGCGCGCATGGTACGCCGCAACCACAAATATCGGGTTGCCGACCCGGCCATCGCGCGCCGGCACCGCATGGGCATCGGCACGATTACCAGTGATGCCGCCATCGGTGTCAAGTACCTCAACGGCCGCCGTCTGGGCACCGTCGAGGAGCGCTTCATCTCGCGGCTCAAGCAGGGGGATCGGTTTCTGTTCGCCGGCCAGACGCTCGAGTTTGTGCGCATCAAGGAGATGACCGTCTGGGTGCGCAAGGCCACGGGTGCCCCCGGGCGGGCACCGCAATGGCTGGGCGGACGCATGCCCCTGTCATCGGAATTGGCCGGCGCCCTGCGCCACCAGCTGGAGCGGTTGCGCCGCCGGCAGCACGACACTCCTGAAAGCATGGCCCTGAGACCGATCATGGACCTGCAATCCCGCTGGTCCATGGTTCCGGGCCCGAACGACATTCTGGTCGAACGCTGGCAATCCCGAGACGGCCACCACCTGTTCATCTATCCCTTCGAAGGTTTGTTGGTCAATGAGGGCCTGGCCACGCTGATCGGTTATCGCCTGACCTGTCGCGAACCGTTGACATTCTCGATTGCCGCCACCGACTACGGCTTCGAATTGCTGTCCGATCGCCCTGCTTCACTGTCCCGGACGCAGTTCAGGCGCTTGTTCGACACGGCAAGGCTGATGGATGACATTCTGGCCAGCCTGAATGCGTCTGAAATGGCACGGCGGCAATTCCGCGAAATCGCCCGCGTGGCCGGACTGGTGTTTCAGGGATACCCCGGTCGTCAGAAAGGCAGCCACCAGCTGCAGGCCTCCAGCAGTTTGTTGTACAACGTCTTCGCGCGCCATGAGCCCGACAACCTGCTGTTGAAACAAGCGACCCGTGAAATCCTGGATCGTCAGCTCGAATATCACCGGCTGAAGGCAGCCCTGAAACGGCTCGCTTCGGGCAGACTGCGGGTCATCGAGACCGAGCACTCCACACCTCTGGCCTTTCCCATTTTAGCCAAGCGGCTGAGGTTTACCCTGAGCTCGGAAAAATTGGCGGACCGTATTCAGCGGATGCAGGCACGCCTGGAAAAGGCTGCCGGGACCCCGTAAATGTCCGGTGTCCGGCGTTGATCTCTCGATAGGGGCGGGATCGGTGCTCGACCCGTCACCAGGGTCGTATTCCGACAAGGAGAAGTCGTGGACGGAACCCATACGATCGTCATCCAAAGCCAAGCGTTGGTATTGCTTCCCCAGCGCATGGTTTTCTGGCCTGCCCGCCGAATGCTGATCATGGCGGATCCCCATTTTGGAAAAGCCGCACTGTTTCGCCGGCACGGGATCGCCCTGCCGGCCGGCACGACGGCAGCCGACCTACAGAACCTGGAGACGGCCATCACTGCCACCGGCGCTGAGCGTGTGTTGATTTTGGGGGACATGGTGCATGCACGCGAGGCCACCGACGAGGTGACCATCGCTCAGATCGGCCGATGGCAGCGTCGTCAGAAGCGGCTGAAGTGGTGCCTGGTGCGGGGCAATCATGACTGGAAGGCCGGCAACGTTCCCTCGACATTGGGCATCGCAGCGGTGCATGAGCGCTTGACCCTGACGCCGTTTACCTTTATTCACCGGCCCGATCCCTGCGCCGGTACCTATGTGGTCGGCGGCCACCTGCATCCGGCGGTACAATTGGCCGGTTCGGCCCGACAGCGCGAGCGGCTGCCCTGTTTCGTCGTCAGTCGCGAGCACGCCATTTTGCCGGCATTCGGCAGCTTTACCGGCAACGCCACCGTCTATCCGAAGGTCGGGGAACAGATTTTTGCCATTGCCGATGGGCAGGTGATTCCCGTCTGAAGGATCCAAGGATAAACCTGATCTTATCAAATCCAGGTTGAGCACAACGCAGATATCGGACTTTAAATGAACCACCAACCCTTCACCCAAGCTAAAGGAGATAGGCATGGACCTGACCACCCAGTATCTGGGCTTAACCCTCGACAGTCCCATCGTTGCCGGCAGCAGCGGAATGACGGATTCGCTCAAAAAGGTTCAACAGCTGGAACAACACGGTGCCGGAGCCGTGGTTCTGAAGTCGCTTTTCGAAGAGGAGATCCTCTTTGAGCATGAAGATATCATGCAAGCGGCGGAATCGACCGGGTTCGACCTGGATCAGTTTGATGACTTCGATGTCCATCTGAGGGGCAAAAAACTGGACGCCTACGCCAATTTGATCAAAGACTGCAAGGCTGCGGTGTCGATTCCGATCATCGCCAGCATCAACTGTGTCTACTCCCATGAATGGATCTTGTTTGCCCAGCAGATTCAAGAATCGGGCGCCGATGCGCTGGAACTCAACATGTTTTTCCTGCCGTCGGATTTCAAGCGCTCCGTATCCGAGCAAGAGCGTATGTACTTCAACATCATCGAAAAGCTGATAGGCACCGTCTCTATACCCGTCGCCCTGAAGATCAGCCACTACTTTTCGAATCTGGGCCAGATGATCCGACGGCTCTCCAAAACAGGCGTCTCCGGCCTGGTGCTGTTCAACCGCTTCTTCAGTCCGGATTTCGATATCGACACCTTTACAATCAAATCTTCTTTTGTGCTCAGTTCACCCAGTGAATTGGCGCTTTCATTGCGCTGGATCGCCATGATGGCCAATAAAGTCAACTGCGACCTGGCCGCTTCCACCGGTGTACATGACGGCAACGCGGTCATCAAACAGCTCCTGGCCGGCGCCAGGGCCGTCCAGGTGGCCTCGAGCATCTACAAACACGGCCCTGGCTACATCGGCAACATGACGGACACCTTGACCAGTTGGATGAAAAAGCACGATTTTGGCAGCCTATCCGACTTCCGGGGAAGGATGAGCCAGGAGCGCAACAGCGATCCGGCGGCGTTTGAGCGGGTGCAATTCATGAAGTATTTCAAATGAACATGCCGGCGACGCAATGGATGCCCACCGGCCAAACGGTTGATTCGCCGGCCGGGCGTTGATTGCCGGATTTTACATGTTTCACAAGCGGTTGTTTATGTAGATCTGCGGGCAGCAACCGCACCGCCTGGTACCCTGGCGATGAGCGGAGACAGCTACGCTGGTAGAATTAAGCGGTTGACATGGCAAGCGGATTGTCTTTAAAATTAGATATATCGGGAATGCCGCTGACCGACTTCGTGGATCTTTTGCGCAGTTCGTTGTACTACCATCATACCGTAGGCACGGCAACGGATAGGCGATTGACCAAGAAGATGTTGAGCGATGTCTGTCGTTAAGCCGGCACTTGTCGCTGTTGGTGCGTTGGCGTCGACGATGATCCCCCCACTGATCTGACCGGTCTACTGATCCTGACGATACGGCCTTAACTGCTCTGGAGCTCTCCTTAGCACCCATCGATGCGGCGTTTTCGCAGCCAGCGAGGCAGTTGACGTCAACCGACCGACCACCTGCCTTTGCCAACAACTTTCGAAACTAGATAATATGAACGAATACACCATCATCCTCGCCGACGACCATGTCATGATGCGCGAAGGCATCAGGCAGCTGATCGATGGGATCGGCGGTATCAGGGTCATCGCTGAAACCGGAGATGGCCTCGACCTGTTGAAGTTGATTAAAAAAAAGCGACCCGATATGGTGATTCTGGATGTCAGCATGCCGGGACTGCGGGGCATTGAAGCCACCAGCGAAATTCTTACGCTGTACCCCGACATCAAGGTGCTCATCCTGAGCATGCACAAACGGGAGGAATTTCTTTCGATGGCGTTGAATGCCGGGGCCCAAGGTTACCTCTTGAAAGAAGATTCGGGCAATGAATTGCTTCAGGCGATCGATCGGATCAGAAAAGGGCAGACCTACCTTTCCAGAAAACTGGCCAATGAATTTCCCTCAGCCATCATCTCCATCTGCAGGGGTGATCACCAACCCGATGCCGAACCCCTCACCCAACGGGAACGTCAGGTTCTACAGCTGATCGCGGAGGGCCACACCGACCGACAGATCAGCGACCGGCTGTGCATCAGCATCCGCACAGCCCATCGCCATCATGCCAATATCCGGGCCAAGCTCAATCTCAAACGCACCGCCGACCTGGTGCGATATGCCATCGCCCAAGGCTATATCCTCAGCCAATCCTAATCCATCCCATATGCGCTACCGGTATGGGTAAAAGTACCCATACGGGACCGAATAATTGGTCAGTTTTGCGAATTGTCCGTTCACCCCGGCTGTTCTATATATTTGGCCAGTCACGCTTCCTGCCTCGATTTTAGCGAATCCTGACGCGACCCTGTTGAGAACACAGCGCCTTTCATGCCGATGACGCTGGCCAGCATATCGATCCGCGTGTGAACGCCGCTGCTTTAGACAACCATCCGAGTTTACCAATCAATCGTGTGTCGTCGGGAGGCTGGGCCGACCAGACGACACAACTGCTTCGGGTGCACGCCATGACCACGAACGCCGATCCTGATGGAGAGAATTTGATGTTACCGGAAAATGTTTTCCGTCCAAGACCTTCTTCACCGGCCGACCAACCGCCACACTTGGGTAAAGCCAGCCGATCCGCCTATGTCAACCATCGTCGCCGATCGACCGATTGGCCATGGCCAAAAGCCCGATTAGGCCGGATACTCGTTGTTGATGACGATCCAGCTGTATTGCCGGTCGTGGTCAACATGGTCCAATTTTTAGGATACCCCACTACCGCCGTTTCGTCTGCAAAAAATGCCCTGCAGGTATTGGACATTACCCACCATTCGTTGGTGATCGCCGAGTACGATTTGCCATGGATGCCTGCCAGCCAGCTGGCGGAGCAGATTAAAACCCAACATCCCGGCACCCGGGTCATCATTATGACCGGTCGTTGCCAGGCCGAAATCAGCGGACGGTTGGGTGGTGGCGGCGTCGTGGACGGTCTGCTGTTCAAGCCATTCAACATGAACATTCTGCGTGAGAAAATCGAAATGGGTCACACGCGATGCTCGGCATCGTATCCAACCTAATCCCTTTGAAAACTGGTCGAAATAAATCAATTGGCATGAAGGAGAAAACATGGCCAAGAATTTTCGCGTCTGCACCCAAACAAGCGGCAATCAAGCCCTGGCCGTGCAGTTGTACGGCGATTTTGACGGATCGTCGGCCTGCGAACTGATCCATGTATTGGATCAACGTGTGAAACCATCATCCAAGGTCGCCATAGATACCAGCGGGCTAAAACGGATCGAGGCCTTCGGCCTGGTCGTTTTTCTCCCTAAGATCTCCTGGCTGAGAGAAAAACGTGCCGATATCGAAATCACCGGGCGCTTCAGCGGAGTCTTTCAGGAAGCGTAGGATACAACACCGAGGGCGTTCGTGAAAAGACATCGCAACCAGCGAATTGCACCGCGCAATAGAACAGAGGTCCTGATCACCTATCGACCGTTCGCCAGCAGCGGTGCCATCCAGACCTCAGCTGGTGTCATGCGCAACTTTTCCGATGGTGGATTCTATATCGAAACGTCGCGAGGGGTCAGCGCAAAAACCACACTCATCTTGCGAATCGTCGGCTTTCCAGCCGACTGGTCAGCGTCAGTTTCTGAATATGGCCCACGGACCATTTGCCTTGCCGAGGTCAGGTGGCAAAAAGAGATTCCGGACGAACATACCGTGCGATATGGCATGGGATTGAAATACCTCAGGTGACGGACATTATCGATAACCGTCTTATAATGCCAGCCGCCAAATGACCTGATGCGTCCAGCAATCGAACCGCAATCGGCCCCCTAACTGATGGCCATGACGGCTGTCACGCATGGGATTTTCACCGAACCGGGATTGCTGCAGCATTGACTATCAAGGCTTTCTTGGTCGCTTTATCATCATTTTCGTTTGGGAATAATTGTGGTTCCAGCCGACGTGTGTTATTCTACCTCCACTAGTGTGTTTTGCCTCACACCGACCACCCGACATAGATGGTTCGCCAGCACCCTCGATTACTTTCTGAAAATTGTCGATTCCATGGCAGCGTTCCCGTCGCATGAACCACACCCGTTGATAGCTGAAGAATATAACTTGTGCCTTGATGATCGATGAGGATGTCAATGAAAACGAAATCAATCGATATTAAACGACAACGTCGGCAAGCCGTGCCCCAAGCCAAGTTGCAGGCAGAAAACGACCGACTGCGGCAAGAGATAAAAAAACTGAAACAGTCCGAAGCGGTGCTTAGAGAAAAAAGTGATTTCTTGAACACCCTGCTGGAAACGATCTCGATTCCGGTCTTTTACAAAGACGCGCAAGGCCGGTATACCGGATGCAACCGGGCATTAGAAGAATTTATCGGTCGTTCGCGTACGGAGATCATTGGAAAGACCGTATATGATATGGCGCCTGAACACATTGCGGACAAATACTACCAAAAAGATACCGAACTATTTGAGCAACCCGGCACACAGCACTATGAATGGAAGGTGAGTAGACATGATGGGGATTTACGAGATGTTATTTTTGAGAAAGCGACGATTACAGATGCGGCAGATACTGTCATCGGCCTGGTCGGCGTCATTTCGGACATCACCGAGCGCAAACAAGCGGAAGAGGCCTTGAAGGTGCGTGAGGAGACCCTCAACGCCATTTTGTCAGCCTCTCCGGTGGGCATCTTCCTGGCGAACGACCGCATCCTGGGCTGGACCAATGACGCCATGGACCGGATCTGGGGGTATGAGCACGGTGCCCTGCTCGGGCAGAGCACCCGGGTCTTATACCCGGACGATGATGAATATGAACACGTTGGCAACACCTTCTATGCAGATATTGAGCAGCACGGAATCGCCAGCATGGAAGCCCGCTGGGTGACACGAAACAACGAGCATATTCATTGCTACGTTCAAGGGTGCCCGCTGGATCCATCGGATGCGTCCAAAGGGGTTATTGTGGTGGCGATCGATATTACCGAACGCAAGCGCATCGAAGAAGAGGTCAGGCAGCTCAAAGAAAAATACGAGGACCTTTACCACAACGCACCCACCATGTACTTGTCGCTGGATGCGCAAGGAATCATTGTCGAGTGCAACAACACCATATTGGACAAGCTTGGCTATGCAAGAGATATATTTATGGGCAGGCATTTGACCGATTTTCTAACCGAAGACTCGGCAGCCAGAATGCAAAAAGATTTTCCGATATTGCTGGAAAAGGGAACGCTTCTGGGTGCCGATCGACGGCTGGTGGCCAAGAACGGCGATATCATCGATGTTATTCTGAGCGTTACCATGGAATACGACGAACAAGGACGGCCGATAAAATCGCGTGCTGCGTTCGAGGATATTTCGAAACGCAAGCAGGCCGAGGATCTCGTTCACAACCTGTCCCAGATGTTGATGCAGGCCCAGGAGCATGAACGCAAGATGATTTCCTATGAGCTTCATGACTGCATTGCCCAGGACCTCTCCTTGCTGAAGATCAATTACGATACGATCTTCAACAATCAACCGGTGACATCGTCCGACATGAAGTTAAACATGGAGAGGCACTCAAAGCTGATCGAACAGACCATTCAAACCGTCCGTGATCTCTCTTACGGTTTGAGCCCACCCGGTCTGGACGACATCGGGATTGTCAAAACCCTATCGCGGTATTGCGAGGATTTCTCTGAAAAATCCGGAATGTCCATTGAGTTTTTGCCTGTCGATATGGACGGGATAAGACCAGATCACAACCTAACGATCAACTTCTATCGCATTGTCCAGGAAAGTCTCAACAATGTGTGGAAGCACGCCAATGCAAAACGGGTCATCGTAAGCCTTATCGCCGCAATCCCTGACATCCGTTTGCAAATTGAAGATGACGGCCAGGGCTTCAACTTGCATACCCACGAATATGTGGCTGCAGGAGAGAAACGAATGGGGCTGCGGATCATGAGAGAACGGGTCAACCTGCTCAAAGGCAGCATGACGATCCTATCTGATCCGCTTACGGGCACCCGTATAGCGGTCACCTGCCCACTGATTGAGACGACCAGCGAGACGTCCACTGAAGATAACGGCTCTTGCCGTGACCGGTCTCCGTTGGCCGAGTATTGAGAGATGTTTGTGAGATGACGATGGTAGAGCGCATCTCAAAATTAGGATTAAGGTTCAGTACAAAGATGTCATAGGTCGTCCCCCACCCCAGCATGTTGCCCATGCTCCGTGCCTCATCGGCGACCATGGTATAACTCAGGTCGGAGATCCCGCTAAAATAAGCCTGATTGTCGTTATCCTGCCCTATCCCTCTATGAAGAATCCTCGAGTGCGACGATGGTGAACATTTGACTTAGTATGCTTCCGTGAATATTGTCATACTGTTCTGCTGACGGCAAATCACGGCAGCTGCTGCTAAATCGTGATACATCCCCAAATCTCAAACTGACGTTTCATCGCATTCCTCCTAACATACAGGGGTTGTCCCAAAGCCGTCACCCAAATTCCAAATCGATACCAGTATGTTTGTTTTTGGAGATCGGTTGTCTTTCAACAGATCCACGAACCCATCAAACGAGGAGCGTTGCGATGAAAAGACACACATTCGTTGGTATGGTCGTCGGCGCCGCGGCGTTGGTTATGGCAAGCACCATCACTGCCTACGCCGCGAGCAAACCTAACATTCTCGTCATCTGGGGGGACGATATCGGCCAATCCAATATTAGTGCCTACACCCGAGGTCTGGTCGGATACCGAACCCCCAACATCGACCGCATCGCCGCCGAAGGCATGGTGTTTACCGACTATTACGGGGAGCAGTCCTGCACCGCCGGCCGGGCATCCTTCATCACCGGGCAGAGCGTATTTCGGACCGGTCTTTCAAAAGTCGGGTTACCAGGTGCGGAGATCGGCATGCGCGAAGAAGACCCGACCATCGCCGCGCTGCTTAAAGACCGGGGGTATGCCACCGGCCAATTCGGAAAGAATCACCTCGGCGACCGTGACGAACATCTGCCGACCAACCATGGATTCGACGAATTCTTCGGAAACCTTTACCATTTGAACGCCGAAGAAGAACCGGAGAACGAAGATTACCCAAAAGATCCCAAATTCCGCAATAGATTCGGCCCCCGAGGTGTCATACATTCCTGGGCCCGAGAGGATGGCACCCAAAAAATCGAAGACACCGGGCCGCTGACCAAAAAACGTATGGAAACCGTGGATGACGAAACCTCGGACGCGGCCATCGCCTTCATCCGCAAACAGCATGAAGCCGGCCGCCCCTGGTTTGTCTGGTGGAACGGCACCCGCATGCATTTTCGCACCCACGTCAAGAAGGCCCATCGGGGCATTTCCGGACAGGACGAGTATGCCGACGGGATGGTCGAACACGACATGCACATCGGCAAGTTTTTGAATCTTCTGGATGAACTGAAGATCGCAGACAACACCGTCGTATTTTACTCCACCGACAACGGTCCCCATTACAACACCTGGCCGGATGCCGCCGCCACGCCATTTCGCGGCGAAAAGAATACCAATTGGGAAGGTGGCTGGCGGGTGCCCGCGATGGTGCGCTGGCCCGGAAAGATTCGTGCCGGTTCGGTCACCAACGAGGTCGTTCACCACATGGACTGGCTGCCGACGTTTTTGGCCATGTCAGGTGAAACAACCATCAAGGATGAACTCAAAAAAGGCGACGTCGAGGCGATCGGACGATCCTACAAAGTCCACCTGGACGGTTATAACATTCTGCCCCTGCTGACCGGCAAGACCCAGGAAAGCCCGCGCAAGGAGATCTTCTATTTCTCGGACGACGGCGACCTGACGGCCCTGCGCTATGAGGACTGGAAATTGGTTTTCATGGAGCAACAATCACCGGGCACCTTCCGGGTATGGATGGAGCCCTTCGTGCCGCTGCGGGTCCCGCTGATCTTCAACCTGCGCCGCGATCCTTACGAACGGGCGTCGATCACATCCAATACCTATTTCGACTGGCTGCTGGACCGCGCCTACCTACTGGTGCCGGCCCAGGCCTATGTCGGCCGGTTTCTGGAGACCTTCCAGGAGTTTCCCCCGCGCCAGAAGGCGGCCAGTTTCAGCCTGGACCAGGTGATGGAGAAGATGCGGACGCCCGCCGGGGCGCAGTAATTCATATTTCAACAATAAGGATCAGGGCTCAGGACAAGGCTGGCAAAGACGAAAAAGCAGAGCATAAGGGTAACATGTGAGCATTGCTCAGCTCTTCATAACGCAGTCATGAGCCCTTATACTATTTTTGAGATGCCTATTCAAGCCACCCGCAAGGTGCACAAAAAACCTCATCATGGAGGCCACTGATGGCCCATACGCACAAACACAGGTATTGCCTCATCATTCTATCTGTCGTCACGATGTTGGCCGCCGGTTGCACCGCCACTGGCCTCAACGCTCCTGGTTCGTCGGATCCCTTGCCGTCGTGGCATAACGGGGCCGCCAAAAGAGACATTCTCGCATTCGTAAAGCAGATGACCACCGAGGGGAGCCAAGACTTCGTTGCGCCTGGCGAGCGCATTGCCGTCTTCGACAACGACGGCACCTTGTGGGTCGAGCAGCCCATGTACACTCAACTGGCTTTTGCCCTGGACCGCGTGGCCGCCATGTCAGCCGACCACCCCGAGTGGCAGAATCTGGAACCTTTCAAATCGGCCTTGAACCGCGACATGCAGGGATTGATAGCCGCTGGTGAGCACGCGCTGCTGGAACTGATCATGGTTTCGCATGCCGGCATTAGCACCGAGGCCTTTGCCGACATCGTCACCGCGTGGATATCCGCCGCCCGTCATCCGCGCTTCAATCGCCCCTATACCGACCTGGCCTACCAACCCATGCTGGAATTGCTGGACTACCTGAGGGCCAATGGGTTCAAGACCTACATCGTGTCTGGCGGCGGGGTCGAATTCATGCGGCCGTGGACGGAATCGATTTACGGCATTCCCCCCGAACAGGTTATCGGCAGCCGCATCAAGACCGAATTCGACATCATAGACGGCCGGCCGGTTTTGTTGCGGCTGCCTGAAATCGACTTTGTCGACGACAAGGCGGGCAAGCCGGTCGGCATCCACAAGCACATCGGCCGGCGGCCCATAGCGGCCTTCGGCAATTCGGACGGTGACCTGGCCATGCTGCAGTGGACCGCAGCTGGCGAAGGCCCGCG
>JAAUYD010024940.1_pt1 | contig 14696 bp, 13 predicted proteins | sample 7278101 | NCBI WGS metagenome assembly JAAUYD01 (sample SAMN14350128, study PRJNA611818) | marine sediment metagenome | isolation source: surface marine sediment (0.6m) | place: French Polynesia: Moorea | collected 2018-08
ACAAATAAAATAGAAAGAATTCCTTAATTCGACATTCGACATTCGTCAATCGACATTCGACATTTGTCTCGTTGGAGTTTCTTTATTTGATCAATCTGGCTGCCCTTTCGCCAGCGACGCTGGTTTATATGAAACTACGTTTGGAATGACGATTGACGAAGGACGATTGACAAATTGTAGATGTCGCTGCGCTCTGTCTTCTAAAAAAATCGAATTCGAAAGAAAACTTTTTTCGATATTCGCTTTTTATTCTAGTATGAACACAATTAACTTGCAACCAAGCCAAATTTTCTCTCTCGATCAGATTGGACACTCGTGGCCAGCGGTGTCGTTTGTGTGAAACTTCGCGAAGCCGAACATCGGACTGCAAAACCATCCCTTGCTCGCGTACTGCAATCAATTAGCGTTTTGAATATCCAGCTTACAGGGGTCTGTCCGGGTCTGATCAACCGCCCTTTACCATAATACCTCCATCGACGACAATCTCCTGGCCGGTAATATAAGAAGATTCGTCAGAGGCAAGAAATAGTGCGCAATAAGCCACATCTTCGGGCTGACCGATGCGGCCTATGGGTACATAAGCGGCGATGGCCTTTTTCGTCTCATCATCCCAATCTTTTTGCATGGGGGTATCTACTGGACCGGGATGGATGATATTGGCGCGGATGTGATCCTTGGCATGAACGATGGCCACTGAACGGGTCAAGGAAGTCAGTGCCCCCTTGCTGGCAGTATATGCATCCTGTGCAGTCTCAAAACCCAGCAGCGCCGAACAGGATCCAATATTGACAATGGCGCCACCGCCGGCCTTTATGAGTTCGGGAATACCGTATTTGCAAACCCACAGCGGGCCTTTAAGATTGACTGCCATAACACTGTCCCAGGCTGCTTCATCGGTCCGGATAGCTTCGAAATCCCGATCTCGCCAGAGGACCCCGGCGTTGTTGTATAAAATATTCAACTTTCCAAAATTTGCCACCGCCGCATTGATCGCATCTTTGACCTGGATCTCGACGGCGGTATCACAGGCAACAAACAGCGCTTCACCGCCCTGTTTTTTTACCATATCCACCGTCTCTTGGCCAGATTCAACGTCAATATCGGCTGCCACAACTTTGGCACCTTCTTTGGCAAAAAGCAGGCAGGCGGCACGACCCTGCCCCACGGCGGCCCCGGTGATAAATGCGACTTTGTCTTGCAGTCTCATACGTCATCCTCCATGAATTTTTCTAATGCTCACAGTGATTTTGGGTCCCTTTCGAATATCCTAACCAAGCGAAAAAAGATCAATTAGGCGTCAGTGGTTCCCAGTTGGTTTATTAAAGATCGTCACCGCTATCCACCCAGATAGGCTTTTTTTACCTCCTGGCTGGCAGCCAATTCTTCAGCCGAACCCTCAGCTACGATTTTTCCGGTTTCAAAGACGTAGACATAATCGGCAAGATTAAGCGCCATTTTGGCGTTTTGCTCAACCAGCAGAATGGTAACACCCTCCCTGCGGATGGTCCGAATGATGCTAAAAATGGTCTTGACAAGGATTGGCGAAAGTCCCAAAGATGGCTCGTCAAGCACCAGCAGCTTGGGTCCATTCATCAGAGCCCGGCCAAAGGCCAGCATTTGTCGCTCACCGCCGCTCAAAGTGCCTGCTTTCTGTTTTGATCGCTGATTCAGAATGGGAAAATGCCTGAAGACCCTTTTATAGTCACGCCTGATCTTATCCCGATCCCGCCTCAAATAAGCTCCGGTTTCCAAATTTTCAGCTACGGTCAGCTTGGTAAAAATACGGCCGCCTTCCGGGACCAGCGCAATCCCGGCTTTGACAATGTCGGCCGGCTTGAGACCGTCAATGCGTTTTTCTAGAAACCTGATTTCGCCTTCACTGGGATGCTTCAATCCGGTCAAGGTCCTTAAGATAGTGCTCTTGCCGGCCCCGTTCGCCCCGATAAGACTGACAATACTACCGTTTGAGACATTCAAGGATACACCCTTGACGACTTCCACTCTCTCATAGTGAATTCTCAAGTTACGGATTTCAAGCAGCATTTTCTTCACTTCCAAGGTAGGCTTCGACGACATCTTGATGGTTCTGGATTTCTTCGGGGCATCCCTCTGCGATCTTCTGGCCGAAACTGATCACGACAATTCTTTCACACAGGGCCATCACTGCCTTCATGTTGTGTTCCACCACAACGATCGTCAGATTGAAATCGTTCCGGATTCTGTGAATGATTCCCAGCATCCGATCCACTTCTTTAGGATTCATTCCTGTCAAGGGCTCGTCTAACAGCAAAATTTTGGGCTGCGCAGCCAGCGCAATCGCAATACCCAGAGCCCGCTGATGACCATGGGGCAAATTTAGGGCTTCTTCATCCGAGACGGCTGCCAGCCCCATGAACTCCATGATATCTCCAGCCCTTTTGGTCAGCGCCATTTCTTTCCTTCGATTCGACCCGGTGTTGATCAGACCTTCCCAAAAACCGATGTTTGACCGCAGATGAAGGCCTATCAGAATATTTTCTTTGACTGTTAAATGCGGAAAAAGGGTGTTTAGCTGAAAAGATCTCACGATGCCACGCCGGGCGATCTGGTGGGGTTGCAGCCCGCTGATATCACGGTCTTCGAACAGAATCTCACCCGTTGTGGGAGGATAATCACCTGTTATCACGCTAAACGTGGTGGTTTTGCCCGCGCCGTTGGGGCCGATGAGTCCGATGATTTCTCCCTGATGGATTTTCATGTTCAAGTTGGATACCGCCGATAATCCGCCAAAAGATTTGGATAGGTTTTTAAGTTCGAGCAATGCCATGGCCGGCGTGGTACTCCTTTTATACTGAAGGTGTCAGGTTTCAGTGTTCAGCCTGCCCTGGTGCGATATGATGGATTCATATTGTTTACCCAGGTAATCTCAATAATGTTTAATCTCAAATCTTCAATCTTCATTTGTCAATATTCGATCCCTACTTGTCCTTGCTTTTCAACCAAAAAAGTTGATGGTTTCGTGAAAAGTCTTGAATCCTGATTTAACATCATTCCCGCGAAGGCGGGAATCCAGTATTTTCAGGTAGATCTGGATGCCTGCCTTCGCAGGCATGACGGAATAAACGACTTTTTATGAGCTTGTCTTGGTTGATCGTTTCAGAGCGTTAGAATCCATTTGTATGCCTCATCTGTATTTGAATTAAAAACGAGGGGATTTTTCCTACTCGAATAACGAATAACAAATAACCAATAAACACCCTCTAAAGCCCCGGGTAGCGATCAATCGTGTTCATTCCGTCACCCGGGGCAGCTGTTACCGTAGCCGCGAACAGGATGCCTGACTATTTTTGCATCTCCCGCAGCCGGCCGATCATTTTAATGCCTTCGGAAACGGCGTTACCGGCAGATTCGGCATAACCATCAGCCCCAAACAAATTGGCCACATCCTGGGTGACCGGGGCACCGCCGAGCATAATGGCAACATCGGGATTTTTCTCTTTGATCATTTTGATGACTTTTTTCATGCCCAGCATGGTGGTGGTCATCATGGCCGACATGGCAACCACTTCAGAATCGGTGCGCAGCTGCTCTTTGACGAAATTTTCTAGCGGCACATCGCGGCCCAGGTCGTGAACATCCCAACCGGCCACATCGAACATCATTTTCACCAGATTTTTACCAATGTCGTGGACATCGCCCTGAATACTGCCGATGACCACCTGGGCGTTGACGTCACCCTCCTTTTCCGGCACATGGGGCCTGAGGATATCCAAACCGGCATATAGTGCATCGGCACACATTAACACTTCGGGCACGAAATATTCATTGCGATCATACAGATCACCGACAATCTCCATACCCGCTGCCAGTCCATCCATAATCATTTCTAGGGCGTCATAGCCCTCATCCAAGGCCTGTTGAGAGGCCTCTTTGACGTCTTCTTCCTGATATTCAACCACACCTTCTTTTAATTTTTCCAACAATTCTTCTTTGGTCGCCATCTTGTTTATCTCCTTTGTTTGCTTGTTTAATCCTTATTCAACTATTTATATAGTTGAGCATAAAAAACTCTTTTAACGAATAACTCACAAAAGGTTAGAGCCTGCCAACGGCCGGACTGGCTTTTTTGCCGTAATCGTGGGTCGTGTCCACCGCTGCCTTCATGTTGGCTTCAATGATCGCCGGCCACAAATCACAACCGGGCATCACTGCGTCGACACCGTTATCGATGATTTCCTTGATGTGCGCGATGGTGGACTCCTTGGGTGTCTCCGGATCACAGGTCATCGAGTAGGTGTCCACATTGCCCATCAGCAAGACGTCGTCACCTATTTTTTTGCGGGCTTCGGCCACATTGCACTTGATATCCACGGTCAGTCCATCGGCGCCGCATTCGTTCATCATGTCAATCAAGGGATCGGTCTGACCACAGATGTGAAGCAACTTGGGAGAGTCCCAGGCAGCTAATATGCGGGTTAGTCGCGGTTTAATGATATCCTTGAAGGTCCGCGGGCTCAATAGATCTGCCGCCACCCCCGGTTCGCGCAATGCGATATAATCACAACCGGCAGCCTGCCATTGCTTGCCCAGCTTGATGATCATATCGGTCAACTTGTCCAGCAGATCCTCGACCTTGGCTTTTTGCTTGAAGACGCCTTTGAGGATCATATCCAACTCCAGAATCTGTCCGGCCTGGGTAAAGGGGCCCAGCTGCCAGCAACCAATAGCCAGCTCCGGAGCCTCCTTTTTGATGATTTCAATCGCCTTGGGAATAATCGGCAAACGACCCCTTTGCTCGATGTCGTCGGGAATCACCACATCATCCATGCTGGACCATATTTTTTCAGGAATGGTCGGATATAAAATGTCTTCCGAATCTTCATACAGGCTGATAGTGTTGCCCATCGCTTCCGACTCCATGGTCATGTCATAGGGAACAACAGCACAGTCAAAACCCATTAATCGGGCCGACCAAATTGCCGACATGGCCATACGTTCGGCATCGGTGTGGACGCTGGCAAATTTAACTCCGGCTTTTTCGATACCCGGCATGACCACCATGCCCATTCCACTGAAAAACGGCATGGTGTCGATGGGTTCCTTGCGCAGCAGCCGTATGACGCGTTCCTTGGGTGTCAGTTCGGACATGTTCAATACTCCTTTCTTGTGGTTGGTATGATGAAAATTAAAATTGAAGATTGAAGATGAAAGATTTGAGGTTGTCGCTGAGCTCTGTTGTTTTTAAATCCGCGGTGCCGCAGGCAGACCTTGATTTTTCAATCTTCATTCGACAATATTCAATACTCTTACCCTGCAATGGTCTTAAGCTGCTCGACAAAATCCGGAAATAACTTAAAAAGCGGATGATTCGGATCTTTGGGCAGGCGTTGGGTCTCGGCAAAAACCGCTGATGCCAAAAATGCCTCGGCCTGGGCGACCGCCGGCATGATCCGGGTGGCTCCCGCCATGGGACCGGAAAATATCATGTCATGAAAATAAAATGCCGAAAGCGCCTCCAAAGCGGCATCCGTCGCAGACCACCCCTTGAAATCCCATAATTCCTTAAAACGCTTCAAATCCATGTACGATCCATTGCTGGGCGCACTGGCCGTCGGAATTCCCCATTTTTCCTTTATCATCCGGTTGGCGATGCCGCAAAAAGCCGTTGCCGGACCGTTCATTACCGAGGTGTCGACAAAAATGCTCTCAAATTCAGCTCCCACTTTTTCGATGGCATCCAGGAGTCTTTGGGTGCCGGTGATGCGACCGCTGGGCATTTGATCTTCCTGGTCGAAGGCTACCAGCAAGACATGTTTAACGCCCATCTGCGAGATTTCCTTAATTTCGGTTTCCAAATCGGCTTCCCAAACCGTCAGACTGTTGTAAAACATTCGATCCAGCAGCCCCTTTTCGGCACAATAAGCGGCCCCGGCCAGTTTGGGTTTCATCACCCAGGCGTCAATACAAAAGGGCATGTCGCTGTTGGCGGCCACAAAATCAATGAAAAGTTGAAATTCCTGGCCGGTGTTGGCAACAATGTCCGCCATGCCGGGAATACCCGTTTCCTCCGTCAGACGCTCCTGGGTCTGGAGCAGGTCTGCGGCCCGCTTCTCATCGAAGCCCTCTTTGCGTTTGCCTTTAAATACCCGATCACCTTTCTGAAATATGGAATTTACGCAGACGCAGGGATATTCGCCGGGCTGACCGCCAAACTTTACCCCACCAATTTCACACACTTTTTGTTCGGTGCCTAATTGAAACATCATTTCCTCCCCGTTAGAATTTAAAAGCGGATTTATAAAAATCGCCGATACCTTCCCAAGAAAATACTGTCACTGTATAACCGGACTCAAGACCTTTGGGTATCGTCCAAAGGTTGATTTTTTTATGGATGTCAGATGATTTTGAAGATTTTAACAGACAAGTAAGAAGTAAGGGAAATCTGGTAAAAATCAGCGGCCAACAGCAGAGGTATTTAGGCCTCTTCAAGGCACCATCTTCATACCCTCAGCGCTGCTAGTGGTTGCTGATCTAAAGTTCGGGATCGACCAAACCGAGTTGAATGGCAAAATGAACCAATTTGACAGGCGTGTCGACATGCAGTTTTTCCATAATGTTGACCCGGTGCGATTTGACGGTGCTGATACTGACACATAGCATGTCGGCGATACGACGGGTTGGATGTCCTTCGGCGATGAGTTGAAATACTTCTCTTTCCCGGTTGGACAGAAGCTTATACCGTTCAGCCGTCGAAGAGGCCTTGCGGGGCGATCGGTAGGCATTCACCAACACTTTGGAAATGGATGGACTCAAATAGGTTTCATCTTTCATGGCGGCGTGAATGGCACGAATAATATCGCGGCCGCTGGAATCCTTTAAAAGGTAACCCGAGATTCCGGCTTCAAGCAACTCATGAATATAGTGTTCATGTGAATACATGGAAAGAATAATTATTTTTGTTCGGGGTAAATGTTTGCGGATCCGCTTGGCGGCCTCAATGCCGTTCATGCGGGGCATGCCGATATCCAGAATGACGATATCCGGTTTCAGCTTTTTGGCCATATCGACGGCTTTGCGGCCGTTGGTGGCTTCACCGACAACTTTGATGTCTGCCTGCTCTTCGAGAAGCCGGGTCAGCCCCTGTCGTACGATGGTATGATCATCGGCTACCAGAATGTCAATTGACTTGCTCATGGTTTGATCCACCGGAAAAAGGTATTTCGATCCGAATGCGGGTACCCGTACCAGGTTCGCTTCGCAGCTGAAAAGTTCCACCCAAAAGAGAGGCCCGTTCCCGCATGCCCAGAAGCCCTAAACTTCTTTTGTCTTTGCCTACAATTTGGGTGTCAAATCCGATACCGTCATCTTCAGCCAGAAAAATAATCCGGGGATAGCTCCTGATAATTGACAGCTGAAACACCTCAGCGCCGGAGTGTTTGAGCGTATTATTGAGCGATTCCTGGCTAAAGCGGTAGAATACGGTCTCCATATTTGGATCCAATCGATTATTGAAGCCTACCATATTAAATTCGATATCCAGATTTGAGTGTTTCTGAATTTCTTTGAAATATAGATTCAGCGCCGGTTCCAGCCCCAAATCAACCAGGAGAGTGGGATGGAGATGGTACGAAAGTCGCCGGATTTCAGATGAGGTCTGCTTTATCAGTTTACGGATCTCATCGATGTCCTCTTTGAGCCGCCGATCATTGGGGGAATGATTTTCTTCAAGCCTGTCCAGGCCCAATTTAATCGCTGTGAGAGACTGGCCGGCCTCATCATGAAGCTCACGGGCTATTCGGCGGCGCTCTTCCTCCTGGCTCTGAAAGAGCTTTCCCGTCAGCTGCCTCAAATCCTGGCGATGTTGTCGTATGGTCTCCATGAGTTTGGTGTTTTCAATAGCGCCGCCGAGAAAATTGCCCAGAGAACCGATCAGATGAATTTCATGGCGGTTCAACACCCGTGCGGAGGGTATATTGAGGCCGAAAAACCCAACGGCCTTGCCCTTAAAAGTGATCAAAAAGCAGGACAACCATGGCACGGGTTTTCCGCTTCTTAATCGATAACAAACCTGAAAAGAAGGGAAGGTCGGTTTGGGCGCCAAATAGGTGTCTTCTTCGATCAGGCGTTTTTTAAGCAGGGTATCTTTGAAAATAATTTCTTGTCTATGACTGTTTGACGGACTTGGCAGACCTGACTTGGCTTTAAGAATCGCCTTTTTCTTCGCAGGATCGATCAAAAAAATGGCCCCGTTTTTCAGCCGCAACGCATTGAGTACATTTTCCAGGGTGAATTTCAGCAGCTGGTCCAGATCGGTGACATCGTTTAATGACACTGCCAGGCTGTTTAAAATCGACAGCTCGCGGTTGCGCTCCCAAACTTCCTCTTCAGTTTGCTTGCGCCGGGTGATGTCTTTTATGATACCTTCGTATTCAACATCATCGGTTTCGGGGTTTTCATATCGGCGGCTGGATATCAGTACGTGAATCGGAGTTCCATCCTGGCGCTTAAATTCGACTTCATGGTCTTTGACAAAGCCTTTCCGGTTCATCAGTTCTATGAATTTATCTCTGTCCTGAGTCCGGCGATAAAACCCCTTGGCCGATCCCATCTCCATAAGGTCTTTCTTCGATTGATATCCCAACATATCGACGGCGGCCTGATTCACATCCAGGATGCTGCCGTTCAAATTGGACGTATAGATCATATCGTGGCTGCCTTCAAAAATCCGACGGAATTTTCTTTCACGTTTCGCAATTTCCTCCTGCAGCCTCTTTAGCTCCGTAATGTCTTTAAAAATTTCCAGCCCGCCGGCAATTCGGCCCGCATCATCACGAAACACGGATGTCGAGCAGATAATGGGAATATCTTTACCTTCAATATTTCTAATGGTATATTCACGGTTGTGAATGTTTCTACCTTCGGCGATGGCCCGCTTTAAGGCGCAGTCCGATTCGCAGACCGAGTTCTTGAATACATCTTTGCAGTACATCCCGACCGCATCATAGGCGGAAAAACCGGTAATTCTCTCTGCTGCCGGATTAAAATAGGTAATGCGCCATTCATGGTCGGTGGTAAAAAGGCCGTCCGGGATTCGATTCAGGATCTCAACAAAGCTCTCCTCTTTCTGGTAAATGTGTTCCAGTGCCTTTTTGTTGTAAGTATGTAACTGATCCGAAAGAAACTGGTTCCAGCCTTCTGGATGAATTTCACCCTGGTTTTTGAAAAAAGAGCAGGTCAAACAGGAAGACAGCTTCTGGAAAAAATTTTCTTCAATGAAATTGGTGCAATGGGTTTTGGGGATCAGCCAGCACGCTGTCTGCTGGTTGCGGTGAGCGGGGCAAAGTACCTTGGAGCAGGCCAAGATTTCCCAGCAAGCCCGATTTTTTGTTTTTCTTAGGGTATCAGGCGAGATTTTTGTCAGATGATTTTTCAGCAACGAACTCACAGAATGGGTCTCCCTTTGCCCGGCAGAACGGTTCTTCGGCTACAAAGTTAAAACAGCCGTCCGGATACTCACCGCCATAAATCAAATCCATGAAAGCGGCTGTCACCCCGCGCAACATATAGCATTTACCCGATCCGGCCCTGCCGTAGCGTTTCAAATAGCCTGAAGCCTCGTAGGAATCAGTTGCCCGGATGCGAAGCTTCTTTTCGGGTAAAATGTCTTTAACTTCCAAATCTCCCCAGCCAAACGCCACGGCCACAGCGGCGAAGCCGGATATCTGATCGTCTTTTGTGTCGATCATGGGGTTGACGATTTCATCCCACTCCCATGAGTTACGAATGCCTTGAAATGTCGCATATCCGCATTCCTGAGCGGCTGCGGTTAGCAGGGCTTCAGCCTCTGACTCACGGTGTTTTCCTAGCATTTGCTCAAAGTCAAAACTGAGTTTGTTGTAGTAGTCGACGGAAAATAGCGACAGGTAGACCCCGAAGAGGGGGATAATCCCTTTCGATTCTCGGATCTGGCTTCCCTCCATCACCGCGTGAATGATTTTTGTACCGTCAATCGCCAATCAGGCCTCCTTGATTTGAAACTCGCACTGCTGATGCCGCATCATTTTGCAGCGTTTTTCGATGATCCGATAGAATTCAAGCGGCCGATCGTAAATCGCCTCTAAGGCACCCGCAATCCAGCCCCGGGTAAAATGACAGCCCGGCGTATCCCGTTTTCCGTGTTTCGCCAACCAACCGGTTACGTGGTGGCTTGAGGGACTCACCACACTACCCCCACCGGGACGAACCCGCACAAAATGAAGAACACCCAGGCCGCAGTTTTGAAATAGAATGCCGGCCATTTCCAGTTTTGACTTTAAGGTCTTGATTTGTTTATACCGATCAAAGAGTTGCTTGAAGCTATCATAGCTTGCTTCCTCAGCCGAGCGGACTAGCAGCCGAATGCCCTTGCCGCCCAAGGTTTCTTCAATGGTTTTTTGAAGGTTAATATTGTAATGATGACAATGCATTGCCATGGGTTGTCCCGCCAGGATAACCTTGTGACCCTCACGGGCCAGTTCGCTGTGCCAGTCAAAAAGCGCCATCTGCCACCTTGTGGTTGGGTTAAATTGTATCCAAATATGTTTGACCGAAAAATGAAAGCCCGAATCATACCACACCGTAAATATGATTGGAATAAGGAATCATTCGTAAGCCGAGATTAGGATAGCTTTGGGAGTGGCAAGAAAGCAGTCTGTCTGATCTGGAGACAAAGTTTGAAGTCTTGAATCGCCATTTTTTTGGCTCGTGGGAGCGGCTTTTTAGTTGCGATTGTCTGAATCATTGTGGCTGGAAAGCTGCTTCCACCACTTAGGTATGAGTGCCCCAAAAGAAGCCAGTCTGATAAAAAATAAACTCTGGCAAGACAAGTCTCGAATTTGGTAATTCATAGTATTATATATATTAAGTGTGTGAACCTGATCAATGCCGGTGGCTTATGAATTGAATTTACGAAATCTTTGTTAGCGCCTGTTTGAACGTATGTTCCAGATGCACCAGGGTTGCTTGGGTCGTTTCCAATCGTAGGTTGAATTCCCGGGAAATCATGAGGGCTTTTTCAAGCAATTTTTTTCGGTTTCCGACCTGGGTGTCAATGAACAAGGCTCGGGTGTAGTCTTTTAGCATGCGATGGGCCACCTTGAGTGGATCAATATTTTTTTCCGCCAGATGATTGAGTTGCAGCTCGTGGAAAATAAATTCCATTCCCATTTCGGTCCAACCGGGGGTTAAAAACCAGGTTCCGGCCTCATTCTCTAGTTCTTGTTCATAACGTTGCTGGCCTAATAGAACCCCGATACAATCTTCTGCCGGCGGATAAAATACCGGGATTTTAAAATTTTGAGGTATTTTGTCCAAAGCTTGACAGCGGCCGTATCCCAGCACGACAGCTTTTACCTTAGCTTGAAGCACATCAAGCCGGCGGCAAAGGGTTTGGCTCAGGAGTTCGGGTTGGGTATGAAGTCCCCATTCCATTACCTCCAAATGGCTGACCTCAGGTATGGCCCGGGCAATTTGCCTGATTTCTTCTTCCAGAACTTTACAGCAAATAACTCCGATTGACATTGTTACGTCACCTTAATCGATAAGAACCATACTGTACCATGCCGGCAGCAGTTGGCCTTCGGGATCAAATTCAACTTCAAAGCCGATCGTCTCAACGGTTTTGCCGATATCGATGCCATAGGCGTCCATTGATGGACGTGCCAGATGGGGATAGAGACATGGTTCCGGGAGAGCGCACGACTCACATTGAACGCAGAGTACCAGCGCAAATGCAAAAGTGGCTCCCAAAGTCATCATGGCCTCTTTTTCTATCGTCAGGGTCACCTCCTGACCGACCTTGGGATCTGAGGTCCGAATCACAATGGCGGTGTGATATCGGTCATAGGCAGCCTGAAAGTCTTTGGGTGAAATATCCAGGTTGGGGGGGCAAGTCCAGTATTTTCCCCAGCGGTTGCAGCCGAAGCGGCACTTTAAATAAGATCTGGGGTCAAATATAACCTGATCGGTCGTGATCAGTTTGGCCCCCGTGGCACCCAGGTCGATGGCCCTGTCCACCAGGGCTTGGTAATTGTTTTCCATGTTGTTGATATCTCCAATAGATTCAAATTATAAATTTTGAGAAGGATTGAAGATTGTCGGTTGAAGAATGAATACTTAAGGTCCGCCTTTGGCGGGATCGATTTTTAACAAAGATTATAAAATGGAAGAGCGAAGCGACATCCACAAATCGTCAATCTTCATTCGTCAATCTTCAATTTTGAACTCATACGGTTAGCCGCTTGTAAATCGCAGGTAATAGTTTGGGGAGCAACTCCACTTTTGGCAGAATAATGCTTCCGGTTTGGGGCGAAATACGTTTGAGGTAATCTTCGCCCTTTTTGTCGGATGTTATGATAAACGGGTGAATTCCCTTGCGCCGGGTTTCCTGAATCGCTTTTTTTGTATCGGCGACGGCATAATCCAGAACGCCGTACTCGAGATCATAGGGCCGACCGTCAGTGAGGATAATCATGAGCTTGACAGTCGCAGTAATGGATTCCAGTTTGTGACAGGCGTGTCGGATGACGGCGCCCATGCGGGTCAGTCCCAGCGGCTCCAGATTGCCCAGGCGGTATCGCACAATGTCGCTGTAAGGCTCTAAAAAATCCTTTACGCCGAACAGATCGACGCGAAACCGCCCTTCGGAACTGAATCCATAAATGGCGTAGGGGTCTTCCAAGGCGTCCAGGGCCTCGGCCATCAAGACCATCGCCTCTTTTTGGATATCGATGACCCGATGTCCGCCGATTTTTTCCTCGGTAGAACTGCTCATGTCCACCAGGAATAACACGGCCACGTCCCGGATGCGTTTGTCCCGACGAATATACACATTTTCAGACAGGAATGCGCCCGATCGCATGTCTACAACCGCTTCCACCAGTGCGTCAATGTCCAGGCCGTCGCCGATGGGCTGGGCCTTGTACTTACGGAATCGTTCCGGTTTCAGCCGTAAAAATTGTCGTCGAATCAGTTTGATAATCCCATCCAGCCGGGAGCAAACCTGTTCGACGAAGGCATTGGCGTCCGCTTTGGCTGGTCGCTGTCGGATCAGGCACCAATCGAGTTTGTAATCAGACAGATTGTCATCCCATTCTTTATAAAAAAATGTTTTGACGTTCTCCTCTAGCACCTCTGCATCCGGTGATATTAGCAGCATATTGTCCAGCATTTCCTGGAACAAGGTCCACAAACTGTCTGTCTCCCGATGTCCGTCGGCCATCATTCCCGCCAGCATGGCTTCGACCAGTTCCGGTGGAAGTTCATCATATTCTTCCATGGCTCGGGCGGTCAATCGGTCGATGGTTTCGGTGGTGTCGGCGACCAGTTCGGGCAATAGATCGCCCCACCATGGGGGCGGCATATGCGCACTGGCGCTGAGCTTCTCTGGGTAAGCACCCATATGGTGATCGGGTAAAAATTTTTCCATTTCTATGCGCAAACCAGGCAGTCGATGGAGAAGACGCTGGTCAGCAGCCAGGTGAACCTTTACAGCATCAAGTGGCGCCCGGCCGGTATCGGTTACGAACATGCGGTCGACCAGCATGGCCTGGTGCAACGCCATGAGCTTGAAAAGACCGAATTCTGGTACCACCTCGGGTAAAAAAATGCTGCGACCGTCGGTGGCAGCCGTCCCAGTAAATTTTTTCTGGCCGGCAAGGACTGTATTGGGACGGATTTTAACCGATTTTCCGAGTAAAGCTTCGCATATCAAAGCCAGGGTATTGCTGCAGTCCCTCAATGCCAGACCGGCCACGAGATCGTCTCGTCTCTCCAGCGCCTTTAGGGAAATGCCGCTGAAATAATTGATCCGTTGTTCTTCGGTTGCACAAGTTTCCAGACCGGTGCTGATCCACTGCTCGGTTTCAGCGTCATCAAGCATCAAGCAAACTTGGTTGCCGGACTGCATGAATTTTTCAGCTGCCGTCGCCGATACCGACGCAATGCGATTGGCCTGGTTGAGAAATGCTTGCCAACGGTCCAGAGAATAAGCGCATTGATCCGAACTGGATTCGATCAGATAGGCTTTGGCGGCACGCCACATCTGCTTGGGATCGGCATTCAGCGCCGTCACGGCCTGCTGGCCCCATTTAAACAGATTTTCGGTGCCCAGACGCTGATAAGCCAGCGGTGTCTGAACTAGAAATGTGACTGCCACATCGACGTCCCGTTGGACCAGATCCAGGGTCAGCCGGATCCAGCCGGTCATCAATTCGCGATTTTCCCCTAAGGTCTCGGCAGAATTGAAAAAAGGTTTCACCAGAGCCCAATTTTGATGGCTGAGGCGCACGGCGCCCTGCAACAGCGTGTTTTGCAAAGGGTTTTGGTCGATTTTCTTTAACAGGTGGAATAGCTCGATAAAAAAGTCCTGGGCTTGGCGGGTTCGCAAATGTGATACGGAGTTGCAGATCTCCATGTAAGCATCACGGCCTTTCAAGCTTAAAGGGTCTAAAATACCCTTGTTTTGTTTAACAAATGCTTCGATTGCACTCAACGGGTCACCTTGGTGTGAAACTATTTGGAATGACGATTGAAGATTGACGAATGGAGGAAGTCGCTCTCCGAGGCGTAGGCGCTGCAACCCCTACGAGCCCGCTTCCAGCCCGTAGGGGAGGCTTTGCTCTGCTTTTTTTAACGAATAAAATAGCAAGGATTCCTTAATTTGACATTCGTCAATCGAC
>JAAUYD010003947.1_pt1 | contig 14695 bp, 14 predicted proteins | sample 7278101 | NCBI WGS metagenome assembly JAAUYD01 (sample SAMN14350128, study PRJNA611818) | marine sediment metagenome | isolation source: surface marine sediment (0.6m) | place: French Polynesia: Moorea | collected 2018-08
GAGGTCTCGTTCCGAGAGGTCTCGTTCCGAGAGGTCTCGTTCCGAGAGGTCTCGTTCCGAGAGGTCTCGTTCCAACAAGGTCGCCCCGTGGCGGCAATAGTCCAGTCCCAACAGCCGCAGGTAAGGGGCCTCCTGTCCTGCGCCCGCTTCGAGGCGCAGCGCGCCGCCGCCTTCCGCCGGGGGCGCTCCGGCAACGGCATCCGGGTCCAATTTGGGCCGCAGCTGGGGGTGGGCCTCATCCACACCCATCAGCACCAGGGAGCTCCCATTTTGCTGCAGCAGGTGGGCGCTCATCAGGGCCTGTTCGAAGGCGGCGTAGGGGCAGGTGGTGGTGAGGTTCTCCCCGGTGGCCCCCGTCCACAGGGCAACTTGGCCGGCGGCGGCATTGTGCACGGAGCCGATAAAGTCCATGGGGCTGGGGAATCGCTCCTCGCTCTCGAAGAGACGATTCAGAAAATCGTTGGTTTCCGAGAGAGCGCCCCAGCCAGTGCCCAGATAAACGGCCCCAGGCGGTGCGCCATCGGGGCCGCAGCCACAGGCCTGGGTCAGGGCCAGAGCCATGCGCGGCAGGCGCTTGAGACGCCGTACGAGGCCTGCCGGCAGACCAGCGCTGATCTTGGCCAGATCTGCGCGGCCGCCCACGGGCGCTCCTGCCAGCAGGGCTTTGAGGGTGGCCTCGCTTCCCCCGCTGCCGCTGAGAGCGGCATAACCGCGGATGGTGAAGCAGGGCATGTCGGCCGGAGGCACCGGGGCCGACGCAATGGGTCGGCCGATGACGAGGGCGGCATTGTTGCCGCCGAAGCCGAAGGAGTTTGAAAGTACCCGCTGGATGGGTCGCGACCTTGGGGAGGGGTCAATGGAAATTGCGAGTTCCGGATCGGGATCGCTGCAGCCGGTGTTGGGGGGAAGGTGCTGCTGATGCACCACCAGGGCGGCAATGACCGCCTCTATGGCGCCGGCTGCTGCCAAGCTGTGCCCCACGGCGCCCTTGATGGAGGAGAGCGGCGGCAGATCGCCGGTCGGCGCCAGTCTGTGGAGGGCCTGCGCCTCCGCACGGTCGTTGTCCGGCGTGCCCGTCCCATGGAGATTGACGTAATCGATCTGGTCCAGTCTCAGCCCCGCCTCATTCAGGGCGGCCCGCATTGCCGCGGCGGCGCCTAGACCCTCCGGGTGGGGTTTGGCGCCATGATAGGCGTCGCAGGAGAGGCCTCCGCCAAGCAGCGCCACGCTCTCCGGCCGGGGCGGACTATCGTCCAGCAAAAGGAGGCCGGCCCCCTCAGCCACACTCATGCCGCCGCGCTCGGCGCACAGGGGTCGCGCTCCCGCCGGATCGATGAGTTGGAGGGACTTGAAACCGTAATAGGTCAGGCGGCAGAGGCTGTCGACACCGCCGGCCAGGACCCGTTGGCACAGCCCATGGCGGATCAATTGAGCGGCCAGGTGGAGGGCCACGGCGCCCGATGAGCAGGCCGTCGAGATGGTCAGGACGGGGCCCCGGCAGCCGGTCTGCGCCACCAGGTCCTGGGCCACCGAGCCAACGGCGTGGCGGGCATAGGCCACCGGATCGGTTACCCCCGCCGCCAGCAGCCCCTCCGTTCGGGCCATTCCGCCCGTGGTGACACCCAATACAATGGCATCGGGGCCAGCGGCGGCGCCGGACATGGCCTGCTTGGCGGCGCTGCGGGCCAGCCAGTGGGTGCGCGGAAGGTCCCCGGGTGGCGTCGCCTGCGCAACCTCACCCACTGGCAGATGGGGGGTCACCCGGGGGTGAAAATGGTGGGGTGGCGCCAGCGCACTGCGGCCCGCTGCCAGCGTGCCGAAGACACGCTCCGATTCATCTCCGGCGGCACAAATCAGCCCCATTCCGGCGATGCACACCGGAACCGTGCTCAATTCGTCAACTCCCCACTCTGACGTTGGATGTGTTCGGCCAGCGTGCGCAGGGAGGTGAATACCTTGGCCCCCAGTTCCTTGCTGTCGATGATCACCCCATAGTCCTTCTCAATCAGCATCACCATCTCGAGGACGTCGATGCTGTCGATGCCCAGACGACCGCCGACAAGCTGTTCGTCGGGATCGATCTCCCCGGGGTCGATCTCGGGCAGGTTGAGGGTGGCGACAATTTTGCGCGGAAGCTCCTCCAGGAGGTTTGGCATGGCGGATCCAGGTGAACAATCGGTTGCATGGGGGTCGACCGCGATCGGCGACCCATCGCGACCCTTGCTGGCCGCGGGGTAACTTGCCAATTAAAGCCACTTATCCTATAGATAGCGCTCCATGAATGCAAGCAGATCTTGCCACTCTACACCCCTCCGGAGGGCCGCCATGCCGGACATCGATCTCAGTGTCGAAGCGTTGCTGCCCCATCGCGGCCGAATGCTGCTGGTGGAGGAGGTGCTTCTGGCCGATACGAAACGGGCCGTCACCCGTCAGATCGTTCGTCCCCACTGGCCCCTCTGCGATGACCGCAACGTGAATGCCCTCATTCTCATTGAACTGGTGGCTCAGACGGCGGGGATCTGCAACGGGCTGGAACGGGTGGCTACCCACGGGAAAGACGCTGACCGCAAGGGGTGGCTGGTGGGGATCAAAAAGGCGGTGCTCCAGATCGATCGGCTCGCTCTGGGAACCGAGATCGTCGCAAAAGCCCAGAATCACTTCGTCTTTGAGCATTTTCGCGAGATCGGCGGCACGGCCCACCTGGATGACCGCCAGGTCGCTGAGGTGGTGTTGCAGGTGGTGCGCGCCGACACACAAACAGGCCCTTGAAGTGGGTTGCCAGCGAGATGGAAGACTTGTGCACCGCCCCTTGGCCAAATGACAGCGGGATCGCTGCCATCGACCTACGCACTGGCAGATTGGCAAACGCAGGCGTCAGGGGCGTTTGATACCCATTTCGCCGGAAGCTTTCTTCAGACCGCCGGCATGCGGGAGGACGACAATGGCATACGCGCTGGTGACCGGAGCGAGCAAAGGGATCGGCCGGGCGATCTGTGTGGCCTTGGCCAAAGCCGGCTACGACCTCGTGGCCAACTATCGCAGCGATGCGGCCGGGGCGCACGAAACGCTTGACCTGGTGAGGTCCGCGGGCCGCAGCGGACAGGTGATGGGTTTCGATGTGGCCGACGGTGGACAGGTAGCGGCGGCCCTGAAGACACTTTTCGCGTCCAGCGGCGCGCCGGAGGTGCTGGTGAACAATGCCGGCGTGACGGCGGACGGACTCTTCATGATGATGCCGGCCGACAATTGGCAGCGGGTGATCGGCACCAGTCTGGACGGGTTTTATAACGTCACCAAGCCGGTGGTGGAGAAGATGGTGCGTCAGAAGAGGGGCAGCATCGTCAATATCGCCTCGGCGGCTGGCCTGACAGGCAATCGCGGCCAGACCAACTATTCTGCGGCCAAAGCGGGCCTCATCGGGGCCAGCCGCAGCCTGGCGGCCGAGGTGGGACGGCTGGGTATTCGAGTGAACGTCGTGGCACCGGGCCTCATTGATACCGACATGATTCGGGACCTGCCCCTGCCAAATCTCAAGCAGATGGTGCCCATGGCAAGGGTGGGGCGTCCCGAGGAGGTGGCCAGCGTGGTGGCCTTTCTCTGCTCCGCGGGGGCCTCCTACATCACCGGACAGGTGATCGGGGTGAACGGCGGGCTCATTTGACCGCCATTCTGACCATCAAACCCTTTCCCCAATAGCGGGCCGCCGGCCGACGTCTGCCGTGGCCGACCATTGATATGCGTCGGCCGCATGTCGAAATGGTGCCGGTTCGACGTTGCCGACCGCTGAAAATGGGGGCGGGATGCACCGCCGCTGGCTGGCGGTTGTTGGATCTCCATTGCCGTTGGATCGAAAAGGGAGGCGCAGCCTTATGCGGCGATGCTTGCAGATGGTACTGGTGACGGCGGCGCTGTTCAGCATCGGCTGGACCACCTCCTGGAGCAGCATCCATGCGGCGGCCGATGCGGTCAGGACGGTGCAGTCCGATTTCACCCAGGAAAAACATCTGCCCATTCTGCAGAGACCACTGGTTTCCAAGGGGCGCTTTGCCTACGAGGCCCCCGGCAACCTGCGCTGGGAGTACCACGCCCCGGCGCGCAGCATTCTCCTCATGCAGGGCGGTGAAACCCGGCGCTTTCTCGAATCGCAAGGGCGGCTGGTGCCCGATCGGAGCGCGGGCCTTGCCGCCATGTCGGTGGTGATGGACCAGATAACGGCATGGCTGCAGGGCCGTTTCGACACCAACCAGAGCTTTGCCGCCGAATTGGTTCCCGGTGGCACCATCGTACTGACGCCTACCGCCGCGGGGATGGCCAAGATGATCCACCGCATCGAACTCCAACTCGCCGCCCAACCCGGGGCCATCGATATGGTCACCATCTATGAGGACGAGGCCGCCTTCACGCGCCTGAAATTTCATAACCTCCGCCTCAACCACCCCCTGGAGGAGGCGCTTTTTCGGGAAGCAGCGCCCCATGGTGCCTGACGGCCCTGGACGCAGAGGCCGGATAGCGGCGCTACCGGCGCTCGCTTGGTTGCTGCTCCTCAGCGCTTGCGCCGGGATGCCGGCCCTGCATCCACTGCCACCGGGGGTGTCCCAGCCGCGGCCATTTCTCCAGGGTCGCTGGCAGCTGACCCATCGCATCGAGGCCATTTTTCCGGGCAATCACACCGCCTTGCTGATGGGTGCCCTGGAGCTGGACAGCGAGACGCGTCATCTGCGCTGCGCACTGATGACGGTGGAGGGGTTCACCCTGTTCAGCGCTGCCAAAAGCGACCGCCTCCGGGTCACCCGCGCCGTGCCGCCATTTGACGGGCCGGGCTTCGCCGAGGGGCTCATGGCCGATCTGGCGCTGCTTTTTCTGGCGCCCCGGGAAACGCGCCAGGTGACGGGATCGATTCACGGCCGGCCGACCCGGCGCTTTCTGCATATGGACGGCACTGCCACCGACGTCTCCACCATCGCCACCGGCCATTTCCGCATCGACCGCTACTCATCCGACGCCCGGTTGATCCGCAGAGCGCTCCTCACACCGACGGCGGCACGCCCGGAAGAGGGGCGACCGGCGGCGGAAATCCACCTTGATGCACTCGGCGATGCCCGTTACGCTCTCAGATTGACCCTTATCGATGCCGTTCGGACAGATGCCAGCGATGGCGCCACAGACTCCCCATGACGGCGATCCGCTCGATCCGGATCGAACTAACAGGACCATACCAGACGGATCTCCTACAAACGGACACCGCAGGGGCCCCTTCCCCCTCCTGGCGCACCCATCGCATCGAACCGGCAGACCGTGTGCCACACCCAGGTGCCCCCGCTGGCCACCTGCCACATCCGCTCGCCCATGGTTTTCGCAGTACCTTGCCGATCAATTTCAGGCGCTTGATGGGACGGTGGTGGATCTGTGCTGACCCTCGCACGGGGCATGGCGGGCGCTGAAGCGGCCCGTTTCATCATGGCCATATTCCCTATCAGGCAGACTTCCGATAGGCCCCCGCCAGGTATTATCTCACACTTCACGCGGATGATCTGCCCTTGCCGATACCCGCCATCTGCTGTTTAATCCAATGCAACCACCATGGTCGTATGAACAGCATTTCCAACAGGTTGCAGGTGGAGGAAACGATGGCACATCACAAATGGTATTCCATTGGTGCGGGGATCGTCATCATCGTCGGATTGGTCGCGACGCAAGCGCTCACCATTGGAAAAAATACGGTATTCGATCAACCCATTGTAAACGGGACTTCTATTCGTGTGGAGAGACCGGCTGATGGGCCTGCTACCAGCAGCGACCCGGTGACCGAGTTCAAACCGGTGGTCCCTTCCGAGATATCGCGACCGCTCCCAAAGGCGCCGGCCGTCAGGCCTGCCTTAGAGGGGGATGCGGTTCAAGCGGCTGGCAAGCAGAAAAGGTCCGATAGCGTCCGACGATACCTGTTTTTTCGATACCTGATCTCCAAATCATGATCATCGAGGCAGGGGACCGCCACCTGCTGAGATCCCCCGCTACCATGCCACCTTGCGCCGAGAGATCCAGATCGGCAGGCACCCACCGCACAAAAAATAAAATTTATATAATAATAACAATTATTTGTATCCTTATACGATGTGACCTCATCGATGGTGCGCCCGATTGACACTTGAACCGCGATCCACTAACCTGTGGCGTTCAGTGCATGGGGGCCGGCACCCGATTCTAGGCACGCTTCGACACACGCAGAACGGGGACGGACCCTTATATGACCTCCGGATTCAGCGGAACACTCGCATGAGGGCTAGGGTGACTTGAAGCTTAAGCTGATCTATCCCAAGTGGAAGAAACTCTCCCGCCAGACCGAATTTCATCTGCCGCCCCACGGGCCGGTGGTCTTCGCCGCGGCGCTGCCCGAAGGGGTCGCGGTCGACTTCGTGGATGAAAACCTGGAAGCGATCGATTTCGATGATCCGGCCGATGTGGTCGGCATCTCCATGATGCTCACTGTGCAGGTGAAGCGGGGATGGGCCATCGCCGACGAATACCGCCGCCGGGGGATCCCTGTGATTTTCGGCGGCATCGCCACCATGCTCCACGCCGAGGAGACCCAGGCACACGCCGATGCCGTCTTCCTGGGGGAGGCCGAAGGGCATATGGAGGCCCTTTTCGACGATCTGCGCCAAGGCCGGCTCCAGCAGGTCTACAACCACATGGAGGAGCTACCGCCCATTGAGACCGTGGGAACGGCGCGGCGCGACATCCTCAAGCGGGAGCTTTACAACTACAGGGGGGTTCAGATGGTGGACCTGGTGCACGCTTCCCGCGGTTGTCGCTACCACTGCTTCCCCTGTGCCGTCGCCTACCTGGGAGGGCGCCAGTTTCGGCCGCGGCCCATCGATCGGGCCATCGCCGAGATGGCCAGTATCGACAACAATCGCCTTTTTATCGTGGACAACTCCCTGGCCCAGGACACGCAGTGGGAGAAGGACCTCTTCCGGGAGATGATCCCACTCAAAAAGAAATGGTGCAGCCACCCCATCGAGGACTCCCCCGAAGTGCTCGACCTCGCCGCACAGGCCGGCGCCTGGTACGTCTATCAGGCCGTGTTTGACACCTCGGACTACATCCGCGAACGCATACGCCGCTACCACGATCACGGTATCGCCGTCGAAGGTACCATCCTGCTGGGCCTGGACGACCACACCGAAGATTCCATAAAGCGCTTCGTCGATTTTCTGATGGAGATCGAGCTGGATCTGGCCGAGTTCACCGTTCTGGCCCCCTTTCCCCACACCAAAGCCTACGCTCAGCTGCACCGGGAGGGGCGCATCCTCTCCTACGATTGGGATGATTACACCGCCGACAAGGTGGTCTATCAGCCCAAACAGATGTCGGCAGAGCGCCTCCAAGCGCTTCTCGACGATGCCTGGGAGACCTTTTACGCCGAGGAGTCCCAGCAGATCAAAATGACCCGCCTCTTCCAGCAGGTGATCCGCAAGGAGATGGCCGACGGCACCTACCGGCCGCGGGACCGACAGCTGGCGCGTCAGCGCTTCGGCCGGGTCAGCGGGACTGCGATACCGGATTGAAGGGGGTGATGGGGCTCGCGCGCCAAACAGGCGGTGCGCCGATCGAGTGGCCAGCGGAGATAGGGGGACATTACCTTCGACGCTGGCGGTGTTGACGGACGGGCGCCCTGAGGCTCGGTTTTTCAAAGTCCCTTGGCAGAGTACAATACCACCTTCTTGCCCACGAAATTGATTTTGATATACTTCTCCTCCCCGCCCCAACTGCAGTTTTGCACACCCACCGCGCCGCCGCATTCATCGGCTTCTCCGAGGATGGCGATCACCTCGTCGTAGTTCATTCCCATGGTGATCTTGTCGTAGTTCTCCTTGGTGAGTTTGCTGCAGCCGACCCCCAGAAGGAGCAGGGCGATACAGAGCAGCCTGGTGAGGGTGTTTTTCATCGAGATCCTCCTGTCGCCTTGCGATTGCGTCTGCGGTCAAAGATCGATTAGATCGGGGAAATGGTTCATCCGCTCAAGCCGCTGGAGTTCACGCTGGTAGCGGCCCTCCCAGCCATCGCGCTTGAGGATACGGGCATAAAAGCGTTTCATGAGCGGCTTCATGATGTAGATCCAGATCGCGGTCCAGCCGCGGCCCTGGCTGCGGGCCCGGCCCGAAGGTCTCCAGAAGCCGAGCACCTTTTGACGGTGCAGCCAAAAAAGATATTGCAGCTGGTCCGAGCTCAAGTGGCGGGTTTTCACGTTGGCCCACAGCCCGCTGTACTTCTTGTAATCGGTTTTGTTGGTCACCAGCCCTTGCTGGATCAGCTCGGCCCGCATGCCGGTCTTGGGGTAGGGCGTGAGAATTTGGCAGTAGGCAGCGTCGGCGTCGATATCCTTGAGGAACTGATAGTTGGCGATGATGTCTGCCTCTTCGTCGTCAGGGAAGCCGAAGATCAGGCCCCCGATCACCATGATGCCATACTTGTGGCACATGGCCACCGCCTTTTGGGAAGCGCTGACGATGTTGCCCTTGCCGGCGGCGTCGAGGTTTTTTTTGGAGGCGCTTTCGATCCCCAGAAAGACGGAGCGGAATCCGGCTTGGGCCATCTTGGCCACCATCTCCTCGTTCTGGCTCATGCTGATGCAGTCGGCCTGGACCACCAGGTTGAGCTTGCGGTAGCCCCGGGCGATGATGGCGTCGCAGAGGGCCATGACCCGCTTGGGATTGAGGACCATGTTGTCGTCCACGATAAAGGCCCAGCGGCATTTGCGGGTGTAGTAGATGTCGTCGAGGTCGGCCAGAACCCGTTCGATCGGATAGGGGCGGAAACTGCGACCGTACATGTGGCGCATGCTACAGAAGTTGCACCCCCGGGTGCACCCGCGTGACGTTTCCAATAGTTCGATCTTGGAGTAGAGGATGTGGTAGCCCCAAGTGAGGCGGCGCTTATCGCGGATGGGCAGCTCGAGGGGCTGGGAGAGATCCAGTGGGCCGTCCCAGGCGTTGTGTACGAATTGTCCGTCGGCATTCCGCCAGGAAAGGCTGGGGATGGTGTCCAGCGCGTCCTCGCCGGCCAGCGCGTTGACCAGCCGCTTGCAGACGATCTCTCCCTCACCGCGCACCATGAAGTCGAAGAGGCGTCCCTCGTCGGCACTGCCGATCTCGTCATACATGAGGGTAGCGTGGTAGCCGCCGATGGCGATCTTGGTTTCCGGTCGGCAACGCCGTATCACCTTGGCGATCTTGGTGCAGGTGTCGTATTGCCAGGCCATGGCGGAGAGCCCCACGAGATCGGGCTGGTACTTGCGCAGCAGCCGCTCAACGTAGGCGCGCACCCGGCGGCGTTTGCGGATCAGATCGACGATGTGTACCTCGTGCTGGGGATCGATGTTGGCCCCCACACAGGCGATGCCGTGGCTCGGCATATGGATGGCCGTCTCGTGGATGATCAGCGGGGCCACATCGGGCATCGACATGAGGATGACCTTCATAAACGCTCCCTTGTGAAGCCTGCGGCGTCGGTTCTCTTCATCGGCATGCGGCGACGGCCTGGAGGTGGGATTGGAGCTGTCTGCGCGTGTCGGCCACCACAGCGGCCATCGCCGCCTTTCCCCCATCCGCGGCCGGGGCGGCCACCTCACCGACCCAGTCCACTGAGATGGTGCCGCTGTCCAAAGCCCTGAAAACAAAGCGTCCCGGCTGAAAGAGCCGGTCGCTGCCCTGAATCGACAGAAGCTGGATGGGGCGTCCCATCTGGCGGGCGACCTTGAAAACGCTGCTGTGCAGCTCGCCGACCCGACCGTCGCGACTGCGCGTGCCCTCCGGAAATACAATGAGGTTGGTACCCGCAGCCAGCTCGGCCGGCAGAGCCGCCATGCGGTCCAACATGAGACCGGCCAGATGGCCCTCTGCCCTGGAGGGCAGATATCCAGAGGTGCGCAGCATCCATCCGAAGATGGGAATGGTGAACAGTCGCGCCTTGGCAATCGTGGTGTGTCGTAAATACAGCGAGATCAGCAGAATCGCATCGATATAACTCACATGGTTGCAGACGATGAGGCTGCCCCTGAGTCGTAGCACTCGTGGATCGATCCGCCATCGCCAGCCAGGCATGAGGCCACGCGCCAGGCGAAAGAAGCCCTGGTAGAAGCGGCTGTTGAGATGCCGAAAGCGTACCGCCCGATTCGGCGCGAAGAGGGCTGCCCAGGCGTAGAAGGGGCTGAAAAGGAGCACGAAGCCGGCCGTAAAGTAGGTCCACAGGATAAGGGTGATCAGCAGACTTATCGCCCAGCGCCCCCCATTTGGGCGCCTTCCCGCCGGGGGTAGTATTTCGTTCACCATCCCCATTTACCTCACAAAGCGCCGGATGAAGAGGCAGGTGTTGACCCCGCCAAAGGCGAAGTTTTGGATCGCGGCGATGCGGATCGGCATTTCGCTGACCGCTTCCGGATGGCGGATCATGGCGCAGCGCTCGTCGATGTTCTCCAGATTGAGGGTCGGCACCACGATACCGCTCCGCATCAGATAGAGGGTCAGGATGGTTTCGATGGCGCCGCAGGATCCCATGGTGTGGCCCATGTAGCTCTTCAATCCGGTGACCGCCGGGCCGGTGCCGTAGATCTCGCCGATGGCCTGGGCTTCCATGACGTCGCCCGTCTTCGTGGCGGTGGCGTGGGCGCTGATGAAATCCACCTGCTCGGGGGTGAGTCGGGCGCATGCCAGCCCGCTGCGGATGGTGCGGGCGATCCCCTCCTTGTTGGGCAGGATGAGATCTCCGCCATTGTTCATGCAGCTGAAGCCGATCACCTCGCCGAGGATATGGGCGCCGCGTTTTTGGGCCCCTTCGAGAGCTTCCAACACAAGCGCGCCGGCGCCCTCTCCCACCACCAGCCCATCGCGGTCCCGGTCGAAGGGTCGCGGCGTGCGCTCGGGGGTTTCATTGTAAGCCGTGGAGCAGGCCAGCAGATTGTCGAAGACCGCAACGGTGGTGGTGTCGTACTCGTCGGCGCCACCGCAGAGCATGGCGTCCTGGAGGCCGAACTTGATCGCCTCGTAGCCGAAGCCGATGCTCTGGCTGCTGGTGGTGCAGGCGGTTGAGGAGGAGATCACGCGACCCGTGATGCCGAACATCTTGGTGATGTTGACCGCCGTGGTGTGCACCATGGACTTGAGGTAGTCCACCGCACCGATACTGGTCAGGCGGGCATCGGTTTCGCTGAAAAAGGTGCGGTAGATGCCGCGCTGCACTGTGGGGCTGCCATGGGTGGATCCGAAGGCCGCGCCCATGCGGCCCGATTGAATGAAAGCGGGCTCGAGACCTGCCGCTGCGATGGCCCGCCGGGCCGTTTCACAGGCGTAGTAGGCCACCGGCCCCATGGTTTTGCGGTCGCGGCGTTTGAAGGCGTAGTCGATGGGCTCGCCGACCGTGCCGAAGACCTTGGAGTGGATGTGGCCGGTGAGCAGGCCGTCCGACTTGAGCGGCTCGACCCCTGAAACGCCTTGGGTCAGGTTGGCGAGGATGGTCTCGCGGTTGTTGCCGATGGGGGTGATGGCGGCGGCGCCGGTGATGACGACTCGTCGTTCCATGGCTAGGCCCTGGCAGCCGCCAGATCCGACACATAGTCCACGATCTGGTTGATGGTGCGGATACCCATGGCGCTCTCCTTCTCCTGGCGCGTCAGCGTGGTGTCCAGGAGAAGTTCGATCTCTCGGATCAGTTCGATGGCGTCGATGCTGTCGAACTCGTGTGCTTCGCCGAGGTTCTCATCCGGATCGGGATTTTCGATCTCGAAGTTGACGGCGAAAATCGCCAGGATTTTTGTCAATATTTCGTCTCGGTTCATACCGCTCCCCAACGGCGATGGGAGATAAATGGGCGCTTCTGTGAGGGTTAAACTCCACCTCTTACACCATCTCCCAACGTTTGTGAACGGTCAATCCGGCGCCAGGCACCCGCTATCCGGCCGGCGCCTGGAAGATGGGATCGAAGTGGTACCACTGCAGGGGGTGGGCGCGCAGGGCGGCTTCCAAGGCCTCAGCATAATGCTGGGCGGCGGCCTGGATGGCGGCCGGGCGCGCTTGGCGGCTGACCGCTTGCAGGCGCTGGGGGGGGGAAGCGCTGATATGGTAGTGACCCGGGCCGGTGCGAAAGGCGAAAAAGTAGATCAGAGGGGCACCGCCCATGAGGGCCAGGATATAGGGCGCCTCCGGGAGATGAATGGTGCGCCCCAAGAAGCGGGCGCTGACGCTGCGTTGGCCGGGGCGCCAGAGGCGGTCGCCGGTAAGGGAGACAACACCGCCCTCCCGCAAGAAGCGAACGCCCTCCACGATGTCGAAGGGCGATCCGCCCGCTTCATCCACGGCCACGATACGCACCCCGCGCTCCTTGAGAACCGCCTTCTGGTGGCGCTCGATCTGCTGCTTTTGGGCTTGCCCCATGTAAAGCATCAGGGGGATCTCGGGCAGATCGCGGTTGAGCATGTGGGCCGCCGCCTGCCAATTGCCCAGATGCGACATCAGCAAGACGCCGCCCTTGCCCGCGGCATGGGTTTGGCGCAGATGCGCGGCGCCCGCCACCGAATAGGTCAATCGCTGCTGGTTGCCCGCCATCGTCACGGAGTGGTCGAGGAACAGATCGGTGAAATTGCGGAACTGGCCCCAGGCGCAGCGGTGCGCGTGGAGACGGCCTCGTTGGGGAAAGAGATGGCCGTAGAAGGCCACACTGGTCCGCCGGCGGTCGGCGGCAAATAGAAAATAGCCGGCGGCGATGCCGCGGGCCACCAGGCGGAATAGCCAGTCGCCGACATGTTCCGACAAGCGGGCCAGAAGGAGCAGGAAGCGCGTCCTCATCGGATGAAACGCCTGTTTTGGCCGGTCCTTCGTCGGCGCCAGCAGCGGGGGGTGAACACCCGGTGGGTGATGAGATGGTAGAAGGTGGCCGTGTTGCGGATGAAGTCCGGGCCGGGCCTAAAGTGGGAGATGCGCGCCGCTCCGGGCTGGTAGATCACCTCGATGGGCGTTTCGATGATGGGGATCCCGGCCCAGGCGGCCCTGGCGAGCACCTCGATCTCATACTGGTAGCGGCGGGCGCGGACGCCCAAGCCCAGGGTTTCCGGCAGGGGATAGATTCGGAAGCCGCTCTGGGTGTCGTGGAGCCAGGGGGCGCCGGCCACCCAGACCCAGAAATTGGAAAATTCTCTGCCGGCGCGGCTGGTCCAGGGCGCCTGGGTCATGATTCTGCGGCGTCCCAGGACGATGGGGCGCTCCTTTGGGGGAATGGCGTCCAGCAGGACCAGGGCGTCCTGGGCGCGGTGCTGACCGTCGGCATCCAGGGTGATGGCCCAGCGGGCCGAGGCCTGGCGGGCGGCGCGCATGCCGGTGATCAGCGCGGCTCCTTTGCCCAGGTTGCGTCGGTGACGCAGCCGGGTGATCCCGCGGCACGCTCGCAGGCGCTGCCAGGTGCCGTCGGTCGAGCCGTCGTCCACCACGATGAGGGGCAGGTGGAGTCGGCGCACCGCCGCGATTACCGCTTCGACCCGCGAACCGTGGTTATAGGTGGGGATGATGACGACGGTTTGATGGCGATGGGAACGACCTGCCTTGTGGCCTGGTGACATCGTTGGGTAGACGGTTCCTTGTCTTTTCGGACCAACCATATCCTTAAACTCAGGTGCCCCCCGCCCCATCCGCCAACCACGCCACGGCCCATGTGCCGGGCCCCATGTGGACACCGGCAGTGAGTGAGAGGGGCGTCAGTTGGATCTCGGCGTGGGGGAACCGCTCCGCTAGGACCGGTCCGATCTCGTTTTCCACGCGGTTTCGATTGTCGGTATATTGCAAGAGCAGCAGTGGATCGGGCGCTTTGGACAGGATCCTTTTGAGGTGCGCCAGGGCCAGCGGCAGCTGCCGGTCGGCGTTGCGAGCGACAGCCACCTTTTTAACGCCTGTCGGGGTCGGCGTGATCACCGGCTTGATCTTGAAGAGATCCCCGAAAAATCCACGCGATTTGGAAATGCGGCCGCCGGCGGCCAGGTATTTGAGCTGATCCAAAAAGACCAATTCGCCGCAGTCGGCCACCGCCGTTTTCGCAAAATCGATGACGGCCTCGGCGGTGTTCGCCCGGCTGGCGTAGCGGGCCACCGCCTGGGCGATGAGGCCCAACCGGCCCGAGGCCGCTCCGGTGTCGAGGATTGTGAGGCGCTCTGCTACATCGTTGGAGCGCTGCCATCGGCGGGCGGCGGCCACGTTGCCGGTGTAGGCTGAGCCCACGCTGAGATAGAGCACCTGCTGGAATCGGTTCAACGCGGCGGCGTAGCGCTGATGGCGCTCCCGGTTGGACGCCTGGGCGGTGGTGTAGCGTTCACCATTGCGCATGCGCCGGTACACGATCTCCGGGGCCAACAGGGTTTCCGGAACTGCCGCGCCGTCGCCCACCACAAAGCTGTCCAGCAGGGTTACCCGCAGCTGACGCGCCCGCGGGCGGGAGAGGGAGCCGGCGGCATCGGTCATGATGTGGATGGGGCCCGGAGAGAGGGGATCAACGGCATAGGCCGGGTCGTAAAGCGCTTCGTCCGACATGGCCTCGATGGTCCCGATGCCGGCCAGCAGCTCGGCCGCGGCGCCGAGATCGCGGGCATGCAGATGGATCTTCAGCACACCGGCGCTGCCCAGGGTGACCACACTCTCCCCCAACCGCTGAAGGCGGC